>Ga0326728_10021316_pt1 | contig 12201 bp, 9 predicted proteins | sample MB3enrmetagenome_FD_207602 | JGI IMG/M metagenome (GOLD analysis project Ga0326728, IMG submission 207602) | Lab enriched peat soil microbial communities from McLean, Ithaca, NY, United States - MB31MN | ecosystem: Environmental > Terrestrial > Soil > Wetlands > Peat | place: USA: New York...
CGCCATGCCGGCCACGGCGATGGCCGCGACCAGCAGCAGATTTCCCAGGTTCCAGACCGCGCCGCCGAGAAATGCCCAACCGATGCTGGCTAGATCGCATTGCGCCAGATCAGCCAGGAATGGACGGCCGGTTTGGCCAAAGGTTCCCACGGTGAAGGCTGCCATCAACGACATCAACAACAATCCTGAGACGAAGTCCCAATAAAAAAGCTCGAAACGCCAGGAGCGCGCGGCCAGCTTCTGGGTATTGGCCCATGATCCCCAGCAGATCATGGTCGTGATGCAAAGCAAAACGGCGATTGGGTAGCTGTGAATCGTAATCATGGCCGATCTCCTTACTCCGAATTTTGCAGCCGCGTTCTTTTTACGGCCAGACGCCAGCCTTGCCGCAGCTCAGCTCTGCTCTGAGCATCGAGCGCCGGCTCAAAAACATCTCTCTCCGGTGCCATGGAAGCCAGTTCAGCGAACGACTTCCATGTGCCCACTCCAAGGCCGGCGAGCCAGGCTGCGCCCAGTGCCGACAACTCGGCGCATCGGGAGCGCAGAACAGGCCGGCCCAGCAGATCCGCCTGGAGCTGCATCAATTCGCTGTTCTCGCTGGCGCCGCCGTCGGCGTAGAGTGCAGACGCCATGCCTGGCTGCCGCCGCTGCATCTCTTCGAAGACGTCGGCAATCTGATGCGCGATGGCTTCGAGCGCGGCTCGCGCCAGGTGGGCGACGGTCGAGGTCCGGGTGAGGCCATAAATCGCGCCGCGCGCCTCGCTGTCCCAGTAGGGAGCGCCCAACCCGTTCATCGCCGGAACCAGATACACTCCGGCGGAATCCTGGACGGAGCCTGCCAGCGAAAGAGCCGTTTGGACTGGAGTTTGTGATTCAAGAAAGTCGCCCACCCATTGCACCGACGCGCCGGACATAGTGATGTTGCCTTCCAGCGCATACTGCAAGCCGCCTTTTGTCCCCCAGGCCACCGTCCGCGCCAGCGCGCCGTCCGCGGCGCCTACGTCCGAGCACAACGTCATCAGCGAGGATCCTGTCCCGTAGGTAGCCTTGACCGGTCCGGGTGAGAATACTCCATGCCCCACCAGCGCCGCATGAGAGTCGCCGATGGCGCTGGCGATGGGAATTCCGCCCGGCACACTGTCAACAGCTGAGGTCTCCGCGATCACTCCGCTCGATGCGACCAGCGCTGGCAGCATAATGGCGGGGATGTGAAATAACTTCAGCATCTCCTCGTCCCATCGCCCCGTGGCTAGATTGAGGAGCTGCGTCCGGGAAGCGTTGCTGGCATCCGTCGCGTGAATCTTTCCCGCCGTCAGCTTGTAAATCAGCCAGCTATCGACGGTGCCCAGGCATACCTCGCCCGCTTCGGCGCGTGCTCGCAGTCCCTCCATGTGATCCAGCAGCCACTCGGCCTTGCTCGCCGAGAACAAGGGGTCCACACGCAGTCCGGTATGGCTCTGGATGAGCGGCTCCATGCCGCCGCGCATCAACTGCGCGCAGCGCTCGGTGGAGCGGCGGCATTGCCACACCACAGCCGGCGATACAGGCTGGCCGCTGCGCCGGTCCCACAGAATGACCGTTTCGCGCTGATTGGTGATGCCTATGGCGGCAATTGCGCCGGCGCCCGCCTTCTCCACGCAAGCGCGGATGACTTTGCAGCAGGCCTTCCAAATCTCGTTCGCGTCCTGTTCCACAAATCCCGCGCCGGTGGTCGCAATGCGCATAGCTTCGGAGGCTCGGAAGACGATCTTGCTCGCCTTATCCACCAGCACGGCCTTGGTGTTGGTGGTTCCCTGATCCAGCGCGAGAATAAATTTTCCACTCACGATAAGCTACCTCGACTCCAGCAGTTGAACCGCCGCTGCGCGAATGCCCTCGGCCGTCAGCCCGAAATGCTCCAGCAGAAACTCCGCCGAACCGGTGGGAGCAAAGACGCCGGGGACGCCCAGGATGCGCATCTTTGCCGGATGCGTCTGCGCCACAATCTCGGCTACGGCGCCGCCCAGGCCGCCGTAGATGGAATGTTCTTCCGCGGTGACGATGCCGCCGGTGGTCCGCGCCGCGTCTTGAATGGCCTCGCGGTCGATGGGCTTCACCGACGACATATTCAGAACGCGCGCAGATATTCCGGATTTTTGCAGATCTTCCGCCGCCTGCAGGGCGCGGCATACCATCACCCCGTTGGCCATCAGCGTAATGTCGTTCCCCTTGCGCAGACAAACCGTCTTGCCGAGTTCAAAGTTCATACCGGCGGGAAGCAAGTCCGGAACCGGTACGCGGCTGATGCGTAGAAATATCGGTCCCTCATGCGCCGCGCTGTATCGCATGACCGCCTGGGTCTCGATGGAATCGGCCGGGACGATCACCGTCATATTGGGGATGATGCGCATCCAGCCGACATCTTCGATGGAGTGGTGCGTCGGCCCTAACTCGCCGTAGGCCATGCCGGAGGAGATGCCCACCAGCTTGACGTTGTACTGCGAATAGCCGAGATCGATCTTGATCTGTTCCATGGCGCGCGCGGTCAGAAAACAGGCAGCGGCGCACACATAGGGAATCTTGCCACCGTTGGCCAGCCCGGCCGCCACGCCCACCATGTTCTGCTCCGCGATTCCTATATTGATGGATCGACGTGGAAATTTGGCGAAGAAGCCCTTCAACTTGGTCGAGCCGACCGAATCGTTCACCACGGCCACAATGCGCTCATCCGCGGACGCCATCTCTTCCAGCGTCTTCGAGTATGCGTCGCGGCAATCCACCATGCGGCTCACAGCAGGCTTTCCTCCAACTCGACGATTGCGCGTTCGAGTTCGTCGCCACTCGGCACATGATGATGCCACTCGGGACGATTCTCCATAAACGAAACACCCTTGCCCTTGATGGTGTGGGCCAGCACGCAACTCGGCTTTCCCTGCGTGAAGGGAGCCGCGCGGAAGCACTCGACCAGCGCCTGCATATCGTGGCCGTCTATCTCGTGTACCACCCAGCCAAAGGAGCGACAGCGCTCGGCCAGAGGCTCCATGCAAATCGTGTTTTCCGTAAAGTCGCCCTGCTGAATGCGATTGCGATCGATAATCAGCACCAGGTTATCCAGCTTGAACTGGGCTGCGGCCATGACCGCCTCCCAGTTGCTTCCCTCCTGCAGTTCGCCGTCGCCTACCAGCACGAAGGTCTGCCATGATGCGTCACTCATCTTCGCGGCCATCGCACAACCCACCGCTATGGGAAGCCCATGGCCCAGGGGTCCGGTATTGGCTTCCACTCCGGGAACTTTGTTGCGATCGGGATGACCGTTCAGCCTGGACAGAGGAGCCATATAAGTGTCGAGATCCGCGCCCGTCAGAAATCCAACGGCAGCCAGGGTTGCATACAGCGCGCCCGAGCAGTGCCCCTTACTCATAATGAAACGGTCGCGTTGAGGATCGCGCGGGTGGGAGGGATCCACGCGCAGAACCGCCCCATAGAGCGCGGTCAGAATATCGGCACAGGAAAAGTCTCCTCCGGGGTGACCCAATTTAGCCCGATGCACCATCTGCAGGCTGCGGATGCGCGTCCGCACAGCCTGCTTCTTCAGCCGCACCAAATCAATTGTGGAGGAGAATCTCATATCCACGTTCGCCGATTACCAGTAGCCTGCCGTACCTGCGCCATTATATTCATAAGTATGCACTTGGGCATCAATTTGCGCGTTCTTGACGCGACTTCCGGGGACGGTCGCGGACCGGAATCAACTCTGCATAACAGCACTGCGGTGGAGACGCAACCGGAGGCTGCCAGACTTTGGTCACTCTTTTCGCTATGAGCGGTCGCGCAAGTGCAGCAATTACTATGCGATGCGCCAAGATTCCAGCCGCTCTCGACCGGTTGGCTGCAACGCGAAATGCGAAAAAAACAGTCTATAAGGGGTTTGCAAACCCACCTGCCGCCCTGACAGCGAAACACCAAAAATCGGACTTGCAATTCCGGGATACGGAATGTATTCTCTAGCGCAAAGTGACTGGAGTATTGGGAGGTCATGATGGAGCTAGCAGAAAACGGGGCAATGGACGAACCGGAGCAGGCAGGGGAGAACACACACAACGGGGACCGCAACGAGTCACAGACCGTACTGCGCGCCTGCGAAGTGCTGAAGGCCTTTCGCCATCTGGGCGAGGAACTGCAACTGGCCGACGTGATCGACCGCACCGGATTGCCCAAAACCACAACCTTCCGGCTGTTGCGGACACTGATCCACGGCGGCCTCATCGAGCGGGCCAGCGCGGGAGTCTACCGCAACAGCTTTGGCCCCATCACGGCGCGGCCTTTCCGCATCGGTTTCGCCTCGCAGGGAGATACGGAGTTTGCACTCGAGGTGACCAAGAGCGTGGAGACGGTGGCCAGCCGCGAGCACGTGCAGTTGGTTACGCTCAACAACCGGTACAGCGCGCGCGAAGCTCTACGCAACGCCGACCTGTTGATTCGTGAACACGTGGACCTGGTGCTCGAATTCCAGACCTACGAGCGCGTGGCGTCGGTGATCGCCTCTAAATTTCTTGCGGCGAATACGCCGGTGATCGCCATCGAGGTTCCTCATCCGGGAGCCACGTATTTCGGCGCGGACAACTACAAAGCGGGGCTGATCGGAGGCAAGGCGCTGGGCCGTTGGGCGCGCGAAAACTGGAACGGCCAAGTGGATCAGTTAGTTCTGGTTGCGCTGCCCATTGCCGGCTCACTGCTGGAGTTGCGCCTTGTGGGAATGGTGGATGGCTTGCGCTCGGAACTGCCCAAAATACTGGAGACGCCGTCGGCGCGCCTGAACGGGTGCGGAACCTTTGAGCAGGTGCTGAACGAGATGAGGCAGTTCTTGCGGAGGCGGGGGCTGAGGCGCACCCTGGTGGGCACGGTGAACGACGTCTGCGCAATGGCGGCGCTGCGTGCGTTCGCCGAGGCCGGCGCCTCCCACCAATGCGCTGTCATGGGCCAGAACGCGCTCCGCGAAGCGCGCGCCGAGTTGCGCCGTCCAGGATCGCGGCTGATCGGATCCGTGGCCTACTTCCCCGAACGTTATGGCGAGGAACTGATCCCAATGGCGTTGAACATCCTGCAGAAGAAACCCGTGCCTTCGGCGGTATTCGTGAAGCACCAGCTTCTTACCCCGCGCAATGTGAACCTGATCTATCCCCTGGACCAGCAGAAGGCAACCAATTCCGGCGCGCGCCAGGCCGCTGCGCAGCAGGCAATCGCTAGCTGAGGCCGATTCCGCATAACGGAATTGAAGATACGCTTAAATTCGAGATTCAGGATGCCGCCACACAGGCCGTAACCTGCAAATGGAGATGGGAAGCGAGCCGGCCGGATGAGCAACGATTTCTCACGCAGGGAGTTCATGGCGGGTGCCGCCGCGGCAGTGCTGGCCAGCAAGGTCACGCCTCTGGCGACAGCTCAGCCGGCACAGCGCTCGCCGTTGGAGGAGTTTGACTACGGCCAGGCTCGCCTGACCGGAGGCCCGCTCAAGCAACAGTATGATCGCGTCCACACCGCCTATCTGGCGCTGGACAATGACCGGCTGTTGAAGGTCTACCGCGAGGGTGCAGGCATGGCTGCGCCGGGCGCGGCGATGGGAGGCTGGTACGATGCCAATGGATTTGTGCCAGGGCATTCGCTGGGCCAGTACATCTCCGGCTTGGCGCGCCTGGACCGGACCACCGGCGATGTGACCTGCCAAGCCAAGGTAGGCGAACTGGTCGCGGGTTTTGCCGCAACGTTGGGGAGCAAGGACCGGATATTTGCCGGACCCAATGCGGAAAAGGTATGGCCCTGTTACATCCTGGACAAGCACCTGGCCGGCCTGATGGACGCTTACCGTCTGAGTGGAGTGGAGCAGGCGCGGGATTTGTTGCCGCGCGTATATCGCGGCGCGCTGCCCTACATTCCGGAACGCGGAAGGGATCGCGTGGGCAAGAAGGACCCGCCCTACGACGAGACCTACGTGTTGCCGGAGAACCTCTTTGCGGCCTATGAGATGACCGGCGACCGCGCATTCCTAGAGCGGGCCGTGGCTTACCTGATGGATCGTGAATTCTTCGATCCGCTGGCGCGCGGCGAGGACGTTTTGCCCGGACGCCATGCCTACAGCCACGCCATTGCGCTCAGTTCCGCCGGCAAGGCGCATCGGGCGCTGGGCGACGATAAGTACCTGCGCGCTATGGAGAATGCGTGGGAGTTTTTGACCGCGACGCAACAGTTCGCATCGGGAGGATGGGGACCCAACGAGACCTTCATCGAGCCCCACAAGGGACAGCTCTACGAGAGTCTGCGCTCCACCGTAGATCACTTCGAAACTCCCTGCGGCAGTTATGCAGCGATGAAGCTGGCGCGTTATCTGCTCTGCGCCACCGGCGACGGCCGCTACGGCGATGGGTTGGAGCGGGTGGTCTATAACACCATCCTGGCGGTGAAAGAACCGGACAGCGATGGAGATTATCCGTATTACTCGAGTTATGGCGCGCGGGCGCACAAGGCGTATTACTCCGCGAAATGGCCCTGCTGTTCCGGCACGCTGGTTGAGGGCGTGGCCGACTATGTAAAGAACATATTCTTCCGCGCGCCAGACGGCGTAGCGGTGATTCTTTACGCGCCTTCGGGGCTGCGTTGGAGCCAGGGCGGCGCGACGGTCACGCTGACCCAGACAACCGGGTATCCGCTGGAACAGACCGTCGCGTTACGCATCAGTTGCGCTGCGCCGGTGAGTTTTGCACTCTACCTGCGGATTCCGGGCTGGCTTGAGCGGCCGGCCATGATTCATGTGAACGGCCAGCTTGCAACAGCGGAGATGCGCCGCGGGTTTGCGATTCTGCGGCGAAAGTGGAGCGCGGGCGATACGGTCACGCTCGATCTGCCACTGAGCTTCCGCACCGAAGCGATTGACGATCTGCATCCTAAGACGGTTGCCGTATTGCGAGGGCCGCTGATGTATGTGCAGTTGAACCCGGCGCCGGGGCCGGCCAGGCTGGAGCAGCTCGATGGGTTGCAGCCGGCGGCTGATGCGCAGGGCGTGTTTTTCGCGCGCGAGGCGGGAGAAAAGAGCGCCTACGCGCCGTTTTACTTTGTGCGGGAAGAAAGTTATACCACATACTTCGAGAAGAGTTAAGGGTTGGCGATAGTGAACAGTACAACTGCTAAGGAAAGCGCAATGACCGACCGGGTGCAAGCTCGCTATTGGATCGAAACGGCGTATCCGCTAGCGGAGGCCGCGGCGATGATGGCCGGGGAACAGTCCACGGGGACCTTTATCCGGGTTCCGGGCGAGACGGACGAGCTGCGTGAGCTATATGCGGCGCGCGTGGAGAAGATTGTCGAGCTGGGAACGGTGGATGCGCCCTCGCTCTCCGGCTCCGGGCTGCCCAAACAGCACAGCGGGCCGGTGGTGCGGCGCACGGCGGAGGTTACGCTCAGTTGGCCGCTGGCCAACATGGGCGCGTCGCTGCCCAACCTGCTGGCCACGGTGGCCGGCAATCTCTTTGAGTTGAAGCCGTTCTCCGGCCTCAAGCTGCTGGACTTAATTCTGCCTCCGGCATTTCTGGGAGCCTATCAGGGTCCGCAGTTCGGCGTGGAGGGCACGCGGCGGTTGACGGGCGTGCAGGACCGGCCGCTGATCGGCACCATTATCAAGCCCAGCGTGGGAATGACGCCGGAGCAGACAGCCGCGCAAGTGCGAATGTTAACCGAGGCGGGCGTGGACTTCATCAAGGATGACGAGTTGCAGGCCGACGGGCCGCACTGCCCCTTCGAACAGCGACTGGCCGCGGTGATGCGCGTGCTCAACGAGTTCGCGGACAAGACCGGCAAGCGGGTGATGTATGCGGCCAACATTACCGGCGAGATCGATCAGATGCTGCGCCGTCACGACGCGGTTGTGGCCGCCGGCGGAACGTGCGTGATGGTGAGCATCCAGAGCATCGGCTTGCCCGCGCTGACCGCGCTGCGGCGTCATGCGCGGGTGGCGATTCATGGGCATCGCAACGGCTGGGGGATGTTCAGCCGCTCTCACGCCACGGGCATGAGCTTTGTGGCCTGGCAGAAGTTCTGGCGGCTGGCGGGAATCGATCACCTGCACGTCAACGGGCTGCGCAACAAGTTCTGCGAAGCGGATGCCTCGGTCATCGCGTCGGCGCGCGAGTGCCTGACGCCCATGTTTGCCGCGCCGCGGAAGGGCTGCGAGATCATGCCCGTTTTTTCCTCGGGCCAGTCGGCCAGGCAGGCGCCGGAGACGTACCAGGCGCTGGGATCGATGGACCTGATCTATGCCTGCGGGGGCGGCATTCTGGCGCATCCCGGCGGGCCAGCCGCGGGGGTGCGCAGTTTGCGTCAGGCGTGGGAGGCCGCGGCAGCAGGCGTTTCCCTGGCGGAGTATGCGGGTGGACACGCTGAGTTGCGCGCGGCGCTGGAGGCCTTTGCCGGGTGATGACTCAGCCCAAACCGCTTTACGCCTTTTATGGCGACGACTTCACCGGTTCGACCGACGTGCTGGAGGCGCTGGCACTGCATGGCGTTGCTTCCGTACTCTTCACGCACCTGCCAGATGAGCGCGAGCGCGCGGCCTTTGCTGACTGCCGCGCCATTGGAATGGCCGGCGAGAGCCGCAGCCGCGATACTCGATGGATGACGCGCAACCTGCCCGCGGTCTTTGCCCGTATGCGTGCGCTGGGCGCCGCGGTCAATCATTACAAAGTTTGCTCTACCTTCGACAGCACGCCGCGCGCGGGCAGCATTGGCCGCGCGATGGAATTGGGCAGCGCGGCCTTTGACGCGGAGTTTGTGCCAGTGGTGGTGTGTGCTCCGCACCTGGGACGATGGGTAGTCTTCAGCAACCTGTTTGCCGCTGAGGAGGGCGTAGTCTACCGTATCGACCGGCACCCGACCATGAAGCAGCATCCTGTAACCCCGATGACCGAGGCCGATCTGCGCTTGCATCTGGCCAAACAGACGCAGATGCGGATGGGCTTGGTCGATCTGACTGCGTTCCAGGCGAATCGCGCCGGAGAGAGATTGCAAGCCGAGCTCACGGCCGGAGCGGAGGCCGTGATCTTCGATGGTTTGGACGATGCCATGCTCGACGAGACCGCGCGGCTGGTATGGGAGCGCGCAAATGAGCGGCCGGTCTTTGCCGTGGGCAGTTCGGGGTTGACCTATGGCCTGCTGCGGCATTGGCGGCGTCTGGGTGTGCTCGACGCGCCACCCCAGGCGTGCCGGCCGCCCAGAGTGGGCCGGCTGCTGGTGCTCAGTGGCAGTTGCTCGCCGGTAACGAAGAAGCAGATTCTCTGCGCCAAGCGGCAAGGGTTTGTGGTCCTGCATCTGGAAGGACCGGAGCCGTGGGGAGCGCAAACTCGGAAAGCTCTGGAGGTGCTGGCGCGGGGCCAGAGCGTAGTGCTCTATACCGCGCTGGGACCGCAACCGGAGGATGAGGAGCATGGCGAAGCGTTTGCAGCCGCGCTCGGCAACCGCCTTCGGGAATTGCTGCTGGTCTCGGGTGTGCGCCGGATCGTTGTAGCGGGGGGAGACACATCCACCCACGTGGTGAAGCAGTTGGGGCTGGATGCGCTGACGTTTGTAGCGCCTCTCGCACCGGGCGCGCCGCTCTGCCGCGGATATGCGCCAGACTCTCCGCTGGATGGGCTGGAACTGGTGCTTAAAGGAGGGCAGATCGGTCCCGAAGAATTCTTCGCGCAGGTGCGTGACGGCGGATAATGCTCGTTATGCCTGATCCGCAGCTAGCTTAGGGGTTAAATCAGTATCCAGGCCCTTGGTGCAGTCGATGCGCGAGAAGATTAACGCGCTGGTAAGCACCATGGCGGCGACGAACAGCAGCGGCAGGTTGTAACTGCCGGACAAGTGAACCATGTAACCGAAGAGTACTGTACAGAGGAAACCGCCAGCCTGTCCGGCGGTATTCATCATGCCGGTGGCAGTGCCGCTGAAGCGGCCGCCGATGGCCAAACACATGGCCCAGGCCGAGGGCAGCATAAGGTCCATGATGCCAAAACCCAGGCTGGAGAGCAGAACCACGGTTGCCTTGCCGTGGAAGGTAGCCATGGCCACCAGCACCAATGCGGTCATTGTCAGGCACACGCCGGGAATGACGCGCAGCGCGGTCTTCGCGCCCCAGCGCGCGGTCAGGCGGTCGCCGAGCGCGCCGCCCATCAGGTTGCTGCCCAGGCCCACCAAGAAAGGCAGCGAGGCAAGCAGCACTCCGTTGAGCGAAAAGCCGGCGCTGTGGACCATCCAAGAGGGAAACCACGAGAAGTAGAACCAGGTTCCGCAGCCGTAACAGCCGTAGGCCAGCACGATGTGCCACAGAGAGCGCGTTCGCAGCAGCCGTGACCAGGGAACCGGGATATTGCCATGCGCTGAGCCGGCTGGGCCGATCTCCTGCAACTCGGCCGCGGTGATCGCCGGATGCTCGGAGGGTCGGTTGCGGAACCAGGCATACCAGATGCCGGCCCAGGCAAAGCCGGCCAGCCCCAGCACCCAGAAGACGGAGCGCCAGCCGAAAGAACGTTGCAGTGGTACGATCAGTAACGGCGCAAGCACACCGCCCAGGCGGCTGGCGGCCCAGACAATGCCCTGGCTGCGGCCGCGCTCCCGTGCCGGAAACCAGCGGGCAATCACGCCGGCGGCGTTGGGGTAGGCCCCCGCCGCTCCCAATCCGAAGAAGAAGCGCGCGGCAACCAACTGCCAAAATCCGCGGCACCACCCGGTGAGCACGTCGAAAACCGACCACCAGGCGACGATGCGCGTCAGTACGCCGCGCTGGCCGTAACGGTCGCCCTGCGCCCCAAAAGGAACTTCAAAGAGGCCATTGGCGAGCACGTATGCGCTCAGGATCCAGCCCCAGTCCTGCGGTTGAATATGAAGGTCCGCCTGGATTCCGGGACCGGCGACGGCGATGGCCATGCGGTCGAGAAAGGTGAGCACCGAAAGCGCGCCCAGCAGGCCGAGAACCTTATGGCGTTGCCTCAATCGGCGTTCCTCTCAAGGTTCGGCAGGGCCAGCGCCTGACGCGCGCGCAGCATGGCCAGTTCCGGGCTGGAGAGCACCTGTGCCCGCAAAGCGCCGGGAGCCAGCGTGGCCACCACACGCGCCATCGAGGCTTGGGCCAGTACGATCACATCGACCCCCTTGAGGTCTTGCAACAGCGCCTTGCGCAAGATTCGATCATGGGTCTCCGTGTCGCCGGCCATCACGGCGGGAAAAGCCTCTTCACACAAGCACTCTACCAGTTCGACCTTGCGGCCGGCTTCGGCCGCCTTCTCGCGCAGCAGCGCCGTGGTGGGATCGAGCGTGGAGCGCAGCGTGGCCAGTACGCCGATGGTTCGAGCCTGCCGTACCGCTGCCTCGGCCATGGCTTCGTCGATGCGCAGTACTGGAACGTCGAAGAGCCGCTGCGCCAGAGTGACGCCCGGCCCGATGGACGAGCAGGTGACCAGCACGGCATCCGCGCCGGCGGCCTCGGCCGAGGCGATCTGGTCCACCAGACGGCGTATGGTGAGCTTGCGCAGAAAGCCAGAGCGGACGGTGTCCTGGATCAGGCTTTCATCCACAATGTGGAAATACTCCGCCTCGGGCAGGTGCTGACGGCAGAGCTCGGCAAAGGCAGACGTCAGGGTAGGACTGGTGTGAATGAGAGCCAGGGTCGGAGATGATTTTTGGGACACGGTCTAGCCTTTCAGTGCGGCTCGCGTGCAGATGGCAATTTCAAGCCGGCCGGGATGCAACAATTGCAATAGGTTGGTTGCTACAGATCAATACCCTACCGCTTTCGGCACAAGCTCCGCTACCTGAGTTGAATGGCCGGAGTGAAATTCCGCCGCGCGGAATCGCCAGAGCCGCACTCTGCCCGGGAAATTACCCGCGAATGGCCTTCCGTAAACCATCCGTATGCTATAAGGTTTTCGGATGGAGAAATTGACTTTCAAGAGCATGATTGTGGAAATGGTAGGTGGCCGCAGCTTACGTCTGGCGCTGGCGTTTGTGCTGGTTCTGATCGTCAGTGGGCCTGTCTTTGCTCAGACCGCGGCTCAGGCCGGGCCTTCCTTGCTACTCGGCGCGGCATGGTATCCGGAACAGTGGCCTGAGTCGCGCTGGGACGAGGAGTTGCGGCTGATGGAGCAGGCGCACCTGCGCGTGGTGCGGGTGGGCGAGTTTGCCTGGAGCCGGATGGAG
>Ga0326728_10021317_pt1 | contig 12201 bp, 4 predicted proteins | sample MB3enrmetagenome_FD_207602 | JGI IMG/M metagenome (GOLD analysis project Ga0326728, IMG submission 207602) | Lab enriched peat soil microbial communities from McLean, Ithaca, NY, United States - MB31MN | ecosystem: Environmental > Terrestrial > Soil > Wetlands > Peat | place: USA: New York...
CCGAATATGAGCGCCAATACGCCTTCATTTATCCCCGGCTCAAAGCGGCCGATCCCGGGGTGGTGCCGCTGGCTTGCTATCCGCAACCGCAAACCCGCACGGAACTGGCCGACGAGCATTACTACGACAGCCCGGAATGGTTCATCAACAATTTTCACCGTTATGACCAGACGGATCGCAACACGCCGCCGATTTACATCGCCGAAGTGGCGGTGACGTCCGCCGCCGGCGGCGAAAACAAGGGCAACCTGGCGGCAGCCCTCGCCGAGGGGGTGTTTCTGCTCGGCTGCGAGCGCAACGCCGACCATGTGCGCATGGTGTCCTATGCCCCCTTGCTGGCCAATGTCCATGGCCGTACGGCACTGGCCGGCGCGCCACCGCCGTGGCACGGCATGATCTATTTCGATAGCACGCGCGTTTTTGGCACGGTGTCCTATTACCTTTGGAAAACGTTGGCCGCCAACCTGCCCAGCCGCACCTGGCACACGGAAGTCGCGTTTCCCGACGAACAAAACTTCCGGCTCAACGGCCAGATTGGATTGGGCACCTGGGACGCCTCGGCGGAATTCAAAGACGTGCGGGTGGAACACGCTGGCCTGACCCTCTACGCCTCCGATTTTGCCCACGGCACCGAGGGTTGGCAAACTGGACGCGGCCAAGGCGGACTGGGGCGCTGGTCCGTGGTGGACGATGCTTTCCGCCAGACCCGAACCGGGCGCGGCGCGACCTTTTACGGCGAGACGAACTGGTCGGATTACACGCTAACGCTCAAAGCCAGAAAATTGAGCGGCAGCGAGGGTTTTCTGATCACGGTGGCCCGCCACGGCGATGATTACTATTGGTGGAACCTCGGGGGCTGGGGCAATTCGCAGCACGCCATCGAGCATAGTCTGCACGGGGTGCAAACCCCGGCCGGCGAGGGCAAACCGGGCACCCTGGAAACCAACCGCTGGTACGATCTCAAGGTGGCCGTCAGCGGCGCCACCATCCGCTGCTATCTCGATGGCGAATTGATCAACACCGCCACGGCCCAGCCGGCGCCCAGATTATTTGCCGAGGCGGGCCGGGACGATGCCACCGGCGAAACGGTCCTGCAGACCATCAATGTCTCCGACCAGCCGATCACCGCCGATTTGCAAATCAACGGCGCGACCGTTAACTTGTTGCCGGACGCCCTCACCGAATTGAAATCGACGAATCTGTTGGACAACAACACACTTGACCAGCCCATGAAAGTGGTGCCTCAACCAGGAGCGCTGCCGGCCGGCGCCCGGCTGACGCATGAATTTCCACCTTACTCACTCTCCATCATCCGATTGAAACCGCAATAAATGATCATGAATGCCCCCTGCCCCGCCCGGAAGTTGAACCGGTTCTCCCTGACCATCGGCCTGACCGGAGTGCTACTGGCCGCCGGCCTCCTCGGCCGGGCCGCGGCGGCCGATGAAGAGGTGAACCTTGCGCTGGTCGCCACGCCCTCCGCTTCCTACGTTTCCGGTGATACGTCGGTGAAGGCGCTCAACGACGGCCACCTGCCGGAGAATTCGCTCGAACGCGGCCCCGGCTCCTATGGCAACTGGCCGCGCACCGGCACGCAATGGGTCCAGTACGATTGGAATCAACCCATCAGCACCAAGCAAATCGAGGTCTACTGGTGGGATGATCATCAGGGAGTGCGGCTGCCCAAAGCTTGCCGCCTGCTGTACTGGGACGGCAAACAGTTTACACCGGTGGCCAACCCCTCAGGTCTCGGCGTGGCGGGCGACCGTTTCAACACCACCACCTTCGACGAGGTGCAAACCTCGAAGCTCCGGTTGGAGATGGACGGCAGCGGCGATTTCTCGACCGGATTACTTCAGTGGCGTGTCGTGGATTCTGGCAAATCACCGGAGTTTCCTCCTACCGTGGTGGCCGGTGTGGATCGCGATGTGGTCCTTGGGGGCAAGACCTTCTTGTCCGGCAGCGTGCGCGCACTCAAGCCCGTAAAAACTGAGGTCCTTTGGAATAAAGTCACCGGCCCGGGCGACCTGACCTTTGCCGATCCACACGCGGCGGTCACCACCGCCACTTTTTCCGCCCCGGGCGATTACACGCTCAAGCTGACGGCTGGCAGCGGCGCCTTAAGCGCTTCCTCCACCCTGACCGTCAAGGCTGAGAATCCCCCGCCCGCCCAGCGGCTCGACGTGGTTTACACCCGTCATTACCAGATCGACAGTCCGCTCTGGAACGCCCGGGCCAAGGCGCTCATCGTCAATTGGATTCCGCATTGCATCGACATGATTAACAGTACCAACCTGACCGAGGGCCAGGGCGGCATTGACAATTTCATCGAGGCCGGCAAGGCCCTGCGTGGAGAGGCGCACGGGCGGCACAAGGGCTATGTCTTTGCCAACGCCTGGGTCCACGAAACCGTCGAGTCCATTTGCCTCGCGCTCATGGTGGATCCCCGCGGCGATTCCCAGATCATCGCCGCGCAGGAAAAGATGAAGGCGACCCTGGAGCAGTGGATTCCCATCATTCTCGGCGCGCAGGAGCCGGACGGCTATCTGCAAACGGCCTACACATTGGCCCCGCGCGACGAATGGCCGGAACGTTGGTCCCCCGCCCAGCGCGGCAACCATGAGGGCTATGTGGGCGGCTACTTCATCGAATCCGCCATCAATCATTACACCCTCACCGAGGGCAAGGACCGGCGCCTGTACGATGCGGCCAAGAAACTGGCCGATTGCTGGGTCGCCAACCTCGGTCCCGGCAAAAAGGAGTGGTTCGACGGCCACCAGGAAATGGAACAGGCGCTGGTGCGCTTCGGACGTTTTGTGAATGACATGGAAGGCAACGGTCGCGGCGATGCCTACATCAAGCTGGCCCGGTTTCTCCTCGACTCCCGTCGGGGTGGCGACGAGTACGACCAAAGCCACCTGCCGCCCATTGAGCAATACGAAGCCGTGGGCCACGCCGTTCGCGCGATGTACTTTTATTCCGGCATGGCCGACATCGCTGCTGAAACCGGCGACACCGATTACTCCAGCGCCGTGGCCTCGCTCGAAGACAATTTGATCAATCGGAAATATTACGTCACGGGCGGCATCGGCAGCGGCGAAACCTCCGAAGGTTTCGGACCGAATTTTTCCCTGCCCAACGACGCCTATTGCGAATCGTGTTCGAGTTGCGGCCTGATTTTCTTCCAATACAAATTGAACCTGGCCTATCACGACGCCAAATATGCGGACCGCTACGAGGAAACGCTGTACAACGCGCTACTCGGCGCCACCGACTTGGACGGGAAGAATTTCCAATACACCAATCCGTTGCAGGGCGGCCATCGCGGCCCCTGGCACGTCTGCCCCTGCTGCGTCGGCAATATCCCGCGCACCCTGCTGATGATCCCCACGTGGACCTACGTGAAGAGTTCCGACGGGCTCTACGTGAACCTGTTCATTGGCAGCAAAATCACAGTAGATAAAGTCGCCGGCACGGACGTGGAGATGGTGCAAAAGACCGATTACCCCTGGAACGGCAAGGTGGCCATCACGGTCAATCCGCGGTCGGCCAAGCATTTCACACTGTACATCCGGGTGCCCGACCGCGCCACCAGTGCGCTGTATGCGGAAACGCCAAGCGTAAGCGGTCTCAATTCCTTCGCGGTCAATGGCCAAACGGTCACGCCGGACGTACAGAATGGCTACGCCAGCGTCGCTCGCGAGTGGCAGACGGGCGACACCGTCACGCTGGAACTGCCCATGGAGGTTCAGCGCATCAAGGCGGATGATCGGATCGTGGCTGATCGCGGCCACATTGCGTTGCGCTACGGCCCGTTGATTTACAACGTGGAGACGGCCGACCAACCGGCCATTAATCAGCCGATCGGCGAGGCGCCGTTGCTGCCGGTCTGGAAGCCGGATTTGCTCGATGGGGTCATGGTGCTGGAGGGAAAATGGGCCGACGGCACCCCGCTGGTGGCCATCCCGAACTATGCGCGCAACAACCGCAACGCACGCGGCGAGTTTCATTCCGAGGGCGAGTCGGCCGTGGACTACGCTGGCGGCGCCGCGGCCCGTGCCAACACGCCCCAACCCAAACGTCCGGCGCATCCCGGCGCTTCCGTGGTCTGGATAAAAGCTCAGAACTGAAACCATGAAAAGCGCTCCAGCCGGCCGGCAACACCCCTTCAGCACAATCGCTGCCGCGCTCCTGACTGGGGCCGCTGTCGCGCTCGACGCCACCGCCGCCACGCCACCCATCGGCTACGCCCGCCTCGCCAACATCCAGGTGATCACCGACGCCGTGCCGGTCTTGGCGCGGCCACTACTGCTGGCGGATGTGCGGCTGACCGGTGGGCCGCTCAAACACGCCCAGGAACTGGACGCCGAGTACCTGCTCTCGCTGGAGCCGGACCGGATGCTGTACTACCTCCGGCAGCGCGCCGGCCTGCCGCCCAAGGCCGCCGAAGGTTACGGCGGCTGGGACGGCGCGGGCCGCCAGCTTACCGGCCATATCGCCGGCCATTATCTTTCCGCCGTCAGCTACATGTTTGCCGCCACCGGCGATTCACGGTTCAAGCAACGCGCCGATTACCTGGTCGCCCAACTAAAGGAAATTCAGGACAAACAGGGTGATGGCTACCTGGGCGCGCTCCTGGCTGGAGACGACCGAAATCGCGCCGAACTGGTGGATGGCAAAAAGCGGTTCGAGGACCTCGGCCGCGGCCTCATCCAGTCCGGGGGCTTTGACCTCAACGGCATGTGGTCGCCTTGGTACGTGGAACATAAACTCTTTGCCGGCTTGCGCGATGCCTACCGGTTCACGGGCAACCGCACAGCCCTCGAGGTCGAAATCAAATTTGCCGCCTGGGCCGATGGCATCCTGGCCCGGCTGACGCCCGACCAGATTCAGAAAATGCTGGCCACCGAGTTTGGCGGCATGAACGAGGTCATGGCCGACCTGTACGCCGATACCGGCGACCCGCGCTGGCTCAAGGCGTGCGACTATTTTGAGCACCACGCCATCGTGGACCCCCTCGCCCAACAGCACGACATTTTAGCCGGACGCCATGCTAACACGCAGGTACCCAAGCTCGAGGGCGAGCTGAAACGCTACCTGTACAGCGGCAACCAAACGAGCGGCGACGCCGCCCAGTACTTCTGGGAAGAAGTCGTCTATCACCACAGCTTTGCCACCGGCGGCCACGGCAAGGACGAGTATTTCGGCGAACCGGACCAGTTGAGCAACCGGGTGGACGGCCGCACGGACGAAAGCTGCAATGTTTATAACATGCTGAAGATGACGCGCCTGCTCTTCGCCTTGCACCCGGACGACCGGTTTGCGGAATTTGAGGAACGCGCCCTGTTCAACCACGTCCTCGGCTCGATGGACCCGGCGGACGGCCGCACCTGCTACATGGTGCCGGTCGGGCGCGGCGTCACCCACGAGTACCAGGACATGCAAAACGACTTCACCTGCTGTGTGGGCAGCGGCATGGAGAGCCACGCCCTACATGGCGACGGCATTTATTATGAGAGCGCCGGCCGGCTCTGGGTGAATCTTTATGCGCCTTCAGTCGCGACCTGGAAAACTGAAAATGCCAAGATCGAGCAGCAAACTGATTTTCCCGAAGGCGAATCCGCCCACTTCAAAATCTCCCTGGACAAGCGGAGGACGTTCACGCTGGCCCTGCGGCGACCGGCCTGGGCTGGTGCTGGTTTTTCCGTAACCATCAATGGCCGGGCAGTGGCCCAATTGCCCGCCCCGGGAGCTTATGTGCAGTTGAAACGCCGCTGGAAGGATGGCGACACGGTGGCGCTGGTGCTGCCCAAGCAGTTACACGCCGAACCGCTGCCGGACAATCCGCGGCGGGTGGCCTTGCTCTGGGGACCGCTGGTGCTGGCGGGAGATCTGGGGCCCGAGGGACAATCCGGCGCACCGGAATCGGTGCCGGTGTTTGTGGCCGCCGACAAACCGTTGACCGATTGGCTTAAACCGGTCGCCAGCCAGCCCGGCTGTTTCCGCTCCGTCGGCGTGGGCCGCGAGCGCGACGTGGATTTCATGCCGTTTTACCGGCTGCAGCGCCGGACTTACGCGGCTTATTGGGACTTGTTCACGCCCGCGGACTGGGCCCGGCAGGCCGCCGCCCTCGCCGCCGAACGCGAGCGGCAGCACAAGCTGGAACTGGCCACCGTCGCCTTCGCCCAGCCGGGTGAAATGCAGCCCGAACGCAACTTCAACCAGCAGGGGGAAGACAGCGAGCCGGACCGTGTGCTCGGCCACCCCGGCCGGCGCGGGCGCAACTGGTTCTCCTTCGATCTGCCGGTGGAAACCGATCATCCCATGGCGCTCGTCGTCACTTATTGCAACGACGAATGGCGCCCGCGAAGCTTTGAGATTTTGGCGGATGGCCAGCGCATCGCCGAGCAGACGGTGGCCAAAGACGGCACCACGCCGCATTTCTTCGATGCCGAGTACGCGTTGCCCGCCGACGTGGTGCAGGGCAAGAAGAAGGTCACCATCCGCTTTCAGGCGACCCATCAAAATGAAATCGCCGCCGTCTTCGGGCTGCGGATCATCCGGGCCGACGCGGCGCGCTAGCGGCTTGTCTTCAATATCGGGCAGCGGATGGCCGTGGCGGCAGGGCGGCCTTTCGTTGCGAGACGTTGTTGCCAGATGAGGCGTCGTTCAAAATCACGTTTCAGCGGCCGAGGACGGCCGCAGACCGTATTCTTGAAGACACGCGCTAGCGGCCAATTTCACCGGCCCGCGCCCACGCCATAGACCATCCGGTATTCGGACGGTGTCAGGCCGGTCGTTTGCCGGAATTGCCGGGTAAAGGCGCTCTGGTCCGAATAGCCGCAATCCAGGGCGATGACGGCGATGGAATCCCGGGTATCACGCAACCTCCGGACGGCAGCATCCATGCGCGTCTTCTGGATCAGTTGTCCGGCGGTAAGCTGGAAAATGCCCCGGATACGCTGCTCGAATTGGTAGCCCGACAACCCGGCGCCGGCGGCCAGGTCCTTCACGCGCAGCCGCTCGCCAATATTCTCCTGGATGTGGCGCACCATTTTGGCCACCGAGGAAAAATCCCGACCGCGCTCGTTGGCGACCCGCAGGTCACGGGAAATACCCACCACGCCCGCGACCGCGCCGCGCCGGTCCCGGAGTGGCAATTTGTTGGTCAGGCACCAGCCGGGTCCGCCGGTCACATACACATGCAGTTCCAACTGGCTCAGGATCGCCTCCCCGCGCCGCAGCACGCGTTCATCCTGAGCCCGGTAGCTTTCGCCCAGCGGCGAGGGAAACAACTCGTCGGTCAGCCGGCCCAGCAACTCGTCCTTGCTCCGCCGCCCGCACCGCTCCACGAGCGTCTGGTTGACCACCACATATTCGCAGCGGCGGTTCTTGAGAAAAAACACCACGTCCGGCAGGCAGTCGAACAGCGCCTCGCCCGTAAAGGGCTCGGCGAGTTCCGCGAAAAGCTCGGCTTGGAGGGCAGTCATAGGGGCAACCAATTGTGCCAAAATTCTAGTCACTGCTGCCCACGTGGACAAGACAGCAATGACCGTTGTGATATAGTAGCCAGCATCGGTACTCAAAAGAACACGATCGATAGCCGGCCGTGGCCGGCATTCAACGGCGTCGTCCGAGCCGGCGGATGCCAACCAATCAGTTCTCCCCTGAGGCCGGTGAAACTTCGAAATCCAGTCGGGCGGATGGTTCCCAGGCGGCGGGCTGGCGCCATAAAAATCTTGACAGCGGGCGGTGGCCAACGGGGGGCTGAAGGGTGCATTTGTGACATCAGGCTGTGGATTTCTCTCATGTTCAGAAGCAGGGTTTGTATTGATAATTATAAGAGGAAGGACGATTGCCCTCGTTCTTTAAGGCCGGCTTTGTAGAGAAGACAACCAAAAAAAACCAAGCAAACATGAAGATGTTCTCCTATTCAAAACGTTCCTGCGCAATCCTGATCGGGCTAGCCATCGGCTGCACCGTACACGCCGATAGCATCACCAACAATTTCAACAATAGCCTTGACTACAAGACTGACGGCGTGACCAACTCCATGTGGGATGGTGTTTATCTGGGGTCCGGTGACATTTACGGCGGCCTCAATGGCGCGACCGTCAGTGGTTATACGGTGCAGGCCAACGAAACGGCCAATCCCGGTTACCTGACCGTGCAAACCGGCAACACGTACTGGGCGGGCACCAGCGACGACGGCTTCTTTCTCTACAAGGTGGTGGCCGGCGATTTCGACGTCTCGGTGGAAAACGTGGAACCCTTTGATAATACTGCGGACCATTTTGGCGGCTTGATGGCGCGGGCGTTCACGGCCAGCGGCCCGCATTGGGGCGCTCCCTACGGTGGGGCCGAGAACTGGATGGATATCATGCGCTTTCAGGAATACTCCATTGACGAGGATATCCGCTATGCCACCAACGGGGTCGATCACGACGGATACGTCCTCGTGGCCGGGGGCAACAGCGACACGACCACCAGCCGGTATCTGCGGATTACGCGGGTGGGGGATGTTTTCAGCTTCTATACCAAGACCAATCAGGCGGATGCCTGGGCACAACACGCCACCTTGACCCGCACAGACCTTGACGGCTTGCCGGTGCAGGTGGGCATCGCGGAAGCCACCTTCAGCACGGCCACGCCTATTTCTTACTACACCGATTTTGAACTGACGGGCACGAACGTGGTGGCCAATCCCACCCTGCCGGCCAATCCGACCGGGCTGGCGGCCACCCCGAGTGGCGTGGACGTAAAGTTCACTTGGACGGCGGGCGCCGGCAGCGCCGGCAGCTTCCTGGTTTTGCGCCAGAACAACACCAACATACTGACCCAGCGGCCAATCAACGCCTATAGCTACAGTGCCAACACCAACTTCGGCACGGGCGACGATCTGGGAGGCGGCATCTACGTGGTTTACGCCGGCACCGGCAACAGCGTGACCGTGAGCGGTTTGGGCAGCACCAATGAACAATATAGTTGCGCGGTATATTCGTACAGCGGCGCGGGCGCCAGCATCCTCTACGGCACCAGTCCCGCCACCACCAGCACCGAGGGTCTCGGCATCCCCAAAGGCATCAACTTCACCGTTTCACCGGCCACCGGCATTCCGTTAAACGGAGTGGGGGTTCCACTGTTGACGTTCTTCGACAATATCGGTGATACCAACGTGATCGCCAATACCAATGCCGTTTGGAGTTCCAGTGACGACACCATCCTGACGGTTGACTCCGAAGGCACCATCAGCGCCGTGGCCACGGGCACTGCCAAGGTCACCGCCACCTACGCCAATTTTAGCGTCAGCAGCACCATTACCGTCCACGCGCCGGCGTTCACCGACAGCTTCGGAACGGCGCACAATTACCTGGCCAGCGGCCTGCCCAGCACCGCTTGGGACGGCCTGTATTTAAAGGGCAGCGACATTCCCAATTCAACTTATGCTGCACCGGTGGCCGACCCGATCGACGTGGATGCCGACATTTCCTCCAACAACACGCTCAACATCACCTGCGCCAGTTCCGCCTGGCAAGGCGCGAACGACAACGGCCCGTTCCTGTTCAAGATTATTCCGGGCGATTTCGAGGCCTCAGTGCACATCACGAGTTATGCCATCACAAATTACCAGTTCGTCGGTTTGCAGGCCCGGGCCTATGACACCGCCAACAATGCTTCTCCCAGCGGATCCGGTTACACGGAGAACTTTGTGGACTGGTTGCGTTTCGACGAATATGGCATCAGTTCCTGCACGTTTAACACCATGAATGGCGCCAACACCGAAACGGATGAAACGGACGGCGAAACGACCGATTACTGGCTGTTGATGGTGCGCCAGAATTCAACCAACTTCTATTTCTTCAAGAAGGCGGCGGTCACCGATCCCTGGACCTTCCAGCCGTCCGAATCCATCGTTCGTTCTGATTTCACCAACGGCCTGCCGCTCCAGGTGGGCATGGTCCAATCGATGTTTACGACCAGCGCCGGGAATGTCCAGTTCGATAGCTTCGCGGTGGACGGCACCAACATTTCCGGGGGCACGCCGCCCTCGGCCACGACCGGACTGACGGTCGCCATGAATACGGCCTACACGACCGCCACCCTCACTTGGGTGCCCGGAACCAACAGTGACGGCAGCGCCTCCACGAGTTTCGTGGTGATGCGGGCGGACAGCCCGGTTTCCGCCCAGCCCTATTATGGAATCCTGACCACCGCGAATTCGGTCTTTGGCCAAGGCACGGATCTGGGCGGCGGCAATTACGTGGTTTACCGCGGGGTGGGAGACACCGTCACGGTCACCGGCCTGACGCCTGGGGTCACGTATTATGCTGCGGTCTATGGCTACTCCGGTTCCAGCACCACCAAGTCTTTCAATGTGGTTGGTTCCACCTCCACGAACACTCCGCCGGTGGTCATCACGGGCATCACGGCCAGCCTCGCGAGGAGCATTCCCGTGGGCGGAATCGGGCTGGCGACCGCCACCGCTCAAATTCAGGGCGGCGGCACCATGCCGGTGAGTTCTGCCATTCAGATCACCGCCGGCAACACAAACCTGCTGGTGGCAACCAATAACATTTTGTCCGGCCTCGCGGTCGGCAGCACCACCAACACCGTGACGCTGGTGTTCGGCACCAACACCTTCACCACGACCCTCGCGGCCACCGTCCGGGCACCCACCTTTACCGAGAACTTCGGCACGGCCCATGACTATATCGCCAATGGCGCAACGAACACCACTTGGGATGGCGTTTACGCCCAACCCGGCGCCATTCCCTCAACCACTTACTCCTCCGCCTCGGCCGCGTCCATTTCCGACGCCGACGCGGACACCACCAGCAACAATGTGCTTAACATCGCCAGCGAGGATGTCGGCTGGGAAGCGGATCAGAACGACGGGTTCTTCCTCTTCAAGTATGTGACCAACGACTTCCAGGCCTCGGTCCATATTAGCTACCTGACTGCCTCTCATGCCTACGACGGCGCCGATATGGTCGGCTACAACAACCCCGGCCTGATGGCGCGCGCCTTCAATACCAACGGCTCGCCTTACAACATCGATGCGGTCACCCGTGGCGAAACCTGGGTCTCGTTCACCCGGTTCGACCTCTACGGCATTGGCACCTACGCCCGTTACAATTTGGACAATGTCGTCACCCGCAACACCGAGTCCGGCGGCTTCAATGGCGCAGGCACCACCAGCGACACCAACCTCTGGCTCCTGATCGTTCGGCAGAACCTGACCAACTTCATGTTCTTCCAGCGCCGGCTGGCGACCGACCCGTGGGGTTCCATCCCGGATGGTACCAGCTACTCCCTCACCAACTTCGCGGGACTCCCGGTGCAAGTGGGCCTGATCGCTGGCGGATTCGATTCCGGCAACGTCGTCACCGTCGGCTTCGACAGTTTCACGTTGGATGAAACCTCCGTTACCGTGGCGCCGACGCTGGGCGCTTCCTTCTCCACCGGCAGCCTCAGCTTGAGTTGGCCTGCCAGCGGTAGCTACACCTTGCAGTATTCCACAAGTTTAAGCCCGGCCAACTGGCAGTCCGTCACCGCGACACCAGTGACCGCCAATGGAACCGATACGGTCACGATCCCGGCGACCAATGCCGCCGCCTTCTTCCGGTTGGTTCAATAACCGGTGACGCCGAAAAGGCGTGGCGGGGAGAGCCCCTCCGCCACGCCAGCCTTACCAGCAATAATATGATCAAGACGTTATATCAGAAAAACGAGACAGTATTTGCCGGCACCTTCAGGTCCAAACCGACCCTTCGGCCAAGGGCGGGTTTCACCCTCATCGAACTGCTCGTGGTCATCGCCATCATCGCCATCCTGGCCGCCATGCTCCTGCCCGCCCTCGCCAAGGCCAAGGACAAGGCTCTCCGGGCCAAATGCTCCAGTAACATCCGGCAAATCGAAGTAGCCACTTTCATTTACACCGGTGACAACCACGATAAATGCCCGGATTTTACGTCGTCCAGCGGCCAGCAGTATTGGCCCTGGGACGTTCCCGACTACCCGGTGATGCAACTCATGCTGACCAGTGGTTGCACGCGCGATGTATTCTATGACCCAGGCTTCCCCGATCAGGACATCGACAACGCTTGGAACTATGCGGGTGGCACCGTTCATGTCACGGGTTATTCTTATGCTTGGGAGAATACTCCCAGCCTCACCCCTACAAATCAGAATAAGTCCATT
>Ga0326728_10021321_pt1 | contig 12200 bp, 5 predicted proteins | sample MB3enrmetagenome_FD_207602 | JGI IMG/M metagenome (GOLD analysis project Ga0326728, IMG submission 207602) | Lab enriched peat soil microbial communities from McLean, Ithaca, NY, United States - MB31MN | ecosystem: Environmental > Terrestrial > Soil > Wetlands > Peat | place: USA: New York...
CCGGTCCTGGCCACCCTGGACGAACTGAATGAAGAGGCCCTGGTGCGCATCCTCAAGGAACCCAGAAACGCCCTGGTGAAGCAATACCAGAAGCTGCTGGAATTGGACCGGGTCAACCTGAAGTTCAGCGAGGAGGCCCTGGTGGCGGTTGCCAAAGAGGCCCTGAAGCGCAAATCAGGGGCCCGGGGCTTGCGGGCCATCCTGGAGCGGGCCATGCTGGACCTGATGTACGAACTGCCATCCCTGAAGGATGTCAAGGATTGCCTGATCACCGAGGATTTCATCATCAAACATGCGGCCCCCATCCTGACCTACCGGTCGGAGGAAGGAGTGCCCTGGGATAAACCCGGGATGGCGGTGCAATCATGATCTTTCGCATTCCCAAGAATCGGATGCCGGGGGAGACGGACCGGCACCATCAGGTTACCGTGCCCATGCTGCCCCTGCGGGACATCGTCATCTTTCCCCACATGGTGGTGCCCCTGTTCATCGGCCGGGAGCGTTCCATCCATGCCCTGGAATACGCCATGGGTCTGGAGAAACATATTCTCCTCTGCACCCAGAAGGACCCGCGCAAGGATGAGCCCCGGGAAACCGAGGTTTATAAGGTCGGCACTCTGGCCTCCATCCTGCAGCTCTTGCGCCTGCCGGACGGCACCGTCAAGGTCCTGGTGGAAGGGAAAGGGCGGGCCGTCATCCGCCAGTTTCTACAGAGTTCCCAGTTCTTCCAGGTAGAGGCTGAAGAACTGCATGAGTTTTGGGAAATCACCCCGGAAACCGAGGCGCTGCACCGCAGCGCCATCGCCGGCTTTGAGACTTATGCCAAGCTCAATAAGAAGGTGCCCCAGGAGGCCCTCCAGAGCCTGGCGGGCCTGGATGACCCCGGGCGCCTGGCCGACCTCATCGCCGGCCACCTGTCCCTCAAGGCCGACGAGAAACAGGGGCTCCTGGAAAACCTGGACGCCAACCACCGCCTGGAGACCGTCCTCACCCTGGTTAACCGCGAAAACGAAATCCTTCAGATCGAAACCCGCATCAAGAACCGGGTCAAGAAACAGATGGAAAAGACCCAGCGGGAATACTACCTCAATGAGCAGATGCGGGCCATTCAGAAGGAGATGGGGGAAAAGGAGGACATGGCGGGGGAAATCCGGGAGTTGGAAGGGCGCATCCGCCGGAAGAAGATGAGCGCCGAGGCCACCTCCAAGGTGAAGCACGAGCTTAAAAAGCTCAAGCTCATGAGCCCCATGTCCGCCGAAGCCACGGTCTCCCGGAATTACATAGATTGGCTGCTGTCTCTGCCCTGGTTTGAGCGCACCCGGGACAGACACAACCTGGAGGAGGCGGAAGTGATCCTCCAGGAAGATCACTATGGCCTGGAGAAGCCCAAGGAGCGCATCCTGGAGCACCTGGCGGTGCAGAGCCTGGTGAAAAAGATGAAAGGCCCCATCCTCTGCCTGGTGGGACCGCCGGGGGTGGGGAAGACCTCCCTGGCCAAATCCGTGGCCCGGGCCCTGGGACGCAACTTCGTGCGCCTCTCCCTGGGCGGGGTACGGGATGAAGCGGAGATCCGGGGACACCGGCGCACTTACATCGGCGCTCTGCCGGGAAAGATCATGCAGTCTCTGAAGAAGGCCAAGAGCAACAACCCGGTCTTCTGCCTGGATGAAGTGGACAAGATGAGCACCGATTTTCGGGGCGACCCCTCCGCGGCCCTGCTGGAGGTGCTGGATCCGGAACAGAACTTCGCCTTCAACGACCATTATCTGGACGTGGATTACGATTTGTCCGAGGTACTGTTCATCACCACCGCCAACACCCTCTACTCCATCCCCCCGCCCTTGCAGGACCGTATGGAGATCATCCGCCTGCCGGGCTACACCGAGTTGGAAAAGCTGCTGATCGCCCAACAGTTTTTGATCCCCAAGCAGTACCTCGCCAACGGCCTGGCCGCGGAGAACATCCAGTTTTCGGGAAATGCCATCCTTACCATCATCCGGCAATACACCCGGGAGGCGGGGGTGCGCAACCTGGAGAGGGAGATCGCCGCGGTCATCCGCAAGGTGGCCCGGGAAGTGGCTGCCAAGGGCACGGAGCACCAGGTCAGGGTGAACAGCCAGGCGGTGGCCAGGTACCTGGGGGTGCCCAAATACCGCTTCGGGCGCACCGAGGAGGCCGATGAGATCGGGCTGACCATCGGACTCGCCTGGACCGAGTTCGGTGGGGAACTGCTGCAGACGGAAGTGGTGGTGATGCCTGGACGCGGCAAGCTGCTGATCACCGGGAAACTGGGTGAAGTCATGCAGGAATCGGCCCAGGCGGCCCTGAGCTACGTGCGCTCCAAGGCCCAAAACCTGGGCCTGCCAGGGGAATTTTACCGCGCCATCGATATTCACGTCCACGTGCCGGAAGGGGCGATCCCCAAGGACGGCCCTTCCGCGGGCATCACCATTGCCACCAGCATCGCTTCGGCGCTTCTGAAGATTCCGGTGCGCCGGGAGGTGGCCATGACCGGGGAGATCACCCTGCGGGGCCGGGTGCTGCCCATCGGCGGCCTCAAGGAGAAGATCATCGCGGCCCACCGCCACCAGATCAAGACGGTGCTCATCCCCCGGGACAATGAAAAGGACATCAAGGAGATCCCGGCGCGCATCTTGAAAGCGGTGGAGCTGGTGTTGGTGGACCATATGGACGAGGTGCTCAAGCGGGCCCTGGTCCTGGAGGACCCGGAGAGTCTCTTCAAGGCGACGCCTCCGGTCCCGGAGCCGGCCGCCTTCTTGCACCCGGAAGTGCCCGCGGTGGAGGAGATCCAGGCGCATTGAGCGTAGGGTGCGCACTGCCCACCATTTTCCTTCTCCCTCTCACCTGCGAGAGGTGTTTGGACCGCGGAGATGGGTAACAAACGTTCGGGGGAATTTAATCTCGTTTGCGCCCTCATAACTATTGACAGCCGGGGTGCCATGGGTGACTATTACCGGGGCGGGCGGATAGCTCAGCTGGGAGAGCATCGGCCTTACAAGCCGGGGGTCACAGGTTCGAGCCCTGTTCCGCCTACCAGGTTTTTTTAGTTCAAGGTTCAGAGTTCAAGGTTCAAAGTTTGGTTGAATGCTGGGGAATTGAATCCTTTGACTTTGAACTTTCAACTTTGAACTTTGAACACCCCAACGGGGGCGTAGTTCAGTTGGTTAGAACGCCGGCCTGTCACGCCGGAGGTCGCGAGTTCGAGTCTCGTCGTCCCCGCCAATTAAATCAATGGGTTAGCTCAAATGGGCTAACCCTTTTAATTTAATTTCCAACCCAGTTTCCAACCTCCATCTAAAATTTACAGGTAAAATGGGGGAGGTTATGTCTTTGCGCTCTGGCTGGCTACAAATGGTGGAAGTGAAGACCGCGGCCCCTGCCCCCTGGTGGGGGAATGCCGAAAGCTGCCCAGATGAGCATTGAGGCCGCATAGTAAACCCTATCCCTCCCCTCTATCGGGCCATGCAGGTCATCCTGGGGGCCGTTCTGGGCGCCACGGTGTCAAAATAACCCACCAGGGTCAAACTGGCCTCTGCTATGGCTCAAATTTGCCCAAAATCCTGGCGCTCTCCGGGCCATTTCAGCCGATCTTCTCAAGGTGTAGAGCCAGGGTCCAGGTCTGAGGTTCAGCCTGTGGCATCCTGGCGAGTCCGTGGGGGAAAATCGGGGTCGCCTCCCATTAGAGAGACCCCGGTGCTCCTTGCCTGTCCCTGCCCGGCGCTTCCTGCCAGGCTCCTTCGCTCCTGAGCCGCTCCCCCGTGCCCCGACCGCCTGGCCCTATAGATTTTCGGCCCCTGAACCAAAACCCGATGATAGGAGTCCCGTCCCCCCCTGGTCAATATGAGTGCCATGGAAAATTTTTCACTTTTTCGTCGAGGGCCAATCAGCAGCAGCCCCCCGGTATAGGCCCGGCCCAAAAATTTTTGATGAAAAATTCTCCCCTGTCGGCTTGGCACCTGTGACCATACGAACACCCCCTAAAAAGCTTCGCACATTCTCTAAGAGGCGAATAGGGAGTGGGCAAAGGCTTTTCGATATATGAATCATATGGAAAGATTAGCGGAAGGGCGTATAGTGGCAAATTAGTCGCGCCCAAGGTAGGTACGGCTTGACCTGCCCTTTCTCATCCGCCGACTCGATCCCGATAAAGACTTTATTGAAGTTGGCCGCAGTCATGAGGTCGATCATTTCCAGATCCTGCCCCAGATTCACCGATGCCTGCGTCATGAAGCCGAAGGGTTCACCCCGACTCTTCATCCAGGGGGTGAGTTCTTGCAAGAGAGCCCGGGCATGTTTCTTACTCCCGATGAAGTTGTCATCGCAAATGAGTATAGGGCCGGAGGCCCCGAGCTGGTAGAGGATCTCCAGTTCTGCTATAACCTGCTTCGGTGATTTGTAGCGGGGTTTCCGTCCAAAGAGGTTCACCACATCGCAAAATTCACACTCGAATGGGCATCCCCGAGAAGTCTGAACTGTTAAAGTATCGTAATCCTTCAGTCGCAGCAAATCAAAGCGCGGGATCGGCGAAGTAATCATGTCAGGCTTCTTACTGTTTTCGATCACCCCGCTCTTTCCGTCTCGCATTGCCTCCAGAAGCAAGGGAATCGTATTCTCCCCTTCGCCCCGCACCACAAAATCACATCCCACCTCCAAAGCTGCCTCAGGGAGTGAAGTGGGATAGGGTCCTCCGGCTATGACGGTTTTTCCGCGGTGTTTGGCTTCTCTCACCAGGGCCAACAAGCCCTTCCTCTGAATGTACATAGCCGAGAGTATAGTCAGATCGGCCCACTGCCAATCTTCCTCCGTCAGACTCCTAGTATTGAGATCGACCAGACACAGTTCCCATTCCAAGGGCAGCAAGGCTGCCACCGTAAGCAGACCCAAGGGTGGATTAATTGCCTTGTTACCCTTGAGCTGGCAAGATTTCGGAAAGCTCCAAAAGGAAAGGGGAAATTCTGGACATACCAACAAGACCCGCATGTTGCAAAACTCCTCCTTCCGTTCCTCTTTGAAGTCCCCCGGGATAACCGCCAGGTTGAAGTCCACGCCGTCCAACTTAACAGGAGCTGCGGATTTCCCCTTCCCGGCATCTCCCACTTCCGGTCCTGGGCGATGTTACATTGGTTTTCCTGTTGCAGAGGATTCCAGGTACTTCTCGACGGCCAGCTCTAGATTGAAGAACATCCTTTCCCGCCCCAGGACCTCGCCCAGCGACGACCGCTGGACCGTGGCCAGGACATCTGGGTTGAGCCCCACCAACCACACCATAACACCGCGGTCGCGTTGCCTCTTCTCCGCTTCGGTCAGCATCTTGAGCGCCGTATATTCCAGGTCGGGCACTCTGCTGAGGTCGAGGGCGACGACCCTTGGTTTCGCATCAGCGACCAGCGGCCTCATCTGATCTGCTATGCGCTCGGCATTGCCGAAGAAAACCCGTCCCTCCACCCGCATCAGGAGCAAACCCGAAAAGGTCTCGTCCTCGGGATGCTGATTCGACAGAGGCCGGAAGACATTCGAGCCCGGTTTACGCCCCAGCACATAGACAGGCGGATTGGCCGTCTGGTAAGCGATGGACACCAGCGAAACCACGATAGCAACGAGAATCCCTTTCAGGGTTCCCAGCACTACTACCCCGGCAAAAGCAGCAAGGGCCCAGATGAACTCCATCCGCCGGACCTCCAGGATGGCGCGGAACTCCGCTGGTTTAATCAACCCAATGGAGTAGACGATAACCAACGCCGCCAGAGTGGCTTCCGGCATCAGCCCAATGAGAGGGGCGAACAGGAGCATCGTCATCAGGGCAGCCCCTGCGGTGACCAGCACAGCCAACTGCGTATGCGCCCCTGCGAGGCGGTTCACCGCGGTCTGGGTGGTTCCGCCCCCGGCAGGCATGGACCCGAGCAGCGCGCCGCCCACATTTGCGAGTCCGGTCGCCAGCAGCTCCTGATTTGCCCGAAGAGGCGGCTCCTCACTTCGGGCAAAGGCACGCCCGGCGGCGATGGTTTCGGTGAAGCTCATGAGTGCAATGCCCAGGGCTCCTGGCCAGAGCTTCTTGATCAGGGAGAAGTCGGGCAAAGTGAGTGGCGGCAAACCTGTGGGAATGTGTCCGACGGACGCGATACCGTAAGCCTGCAACCCGAGCAGGCTCATGCCAGCAATCCCGGCGGCCACTGTGATCAGCGGCGCCGGCGCCCGTGGAGACAGCCGCTCCAACAACACCAGGATGACCACCATCACAGCTCCAACTGCCAATGTCGCCATGGATGTCTCAGGGAGGCCTTGAACGAGACCAAAAAGATTGTGGAAGAAGGAGCCCTTATGGAAATGGATGCCGAGCAGCTTCGGGACCTGGTCCAGAACAATAACCAGGCCGATCCCGGCCTTGAAGCCGATCAATACCGGTTCGGAGATGAAGTTGGCGATGAAGCCCAGCCGCAAGAACGAAGCTAGCACCAGGATGGCCCCCACCAGTAGCGTCAACGTGGCCAAAGCACTCAGCAGGGATGCCGGATTGGCGTCCGGGGCGACCTGACCGAGCTCCGCCGCCACCAAAATAGCGATCGTGGTGCTGGTGCTCACGCTGAGCGGCCGGGAAGTCCCGAACACCGCGTAGGTCAGCATCGGCAGGAATGCTGTGTACAATCCCACCTGCACCGGCAGGCCGGCGATGGTTGCGTAGGCCATCGCCTTCGGAATGACTACTGCGGCAGTGGTCAGACCGGCGATCACGTCCAGCCGTAACCATTCCTTGCGGTATGCCAGCATCCAATCCAGCATCGGGAGGTAGCTGTGACGCTGCCGGTTCATCGACATGGGGGTCCCACTCAGTTGCCTTTTCTTCCATAGCGTCCCCGGGTGGGGCGTCGCTAAGCCTTTGCTAACCTATTAAAGCCCCTAGGGGTAGATGCCTGGAATATCTAACTTGACTCTTACACGCGAAAACCGGATCTTGCTCTTTTGACCCGGAATAATGCATCAAGTCGAAATTATTCGGCAGCCTTGCCGCCACAGGCAAAAAATGGTTTTTAAAACCTCTATCCCTGAGTTTAACCGCAAAAGGTGAAGCCCCCGAGGTGACCTTCGTTGCCGCTGGGAGAGACATTTACTTAACGGCATCTTTGTCCCTGCCGGCGGTATTTTGGCTCTGAGTCCCGGCAGGTTCACTCTCATTTTGATAGCCGCCGCCCAGGGCCCGGTAAAGAGCGATGACGGCCAGGAACTCGTTGGCCCGGTCCTGGGTTAACTGCAACTCGGACTCAAATAACTGCCTGTCCGAATCCAGAACTTCCAGGTAGGGGGTTACTCCCCCATAATAGCGCTGATAGGCCAGATCGGTTTGCTGGCTCAAAGCTTTAACCTGTTTCTCTGATTCAAGGCACACTTCCTTAAGCATACGCACCCCCACCAGGGAGTCGGACACTTCCTGGAAGGCTTGCTGAATGGACTTTTTGTAGGTGAGAAGGGCTTCCTGTTTCACAGCCTCCGCCGCCCGGACCCCGGCCCGGAGCCGACCCGCATTAAAGATGGGCTGGGTTATGCCCGGCGCCACAATATCCCAGAAACTGGCCGGCCCGGTGAACAGGCTTTTCAAGGCCGCGGACTCCCACCCGGAGGCCCCGGTAATCCTGATGTTGGGGAAAAGCAAGGCCTTGGCTTCGCCGATGCTGGCGTTGGCCGCCACCAGGGTCTGCTCGGCAAAGCGGATGTCGGGGCGCCGCTCCAGCAGGGCCGAAGTCAGTCCCGGAGGGATGGTGACGGTTAAATCCTGCTCCAAAAGAGACTTACCCCGGGTAATGGGCCCCGGGTTCCGCCCCAGCAAGACACTGATCAAGTTCTCTTGCTGTTCGATGGCCCGCTTCAGGTCGGGAACCACGGCCCGGGCCCCGTAAACCAGATTTTCCGTCATGAGCACGGGTGTGAGTGAGTCCCAGCCGTAATCGAAGCGCGCTTTCACCAGCCTGAGGGATTCTTCCCGGGTCTTGACGGTGCGGTTGCTGATCTCCAGCTGCAGGTCCAAAGCCCTGAGTTCGATGTAAGCCCGGGCCAGGTCGGATACCAGAGTCTGGATGACGAATTTGCGGTTCTCTTCGGAGGCGAAAAACTCGGCCCGGGCCGCTTCCGTGGCCCGGCGGATGCGGCCGAAAAAGTCGAGTTCCCAGGAGAGGTCCCCGAAGACTACGCCGGCCATGCGCTGCTGGCGGGGCAGTTCGGGTGTAAAACCCCTTTCTGAAGTGCGAATGCTCTCCAGTTGACCGTTGGCATTTAACGTGGGGAACAGAAAGGAGCGCTGGATGACCACCTGTTCCCGGGCTTGCAGGACCCGTTGGGCGGCGATCTGCACATCGTAGTTTTCCTGGAGGGCGATCTTGATCAACTCCTGGAGTTTCTCGTCTTTGAAGACCTCAAACCACTTGAGGTCCCCGAAGGAAGCTTCGGCCGGTTGCGTGGGAATATCGGGACCTTCCCCACGATAAGTAGTGGGCACCGGGTACCCGGGCCTCTGGTAGTCCGGGCCGACGGCGCAGCCGCAAATTAACATGAGCATCAGAAAGGTGGTCAGCCGGATCCTCATGACTTTTCTCCTTGATCGCCGGGGGGATCGGCCATGGCGGCGGCAGGCATCGGGTGCTCCTTGACTTTGCGGTGGGAAAGTTTTTCCACCACATAGAAGGTCACTGGGATGAGGAAGATGGCGATGACTGTAGCCGCAGCCATGCCGCCGATTACTGCGGTGCCCATGACTTTGCGGGCGATGGCCCCGGAGCCGGAGGCCAGGGCCAGAGGTATACACCCCAGGATAAAAGCAAAGCTAGTCATGAGAATGGGGCGGAGCCGGAGGCGCGCCCCTTCCAGCGCCGCATCGGCGAAATCCTTGCCTTTCTCGTATTCCATTTTGGCGAACTCGACGATGAGGATGGCATTCTTGGCGGCCAGGCCTATGAGCAGGATCAGGCCGATCTGAGCATAGAGGTTAAGCTCCATATTGCGCAGGAATATCCCCAAAAAGGCCCCAAAGACCGCAACGGGAGTGCCCAAAAGCACGCTGAAGGGGAGGGTCCAGCTCTCGTACTGGGCCGCCAGGATCAAGAACACGAACAACAGCGACAGGGCGAAGATGATCCAGGCGGGCACGCCTTCCTGGGCCTTCTTCTCCTGGTAGGACATACCCAGATAATCGTAGCCCATTTCAGCTGGCATGGTTTCTCTGAAGACTTCCTCCAGGGCCTTCATCCCCTGAGTGGAACTGTACCCGGGGGCAGTGACGGCATTGATCTGAACGGCGCGGTATAGGTTGTATCGCATGGTGAACTCCGGGCCAGAGCGCTGCTCCAAACTGGTGAGGGCGCTCAAGGGCACGGAGTCGCCGTTCTTGTTGCGCACGTAGAACTGGCCTAGCTGTTCGGCTGCGGCCCGGTATTCCCCTTCGGCCTGCACATACACCTGCCACTGGCGGCCGAAGCGGTTGAAGTAATTAACGAAATATCCGCCCATGAAGGCCTGCAGCACCCGGTACACCTCGCCGATGTCCACGCCCTGCTTGAGCACCTTGTCCCGGTCCACTTTGACGAAGATTTGGGGCACCGTGGGGACAAAAGTTGTGGTGACCCTGGAGACTTCCGGACGTTTTTGCGCGGCAGCCAGGAACTTCTGGGTGTTCTCCCAGAGAAACTTGACATCTTTGCCGGCGCGATCCTCCAGGATGAAGGTGACCCCGCCGGCAGTGCCGATGCCCGGGATGGCCGGGGGCGAGAAGGCAAAGGCGACGCCTTGGGGAAGTTGGGCGAGCTTGCGGTTGATACCGGCCATGATGGCCTGGTATTGTTCCTCCGGCTTTTTCCGCTCGTGCCAAGGCTTGAGGGTTACGAAGAAAAAGCCGCTGTAGGTGTTGGTGACGCCGCTCAGCATGCTGTAGCCAATTACTGAGGTGACATACTCTACCCCCGGGGTCTGCACCATGATCTCCTCGATCTGGCGGCAGACCTCACTAGTCCGTTGCAGGGAGGAGGCATCGGGCAACTGCACCCCGGCATACATGTAGCCCTGGTCCTCTTCCGGGAGAAAGCCGCCAGGGAGCCTTCCGCCCAAAAGGCCGGCGAGTCCCGCCACCAGAACCAGGAAGAGGAGGCTCATCCCCGCCTTCCTGATAAAAGTTCCGCACCAACTGACATAGCCGTTGGTGGTGCGGCCGAAGACATCATTGAACCAGCGGTAGAAGCGGCTCAGCGGCCCCCGGGATTCCTTTCTAGGCTTGAGGAGCAAGGCCGACAGGGCAGGGGTCAGAGTCAGAGCGTTGACGGAGGAAATGATGACGGAGACGGCGATGGTGATGGCAAACTGCTGATAAAGTCGGCCGGTGATGCCGGGAATGAAGATGGTGGGGACGAAGACCGCGGCCAAAGAGAGGGTCGTGGCCACCACCGGCCCCGTGACCTCCTCCATGGCCTTCAGGGTGGCCTCTTTGGGCGACAAGCCTTGACCAATGTGGTGCTCCACGGCCTCCACCACCACGATGGCGTCGTCCACCACGATGCCGATGGCCAGAACCAACCCCATGAGGGCAATGGTATTGAGGGAGAAACCCAGGAGGGGGAAAAAAGCGAAGGTGCCCACCAGGGAGACGGGCACTGCCAGCGCCGGGATGAGCGTGGCTCGCCAGCCCTGGAGGAAGATGAAGACCACGATGATGACGAGGATGAGGGCTTCAAAAAGGGTGTGGACGATCTCCTTCAGACCCTCCCGCACCGCCTGGGTGGTGTCCAGGGCGATGACATAGTCCATGTCCGGCGGAAAGGACTTCCTGGCCTGCGCCATGAGCTTTTTCACCCCATCCACCGCCTTGATGGCGTTGGTGCCCGGGAGTTGGTAGAGGGCCAGCACAGCGCCAGCCTTGCCATTCAAACGCCCTTGGAGGGCATAAGTCTGGGACCCCAGTTCGATGCGGGCCACGTCTTTCAGGCGGACGAGCGACCCGTCCGGATTGGCCCGGAGCACTATCCGTTCAAATTCCTGCGGATTTTCCAGCCGGCCCTGGGAGCGGATGGCGTAAGTGTATTCCTGGCCTTTGGGGGCCGGCTCCGCTCCCACCTGGCCGGAGGGGTTTACGGTGTTCTGTTTCTGAATAGCATCGACAATTTCGGGAATGGTGATGTTGAGCTTGGCCAGCTGGTCGGGCTTGACCCAGAAGCGCATGGCATATTGGCCGGCCCCGAAGACAGTGACACTGGCAATGCCGGGCACCCGGGTCATCTGGTCGTTCAAGTTGATATAAGCATAATTGGCCAGGAAGGTGGCGTCGTAGGTGCCTTGGGGAGAAATGAGGTCCACCAACATCAAGGGTGCGGCCGTGGACTTCTTAACGGTGATGCCGTAATTGCGCACATCGGCCGGGAGCTTGGCTTCGGCCTGGCTCTCCCGCATCTGGGTCAGCACCTGGTCGATGTTGGGGTCCGTTTTGACATCAAAATTCACGTACTGCTTCAACTCACCGTTGTTGGCGTTCAAGGAGTACATGTAATTCATATTGTCCACGCCGCTCATCTCCTGCTCGATGGGCGTGGCCACGGACTGCTCCACCGTCTGGGCGTCGGCGCCCACATAGGTGGTGTTGATAAAGATTTCCGGCGGGACGATATTGGGGTATTGGGAAATGGGTAGACCCAGGAGCGCCACAACCCCGACGATCACCATAACAATGGCGATCACGATGGCCACGATGGGGCGGTTGATGAAGAATCGCGCCATGTCCCCCTACCTCTCCTGCTTCCCGGTGGGTGAGGCTGGCGCGCCGGCCGCCGCCTCCTGATACGGCTTAGGGGTGACAGGCATACCCGCCTTGGCCTTTTGGATGCCTTCCACAATCACGCGCTCCCCGGATTTAAGGCCCTCGTCAATCACCCAAAGGGGGCCGGCGCGTTCGCCTACCTTGACCCAGCGGAGGTCCACCTTGTTGTCCGGACCTACCACGGCCACCTGGAACCTGCCCTGCAACTCGTTAACTGCCCGCTGGGGGACCAGCAACGCCCCCTCCTGCGTCTCGATCAAGGCCTTAACCTTGGCAAACTGCCCGGGGCGCAGCAGATTGCCGGGATTGGGAAAGAGAGTGGCCACCTTGATGGTGCCGGTGCGCTCGTCCACCTGGCGGTCCGCAAAGTAAACCTTGCCCTTATGGGGAAAGACCC
>Ga0326728_10021322_pt1 | contig 12199 bp, 10 predicted proteins | sample MB3enrmetagenome_FD_207602 | JGI IMG/M metagenome (GOLD analysis project Ga0326728, IMG submission 207602) | Lab enriched peat soil microbial communities from McLean, Ithaca, NY, United States - MB31MN | ecosystem: Environmental > Terrestrial > Soil > Wetlands > Peat | place: USA: New York...
CTCCGTCGCCCTACGGGCTCCTCCGGTTAGCCGCCAAAGAACGAGAAGCGGAACTTTCTACTTTGCTAAGAACAGGACATTTCTACTTTGCTGGGATTAGGACATTTCTACTTTGCCTTGACAGTGCAAAGTGCGGCGACATTAAGGCAGATAGCAGACAGCAGGGTCAGATCACGGACAAAGGCTCCAAAGGGATGTTTTCCAGGCGCCAAGCTGACGAAAGGCAGGAGAGCGCCTGAGCCAAATCAAGATAATTCCAAATCAAAAATAGTTGTTGACAAGCTTATCTACCTTCTGTTAAACACTCTGATCTGTCACCTGCACATGAGTTATTGCTCGACGCAGCGATTGACGGATTCATAAGTCCAGAAATCCTCCTAGACACACGGCACTCATAATCTTACTGACACGATAGGCGACGCTCCGGCCAGAGTCGTTGGCGTCTGCGCGCCGAAAGAGCGAATTTCATGTCAGACTTCTTACAACAAGTATCCTCGTTTCTGAACCTGAATAAGCTGGTCGCCGTAACCCTTCCCGGCATAGTCGCGACCCTGGCTCTGGTGTTGTTCTTTACTCCCGTCCCCTGCCCAAAGGACTCACAGAACTGCTGGTATTGCATGGGCCGAAGCAGCGAGGAAGAGGTGTCGAAACCAAAGGCAGGTGCTGCTGCGCGTCCACAGGGCACGTATTGGGTGTCGAAATTGAGCTGGGAGCAGGCGAATCAGTCTTACAAAACCCTTGAAAACATTTCACAGACGAATCTTACAGCGTGTGCTCAATTGCCGGAGTACGTCGTCTCTTCTTCCCGGCTGAAGTCGGAAAAAGAAACGGCTAAGAACCTTGGCGACCTTGTACCAGTAGATCCAGGATCCCTCCTCGAAGACTTGGACGGTTGCAATTCGGCGCTGACCGCCGCGCAGGCCCAAATCGCCACAAGAGATGCCGCTAAGTCGAATATCATTTCCAATCTGACCACGAATGTCAATGACCTTAATACCGCGCTCGATAAAGCGAGGGCTGCTGTTAATCCCGCACTTGAGCGGGCGCTTACGACTGAGTTAAACAAGACTAGGAGCGACCTGGAGCGCGAGACGCGCGCCGAATCAGATTTGAAGGCCGCAGGAGGCGCAGCCACAGCCCTTGTCAACCAGGTGTCGGACTGGCGAAAAGCCATTACGAGCGACGTGAGCGCGGCCATTCCCGTCGAAACGCAGACGACGTGGGAAGCCGCCGTGCAAACGCTGGGCAGCCACATTTTAATATTCCTCCTGGTCTCGATCATGGTTGGTCAGCTCCTCGACCCAATCCAGCGGGCGATCGTATCTTCGGACCCCATGCGCGGGCTGACGTTCCCGTTTCTGAATTACTTGTACACAGTCGAAAATCCGATAGGCAGCGTTCGGTTTGGTGACCAACGATACCCGGGCACCCGCAGGCGGTACGTAAAGTCCCTACTGAAAAGGGAGCCTCACCTTCTCGAGCCCAGCTATGCGATTGGAAGGGGACTTCTGACCCAAGCCGAGTATAGTTCTTTGCAGGACGAGTTCTACAGAGAAAGTCAGATCTCGACGGGCTTGATCCTGCCATTGCTTATGTTGGCGTTAGCCATTTACATCCGGTTGTTGTGCTGCGGGGTCGTCAAGTTTGGTCACGGCGAAGTGTGGATATGCGCACTCCTCATATTGACGCTGTGGTTTTGGCTCCTCGCCTTCCTGGTGCGGAATTCTGTTGAGGGGGAGGAGCGCGAGCGTCAGGAGGGACCCAAGCTTAAGGAGGAATGCAAGCGTGAGGAGGAACGGAAACGTGTTGAGAAGGAACTGGAGCCCCTTGAGGGGGAACGCAAACATCTTAAGGAGCGGCTGGAGCGTCCTAGCCTTCTTGACGACGAACGCAAAAGCATTGAAGAGCGTCAGCAGCGTGTTGAGGAGCAGCTCAAACCTCTCGAGAAAAAACTCCAAAGTCTTGAGGAAGCGAAGCCCGTGCGCCCTGAGACGGATTACCAAGAGCGGCGTCAAAAACATCGCGAGTGGGCAGGTCTCATACTATCCGGGGCCCCATTGGCGGTCGCGACACTGGGGGCCGCGTATGCCTGCCTGAATCACTTTTTCGGTTGGGGCGTCCTTTGGTGCGCAGCTGTCACATCTGGGCTAGTCGCTCTGCTCTTCCTCGTGGTGCACACTGTCGTTAAGCGGCGCAAACCCAAGCGTCTCCTGGAAGAGAGGAGCCGTCATGAGAAAGAGTGCAAACGTCTTGAGCGGGAAAGCGAGCTTCCTGAGGAGAAACGCAAACGCCTCGAGGAGGACCGCAAACGCCTTGAGGAGGAGAGCAAACGGGGCTTCGCGACCCGCTTTTTCGTTGGGATCCTGTCTCTGCTCGTGGCAGTCGTGGTGTTCTTTGCCATAGTGAGTCACTTTTTCCTTTGCAGTTGGCCGCTGGTGGGTTTAGCGGTTGGACTTCCTACGCTACAAGTGCTTTGCTTAACGGCGGGCAGCGACCGGCTACACAAGTTTTATTCCGAAGTGCAGGCGCGGATCGTGGGGGCTGCGAAGAAGCAGCAAGAATCGCAGATTAAGAAGTTCGCGGACATCCTTACAGATCCGAAGCCGAAGCAATCCTTTATTGAGGAATTGAAGAAGCGGGGCAAAGAAATCAACGATATCATGGGGCCGCTCAGGGGCGAGGTACCGCAGATTGAGAAAGCCATCGACCTCCTTACGGATCCGAAGATGAAGGAGGCATTTATTAAGGAATTGAGGAAGCGGCGCAAGAAGATTGACGATCTACTCCGGCCGCTGGGATGGTGAGTCGTGAACCTGCTTGCCATCACTCGCGCCGCGGGAATGATCTCGGTCTATGGCCAGGACGGCTACGGCGAAATCCAGGCGAAGCTTGCAGCCTTCCAGCGTTCGATCCCGGGGCTGAACGTTACGCTAGCCGTCCTTGATGATGTCGGCTCAATGGCCGCGTACGGCGGCGTGGCGGCAGGCGCCGACGCAATCTCTTTGCAGTCCGCAGTGACGCGCGTGGTAGCCGCGTTGCCGGGTGGTCTAACCTCCCTCGACGGCGGCTTGTTGATCTTAGGCGGTGGTAACGTGGTTCCTTTCTTCCAGGTGCCCAATCCCGTGACCAATCGCGCAACCGACCCCGACCCATGGGTCTATACCGACAATCCGTATGGCCAGACCGGGCCTTCGGACCCGGGGCAGAGTTTGGAGCCGTCCCTTGCGGTGGGCAGAATTTGTACGGGCGCCGGCGACCCAGCGAGCGCGTTCTGCGCGCTCATCGACAACCTCATTACCAACCACAACGCGCGTCCTATTCGGGCCGGATACGTGGAGGTGACTAACCGCGTCTGGCAAGATGCCAGCGCCTCTGTCGCCTCGGCGCTGGCCGGCGCAGGCCGCGTGCTGGTGTGCCCTGACGATAGGGTAACGGCGTTGAACGCCGGCGTGCTCGATTGCAAGTATCTCTACTGCAACCTGCACGGCTTCCAGAACGATCCCGCGTGGAAGGGAATGGATCCGGTGCGCGGTTACGTAACCGCGCTGACCCCCGACTCCTTTTCCTCTCAATATGTAGCCGGGACTTTTGTGTATACGGACGCCTGCTATGGGTTGCAGACAGATGGCCGGCCCACCGACGGCTCTTGCGCCCTGACGCTCTTGGCGCAGGGAGCAGCGGCGGTGGTGGGCCCAACCGGGCTTGCCTACGGGACGGCGCCGGGAGCGCCGCTAAACCTGATCGACGCCGATGCCCTCACGCGAGGTTTTTTCAATGCCGCGCTGGGTGGAGGAACGGTCGGCTCCTGTTTGAAGCAAGCGCGATTGAATTTCTTAGGTTCGTCGTCGACGATGGCGACCGACGTTTATCAACAAAAGACGCTGCTCCAGTTTCAGCTATTGGGGGATCCAACCCTTGCCATTCAATAATCGGCTAGTTCGCACTTCCTTTACGATCGTGTTGGCAACTCTGTCTGCCGCGCCCGCGGGTTGGGCTAAAGATCCGTTTAATTTTCAAAGCCCGTGCGGCAAATGGGATTATCCAGTGCTGGTCTACGACGCGCAAATCCGGCGCACGCACATTGTTCCTCGCGACCTCATCAAGGATCCCACCCTGGGCCGTACGATCGCCGGAGAAACGTTTGAATTCGTCGGCTATTTGTGCGACGGAAGACCCGTCGAGTTGTACATCGTGAACAGGAAACTGAAAGAGGTCTTCAACCCGGCCATTACCGGCGTGGTTTCCGTGCCCAGTGCGGTGGTCAGCATTCGCGGTGTCACGCCCGGCGTAACTCCGCCAGCCGCCGCGCCGGCGGCGGCCCCAGCGGCGCCCGCGGCCAAGGGGGGCGTAACCACGCCGCCGTTACAAGTCGCGACGGTTGTTGACCAATTGCTGAGCGCCGAAACCTTCAGTCAGCCTGAACAAACGATCAAAGAGGAAGCCGAGCAATTGCGCGCTCTTGCCAGGCAGCAGGATGCACAAATCAATCAATACAGGGACAAGCTGAACCACCTGATCGAGGTTCCCCCGGGCTCGCCCACAGGCCCGCCCCCTGGCGACACGCAAGGAAGCGCGACCTTGGTGGGCACAACCAAGGCGTTTGAGGAGGTGATTGCCCAAATCGGACGCGAGCTCACAAGTGCTGATGTCCCGGACATCGAGCCGCGTTTCGACCGGCTCAACGTCCGAATCGGAATTTTGATTCAGGACGTGCAGCGGCTCAACGCGAGCGTCCAATCCTTTCCCATCGTCGATCAACTCAATGCGCTCCAGTTGCAGGAAGAAACTTTCGAAGCCGGCGTGCGGCAGTATCGGAGGGATATTGAGACGGTGCAATTGGCTGCGAAAACACTCAGAGATCTGATAGAACTGGGCAAAAAAGAGCCGGCCAGTCAGTACTACCTGAAACAACGCAACGAGGCGGAGATCCGGCGCGAACTTCAAAGTCAATTTCCACCGAGTAGTACGCCTAACATGGACACTACCACGATCGCAAGCATTGTCAGGAGCTACGAAAGCAGTGCGAAGGAGTACATTAACAACACATTGCCGAAATGGCTTGCTACGCTGACGGCGCGACTAACCGATTATGAGCAGAATCGCGTTCCCGAGCCGTACCTCCTGGAAACTGGAGCGATGCGCGCGAGGTTCGATGCGGCGGCGGCGCGGCTACCCCGCCTGCGGGAAGCCATCGACCTGCTGAATCGGACGGAAGCGGCCGCCTTCGACGCCATTAACAGCCGCTACCGGGATTTCCGGATCCCCAGCACGACTCCGGCTTATCTGAACTTGTCTGGCTTCTCCGGCAACCTCTCCGTCTTTTACTCTCTGACGGGTGTCGAGACGTTTCAGCCCTACGTGATGGCGAACGAGACGCCGCAGCCCTCGCCGGCATCTCTGCAAGCCACTCCAAGTTCTCCCGCCGCTGCGGCAGCGCCGGCGGTAGCCTCCGCCACAGTCACGCCAGCGGCTGCGGCTCCGGCGGCTGGGGCTACAGCGACTCCGGCTCCAGCGGTAGCGGTTCCGGCGGCAGCGGCTGCCGCGTCCACTGGCACAACACCCGCAGCGGCTGCGGCAGCTCCGCCTTCGCCAACGCCCGAATACTTCGGGAATTTTCAGGTGCATCATTTCGATCATGGCACAATCTTTGGCGGCTTTGCGTTCAGTTCACTCTCGAATACCACCTATTCGGTGACCACAACGACCTGCACGACGATCTCCTGCCCCGCTTTACCAGCCGGCCAAAACGGTTATGTGATCTCGCAGGATTCGTCGATGCGGGGGAAAGCGGTGGTGATGGGGGTCGAATTGTACTTCAAGCCGCAAGATATGTACCCGGACGTGCGAGGCAAGTGGTTGGGCGCGGGGTTTTTGCTGGGGGCCTCCGTGTACCCCCTCAACCAGTATTACGGTGGACTCGCGTTTGAGCCCAAACACGGGATTACCATCGGCGCGGGGTTTGCAACAGGGAGTGCGCAGCGGCTTCCCGCTTCCGACTATGTCGGCGAATGTCTTGGGCCGACAATAGTCAACAACGCGGCCGTCTCAGCCCCTCCCTTGTCCCCCGGCACAGTTTTCCATTACAGCGGATTCGTCATGGTCGGGTTTGATATCAACATTTTCCAGGCCATCTTCGGCAAACTCTCAATCGTTGGCACGCCGAGCGCGCCCGCTTCCACTACGACCCCCTAAGGAGGACTCAATGAAGGGACAGGCCCTCGCGTTGTTATTTAGCCTCGCAATGTTCAATCCGAGTTCGCCCCTTTGCGCGGCGACGGCAACAGCAACATGCAAGGTGCTCTCAATTGATTTTTCGACGGGGACGATCTCGCTCGACAAAGGAAATGACTGCCCTGCGGATAAGGTGAACTTCAATAAAGACACCAAATTTGAATTCGGCCCCGATAATCCGGTTGATTCCTCCAAACTCGTTGTAGCGAAAACGATTGAGTTCGAGTGCCCAATAACGCCCGGCCCCGCGACTAAGATAACGATCAGAGATACGTCCGATGAATACCCCCCACTGCTTACGGTGGGAAAGGAACTTGGGGATTTCCCGCTTGATAAAGTCGTCGCTTCCGTGAACCCCAGCGACCGCTCGGATCCTTTCAGCAGCGTCGAGGATGATGCGGATACGAGAGACGGGGTGCTGACGATGAGACTGAAGCAGGGATTCACTTTCAGTACAGGATACTGCCGAGTTATCCCCTACGCGAAAAATGTCCAATGTGATTACGAATATTCAAACACGCTAGCGAGTATTCTGGTGGGCCTTGTTGGGAACATTGCTGCAAAGCTTAAACTCGAAAAACAGGCGCCCGATGCATCAACACAGACGTATATCGACCCGAAGAACCGTGTGTTGGTCAGGCTTTTGCTCTACCGACCGACTTTTTCTATGGTGGTGCAAGTGTATTAGCGGTGGCGGTGCCGAATGTCGCGACGTCCAATTGTGATATCGGGGATTTGCACGGTACTCCTCGTCTCCCTTTTTCTCGCCTGTCAGGATCACCTGGGATCTGCCGGGGCAACCGCAAATGTGATGGGCGTTGATTCTCGAGCGGGTATGATTACGCTCGCTGGCGAAACGGGGTGCGTCGCAACCTCGCCAACGGTTAAGTTTGACAAGAAGACGGAACTCGATGACCCGAACGGCCGCAAGCTCGACGTCTCCAAGCCGGAGGATGTCTCCAAGCTGGAGCATGCAACGCGGATTTCGTTTAAGTGTGGCAAAGAGGGTCGCGCTACGAAGATCACGATCAAAGGAACATCGCAGGAGGTAATGTGCGCCGACTTTCAAAAAAGTACAATTACGCTCGCCGACGGTGAGGGGTGCGGCTCGACCTCGCCGCCAACGGTTAAGTTTGACCGCAAGACGCAAATCCTTGACCTAGGTGATCGCAAGCTTGAGCTCTCCGACCTGGTCCGTGCCACAAATATCTCGTTTGAGTGCGCCGAAAAGGGCGCGGCCAAAAAGATTACAATCAATGGAACCTCCGAGAATGTAAAACTCGTCGATCCTGATACCAAAACGATTACGCTCGCTGGCAACGTGGGGTGCGGCTCGACCTCGCCGCCAACGGTTAAGTTTGACAAGAAGAAGACGGAACTCGATGACCCGAACGGCCGCAAGCTCGACGTCTTCAACCCGGAGGATGCCTCCAAGCTGGAGCATGCAACAATCATCTCGTTTGAGTGTGTCGACAAAGACCTCGTTAAAAAGATCACTATCAGGGGAACGTCCGACGGGGACGACAAATCTTTCCCACTCGGTGACGTGGTCGATTCGGTTGTAGCCAACACAGGGCAGGATCCCAACACAGGGCAGGATCGATTTAGTGGCGTGGAAGGCGATATCGCCTTCGAAAAAGCCGTTCTCAAATGGCATCTGGCGGACGGGCTCCAATTTGGCTCCGCCAGTTGCTGGGTACTTGCTGGCGAAGGTGGTCCAAACCATTTTCGATGCAGCTACAAGAATCCCTCAGACAGTCAGGTGGCCGACCTGTTTAAAAAAGTGCGGGAGACCATGAGCACGTTTCGGTGTTTCTGTTTGGACGAAGGCCGTTCGAGTCAATCGGTTCGAACCTACACGGACCGGGACAATCGCGTCCGGGTCAGTGTCAAGGCATGCATCGCCAGCGAGAACCAGCGCGGCCGGGTCGATGCCAAGGCATGCACCCCCAGCAAGGAGCATCGCGTGGGGGTCAAGGTGAAGGAGTGCATGCTCACCGTTGAAGTGATCCCCACTCCGCACTGAAGTTCCGTCCGCACAATGTGAGCATGGCAGCCGGTTTTTCACTGCTCGCCACCGGAAGCCTCCTGCGCAGGTGCCAAGCTCGGGGCGTGTCGAACGTTCGTCGGCGGTCGAAGGCCTCTGCTCTCGGACCGTGTGATCAGCCGGAAGCCCGTGCTGGCCTAGTGGTTCAGGAACCTGCTTCAGTCGGCAGCGGGCGGCGCTCGAGGCGAGGCCGCTCGAATTGGACATGAGATGTGGCGTTCATCGGGGAAATTCCACTCTCGTGACTTGGCCCGATCAACGCGTGAGGGCCAGGGTGTGAGTGGACAAAATGTCGTTGGCGGGCGCCTGCCCTTACACCCTCAGTTCGAGGAGAACGACCTATCTCGGAATTCCCGCGCCCGAGCGCAACGTCATTCCGCTCGGCTACGCCGCTTCGGCATCCTGACTCCTGATTTCCGACCTCTGCTTTTTTACTCCCCTGTCACTTTCCTTCCAGCAGTTCGGCGCGAACGTTTTTGAGTACAAAGGCAGCGCGCTCGACCCCAACCTCGCCGGGCAGGATCGGGTCCTCGTTTTCGATGCTCATGATGCCCTGGAAGCCGATATCCATGTAGGCTTTTACCACATCCTTCCAGAGCTCGGCGCCGTGGCCATATCGGACGGCGCGGAAGATCACCGAACCTTGCGCGAATTTGGCCGGGTCGGCCGAGAAATTGAGGACGCCGGTCTTGGCGGCATTATCCTTGAAGATTACCGTATCCTTCATGCGGGCGTGGTAGATGGCGTTTTGTTTACCGAGAAGGTGGATGACCTCCACGGGGTCGCAGCCCTGCCAGAAGAGGTGGCTGAGGTCGCAGTTCGCGCCGATTTCCTCCCCCACCGCCCGGCGTAGCTCGAGCAGCGTGAAGGGGTTGTAAACCACAAACCCCGGATGCATTTCGAGCGCGATGCGCTTGGCGCTGTGCTCGCGGGCAAACTTCACGGCCTACTCCCAGCAAGGGATTGCCACCTCCTTCCATTGCCAGGTGACCACTTCCTCATAGTCCGGCGGCCAGCGGTAGGTGACCCAGTTGGGATGTTTCGCTGTCGGCGAATCGCCAGGGCAACCTGAAAAGGTGACGATTACGGGAACTTCGAGCCGTTCTGCCAGCAGGACGGTGCGACGAAATGAGTCGTCGTACTGTTTGGCAATTTCGGGGTTAGGATGGATAGGGTTTCCATGGCAACTCATTGTAGCCACGAGTTCAACCGTCGGTTGGCGGACCAAGTGGCGACGTGAAGCCGCCTCCGTATCAGCCACACCCGCCACCTTTAAGAGGAGAAAGTGTACGCCAATTTCGGATGAGCGAGGAACTTGGCGCAGGGAATTGCGACACGCGGACGACCCCCTCACCCGTCCCGCGCCAGCTAGTGAAAACGCCGTCGCGGGCCACCCTCTCCCCCAAGGGGGAGAAGGCTAGGGTTTCAGATGCGAGTGAGGCGCCGGCAGCACGGTACCCGCACCACAGAACCCGCGCCACAAATGCTAAAATACACCATCACAAAAGAAGGGCCGCGGGCCTCGAGTCCAGAGTTCCGCGCTACGTTGGAGGCACATTCATGGCGAGAAACTTCAAGGACCTCTCCGAACGCGAGATCCTCGCCCTGGCCATTGGTCTGGAGGAGGAAGACGGCCGCATCTATGGGGATTTCGTCGACGGGCTGCGAGAGACTTACCCAGCCACGGCGAAGATGTTCGAGGAGATGCAGGAGGAAGAAGACGGGCATCGCCGGGCCCTGATTGAAATGTACCGGCAGCGTTTCGGCGAGCATATTCCCCTGATCCGCCGCCAGGATGTGAAGGGGTTCGTGGATCGCCGCCCTGTCTGGCTCATTCGCCCGCTGGGTATAGATGTGGTAAGGAAGCAAGCGGAGATCATGGAACTGGAAACGCGGCGCTTTTATGAGCAGGCCATGCAGAGAGTGACGGACGCCTCCACGCGGAAGCTGCTGGGCGACCTGGCCGAGGCGGAGCGCAAACATTCTGCCCTGGCTGAATCACTCGAGATAAAGCACCTCACGCCGGAGACCCGCGCGCAGGAAGAAGCGGCGCAACGCCGCCTCTTCGTGCTCCAAATCGTGCAGCCGGGCCTGGCGGGGTTGATGGATGGATCTGTTTCCACCCTGGCGCCACTGTTCGCCGCCGCCTTCGCCACGCACAAGAGTTGGGACGCTTTTCTGGTGGGCCTCGCCGCCTCGGTTGGGGCAGGGATTTCCATGGGTTTCGCAGAGGCTCTCTCTGACGATGGTTCGCTAACCGGGCGCGGCCACCCTTGGGTGCGGGGTCTTGTATGCGGGCTGATGACCACCGCCGGGGGAATCGGACACACCCTGCCATTTCTTATTCCCAATTTCAGGATCGCCACGAGTGTGGCGGTTGCGATCGTCGCCGCTGAGCTCACGGCCATCAGCTTCGTGCGCCACCGCTACATGGACACCCCATTCCTTGCCGCCGCGTTCCAAGTTGTTGTGGGTGGAGTGCTGGTGTTCCTCGCCGGAATTCTGATCGGCAGCTCGTAACAGCTCGCTCAAGTTCGGGTGTAAGTTGGGGCGATTTGCGTAAGGACGTGGTTCCTCCTCGGCGGGTTGTAAGGTTGCCGAGGAAAGGACTCCCTCGGGGATTGAGGTTCCCACAAGCGTAGGCTAGCACAGGGGGCTGGCTTGTCAAGGGACAATGTGTCCACACACCTAGCCCAGGCCCTCTTCAACGCCCTTCACCACCAAGACACTGGGGCACCAGGCGATGTAGCGCAACGCTCGCATTCCAGCGTTGCAACTTTTCCACCCCGACGTGCTTTTGGCGGCGCAGAAAATGCCCGCGCTGGTGGAAAGGCCGCAGGGCCTGAGAGCGAGTCCTGCGCTACAGCAACTTACAAGATCCACGGTCACGGAAATGTCGCGGTCATAAAGGGACGGGCGCCCCCGACCTGGACATACGATTAATCAACACGCCAAGCCTCGTGCACACGTCCGGTACCCGTAGTAAATTGGAGTTATTTCGCATGAAGTAACGCGAGGATCTCAGCAAGCAAGAAGGCAATGCCCGATAATTTAAGTACTTCCGCGAGCAGGGGTAGAGCATGTTTAGATCTGTCTTCAATCTTTGACCGGGCGTTAACTATCTCTCTCAAAAGGAGGTCGCATACGGAGACGTCGAGATTGTTTAACTGGGTGAACAGTTGGGCAGAGTTGCGAGCTATTGAAAGAATGCCCGCACCGTCGAGGCGTGGGCTCTGTTCCTTTACGATTTTGCCTATCAGACTAATGCCCTCTCGTCCGCTGACGCGTGCCTTCAGAACGGCTTCTTGTAGCTCGTCCAAGGAGTGACAGATTTTCGTGTCGTAATCGCGATTAAGCAAGAGGCCAGGAATCTCTAGTGTTGTCACGTAGGTTCCCACAAGCACGAAGATGATAAACAACTCTCCGCGCAAGGTGCCAAAGGGGTTAATGGCGTCGAGCAGTTGCGGACAATTGAAAAATGCCAACGAGAGGAGACCTGAGGTAACGGCGTTTGCGGCCAAGGGTATCCTGAGTCGTGTGTCACGCTCCTTCGTGCTGTAGGCAATGACCCAGACGAGAACCGCAGGCCACGGCGCCTACTACGGCATGGTGAATGCCTTTGCGGAGCTGGCAATGCCACTGTTTAAGAACCAGCGGGTAATGCGTGGCGCACAGTTGTGGGCGGGGCGCATCCGCCAGCCGGGCGAAGCCGGACGGCGTCGGCCGCTTTCGCTGCGCTGTTGCTGGTGATGCTGGCCATGGCAGCATGCGGCGGGGGTGGCGGTGGCGAGGCTCCTCCTCCAAGCAATCCAGGCACCCCGCAAGGCATTTACGCCCTGACGGCAACCGCCACGTGCTCGTCGCGTTCTGCCAGCCTCAGCCATTCCGTGAACCTTACATTGAATGTGCAGTGAGCGGCTA
>Ga0326728_10021323_pt1 | contig 12199 bp, 9 predicted proteins | sample MB3enrmetagenome_FD_207602 | JGI IMG/M metagenome (GOLD analysis project Ga0326728, IMG submission 207602) | Lab enriched peat soil microbial communities from McLean, Ithaca, NY, United States - MB31MN | ecosystem: Environmental > Terrestrial > Soil > Wetlands > Peat | place: USA: New York...
GCGACGGCGAACAGGCGCTGTACCACGCCGCCGTCAACCAGTACGATATCGTCATTCTCGACGTCATGCTGCCGGTGAAGGACGGCCACACCGTCTGCCGGGAACTGCGCGCCTCGGGCTTTCGCACTCCCATCCTCATGCTGACCGCGCGCGACGCCGTGGACGACCGGGTCGAGGGCCTCGATTCCGGGGCCGACGATTATCTCGCCAAGCCCTTCGACTTCAAGGAACTGTTGGCGCGGCTGCGGGCCTTGTTGCGGCGGCCCGCCGGCTTGCGGCCCCAGGTGTTGCGTGTCGCCGACCTCACCTTGAACACCGCCAGCCACGCCGTCACGCGGGCCGGGAAATCCGTGAGCCTCACCGCCAAGGAGTATGCGCTGATCGAGTTCCTGGTGCTCAACCAGGGCCGGGTGGTGGGCCGCGAGCAGATCGGGCAACACGTGTGGGACGAGAACTTCGATCCGTTCTCCAACGTCATCGACGTGTACATCAAGCGCCTGCGCTCCAAGCTGGACACGGGCTTCAGCCGCCGCCTGATTCACACTCGCCGCGGCGAAGGCTACATTCTGAGCGAGGACCCGAAGGTCAACGATGATTAGAAGCTTCCGGTTTCGGCTCACCATTTGGTATGTGGCGCTGTTTTCGCTGCTGTTCGTGGTGTTCAGTATCTTCCTCTACAGCTTGTTGTCCAAAGACCTGCGGACCCGGCTGGACCAATCGCTCACATCCGAAGCCAGCACTGCTTCGGCCCTCTTCGAGGATGAGCTGGTGGAGGAAAAGGGCGACGTGCCGATGGCTGCCACCGAGGCTGTAGCCGGATTACGCCTGCACGGGAGCCGCGTCGCGATCCTGTCAGGCTCCCGGGTGCTGGCGTCGAGCGGCCCGGTCTCGCAACAGGAATCCGCTGCCGTGGTGGCGCAGGCGGCTGGCAACGCCTCACCGGACCTGGTGCTGGCGCTGCCGCGGTTGGGGCAGAATGGCGCGCGCGCCGCCACGCACCGCCTGACCGCTCTCGGGCGGAGTTTTCTGATCTTCTCGATCGCGCCGCTGGACTCCATCGCCGCGGATCTGGGGGTGGTTCGCCGCGTGATCTTCCTGGCGCTGCCGTTGCTCCTGGGGCTGGCGGCAATCGGCGGCTACCTGCTCACCACCCGCAGCCTCGCTCCCCTCAATTGGATGGCCGAACAGGCGCGCGAGATCACCGGCAGCAACCTGAACAGGCGCCTCGAAATCGGCCGCGCCGCCGAAGAACTGGCGGTCCTGGCGGCCTCGTTCAACGAGCTGCTGGCGCGCCTCGACCAGTCCTTCGAAGCCATGCGGCGCTTCGTGGCCGACGCCTCCCACGAGCTGCGCACGCCCATCGCGGTGATTCGCGGCGAAGCCGACGTGGCTCTTTCGCACGACCGCGGCGCCGCCGAATACCGGGAATCGCTGGCCATCGTTCTGGACGAATCGCGCCGCCTTTCCCGCCTGGTGGACGATCTGCTGAACCTGGCGCGCGCCGACGCCGGCCGCGTCAAGCTGGAGGTGCAGGAGTTCTACTTCAACGAGCTGCTGGCGGAATGCTGCCGCTCCATGCAGACCCTGGCGAGCGCTTCCAATGTTACGCTCGAATGCCGTTCGGCCGGGGACGTGCAATTCCGCGGCGATGAGGGGCTGCTGCGCCGCCTGGCGATCAACCTGCTCGATAATGCCATCCGCTACACGCCGCCGGGCGGCACGGTCTCGGCGGTGCTGGAAGCGGGCCCCGCCGCCGTGCGCATTCGTATCTCGGATACCGGCATCGGAGTTCCACCCGAAGCGGCGTCGCACGTTTTCGAGCGCTTTTACCGGGCCGACAAGGCGCGCTCCCGCCAGGATGGCGGCTTCGGACTGGGCCTCGCGATCGTGAAGTGGATTGCGGAAGCCCACAACGGCGCCGTCGAGCTAACCCGCCATTCCGGGCCGGGAACCACCTTTACGGTAACCTTGCCGCGCTGAATGCCCCGTGGTACCTTCAGATTCGGACGGAAACGTCCCGAAAGCGAGGGCATGACGGATGAATCGCAACGCACGCATCTTCTGTTTTCTCATAGTTACGCTGGCCGCATTGCTTGGTTGCTCCAGCAAGCCATCGGGCAATGAGCCCAAGAAAGCCGCGACGGCGCTAGACAAAATCCAGGGAAAGGCCCAGGTTCTGACGGAAGTTGGGGGCGGGGCGAGCGATGCCGCTCTGAACGCGGGTGGACCTTCCGTGTACCTTTGGGAAGGCGCGAAGCGCTACCGCCTGTTCTTGAGGACGCCGGTTGACGTAGTCCACGGGGACGAGTACGTTGCCGAGGGCGTCTACGCGCAAAAGGCCATTGACGAGATTGGCGATCCCGACCAGGGCAAGAACGGCTATCCGCTCCAATCAAGCTGCGAGCATGTCGTCACGACCGCCTGGCGCAACCTGCCCTTTGATGCAATCGACGCGCAGGCCGCGGCTTTGCGCGCCATTGTGAAACGGTATCCCGCCAGGGCCGTATTCCTGGTTACGCGGATACAGCCCGTTACCTCTAAGGAGGGAGGCGCTTCCGCGGAACCGAAGAAAGGCGCCGAGGCCGAGGAGAAGAACATCCCCGAAGTCACTGTTGCGGCGGATAAACAACGCGCTCTTCTGATTGAGGGTCCGCCCGTTCAGACCGCACCGCTTTGGGATCCCGAGGGTGGAACGGTTAGTTGCAAAGTGGTCATCGGCCCGGATGGCAAAATCTCCGAACTGGAAAGCACCGCGCAACTCTGTGAGAGTATGCAGTGGTCTCAGTTTCGATATCAGCCCACGGTTCGGGGCGGCCACCCCGTCAAAGTGCGAACCGAAGTTGAACTGCGCTTCGAACCGCGAAAGTAAAAGGAGCATCGCGATTGCCGAATCCGCCGGCAATCCGTCAGTGGCGTGTCAGACGACCACCAACTGCAGCTCCGGAGCGATTCCCCTGAGATCGTCGGCGTCGCTGGTTAGCACGGCCTGCCCGGCCCTCTGCGCGCAAATGACGACGTGGGCAACGGCGATGTCGGCCGTCGCGGTTCGTGCCAGCAACAGGCCTACAGCCGTCGCGTCCGGTCCGTCCAGCGGAATAAGGTCCGTACCGGCCTGTCGAACACCAGGCGAAACAGCGTTGCTTTTCCCATAGCATCCCGCGTCCGCCGCAAACGCCAGCGGCTCCGTTCAAACTGGCTTATCGAAAGTGCCGCCTTGGGCATTCGCGGTCTCTTGCGGACTCGTGCAAGCGGCACTTCCGATAAGTCCTAACGTTTCACAGCCGTTATCGGAAAACTCATGTCGCACGAGGTCGATCCGGCGCCTCTTCGGGACCACAACCGCTCTCTCCACTGGAGTAGTTTCCGAGCGCGTAATCCGGCCGAAGCTGCTCAGAAGCGGATTTTTGGCCCGCATCAAATCCGGCCTAGATTGGCCGAGCCGGGCGCCCACAAAGCTCATTGGGAGGAAGGTGTGGCTGGCGGAGTCATTCACTTGAACCCCATCGACGAAGAAGTAGTAGTAGTGAAAGCCGGGGACCAGTGGCCGCGTGGTCCCCGTCCACAGTTCATCGGCGTCCTTCACCAAGTCGTAGTGGGTCTGGTCCGCGCCCACCTGCACCTACTGTACGTCGGGCGCGCGAAGCCGGAACGTGCCCCCCAGGTCGGAAGAGATGCGGGAATATTGAGCGGCCATCACGTTGGATGAGGGAAATTTGGAGTCATCGCCCGGCCCGGGCGTTGCGCTTGACGCGGAATACGATGGGCCGTAGGATGGTTGTTCTCTTTATCGTCAACGTTGAGACGACTCGCGGGCTTTGCGACAGCCATAAAGGAGAGTAAGGAGCATGAAACACTCAAATCTTCGCCCCCGCCCCTGGAGAATCGTCTGCGTGGCCCCCCTTCTCTTGCTCCTGGGCGCGCTGGTTCTCTGGGCGCAAGCCGACATGACCGGCTATTGGGCCTTCCGCGTCAAGGATGGAGGCGTGAACTTCTTCCAGTTTCAGCAGACTGGCAATGCCGTCGCCAGCGTCGCGTCTGCGGGCCGCGGCGGCGGGGCGGGGCGCGGAGGTACGCTCGCCGGAACTCTAAAAGACGGCAAGCTACATCTTGTTTCGGCATTCAACATGTCCGCCCAAGTTCCGGCCCCGGCCGCGGGTGCTGCCTCCGGCGCGGCTGCAAGCGGGGGACGGGGCGGAGCCGTTGGCCAGCCGCGTGAAACCGTCTATGATGGCGTGGTCGAAAACGCCAACCGCATCGCGGTTACGATGACCACCACCGGCCGCGATCCCTTGAAAGGAACTCTCGAGCGGGTCACGCGGGAAGAGGCTTACCCCACCCGAATCCCGCCACCCGATTTGCGCGACGTGCCGGATAACGGCCTGGCGCGCACTCCCCCCATGGGTTGGAACAGTTGGAACAAGTTCCAGGACGTGTTTGACGACGCCACAGTCCGCGGGATGGCCGACGCCATGGTCTCAAGCGGCATGGTCAAGGCCGGCTACACCTACATCGTGGTGGACGAAGGCTGGACCAGCGGGCGCGACGCCAACGGCAAGATCGTGGGTAACGGCAAGTTCCCTAACATGAAGGCGCTGGCCGATTATGTCCACTCCAAGGGCCTGAAAATAGGGATTTATTCTTCGCCCGGACCCCAATCCTGCAGCGGGAAAATGGGAGGCGGATACCAGGGCAGCTTCGGTCACGAGGAGGAGGACGCCATGACCTTCGCCGAGTGGGGCTACGACTACCTGAAGTACGACTGGTGCAGCGCCGGCAACGTCTATTCAAACACCACGGAGGATAACCGGGGCGCCTACCAGAAAATGGGCGAAGCTCTCCTGAAGACCGGCCGCTCCATCGTGTACAGCCTCTGCCAGTACGGTTCGCACGACGTGTGGAAGTGGGGCGCCCAAAGCGGCGGTAATCTCTGGCGCACCACGGGAGACATCGCCGACCGCTGGGATTCCATGGAGCGCATCGGCTTCGCCAACATCGATATCGCCCCGTACAACCGGCCAGGACATTGGAACGACCCGGACATGCTCGAAGTCGGCAACGGCGGGATGACCGCCGACGAATACCGTACGCACATGAGCCTCTGGTGCCTATTGGCCGCGCCCCTGATGGCGGGCAACGATCTACGCACCATGACGGAAGAGACCAAATCCATCCTCATGAATCCCGACGTAATCGCGATCGACCAGGACCGGGATTTCAAACCCGTGCAGCGGCTCTCGGTGGCGGGAAAATCCGAGGTGCTGTTGCGGCCGCTCAGTGGCAACGCCTTCGCGGTCGGCCTTTTCAATCGAGGGGATGCTCCGGCCGAGATCGGCTTCCGGTGGGACGCCCTCAAATTCGATACAGGTCTTTATGGTTTCCGCAGATTGCAGGCCCAGGACTTGTGGAAGCATGAAGCGGTTCCTACGACGGGCGATACCTTCACGGCTACGGTGCCGCGCCACGGCGTCGTGATGCTGAGGGTTTCCATTGCCAGTGGACGCGGCGGCTTTTGAAACGGAACCTCGCGAGTCTGGGACTAGAGAAGGTCGAGCCGTCCACTAACCGATGCGGCGATACCTGGCGAGCTGGCAAATGGAGATGCTGATGAAATGAGTACGCGAATGAGTTCTCTGAAAATCCTGATAAAAGTGCTCGTGGCGATGTTGACGCTGGGCGCCTCGTCGCCTGCCGCCGACAAGACTTTGATCGATTATTTTCTGCCGATGCCGATTCACAGTCACTTGACGAGAGAAGCCTGGGGAGCTCCCAATGTCCTCCCTCGCGATCCGCAGAACGGCCTGGAAGACACCACTATCAAACAGTGGTGTTATTGGGACGGGCAGATCATCAAAGGGCCGGATGGCAAGTATCATATGTTCGCCAGCCGCTGGGATCAGAGCCGGGGCCATGGTGGATGGGGCGGCTCGACCGCCGTGCACGCGGTCAGCGACAACCCTACCGGGCCTTACATAGACAAGGGCCTTGTCTGGCCTGATAATCAAGGCGGCAAAGGGCACAATGTAACGGCTCTGGTTCTTTCGGACGGGAGTTATGCCGTGGTCGTCAGCGAGACGAGACCGGGCGATGTCTTTGTTTCCAAGTCGCTGGATGGGCCTTGGAAGCAACTCGGCTCGATCCAGGTTGATGCCAACGGGTTCGACGCGCGGGACGGCCGAATGTCCAATGTGAACATGATGGTTCGGCCGGACGGCGGCTTTGAAATCGTGGCGCGTTCCGGCGCGATCATGATCAGCAGGGACGGTATCCTGGGGCCCTACAAGCTCCAGGGCCGCAGTATTTATCCGAGTATGCCTACCCTCCCAACACGTAATCTGGAGGATCCGGTGATCTGGTATAGCGGGGGCCTGTATCATATCGTGGTCAATTGCTGGAGCGATCGTAAGGCGTTCCATTTGACATCACCCGATGGCATCAACAACTGGACGAATCGGGGGCTGGCCTACGATCCGACAACGGACTTCATTCGCTATACGGACGGAACGGTGAACCATTGGAATAACATAGAGCGTCCCGGGGTGTTCCTGGAAAATGGCCACGTCGCTTACTTTACGTTTGCGGTTATTGATGTGCCCAAAGCGCAGGAGTTACCGAACGATAATCATGGCAGTAAGGTGATCGTCGTTCCATTCGACGGTATAGCATTCGATCGAGACACGCAAAACCTTGTCAAGACGATAGGGCAAAAGGGCAACTGAGGATCATTACGACATAGAGAAACTTAGGCGACTGATATCTGGAAGGCGCAGAATTCTCTTCGGCTTGTTCTTTCGTTGTACGTTGAGCTTTCTCACCATGGCGGCACTCCTCCTTCTTGCCAGATTGCGGCCGGAAACCGGGGTCGGCGTGGAAAGGACGCGCCGAAAGTGCTGCCGGAGCTGACACCGATTGGCGTGTTCGCCAAGTCATTGGAGGGTATACTTCAAAGTTTGGCTCGTCAGAAGAAATCGTGGGTTGACTCCGGCTCGGGTAGCTTGCCAAGTGAGTGATAGAGGGCGAGTTCGAGGACCCGGTAGGTCCGAAAACCGTAGGATTTTCTCAGGGTGACTTTGGCCTTGTTGTTCAGGCCCTCGACGACGCCGCTTGAGATCAGCTTTTGAGCCCGGAAGTAGTTGAGGATGAGTTCGCGGTGTTGGCGCAGGGAGCGGGCGATTTTCTTCATAGGTTCGATGCGCGACCGCATGGTCTGGCGGCACCATTCGTCAAGGAACTTGCCTGCCCAGGCGGGCGAGTTGTAGTCCCAGAGTTGCTGGAAGGCTTCCTTGAGAAGGTAAGCCCGAACGGTTTTCAGGTTGTAGCGGAGCAGGTCCCGGAGTCGGAAGTGCTGCTCGTCACCGAGATTCTCACTCCGCTTGAGTAGCAACCAGCGTGACTTCTTGAGGACCGGATCGCGGCCCTCGCGTTTCATGCGGCCGGTTTCCTCAGCGCGGATCTTGTCGAGGGCCTTGTTCATATTGGCGACGATGTGGAAGCGATCGAGGATGTGAAGGGCTTGAGAGCATTTCTCGCGGATGAGCTTCAGGTACGGCTCCCACATGTCGGAGCAGACGAAGGCGATTTTGGAGATGACCTCCTGGCCCATGGCGGTAAAGAATCCCTGGAAGGACTCGATGGTCCGTTCCTTCCCTACCCACAGCAACCGGATGATGCCGATATCGATCTGATAAACCAGCGTCAGGTATTTGTGGCCTTTGGCGTATTGGATCTCGTCGACGCCAATGGCGTCGATCTGGCCGGGCGTGCGGTGCTCCAGTCCCCAGGTGACGATGTGTTCGACCGCATCAAAAACCTTTTCCCAGGAAGTGCGAAAGGCTTGGGCCGTTTCTTTCCACGAAAGCCTGCGCGCCCAGCGGGCCAGAAAGAGCATGTAGGCCTTGGTCAGGGTGCGTTTGCCGTCGCGCCGGGGAAGTTCTTCGACGACGATGGCGCAGCAACGCCGGCAGTCGACGCAGCGCATGGTGTACAGGAGGAAGACGAAAAATCCCCAGAAGGGCAGGAACTCGAAGCGCCGCTCGGCCAGTTGGTCATAACCGGCGGCCGGCTGATGGCAGCGCGAACAGACCGCGGAGGAGCCCTTACGGGGCCGCACGGAGACCTCGATGCTCTTGTGGTCGGAGCTGAAGCGGGCTCGATGATAGACAAATCCCCGGAAGCGATGGCAGCGGTTTAGAATCGTGATGAGTTCCATGGCGCGGAAGCCAGCGACGGCGAAACCTCTACCATAAACCGCGCCAGGTCCTCTTTGCCGGCCGCCCTGGAGCATTATTGCCGGGGTCTGGACAACTGGCCACGTACGTGGATGGGATGGGAAAAAGATGGAGATAATGCACCATTTTGGGCTATTGCTCTCGTCCGATGACGATCGGCAGGTTTTCTTGGATATCGGGATCGAACTCGAACCGGGTGTGCAAATGCCTAGAGGCGGGCCAGTCTCCGTCGGTTTCGACATCAGCGAAGAGGATCCTCGGTGGGAAGGACTCAAGCGCCTTCCGCCCAGGTTCCGTTCCATGGATACCGTCTACACGAAATTTCTCAAGACGGAACTCGAAGCGGCGACGGCTTTCGTGGTCTATGCATCGTCGCCCCGCGGATACCCAGAACCCTCGGATCAACTCGGCTATTTGAAAGCGACATATGACCTGTCCGAGTATTGCCACAGATGCGGCATCGGTGGTCGCCAGATTCGTCCTTTTCGGCTAAAATCCCGCCCGAGCCTAAAGCGCGAAATGATGCAACTGAACTGGGTGTTCGACGAGTACTTCGTGTCTCCCGAGGTGTGGTCGTCTGTGTTCGCTCCCCATAGCATCGATTGCTGGCCTGTTGTTCTGAACGGAACCGGACGGGAAATCGACACCGTGGTGCAGCTAAAGATTTCCGACCTGGTTGATCTGCAGATCAAAGATTTGTCTTTTGGATCGTGCGATCAGTGCGGCCGGAAAAAGGCCAGGCTCCTGCGTAGAGGTTTTTCGCCAGCACCGGTCGGCGTTGTGAGGCAAATGTCGAAATCGACCCACTGGTTCGGTTCGGGTGCCTGTGCATACAAGCTTATCTTGGTGCCGTCGCTACTCTATCGGGAAATCGGTGCCGCTTCCCTCCGGCGTGTGACATTTTACCCATGTAGAGCGACGATGAGCTCAGGTACGGAAGGCCCTGGGGACGAACGTAACCCAACCTGATTCAGTGGAGCGTGCGGCTTCAGACAGCGTTGGTACCGGTGGGATCGCGGAGTGGCGGCGGAGCTGGCGCTGAGCGACCGCGAAAACCTCTACCATGAACCGCGCCAAGTCCTCTTTGCCGGCCGCACTGGAGCGTTATCGCCGGGGTCTGGACAACTGGCCACGTACGTGGATGGGATGGCAAAAAGACTTGCCGTCGGGCGAGAAACTGGTGGCTTGCTTCCGGCCATTTCTGGAGGCTCTGGTCGCCTCGGATCGGTTCCCGAAAACCATTCAAAGGCACGTCGATAACCTCTGGGCATTGGGTGGGGAAATCATCCGCGACCTCAACGGAAACCCTTATCTGAGAAATCTGAGAAGAAGAAACATCGAGCAGATTCTCGATGACCGACTCGACGATGAGGGTGGACCTCTCGTCTATGCCCTGGAAGCGGAAGAGCTGCTATAGCGGTCCTTCGATTCCACCTGCCGGAGGCTTCACCGTTTCCTCAGCCAACCGCCGAGCTGAATCCCGCAAAATCCCCCACAGATTCCGCCGACGAGGCCAAAGTTTAAGGAAGACGGTGGCCGGACCGAGGCGTTTGGCGCCGGCAGACGGTAGTGGATTTGAAGCCAATGCGCTTACGGCAGCATCGCATGGAACGGTGGTATGGCAAATACAGAAAAGGACCGTGCGGCCGCGGAGGTTGTCGAGCGGCACGGAGACTTTGAGCTTGCACTTTCGAACAAGCGAAAATATCCGGTGCAGGAATTCAGAGCTTTTGTGCGGACGGCGCGGCGGTACATTGAGATGACCGAACACGACGCGTTGATTCACAAGAGCGTCGCTCGCGCAGTGAACGGCCTGCGAGAGCATCTGGAGGTTGAGAGGAAGCGAGTCCCCGGGGATGTTCTGTTTGAGGCGGACAGGTTGGAGTGCCAGCTCTTTGCCGGCTACGATCCTTCCTTTGAGGGCGATGAGCCCCCCGGATTATGAGGGGCCGATGCGGCAAGCTAGCGATGTTTGCCGGTGACGCTCCTCAGCGGGCCGGCGTCACCACCGTCTCGTTTGGGTCATTCGACGGTTTGCGACGTTGCGGCCAAGTGGCTTTTGACCGCAGATGTTCAGTTCCCGATAAGCCCGAGTCCGCCGGAGCTTGAACGTCATCGGGCACATCTACGAGTCGGCGCTCGTGTGGAACGGGACCGCCACCGCCCGGTGCGAAAGTCATCGGACGGGCGGCGGCCAGGGTGAGATCTGCGATCGAATCCCCGCTGTGTGTGAGAATACAGAGGGGTAGGCCATAGGATGAGCGAGTCGAGCAAGCGCACTCTTCCCGATCGGATCGCCCGCCTCCGGGAACTGGCTTCCGACCTGTGGTGGAGCTGGAATCCAGGGGCGCGAGAGGTGTTCCGGTATCTGGATTACGCAGTCTGGCGCGGGACCCATCACAACCCCATCAGGATGCTCGGCCTCGTTTCCCCCGAGCGGCTCGAAGGGGTTGCGTGCGATCCGGCCTTTCTCGCCCTGTATGACCGCGCAATCGACGGTTTAGATTCCACGCGGTCGGGGACCGATACGTGGTGGCCGCGCCGCTTCCCCGAACTCTCCGGTTGCGAGATTGCCTACTTTTCCGCGGAGTTCGCCGTCCATCAGTCGCTGCCGATCTATGCTGGGGGCTTGGGCATTCTGGCGGGCGACCACTGCAAGGAGGCCAGCGACCTCGGACTGCCTTTGATCGGCGTTGGCTTTATGTATCCAATGGGGTACTTCCGCCAGAGGGTTTCGGCGGATGGCTGGCAGGTGGAAGTCTACGACCGGCTTCGCCGAGAGGACGTCGCCATCGAGCGCGCCATGGCGCCCGGGGGGCAGCCGTGCAGCATCGAAGTGCCGCTGGACGATGGGATCGTCCGTGTGGCGGTCTGGCAGGTGAGGCTGGGGCGAGTGAAACTGTATCTGCTGGACACGGACGTGGGAGAGAATGCGGCGCGGGACCGCGAACTCTCGGCGCGGCTCTACGTGAGCGAGCACGAGGCCCGGCTGCGGCAGGAGATCGTTCTGGGCGTCGGCGGCGTGAGAGCGCTCCGGGCGCTTGGGCACAACCCGGCGTTTTGGCATCTGAACGAGGGCCATGCGGCGTTCGTCGTCTTCGAGCGCATGCGCGAGTTGGTGGAGCGCGGGGAGAGCGTGATGGCCGCGCTGAAAGAGGTTCGCGCTACCACTCTGTTCACCACCCACACCCCTGTCCCCGCCGGGCATGATACGTTTGCCTTCCATCTGGTAGACCATCAGCTCACTGGCTTCTGGGCGGCAGCCGGAGCACGACGCGATACGCTTCTAGAACTCGCCGCCTACGACGCCGGCGGCAGCCGTCTCTTCAACATGACCGCGCTGGCGCTGCGCGGCTCGGGAGTGGTTAATGCGGTGAGCCAGAAACACCGGGAGGTCACCCACGAAATGTTTGCACCGATCTGGGCTGGCGCTGCGGAGGAAACGCCGGTAAAGGCGGTCACCAATGGCGTCCATATCCCCACCTGGATCGCGCCGGCGATGGACGCGCTTTTGCGGCGGCATCTTGGCGCTGACTGGAAGGAGCGCCAAGACGATCCGAGTCTCTGGGATAAGGTGCTCTCTATTCCGGACGAGGAGTTGTGGGCGGTCCGGCGGTTGCTGAAAAAACACCTACTGGCGTTTGTCCGTGAGCGGGCCCGCCAGCGGTGGACCGAAGAGCAGGTGGGTGCTGCCCAGGTCGTCGCCGCTGGGGTGTTACTGGATCCTTCCGCTCTCACCATCGGCTTCGCGCGGCGATTCACCCAGTACAAGCGCCCGGAGCTCATCTTCTACGACGCCGCTCGCCTTGCGCGCCTGCTCAACGACCTGCGGCATCCCGTGCAGATCGTCTTCGCCGGTAAAGCTCACCCCGCGGATGATCCGGGCAAGAGAAGCCTCCAGCGAATCTATCAGCGCGCCGCCGATCCGCGGTTCGCCGGGCGCATCGCTTTTGTGGACGATTACGACCTTCACG
>Ga0326728_10021324_pt1 | contig 12198 bp, 10 predicted proteins | sample MB3enrmetagenome_FD_207602 | JGI IMG/M metagenome (GOLD analysis project Ga0326728, IMG submission 207602) | Lab enriched peat soil microbial communities from McLean, Ithaca, NY, United States - MB31MN | ecosystem: Environmental > Terrestrial > Soil > Wetlands > Peat | place: USA: New York...
GAAGGCTGTCCCTAGTACGAGAGGACCGGGACGGACGCAGCTCTCGTGTGCCAGTTGTCCTGCCAAGGGCATGGCTGGTTTGCGACCTGCGGTTGGGATAAGCGCTGAAAGCATCTAAGCGCGAAGCCCGTTCCAAGATGAGATCTCCCACAGGGTCAACCTGGTAAGGCCCGTGGTTAGATCACCACGTTGATAGGCCGGAGGTGTAAGCGCGGTAACGCGTTCAGCCGACCGGTACTAATCGGCCGAGGGCTTGGACTCTCGCTCGTGCTCGCTATGGAAGGCTCAAAGGGACCGCGGTCACGTGTTCCTTGGAGCGGATCGGATTCACCGATATCCGGACCGCTTGCGAGCTCAGGTTTCCGGTGGCCATAGCGGCGGGGAAACACCCGTTCCCATCCCGAACACGGAAGTTAAGCCCGCCCGCGCCGATGGTACTTGGGGGGCAACTCCCTGGGAGAGTAGGTCGCTGCCGGAATTGATCTCAGATGGGGCCCCCGGTCATGCCGAACGGCATGGTCCGGGGGCCTTGTCGCGTCAGTGCTTCACCGGGCGGCGAGGACCGCCGTCCGCTGCTCGGCCGAGAGCGGCTTGACGGCCTCGCGCAGCGTGACGCCGGAGGCGCGTCCGGCGCGGGGGAGCAACCATTCGAAGACCATCCCGGGGCGCTTCCGGGCCATATCCCGCAAGACCCAGCCGATCGCCTTGCGGATGAAGAACTCCTTGTCGTCGAGCATCGAGTCCGCGTACCGGGAGAAGCGCTCGAAGTCACCGGCACCCTGCCGCAAGCCGGGGAGCAGCCCGAGGAGGGCCGATCGGCGGATCCAGAAGTCGTCGTCGGACGCCCACCGGTCGAGCACCGAGCCGAGTTCCGGCCGACGCTCGACGAGCGGGCCGACGACCGACGCGGCGATCCCGTCGACGAGGGCCCAGGTGCGTGACTCGCGCAGCCACCGTTCCAGGAGCGGCACGTCCTCGGTGCCGAGGAGCTGGCTGTTCAGCTCGAAAAGGGCGACCGCCGTCATGCGGCGTTCGTGCACGGGCCGCGACCAGAGGGAGACCCCGAGAGCGACGAGATCGTCGTGGTCGAGTTCCGGATGCTCCGGGCGCACGGCCTTGGCGATCGAGGTCATCACCGGCATCGTCGTGCCGTAGTGGTCGAGCGCGCTCTTCAGGTACGCCTTCTCGCGGACGGCGCGCTCGGGCGACCCCGCGGCGCGCAGTTCGTCGTCGATCTTCTCGGCGAGCGGCCCGACGTCCATCGGCGGAAACGGTAGCTGTGGTGCTCCGGTACGGGGAGCTCAGGCCCAGGCGTCTCGAACTCGGCTCCGGTTCACGCTCGGCACAGAGGGTGGACCCTGGGCGCGATTGGACGGCGCCGATCCGTGCCTAGTAGCTTGCCCGCCCATGTCGGATCTGACGCACGCCTCCGCACAGCAGTACGCCGGGCGCAACGTGCCGCGCGAGGGTGCGTCGGTGGCGAGGTGTCTTTGGCAAGCCTGAGCTGAGCCTCGTTCCCGACCGCGAATCGTTCGGTCGGGGGGCACAACTTCAGGACGGCGCGGACGCCACAATCGTCAGAGGAGTCTTTCCCGCGCGTGGCCTCACGCCCGTCGCCTCGTTTTGCGCCCTGCGGCACCGCCCGGGCGGGGCGTTCCTGTTCGAGTCGGTCGCACACGACGAAGAACGCGATCGGTGGACGTTCCTCGGTTGCGGAGGGGTCCCCGTCGTGGAGTGGTCCTTTGGCGACGGTGCCGGCGATCCCTACGACGCGCTGCGCCGGGAGCTCGTCCGGCGGGACGGATCCGATTTCGCCGACGCACCGCCTTTCGTGAGCGGGCTCGTCGGTTTCCTTTCCTACGAGACGGCGCACCTCATCGAGCCGCGGGTCCCGGTGGGCACCTCGCCGGAGGCCTTCCCCGACGCCCTGTTCGTCCGGTGCGCGGCGATCGTCGCTTTCGACCACCGGCTCGATCTCGTCCATGTGATCGTCGAGGCGGGCACCACTTCGGGAGGCGACCCGGACGCCGCCTACGCCGGGGCGGTACGGGAGATCCACGCGATCGTCGACGAGATCCGGGCCGCCGAGGAGGACGGGGAGCGAGAAGCCCGGCAGGCGGCGCGGCCGGCCTTCGTGGCGGTCGAGCGCGAACGTCCCGCCGCCGAGTACGAGCACGCCGTCGCCCGGGCGAAGGAGTACATAGAGGCGGGCGACTGCCAGCAGGTCGTCATCTCCCAGCGCTTCAGTGCGCGCCTCGAGATCGACCCGTTCGCGATCTACCGGGAGCTCCGCCTCCTCAACCCGTCGCCGTATCTCTTCTATTTCGAATACGACGGAAGGGCTCTCGTCGGCAGTTCCCCGGAGGCGCTGGCGCGGATCCGAGATCGCGAGCTCGTCGTGCGCCCGATCGCCGGCACACGGCCCCGGGGACGTGATCTCGCCGAGGACGGTCAGCTCATCGAGGAACTGCTCGCCGATCCGAAGGAGAACGCCGAGCACGTCATGCTCGTCGACCTCGCCCGCAACGACGTCGGGCGTATCGCCGAGGTCGGTACCGTGCGCGTCGACCTGTTCCGCACCGTCGAGAAGTACTCGCACGTCATGCACATGGTCTCGCAGGTACGCGGGCGGCTCTCGGCGGGTGTCGGCACGATCGACGCGCTGCGAGCCGTCTTTCCGGCAGGGACGGTGACGGGGGCGCCGAAGGTGCGCGCGATGGAGATCATCGCCGAGCTCGAAGGGCGCGGCCGCGGTCCGTACGCGGGCTGTGTCGGTTACCTCGGCGACGACGGCAACATGGACATGGCGATCGTCATCCGGACGCTCCTCTACTCGGCCGGCTCGCTTGCCGTCCAGGCCGGCGCCGGGATCGTCTACAACTCCGATCCCGTCACCGAACAGGCCGAGACGGTGCACAAGGCGAACGCGCTCCTCGCCGCCGTGCTCCAAACGCAGCGTCGCGCGGCGGGAACGGGATCAGCGCGATGAGCACCGTCCTCGTCATCGACAACTACGACTCGTTCACGTACAACCTCGTGCAGTACCTGGGAGAGCTCGGTGCCTCGGTTGTCGTGCACCGCAACGACGCGATCGGGATCGCGGCAGTTGAGTGCCTCGGCGTCGACGGCATCGTCATCTCACCGGGACCGTGCACCCCCGACTCCGCCGGGATCAGTGTCGAGCTCGTCCGCCGGTTCGCCGGAACCTTGCCGGTGCTCGGGGTGTGCCTCGGCCATCAAGCGATCGGGGCCGCCTTCGGCGCGCGCGTGGTGCGCAACCACCGCATCCTTCACGGCAAGACGAGCGAGATTCACCATTCCTCCACCGGCGTCTTGTCGGAGCTGCCGAACCCGTTCGTCGCCGGCCGGTACCACTCACTCGTCATCGATGCCTCGTCGCTGCCCGACGAGCTCGACGTCACCGCCTGGACGGATCAAGGGGAGATCATGGGCATCAAACATCGGGAACACGACATCACGGGCGTCCAGTTCCATCCGGAATCAGTGCTCACGCCCGACGGCAAGCAACTGCTCGGCAATTGGCTCGGAAACGTGGGGGGAAAGCGATGAGTGCGGTCTCGGACGCTTTGCACGCGGCGACGTCCCGGCGCGATCTCACCGGGGACGAGATGACGGCGGTGATGGAGCAGATCGCGGGGGGAGACGCCGACCAGATCCAGGTCGGCGCGCTGCTCACCGCCTTGCGCACGAAGGGCGAGACGGCGGAGGAGATCAGCTCGGCCGCCCGGGTGATGCGCCGTCACGCCAAGAAGGTGGACGTGGAGGCGGTCGATGCCGTCGACACCTGCGGCACCGGCGGGGACGGGGCGAACACCTTCAACATCTCCACGGCCGCCGCCATCGTCGCCGCGGCGGCGGGGGCGTCGGTCGCGAAGCACGGCAACCGATCGGCGTCGTCGCGTTGTGGTTCCGCGGACGTGCTCGAGGAACTCGGCGTCGTGCTCGGCGACGCGAACGTCTTCCTGCGGTGCCTGCACAAGGCGCGCCTCGGGTTCCTTTTCGCACCCCATCACCACGCGGCGTTCAAGGCGGTGGGAGCGACGCGCGCCGCGTTGGGAATGCCGACGATCTTCAACCTCATCGGCCCATTGGCGAACCCGGCGTCCGTGCGACGGCAGGTCGTCGGCGTGTCGACCGAGGGTCACGTCCCGCTCGTGGCCGAGGCGCTGCGGTCGCTCGGCGCCGAGCACGCGCTCGTGGTGCACGGCGACGGGAGCGACGAGGTCGCCGTCAGCGGCCCCACGCTCGTGCACGAGGTGCGCCGGGGCTCCGTCGAGGCGTTCACCTTGACCCCAGAGCAAATCGGCGTGTCGAAGTGGCGCCGGGAGGACCTGCGCGGTGGCGACGCGACCCAGAACGCCGCCATCTGTCGCCGGGTCCTCTCGGGCGAGCGCGGGGGCCCCCGCGACGCGGTGCTCGCGAACGCGGGGGCCGCGCTCTACGTCGCCGGCCGAGTGTCGTCGATCCGGGAGGGGGTCGCACTCTCGGCGCGGGTGATCGACGACGGGAGCGCGCGCCGGACCCTCGAGACGGTCGTCGAAGTGTCGAGGACCTGATGATCGGTCTGTCCTCGATCGTCGAACGAAAGCGGGCCGAGGTCGCGGTCGCGAAGGCGCGCCTGCCGATCACCGAGCTCGAGGCCCGGCTCGGCACGTCGCCCGCGTGCCGCGGGGTCGCGGCGAGACTGTCACGACACGGCGGGCCGACCCGCGTTGTCGCGGAGATCAAGCGGGCGTCTCCCTCGGCGGGGGTGATCGGCCGCGACCTGGAGATCGCCGGACTCGTCAGGACATATCGAGATCACGGGGCGAGCGCGATCTCGGTCCTCACCGACGGGGTCGGCTTCGCCGGCAGCCTCGACGACCTGCGCGCTTCGCGGGGGGAGGTCGACGTTCCCCTCCTCCGCAAGGACTTCATCGTCGATCGCTACCAGCTCGTCGAGGCGCGCTGCGCGGGGGCGGACGCCGTGCTGCTCATCGTGCGGGCGCTCGCCCCGGCGCAGCTGCAGGAGCTCCACGACCAGGCGGTCGGGCTCGGTCTCGAGGTGCTCGTCGAGGCCCACGACGAGGCCGAGGTCGAGCTCGCCAACGCCATCGACGGCGTCCGGTTGATGGGGCTCAACAGCCGGAATCTCGACTCGTTCGAGGTCGACCTCGCGACGATCGAACGCCTTGCGCCGATGACGCGTCACGACGTCGTGGTGATCGCGGAGAGCGGGATCCGCGGGCCCGCGGACGTGTCGCGGCTGCGCGCCGCGGGACTCGCGAACTTCCTCGTCGGCGAGGCGCTCGTCCGCTCGTCCGCCCCCGGCGCGCTGCTCGCCGAGTTGCTCGGGACCCGCTGACGATGCCGACCGCCGTGAAGATCTGCGGCATCACCCGTGCCGTGGACGCCCTCGTGGCGGTCGAATGCGGTGCCGCGGCGGTGGGGTTCAACTTCTGGCCGGGATCCCCGAGATCCTGTGACGTCGCCGTCGCGACGGAGATCATCGCCTTGCTGCCGGAATCGGTCTGCAAAGTCGGCGTCTTCGTCGACGAGTCGCCGCGCCGCATCAACGAGATCGCGCGGGAGGCGGGCCTCAGCGCGGTCCAGCTGCACGGCAACGAGTCACCGCGGGAGTGCGCGGCCTGCGCGCTGCCCGTCATCAAGGCGATCGCCGTGGCAGGTCCGGTCGACGCCGAACGCCTCGCTGGCTACGGCGTCGCGGCGTTCCTTTTCGACTCGTCGAGCCGGCAGCGCGGAGGAAGCGGGTTGTCGTTCGACTGGGGCCACCTCGCCCGGCTCGAGGTTGCCGTGCCCGTCGTGCTGGCCGGAGGGCTCACGCCCGCCAACGTGGCCGCGGCGATCACCGCGGTGCGGCCGGTCGCCGTCGACGTCTCGAGCGGTGTCGAATCGAGCCCGGGAATCAAGGATCACGGAGCCATCGCGGCGTTCATCGCCGCGGCGCGAGGAGCGGCATGACGACCGATATGGCAGCAGACGACCAGGGCTGGTTTGGCCCCTACGGCGGGCGGTTCGTGCCGGAGACCCTCGTGCCCGCCCTCGACGATCTCGAGGCGGCCTGGCGCGCCGCCCGGGTCGACCCGGGGTTCCGGGCCGAGCTCGCCGCCCTGCTCTCGGATTTCGCCGGGAGACCGACGCCGCTTTCGGAGGCGAGGCGGATGGGAAACGACTGCGGCGGGGCGCGGATCTACCTCAAGCGGGAGGACCTCGCCCACACCGGCGCACACAAGATCAACAACACGCTCGGACAGGTTCTGCTCGCCAGGCGGACGGGCAAGACGCGCGTCATCGCCGAGACCGGAGCGGGCCAACACGGCGTGGCGACGGCGACCGCGTGCGCGCTCTTCGGGATCGACTGCGAGATCTTCATGGGAAGCGTCGACGTGCGGCGCCAGGCGTTGAACGTCACGCGCATGGAGTTGCTCGGCGCCCGGGTCATCGAGGTCACCTCGGGGTCCCAGACGCTCAAGGACGCGATGAACGAGGCGATCCGGGACTGGATCGCGACCTCGGCGACGACGCACTACGTGATCGGATCGGTCGCCGGCCCGCACCCCTACCCGTCGATGGTCGCCGAGTTCCAGTCCGTGATCGGGACCGAGGCCCGCGCCCAGTGCCTCGAGCGCACCGGCAGACTGCCTTCGGTGGTCGTCGCCTGCGTCGGCGGCGGCTCGAACTCCATGGGCGTCTTCAGCGCCTTCCTTACCGACGAGGTGAGGCTCGTCGCCGTCGAGGCGGGGGGTGAGGGGATCGCCAGCGGTCGGCACGGGGCGTCGCTCGGGTTCGGCCGCCCCGGCGTCCTCCACGGCTCGCGGAGCTACGTGCTCCAGGACGACGACGGCCAGATCGCCGAGGCCCACTCGATAAGCGCCGGCCTCGACTATCCGGGCGTCGGGCCGCAGCTCGCCTACCTGCGCGACCAGGGTCGGATCACGGTCACCTACGCCACCGACGCCGAGGCCGTCGGGGCCGTTCTCTACCTCGCCCGTACCGAGGGCATCATCCCAGCCCTCGAGAGCGCCCACGCCGTCGTCGAGGCGCGCAAGCTCGCCGCGTCGCTCGGATCCGACGACATCGTGCTCGTGAACGTGTCGGGCCGCGGGGACAAGGACGTGGGGGAGCTGGCCCGGATCGCCGAGGACTCCTTCACCGGGGCCCCGTCGTGACGGCGCCGTCCCGGCTCGCGGCGACGTTCGCCGCGAGCCGCGCCGAGCACCGCAGCGCGCTCGTCACCTACGTGATGGCGGGCGACCCCGACCCGGCCGAGTCGACGCGCCTGGCGCGGGCCTGCATCGAGGGCGGCGCCGACATCGTCGAGCTCGGCATTCCCTTCTCCGACCCGCTCGCCGACGGGCCCGTCATCCAGCGGGCCGCGCACCGTGCCCTCGAGGCGGGCACGCGGCTCGGCGACGTGCTCGGCGTGGCGGCGGCGCTCCGGGAGGACAGCGCGACGCCGATCGTGCTCATGGGGTACCTGAACCCGATCCTTTCGATGGGGGAGGAGGCGTTCTTCGCGGCCTGTCGCGACCGGGGTGTCGACGCCGTCATCATCCCGGATCTCCTGCCCGAGGCCGCCGGCGCGCTCGGCAAGCTCGCCCGCCGAGCCGGCGTCGGGCTCGTCTTCATAGTCGCCAAGGGGACAAGCCCGGAGCGTCGCACCCGGGCGATCGGGGCCGCGACGGCCTTCGTCTACCTCACGGCGGTCGACGGGGTGACGGGCGTGCGGTCGGAACTGCCATCCGGGATCGCGCAAGCGGTCGCCGAGTTGCGGGCGGCGGGTGATGCGCCGGTCGTCGTCGGTTTCGGCATCTCGCGACCCAGCCACGTCGCCGCGCTCACCGGTGTCGCCGACGGGGTCGTCGTGGGGAGCGCCATCGTCGATCTCATCGCGGGCGAGTCCGACCCTCCACGGCGCCTCGAGGCGGTTCGTACACTGGTGGCGGCCCTGCGCCGCTCGACGGTCAAGTAGCGAGAAGATCCCACAAAGGTTGGAGTCCCGAGCATGCGCCTTCAGACGGTCGCCGGTGCTCCGGTCGACTACCCGGATCTCCCGCGCGACGCTCCGGTCTGCGTCGAGGTCGTGTCGAGCGCGCCCGACGGGGACGTCGAGGGTCTCGTCGACGAGCTGCGCGCGCTCTGCGCGGCGAGCCTCGCCGTGCAGATCAAGGCCGGCAAGCCGGTCGTCAAGCTGCTCAACCTCACGGGGCTCGCCAGCCGGCCCGATTTCCGCGTGCGGCTCGAGCCGACGCTCAACGTGCTGTCGGGACTAGTCCAGGACCCCGCGTTCGCGCCCCTCGTGCTACTGAAAGAGGCGATCGATGAGGTCGCGCCCCGGTTCGACGAGCGGTTCGGCTCCCTGCCCGTCGAGCACGCGCGGATCGACGCCTTCGTCCGCGCCCTCGGACTGGAGAGCTCGACGCCCGAGCTCACCCGGCCGTCGATCCACATCGCGCTGGACCAGGCGGGTTCGCCGGGCGCACTCGACGGAGGCGTGTCGTTGCGGCCGGACGAGATGTCGCCCGTGCTCGCCGGCGTGGCGCACTGGTGGACGGACCACGACAGCACCGTGTCGGCGCGACTGTGCCGGGCGGATTTCCACAAGGAGCTGATCGGGCCGCGCGCCCTCGTGCCCCTGCGCTACGTGCGCGACGCGACGGAGTCCCGCGTCGACGGCGTGACGCGACGGGCGATCCGCCCGGTCATCGGCAAGGACGCCGGCGGCGGGTTCAGCCTGCGCTGCACCGGGGAGGCCGTCGGAACCGCGGAGTACCGGCGCGTCCTTCTCACCGCGACCTTCGAGAGCGTTGGCGCGCTGCTCGACGAGCTCCCGGTCGCCGGTTCGTTGTGGCGCGGGGTGACGCGGGCGACCGACGGGGGCTCGCCGTGAGCGCGGAACGGCCCGTGCTCGTCGTCGTCGGCGCGGCCGGTGGGATGGGAGGCTGGCTGTGCCGCCACCTGTTCGCGGCCGCCGACTGGGACCACGTCGTCCTGCTCGACCGCGACCCGGGGGTCTTTCGCCTCGATACCGGGTTCCGCTGTGCGGTCCGCAGCGGCGTCGTCCGCTACGACGACGGGGTCGAGGCGACCGAGGAGTCCGGGGCGACGATCGACCTCGCAAGAGAATCGGCGCGGGTCTGCCTCGCGATTCCGCAGTCGGAGCTCCCGGGCGTCGCCGCCTACCTCCTGCCGGCCCTGCCGGCGAACTCGGTCGTGTTCGACACGTCGTCCGCCAAGGTCGCCGCGCTGGCGACACTGCGGGCCGCGCGCCGCGACGTCTCCGTGTTCGGCATCCACCCACTCTTCGGGCCGACGGTGGCGTCGATGGAAGGCCAGACGGTCGTCGTCTGCCCCTCGCAGGCGGCTCCGGCCGCCCACGACTGGCTCGTTGGCCTCATCACCGCGGCCGGCGGCATCGTCGAGCTCGCCGGCCCCGAGGAACACGACCGGGTCATGGCCTACGTCCAGGCGGCGTCGCACCAGGCGCTCCTCGCCTTCGCCGACGTCATCGCCAACTCGGGCCACGACATCGAGGCCGAGCTGTGGAAGTTGCGCACCCCCGTCTTCGAGACGCTGCTCGGGCTCGCCTCCCGGGTCCTTAGCCCCGGCCAGGAGGAGACGACGGCGGCGATCGAGCTCTCGACCGACGGCGCCCGGGTCGCGGCCGAGTTCGACCTCGCCCTCGAGCGGCTGCGGTCGGCCGTGCGGACCGACGACCTGCAGAGCATCTCTTCGTACATCGCGTCGACCCGGGCGGCCTTCGGGGGCACCTTCTTCACGACGCTTCAGCAGGCCTCGAACCTTGCGGTGGGGGCGACCCAGGTGACCCGGACCCAGCTCGCCCGGGAGCGCCGGGCCGGCGAGCTCGTCGCCCTCGAGCACCACGGCGCCGGGAAGGCGCCGCGGCTCGTCGTCGGCCGGATCACCGAGCTCACGCCGACCACGGTGACCGTCGACGAGCTGCTCGTCGGGCCGAAGGGTCACGCGGTGCTCGCCGCCGGTGCGGGCCTGGCGAATGCGGGCCGGCTCGGGGTCGCGATTCCCGCCCGGCGTCGGACCGCCCGCTTCGGGCTCGCCCACGTGACGATCGTCACGGCGACGGAGCTCGACCGGATCCTCGACGAGTGGCTGGGGCGCGTCGCGGTCGACGTGCGCGTCCTCGTGCCCGAGTCGGTGGCCGGGACCGCGGTCGTCGCCGTCTGCCGGTCGGTCGGGGCGGTCGAGGAAGTCTCGCTCGTCGCCGAGGCGGTGCGACTGGGACAGCGGGAGGTCGTCGTGCGGATCGAGGTGCGCTCCGACCGCGATCCGGCCGACGCGGCCCTGCAGGTCGCCGACCGGGTCGACGAGGCCTACGGCTGGCCCTCCGGGATCGTCGCGCCGCTCGTCGGGGAGGGCGCCGGATCAGTCGCTTTCCTCGGACCGGCCGGCACGTTTTCAGAAATCGCCGCCCGCCAGGCGGCCGCGCTCGTCGGGTGGCCTGACGCCGCCCTCGTGGCGTGCGAGAGCTTCGACGCGGTCATCGATTCCGTCGTCCGCGGTGACGCCGCGCTCGGGGTGCTGCCGATCGTCAACTCGGCGTCGGGTCTCGTCGAGCTCTCCGCCGCGGGCCTTTTGCGCAGCCGGCGTCTCGTCGCCGGCGGGGTCATCGACGTGTCGGTCCGGTTCGACGCCTACGCCGTCGATGACGACCTCGCCACGCTCGGTCTCTCGCCCGTCGTCTACAGCCACCCGCAGGCCCTCCTCCAGTGCGCCCGTTTTGTCGGACGACTCGGCTGGGCGACGGTGGCGTGCGAGTCGACGGCGGCGGCGTGCGCCCGGGCGGCGACCGAGCGCAACGGGATCGCCGTCGCGGCCCGCGGCCAGGCCGGCACCCACGGGCTCGTCACCGTCGAACGGGACGTCGGCGACCTCTCGGGGGTGTTGACCCGGTTCCTCGTCGTCGGGCCTTCCGGCGCCTTCGTCGAGAACGCCGCGACGAACGACCCGACCTACCGCCGGCTGTGGCTGGTTGAGGACGACGGGAAGCTTGAGCCGGCGACGTATGTGGGACGCGGCGCCCGCTTTGACGAGATCGTGGTCGGTCCGTCGCGGGTCGCGCTCGTCGTCACGACGAGTGCGCGCCGGCCGGGCCCGAAGGCGAAGTCGCTCGCGCTCGGCTACGTGCCGTGGTCGCCGCGAACCCCAATCGTGCGCGTGAAGTAGCGGGCGGGGTGGCGCGGCCCGGGCGAAACATTGGAAGGCCCAGCTCAGTCCGTCACCTTGGTCGGCTCAGAGCCGCAGCAATATGACCGGCACCGCCCGTCAAGCTTCGTCCGCAGTCGGCGATGATCGGCCCCTTTGTCAGGTGACCGCTGGCGCGTTCCTGGCTGAGTTGGACGCTGGTCCTGATCAAAAGGGAGCGATAGCGGCACCGAGGCGGTTCCGGGCTTGGAGGTCGCGCCGGGAGCGACGACTAGCGTCGGGGCGTGGCCGGGTCTGATCATTCGGGGAGTTCCGCTGGCCGCCCGCGCCGGGCGGGAACACCGCCCTTAGGGCGGCAGAACCCGGTGCGCTCTCCTCGGGACGGCGCGCCACCGGTTCCCCGGCGGACCCGACCGCGACCGGCTAACCCGGCGGCGCGCGGATCGCAACGCCGATCAGGCGCGTCCCGGGACGCGGATCACGGCGTTCCCCGACGGCGCACGTCCCGGGGCGACGAACACGGGGAGGTGCCGCGTCGCGCCGATCGTCGTTCTCCGAGAGAACCGCCCAGTCCCGGCGTCTCCCGGGTGACGCGCCCGCGTCGGCCCGATCGGCGAGCCGGGCCTGCGCCCGCGCCGCCGCGCCCGCGCCCACCACGTCGCAGCGCCGGTTCCGGAACGCCTTCACGGCCCTCCGATCGCAAGCAGGGAGCGAACGACCGGGTTGAGTCGCCGCGGCCGGCGCGCCGCGCCGAACATCCGACTTCGCGGACGGAGCGTGCTGCGCACGCCGGGCACAGCGACGCGCGCCCTTCGCGGCGCGGAAAGGCCCGGGATTCGACGGAAAGGCCGCGACGGTCCGTCGCGCCGGCTCTCCGGGACCGCTCGGGTGACGACTTCCGTCGGGCCGGGCGCGCGGGATGGGGCGGGGTCGCGCGGCGCGGTGCGACCGAGGTTCGTCGCGGGGCGCATCGTGACGAGAAGCGCCGCGGGCCCG
>Ga0326728_10021325_pt1 | contig 12198 bp, 5 predicted proteins | sample MB3enrmetagenome_FD_207602 | JGI IMG/M metagenome (GOLD analysis project Ga0326728, IMG submission 207602) | Lab enriched peat soil microbial communities from McLean, Ithaca, NY, United States - MB31MN | ecosystem: Environmental > Terrestrial > Soil > Wetlands > Peat | place: USA: New York...
CCGTCTGGCTGCACCGCCACGGACGAAACCACCGGACCTGCGCCCCCCAACTGCGCGCTGAAACCGGTGTCCAGGCTCCCATCCCCGTTCAGCCGGCGAAGCCAGCCAGACCCCGCGACCAGGACCTTGCCGTCCGGTTGTACGGCCAGCAAAGAGCCGAGGTCGGCGCGCGCCGGGTTGAACCCGCTGTCCAAGGTCACCAGGTTCACGGTCAGCTCGGCCACCGCGCTGGTGACGCTGCCGTACGGGCCGCTGACCACCACCCAATAGTCGCCCGCGTTGGCCGCGCCGAGATTGGTCAGAGTCAAGCTGGCCGCGGTGTCTCCGGCCAGGGCCGCCCCGTCCTTCCACCATTGAAACTCGAAGGGCGCGGTCCCGGCCGCCTTCACGGTGAACGTCGCCTTTTGGCCCGGCTGCGCGCTCTGGCCGGTGGGTTGAAGGGCGATGTCCGGCTCAATGACCGTGAGCATGGCCGGCGCGCTGGTCACGCTGCCGAAGGCATTGCTCACGACCACGCTGTAGGCGCCGGCATCACTGTGCAGGACATTCGTCAGGACCAGAGTCGCCGTTTGCGCCCCGGAGACATTGCCCCCGCTCACCAGCGGCGCCCCGTCCTTGAACCATTGGAAGCCGAGCGGTTCGGAGCCGGAGGCCGCCACGCTGAAGGTGGCGGTCGTGGTGGCATCATTGGTCCGGCTGGCGGGCTGGTCGAGGAGAAGCGGCAGCCCATAGCAGGCCTGCACAAACCAGCCGGAGCCGTCATGCCAGCCTGAACCCAACCAGCCGCGCGCTACCAGCGTGCTATTGGGAGGCAACGAGGAGGCCGCCAATTGCCAGCCGCCGGGCACGCGCCCGCCTTCGCCCAGGAACGTCCAGTCGGCGCCGTTGGTCGAGACCGCGAAATCCGTGCGGCAGACCTCCGGGCTGGCGCCCCCTCGCAGCCAGGTGATGGTCGAGCCATCGTAGCCCAGGCTCTGGGTGGCCGGCTCGGTGTTGGTGAGCCGCTCCAGACAGAAGCGGCCCACCCCGCCCAGGGTCTGAACCCAGCCCCCCAGAAGAATTGTCCCGTCGGGCTGGGCCACAAGGGGGTAAACGAAGTTGAAGTCATCCCCCGCATCCTCCGCGCTGCCTACCGGGACATCGAACTGGCTGTCGAGCGTCCCATCCGCATTCAGGCGGCCAAGGTTACAACGCGCTTGACCGCCCAGGGTCGTAAACTGACCGCCTACCAGGATTTTGCCGTCGGCCTGTACGGCCAGCGAATTGACCATGAGGCTCGCTTGTGGATTGAACTGGCTGTCGAGCGAACCGTCCGCGTTAAGCCGGGCCAGGAATGTGGGCGGCCCCCAGGGCAGCGTGCCGGCGGTGAACCAGCCGCCGAGCACGACTTTGCCGTCCGCCTGCAGCGCCAGCGACCACACGTAACCATACATCGTGCCCGCATTGAACCCGCTGTCCGGCGTCCCGTCCGCATTGAGCCGCCCAACGCAGTAGCATACCTGCCCCGCCATCACGCTGAAGTCCCCGCTCACCAGGATCGAGCCGTCCCCCTGGACCAACACACAATTCACCGCCCCATCGGGCTCGGGCGCAAAACCGAGGTCCAAGGTCCCGTCGGCATTGAGGCGGCCAAGATTCTGGCATGGCTGCCCGCCCAACTCGGTGAAAAGGCCGCCCACAAGTATCTTGCCGTCCGCCTGCACCGCCAAGGTGAGCACGCTTGGACTCTGGTCCTCCATCGCCAGCCCGGGATTGAACTGGTTGTCCAGCGTCCCGTCCGAATTGACGCGGCCAAGGGAACTGCACGGCTGTCCGTCCAGCGTCATAAAGTCGCCGCCGACGAGAATCTTGCCGTCGGCCTGCACGGCGATGGCATTAACCCAGCAGGGCTGGCCTGGCTGGCCGGACACCCCCGCGTGGAAACTGCTGTCGAGTGTCCCCTCCGCGTTCAGCCGGCCAATGCCATTGCACGGTTGGCCGGCCAGCGTGGTGAACGTGCCGCCCACCAGGACTTTCCCATCCGGTTGCACCGCCAGCGAATACACCCAGGAGTTCGCTCCCGGATTGAATCCCGGATCGAGCGTTGCCAGATTCACCGCCAGCTCGGCCACGGCGCTGGTCACGCTCCCATACTGGTTGCTCACCACCACCCAATAGTCCCCCGCATCCTCTCCGGCGAGATTGATCAAGGTAAGGCTGGAATTAGTGTCGCCGGCCAACTGCACGCCGTCCTTCCACCACTGAAACTGGAACGGCACGGTCCCGGCCGGCGTCACGGTGAAGGTCGCGATGTCGCCTGGTTGGGCGACCTGGCTGGCGGGCTGAATGAGGATCCCCGGCTCCGTCACCGTGAGCGTGGCCACCGCGCTGGTCACGCTGCCAACCTCGTTGCTCACCACTACCCAGTAGCCGCCGTCGGCGCTGTGCGACACCTCGCCTAAGGTCAATGTGCTCACGCTCGACGCCACCGTTTGCGCCCCCGCAACATACTCCAAAAACACCCCGTCTCGGAACCACTCAAAGCTCAACGGCTCGGAGCCGCCCGCCGCCACGCTGAGCACCGCCGTCGTCCCCGCCTCGTTGGTCGCGCTGGCCGGCTGAGTGACGATGACCGGCCTGCCGTAGTAAGCCTCCGAGGACCAGCCGGAGCCGCTCTGGTAACCGGCCGAGACAAAACCCCGCGCCACCAGCGTGCTATCCGGGGGCAACCACACGCCCGTCAATTGCCAGCCGCCCGGCGTCCAGGCGCCCAGGCCCAGCAGGGTCCGGTCGGTCACGTTGGTCGAAACCAGGAAGGCCGCGCCCCAGAATTGGGGGCCGCCGCCCCCCGGCAGCCAGGTCGCCGTCGAGCCGTCATAGGTCAAGCTCTGGCTGGGCGAGTACGTATCCGTCAGCCGGCCCAGGCCATCGCGGGGTTGCAAGCCCAGCCAAGTGAAGGCGCCGCCCACGAGGGCCTTCCCATCCGCCTGCACCGCCAGGGAGTACACCTCATCATTCGGCTGGGGATCGAATCCGCTGTCCAAGGTCCCGTCCTCGAGGAGCCGCCCGAGGTTGGCGCACGGCTGCCCGCCCAGTATGGTGAAACCCCCGCCCACCAGGATGCCGCCGTCGGCCTGGAGCGCCAGCGCCAACACCGGCCCGTCGGTGGTCGTGGCAAAGCCGCTATCCGGCGTCCCGTCCGCGTTGAGCCGCCCCAGGCCATTGCAGCTCTGCCCCGCTAGCACCGTGAAGGCCCCGCCCACGAGAATCTTGCCATCCGCTTGCACCGCCAGCACACCCACCTCATTGTCCGGTTCGGGGTCGAAGGTACTGTCCAGCGTGCCATCCGGGTCAAGCCGCGCCAGGTAATTCCGGCTCTGGCCATTGACCGTGTAAAAAACCCCGCCCAACAGAATCTTGCCGTCCGCTTGCAGGGCCAGCGTGTCTGGCGCGCCGTCCATCTGCGGGGCAAACCCCGTGTCCAGGGTCCCGTCGGCGTTGAGCCGGCCCAGGTAACTCTGGACTTGCCCGTCCAGGTCGCTGAACGCCCCGCCCACCAGCACCTTGCCGTCCGGCTGCAACGCCAACTCATAGACTTCATAGTCCGCCGCCGCATGGAAGCCGCTGTCCAAGCTCCCGTCCGGATTGAGCCGCGCCAGGTAACTGCACGGCTGGCCGGCCAGCGTGGTGAAGGCGCCGCCCGCCAGAATCTTGCCATCGGGCTGCAGCGCCAGCGAATACACGGGCCCGTCCGCCTCCGGGTCGAACTGGGCATCCAAGCTCCCGTCCGGATTGAGCCGGCCAATGGCGTTGCGCGTCTGCTGGTCCAGGTAACTGAAAACCCCGCCGGCCAGCACCTTTCCGTCCGGCTGGATGGCCAGTGAGTACACCGTTCCGTACGGGTTCGGGCTGAAGCTGTCGGCTGCCGGTGTTTGGGCGCCAGCGGGTCCGGGCGCCAAAGTTGAGAGCCAGGCCAGCGTGGCCATGGCCGCGCCAGTCATGGCGGGCCGAGAAGCGAAAGCGGTTTTCACAGGGTCAGGCTTTCAAAATAGGTGGATGCTGGAGGTTGCGGAACAGGCCCGGCGGCGGACGGCGGGAATCCCATGCCCTTGGCGGCGCAGGCTTGGGCGAGCGCCACAGCCCGGCTCGCCTTTCCGCCTGCTTTCGACATGGTTCCCCTGCTTCTCATACGGCACCTGGCCATTCGACAATCCAGCATCCAACCTTAACAAGCACGAATTGCGCCCGAAGGTTACAGGAAAAATGAAGGTATCGGCGGAATCGGGGGCGCGTTGTCGCCGTACCACGGCCCGGGAACGCCGCCTTTAGGCGGCAGGGCGCCGGCAAGGCGAGGGGCGTCGGAGTGCGCGGCAGCCCGGCCCGTTGCGGGGCCGCTGCCGCCTGAAGGCGGCGTTCCGCCATGGCGTTGCGTGGCGGAACCGGGGAGATACGCGCCGGACCCGGTCAATGCCCGGCCCAAAGCCGCACGGGGAGGGTGATGACCTCCAAGCCATGAGACCTCGGTTAGGGGATGAGCGGGTCTGCCGCGTGTCGATCCCCGCGCCGCCCTTGCAGCTGGGCGGTTGGACAACGTGGTCCCCGGGGGAGCAAAAGCGGTCCCGACCGCCTCGGGACCGCAGTCCAAGACGCTGGCGCGAGCTCGGGCGTGGCCGTGTCTCGCGAAGCGTCGTGGAGTGCGGCAGTCCTCTCTGCACCTTACACGGATCCTGGCGCTGATCGGGGCAAGCTCCGGCAGGAGCGACATGCTTATAGCTCCGTTGCCGTCCGGCTCTGTCAAGCTCTGTAGGAGCGGCGTGGCTCGACTGCAATCCTGTCGCCGGAGGCTCGCCAAAGCCCCCCGTGCCGCTCCTACGGAGCTTGAGGATGGGTTTGTAGGGCTGCCTTGGCTATAAACATGTCGCTCCTACCGGAGCTTGCCGAAGCAGCTCCCAGGCTCTTGGAGATCCGTGTAAGGAGTGGAGTCCCCTGCCGCTGTGTTGGACGAACCTCCGTGCCTGCTTTTCTCACTGCACCAGCCGGGCCCGGTAAAACTGCCGGCCCTTGGCCTCGGCCCCCGGGTCGCTGAAATAGAACGACCCGCTCGAAAGGGTGTTGGTCTGGAGCGGCAGCCAATTGACGAGGTTGCTCGAGCCATCCACCGCCGCCACCTGGCCCGCCGCGCCGCTCACATCGAAGCCAAATCCGTTGGCGCCGAAACCGAAATGACCGTCGTTTAGAATGATCAGCGGCGGCGCCAGTCCGCCGGGAGGCAGCAGGGTCTCGACAAACCAACTCGAAGCGCAATACTCTCCGCCGACGACATAACCTCGGGCGCGCACCGTGCCGCCAGTTGGGACGGCGACGCCGCTCAGTTGCCAGCCGCCGGGAACGCGCGAGCCATCGCCCAGCATCGTCCAATCGGCGCCATTGGTCGAGACCTCGAAGGTGGTGCGCCAGGCCTCCGGGCTCGAGCCGCCTCTCATCCATGTGATCGTCGAGCCGTCGCAACTGATGGCTTGCGTGGCCAGTTCGGTGTTGTTCAGCCGCTCGAAGGTGCGCTCACCACCGGCCAGGATCCTGCCGTCGGCCTGCAGCCCCACCGAGAGCCCGGCGCCGTTGTCCTGCGGAGCGAAATGGTCGTCCGGCGTCCCGTCCGCGTTCACGCGCGCGAGGGAACTGGGCGCCTCGCCGGCCAGCTCGACGTCATCGCCGCCCACCAGGAGCTTGCCATCCGGCTGCACTGCCAGGCAGTACACTTCTCCGTTCGCCTGGGGGTCGAATGTGCCGTCCAAAGTCCCGTCCGGGTTGAGCCGCGCCAGGTAACTGGACGGCTGGCCGGCCAGCATGGTGAAGGCGCCGCCCACCAGAATCTTGCCGTCCGGCTGCAATGCCAGCGAATACACGGGCCCGTCCGCCTCCGGGTCGAACTGGGCGTCCGGTGTCCCGTCCGCGTTGAGCCGCGCGATGGCGTTGCGCTGGTCGAGGCCCACAAAGGCCAAAGCGCCGCCCACCAGCACCTTCCCATCCGGCTGAATGGCCAGCGCGTACGGCACATCGTTTAGAGACGGGGCAAAACCGTCGGCCTTGGGCGTTTGGGCCAGGGCGGGTTGAGGGTGGAGGGTGGAAAGCCAGGCCAGCGCCGCCACGGCGGCGCCGAGCGTCGGGCACCGAGAATCGAGAGGCGTCTTCATGATTTCACTATCTATCCTCAATACAACAAGTCCCGGCTGTCCTCCGAGTACATCCTCCAGCCCAGGGCCAATTGGCGATGGTTGGAGAGGCACTGAAGGCCTTGGGCCTTTTCCTTGGCCCTGACGAGGGCCGGCAAGAGCATCGCCGCCAGCATCGCGATGATGGCGACGACGACCAAAAGTTCGATCAGCGTAAAGGCCCGGTGCGCGCGCTGCGGTGGGCCTGGCCTGGAGGGCCGCACCGTTGCCCGGCCCGGCTTTCCGCGCGCCCTTGGCATGGTTCCCATGCTTTTCATACCGCACTCGGCCATTCTGCTATCCAGCATCCAACCTCAATAAGCACGAATTGCGGACGAAGGTTACAAAAAAATGACTGTTCAGGTGAGCCATGTAGGGCAGGCTTCCCAGCCTGCCGCTGAAGTTTGGACGTTCTTCCCTGCCACCTCCATCGGTTCGCGCGGTAGGCCGCGGACTCATCGCGTAGCGATGCCTGAGGGCAGCCGTGCGGCTTCAGCCCACGGGACGAGCGCCAGGAATTGGGATTGCGTCGCGTAGCGACGCTCGAGACGTTACGCCCCGTAAACGCTGCTCAACCCGGCAAACACCTATACCAGATTGAGGGGCCAAGTCTGGGGTGGCGCAGGCGTCGCTAACGCGACGCGGGCGTCACGCGTTGTGGGCTCAGAGGACTGAAGCCGCACGGCTACCTTCAGGGCATCGCTCCGCGATGAGTCGGGGGGGAGCCGCGCCGGCCCGGGAAAGCGCTGGCGGAAAATGTCCAAACTCCAGGGCCGCCCAGCCTAATTGGCCGCGCGGCCGGCGATGCCTTTGGTGGCGGCGGCGATGGCCCGCGCGGGCTCCTTGGGGCGTAGCGAGCGGACGGCTTTGCCCGCGGCCCACATCTCGGAGTTGCCGATGGCCGCCAGTTCTTTGCCCAACTGGTCCTGGTAATTGGCCTTGCCGCAGGCGGCCAGCACGCGCTGGCATTCCTTGCCGCTCCGCACCCGGCGGTAGAGTTCCTTGAAGACCGGCAGCACGGCCTTCTTGAATCGCGGTTTCCAGTCCAGGGCGCCCCGCTGGGCGGTGGCCGAGCAGTTGGCGTACATCCAGTCCATCCCGTTCTCGTCCACCAGCCGGATGAGGCTCTGGGTCAGCTCCTCGACCGTTTCGTTGAAGGCCTCGCTCGGGGAGTGGCCGTGGGCGCGCAGCACGTCGTACTGGGCCTCCATGATGCCCGCCAGGGCGCCCATGAGCACGCCGCGCTCGCCGGTCAGGTCGCTGAACACCTCATGCTGGAAGGTGGTGGGGAACAGATACCCCGAGCCGATGCCGATGCCGATGGCCAGGCACCGCTCTTCGGCCCGGCCGGTCGCGTCCTGGGCGACGGCGAAGCTCGAGTTGATGCCCGCCCCAGAGAGGAAATTGCGCCGCACCGACGTGCCCGAGCCCTTGGGGGCCACCATGATGACATCCACGTCCGCGGGCGGCACCACGTGAGTGTATTTCTTGTAAGTAATCGAAAACCCGTGCGAAAAATAGAGGGCATCGCCGGCCTTGAGGTTCTGCTTGACCACCGGCCATATCGCCCGCTGCGCCGCATCCGAGACCAGCATTTGGATGATGGTTCCCCGGCGCACCGCCTCGTCAAGCTCGAACAACGTCTTGCCCGGCGTCCAGCCGTCTTTGAGCGCGCGCTCCCAGTCCCGCTTGAAGGCGCTGGCCTGGCCCACCAGGACGTTGAACCCGTTGTCGCGCAGGTTCAGCGATTGCGCCGGCCCCTGCACTCCGTAACCGAGGATGGCGATGGTCTCGTTCTTGAGCACCTTCCGCGCCTTGGCCATCGGGAACTCTTTGCGGGTAATGACCTTCTCCTGCGTGCCGCCAAAATCAATAATCGCCATATAGTTAGTCTCTCAATTGCTTGCTGTCGAACTCTAGTCCCAATCTTACTCCTAATCCTGCTTGCGCTGCCGAGGCCCGCTCCCTCACTTCCTGGCCAGGGCCACTTTCCCGGTGCGGGTCAACTCGATGATGCCAAAGGCCTTCATCAGGCTGATAAACTTCTCCGCCTTGCTCTCGTCGCCGGTGACCTCGATGGTCAGGCTCTTGGCCTGCACATCGACGATCTTGGCGCGGAAAATATCGGTCACCTGCATGACCTCGGCGCGGGTCTTGGAATTGACCGCCACTTTGACCAGCACCAACTCGCGGTCCACGTATTCACCCTCCCGGAAGTCGTGTACCTTCATCACGTCGGCCAGCTTGCTGAGTTGCTTGACGATCTGGTCCACGGTCGCGTCGTCGCCCCGCGTCACGATCGTCATCCGCGAGGCGGTCGGGTCGGCCGTCGGCGCCACGTTGAGCGTATCGATGTTATAGCCCCGCCCGCTGAACAGCCCCGCCACCCGCGTCAGCACCCCAAACTTGTTCTCGACCAGGACCGAAATGGTGTGTCGCATAATCCCCCGTGACCGCACGGGGGGCAAAACCTAACAACCCCCGCCACGCCGGTCAACAGGCAAAGTGACGGGGCTTTTGAGGTTGCTTTCCAGCAGGGTGGCGCTAGAGTGCCCGCGTGCTTGGCCCGCAATGAAACCGTCTTCGCGCCGCCCCGCCCCCCGTGCGGCCAGAACCAGGGAAAGAGTCCGGCGGTGGCCCGCCCTTGCCTGGCTGGCCGGCGGCGCCGCGGCGCTCTACTTTTTCGGGGTGCTCGCGGGCTGGTGGCCGGTGCTTCCCGGCTTGAGCAAGGCGGAAGCCGTGGAGATTCAACATCCCATCGCGGGAGCCGTCTTGCCTTTCAACATGCCGGCCCCCGTGCTGCTTTGGAAGACCAACGCGCCCGAAGTGGGACGCTGGGAAGCGGTATTCAAGGCCGGGCGGAAGCGATGGTCCTTCGAGAACATCGCGCCGATGTGGCGCCCGCCCGAGGCGGACTGGCGCCGGATGAAAGAGGCCGCCCAGGGCGGCGCCATCGAGGTCGGGATAACCGGCTACGAGGCCGACCGCCCGAGCAGAATCAAAGTCCGCTCCTCGGTGCGCATTTCCGTGGCCAGGGAGTCGGTTCACGATTCGCTCTTCTACCGCGAGGTCAACCTGCCATTCAAGGAAGCCGTCAAAGACCCCTCGCAAATTCGCTGGCGCTATGGCGGCTTGGACAAGGGCACCATCCCCCCGGTGGTGCTCGAGCATCTCCCGGTGTGCGGCAACTGCCACTCGTTCAGCCGGGACGGCAAAGTCCTGGGCATGGACGTCGATTACGCCAACGACAAAGGCTCGTATGTCATTACCCGGACGGCGCCGCAAATGCAGTTGGCGACCAGTGACATCATCACCTGGAACGATTACCGCCGCGAAGACGGCAACCTGACCCTGGGCCTGCTCTCGCAGGTCTCGCCCGATGGCCGCTACGCGGTGAGCACCGTCAAAGACCTCTCGATCTTCATGGCCAAACCGGACCTGGCCTTTTCGCAGCTTTTCTTCCCGTTCCTGGGAATCCTGGGGGTGTATGATCGGCAGACCAAGGAGTTCTTCGCCCTGCCGGGCGCCGACGATCCCGCTTACGTGCAGAGCAATGCGGCCTGGAGCCCGGATGGCCGGTGGATCGTGTTTGCCCGCAGCCGGGCGGTCGAGGTCAAAGGCGCCCGGGGTTCGGGGCGCGTCCTGCTCGAAGGCGCCGAGGGCGAGGAGTTTCTGAAGCAAACCCGCGACTACCGTTACGACCTTTACCGTCTCCCTTTCAATGGGGGAAAAGGCGGCAAGGCCGAGCCGTTGCGCGGCGCCTCGGTCAACGGCCGCAGCAACTTCTTTCCCAAGTACTCGCCTGACGGCCGCTGGATCGTATTCTGCCAGGCCGCCAACTACATGCTGCTCCAGCCCGACAGCGAGCTGTTCATCATTCCGGCCGAGGGCGGCCCAGCCCGCCGCCTGGGCTGCAACCTGAGCCGCATGAATTCCTGGCATAGCTGGTCCGCCGACAGCCAGTGGCTCGTGTTCTCTTCCAAGACCCATTCCGATTATACCCAGCTTTACCTCACGCGCATCAGCCCGACCGGGGAAGCCAGCCCGCCGGTTTGGCTGGCGCACCTGGTCTCGCCGGGCCGCGCCGCCAATATCCCGGAGTTCGTCTCGCTGCCGCCCGAGGCCATCACCCGCATCCGCGAGAGCTTCGTCGATGACTACTCTTATGTCCGCGCGGGAGACGAGTTCTACCGGGCCCGCGAACCGGAGCGGGCGATCGAGAAGTACCGGCTGGCGCTCTCGCTGAATCCCGACAACGTCAGGGCGCACGAGCAACTGGGGCTCCTGCTTTCGCGCTCGGGGCATCTGCGGGACGCCATGGAACACCTCGAGCAGGGCGCCCAATTGGACCCCAAGAACCCCGTCGCCCAGTTCCACTTGGGCCGCGGTCTCCTGGAAGCGGGCAGGACCTCGGAAGCGATTGTCCATCTCGAGGAAGCCGCGCGGTGCGCCGCCGGCGACGGCCTTGCGGCCATCCCGCCCGCGGACCGGAAGGAGCCTTTGGCCGAGGCCCTCCACGTCGCGTTGGCCCGGGCCTACCACCAGCTCGGCAATTTGACCAATGCCCAGACCCACTACACCGCAGCCTTGCGGCTGGACCCCGACGACCCCGACCTGCGCCACAACTACGGCACCCTGCTCCTGCATTTCGAGCGCCTGGCCGAGGCCCAGGACCAGTTTACCGAGGCCCTTCGCATCCGGCCCGGATTCGCCAGCGCGCACAATTGCCTGGGCATTATCCGGCAACGGCAGCACCGCTCTGCCGAGGCGCTGGCTTGCTTCCAAAAGGCCGTGGAATTCGACCCCAACAACTGGCAGGCCCGCTTGAACCTGGCCAACACCCACCTGGCGCTCGGCCAGCGCGACCAGGCCATTTCCGAGTTCCGCGAAACCCTCCGCCTCGAACCCAACTCCCAGCAGGCCCAACGCGCCCTGGCCCGGGCCCTTGGCTCGCCCGAGAACCAATAATCCGGGCCAGTCCGCCTCTGCGTCCTCCGCGCCTCTGCGTCTTTCCTTCGCCTCTCCCATCTTGCCCCGCGCCCGAAAAAAAAGCCGGCAGCCCGATCGGATGGCCAGTCAACACGCAGAGGCGCCGAGAACGCAGAGAGAGAAACGCGGTTGCGGCCCTCGCCCGGTGCGCATCTCAGGTTTTTCCAACAGGGCCTTTTTCGGAGGAATCTGATTGAGAATTGATTATTGAGAATTGGTTATTGGTAAATGAGGTCCTTGCGTGAAGGCTGGCTGTTGGCCTTGGCGGTCGAAACGGATTTGCCCAAAATCCGGCAAAGCTGCTCGCCTTCCTCGAAGAGGGCTTGGACGCGCCGGGCCGGAAGCAATCGCGCGATGATAATGAACAATTCTCAATAATACTCAACGCTTTGGAGCACATGCCCATTCGGAAAAACCTGAGATGCGCCGCCTCGCCCGACCCTTCTCTAATGCGGGTTGCGCCCGCGCGGCGGGCGGTATATTCTGGGACCTTTGTGAGACCGCAATGATATGAATCGCAAACCGCATGTGGCCGTGGTCGGCGCGACGGGCGCCGTCGGCATCGAAATGATCAAGACCCTCGAGAAACGCGCTTTTCCCGCCGGCAAGCTGACGCTGCTGGCCTCCGCGCGTTCGGTCGGCAAGACGCTGAAGTTCCGGGACGAGGTCATTGCCGTCAAGGAACTGGCCAAGGATTCCTTCGAGGGCATCGAGTTGGCGCTGTTCAGCGCCGGCGGCTCCATTTCGCGGGAATACGCCCCGCTGGCCGCCCGGGCCGGCTGCGTGGTGGTGGATAACTCGAGCGCCTTTCGCATGGACGAGCAGGTCCCGCTGGTGGTGCCGGAAATCAACGCCCTGGACCTCCGGCAGCACCACGGCATCATTGCCAATCCCAATTGCACGACCGCCATCACGCTCATGGCCCTGTACCCGCTCCACCGGGCGTTTGGCTGCCGGCGGATTTTTGCCTCGAGCTACCAGGCCGTCTCGGGCACCGGCGCCAAGGCCATCGCCGAGCTCG
>Ga0326728_10021327_pt1 | contig 12197 bp, 13 predicted proteins | sample MB3enrmetagenome_FD_207602 | JGI IMG/M metagenome (GOLD analysis project Ga0326728, IMG submission 207602) | Lab enriched peat soil microbial communities from McLean, Ithaca, NY, United States - MB31MN | ecosystem: Environmental > Terrestrial > Soil > Wetlands > Peat | place: USA: New York...
CCTGCGCGCACGCGTACGAGGAATGAGCTATTTTATGGCGATTTCTCGGTAGGAACTATATGCCGATTGGGCAAAAATGGCTGGGCCCTTCGGTACCGCTTAGGACAAGCCGGATGGCCAGGGTTTTGTGGGCCCTACTTTTTCTCGCTGTTTGCGCGGCGGCCGAGGAAGATATGGAGAACGATGAGCGCTGGGAAAATCAGGCCTAGAATCCAATGAACTTTGCCGGTCCATTCGCGTAATCCGCGATCCACAACGTAGTAGAGGCCCCAACCAGTCACGATAAGGACACTGGATAGGGACACCAGAAGGCTTCCCGAGGGGCGTTGGCGGCTTTGACTCCAACCCTGAGGGACGTGATGGATAAGCAAACTACCGAAAACCATGAGAAACCCCATCGCCGCGGCTCCATGGATTCTCATGGCCAGGGACTGCCAGGGAGGCAGGCAAAGCCAGAGGACTCCGGTCAACCAGAGGAGGAGCGTGGCCGCGTAAAGCGCCCGCTTCTGCCACGGTCCCAGAGTGACGTCATGGTGCGATTTCCCACTTTTGTGAATCATGTCAAAAGATAAAAGCCCGGACTCCCGGGAATTGTGAAAGCCAGGCTTCCCCAGCCTCTTTTCCCATAATGAAGACGGCCGTCGATAAAGCCTCGGCCTGAGTGCTCGTTGGAGCGGAAACCGTAACGCTATCCACCCCTTCTGCCGGCCTGCCCGAGCGCGGATCCAGCAAGTGGCCGGGGCGTTCGGCGTTGGAGGACGTGGAGATTGAGCCATTGGTGTCGATCTGGAAAGTGAAGGGTTGGCGATCTTCAATCAAAATGGTCTCCGGCGCAAAGGAACCGTCTTTATGCCAGAAAAAAAGCTGGCCCCCGAAGTCCGCGGATACCGATTCGATAGCGCCCGCCTCCCGCACCCGGGCCAGCGCCCTGTCCAGGGCAAAACCTTTGCCGATGCCTCCGAGATCCAGCCTCATGCCGAGCGCTTCCAGGAAAACCGTCCGATTGTCCGGATTTAAGAGAACTTTGTGATAGTCTGCTGACGACCCTGCTGTCGGGTCAAACGTGCCGGAAGAGAGCGCGGCATAGTGCAGCGCTTCCTCGATCACCGTGTAAGTCTCCGTACTCACTCGGACGGGCGCTATTCCAGCGGCCCGGTTGATCCGGGTGATTTCGCTTGAGGTCCGATAGATCGACAATAGCTCTTCCAATCGCTGAACTTCATCGGCAAACAAGCGCTCCATTCGACCGGAGTCCTCTCCTTCGATGCGGACGGTCAGAATTGTGCCCATTACAAAGCGCCTGATCATAGAACTGACTCCTTCACTGCCACTTGGTAGGTCGCCAGGATAAGCCGAATGCCGTCATTCATCGCCTGGCTCGTGAGACTGGCCCCGGTGATGTGCGGGATGCCCCGGCCCAACGCTAGATCGTTATTCAAGACCCGGCCGCGATACAATTTGAGCCAAGGTGAGGGGGGTAAATAGTCCTCGGGTTCATCGAAGGACAGAATCTCGACGCGGTCCAGTTCGCCCGAAGGCCGCACCACCGCTATGTAGACCACGGGCATCGTGCGCACGATGCGGCGGTCGAAAAAAGCTATCCCCTCCACGCCGTCCGCGCGGCGCGCGACATAGTAGCTGACAATGGAAGAGTCCGGCTTGACGCCGGCCAGGGATTCGATTTGCGCCATTTGGTCCTTCGTCAGGAAGACGGTTTTCCGTTCCACCCGGGAAGCAAGAAAAACGGCCTGGATCGCCTGGGACTGCGTGAGGTAGGTCTTGGCCTCGATCCATCCGCAGCCCAGAAAAAGGAGAAGGAGGGCGAGCGACACGAAGGATGTCATGGTTCTAGTTTAAAACTCATATCCCGTTCCCACGTTGAATTGATTCACGCCGGTACCCGCATGGCTGTCGCGGATCTGGTAATCAGCTTTCAGAACCACGCGCGGGATCGGTTTATAGGAAAGCCCCAAGGTATAAACGGTGCGGTCATTGGCGGGGTCGCTGCTGTACCCGCCCGGAACCGTGCCCTGCGTGTTATAGCGCTCATAGCGGAGGAAAGGCGATACGTACTGAACGCTCGCCGGAGCGAGAAGGTTGAGGATGTTGTAGGCCAATTCCACATAACCTCCCCACATGTACTGCCCGACGGATTCATTGCCGGTCAGCCCGTTGGCCTGATTGATCTCGCCTGCGCCGCCGATGGTGGTCTGGGTGTAGAGGGCCCGCATTTCAAAGCCTTGGTACTCCCCATGCGTGTGCACTTCCCATAAGGTGAGGGGCGCGTTGATCCTCTGACCAGAGGGGTCGCTGTCTCCCTGCCCGGCGTTCCCCATATACACGGAACCGCCGAAGATCCAACCGGGAATGCCGATGTAATCAATGCGCTGGGTAAAGGCCAGGTCCTGCGCGCGGCTGCGGGACCCTTCCTGCTGTCCTTCCTGCAATCCGATATCCGGCTGAAAACCGATTTGATTCATGCCCGAGTCCTTGGCGGCGCGTAAACCCGCCACGACATAGCCCCGATAGGCGAAGGGGCCGACTTGGCCGTAATAGCCGGCCCCGTTTTCGTGCCAGGTGGTGGGAATCAGGTATTCTTCCACATCGGGGCGCAGGACTCCGTGGAAAACGGGCGGCTCATGGTATTCGTTCGTCAGACCGACCGGGATCAGCAGTTCACCGACACGAAAACCCAGGGGTTTGGATAAGGCAAAGTCAAGAAAGGCGAATTCCGCTTCCACCTCGCCGCTTTTGGAGCTGTTGGCGTCTTCGACTTCCAGCTCGGAATCAAAGAGGATTTTATCGTTAAACCGGTAGCCGGTGAAAAGGACCCAGCGGGCCAGATCCGCTTCCGCGCCGCGCGGCTCGCTTTCGTCCCCGTTCAAGCTCGACGCGGTTCGATGGGCGAAGTTCTGGTAAATGAGCTCTCCATAGCCGCCGATGGACAGGCCATGGTCTACCCCATAGACCTTGCTGCCAGCTGGCCCAAAGCTGTAAGGCGCTACCGGTAGCGGAGCCGCGGAGCTTGTGCTGACCATAACGCTGGACTGTCCCATCGGAGATAGTTTCTCTTTCTCCAGCTCCTGAGTCAGCGCATCGATTTTATTTTCCATCTGCTGTTTCCATGCGCTGTCGGCATCTTCCGCGCGAAGGGCGCGGCTCATCCCCAAAATGGCCGCGAAACAAAGAATAAGTTTTTTCAATGAATCATCCCCAGCCCAGAAGCTTGCCGGCATGGTAAACGGCAAAAGACGCGGCGTAGGCCATGGAATTCATATACACAAACATGATGGCGGGCATCTTCCAGCCGCCGGTTTCATGGCGGACGATCGCCAAAGTCGATGTGCACTGCATCGCAAACGCAAAAAAGATCATGAGGGAAACGGCCGCTAGCGGCGTCATGTCTTTCCTCAGCGCCTGCTGGAGCCCTACCTGCTTTTCGCCTTTGACTTGCACGCGGTAAATGGTGCCGAGCGTGCTGATCATGACTTCCCGCGCGGCCTGGGCGGAAAGAAGGCCCACGCCGATCTTCCAATCAAACCCGAGCGGTTTGATCGCGGGTTCGATGAACCGTCCGATATGGCCTGCGAAGGACTCGCGCACAACCACGGCGCCGTCTTTCTTGGGATAGCTGGCAAGGAACCACAAGATCACGTTCACCAGAAGAATGATGGTCCCCGCCTGGGTGAGAAAGACTTTAGATCGTTCCCACATGATGATGCAGATCGTTTTGAACGCCGGAATCCGGTACGGTGGGATTTCAAGATAAAAGGGCGTGCCGCGCGATCGAAGAATCGTGCTCTTGAGGCCGAGGGCGGTCAGAAGCGCGGCGATGAAACCCGACACATAGAGTCCCAGAAGGGTCATCGCCCGGAGGCCGAAAAATCGGCCGAGGATCGAGGTATTCGGGACAAAGGCGCCGATCAAGAGCGCATACACCGGAAGCCGCGCGCTGCAGGTCATGAAGGGCGCGACAAAAATCGTGGCCAGGCGGTCGCGCTTGTTTTCAATGGTCCGGGTGGCCATGATGCCGGGGATCGCGCAGGCGTAGGAACTGATGAGGGGGAGAAATGATTTCCCCTGCAGGCCCATGGCATTCAGCAGACGATCCATGACTGCGGCGGCCCGCGGAAGGTACCCCACGTTTTCGAGAATCGCGATAAAGAAGAAAACGATCAGGATCTGAGGCAGGAAGACGACCACCGACCCCACGCCTGCGACCACACCATCGGACAGAAAGCTGTTCCAGAAACCGAGGGGAAGCAAGTGCTTTAAAAGCCCGGAGAGGGACGTGAAGGCAAAATCGATGGCATTCATGAAAGGCTGCGCCCAGGAAAAGATGGCTTGGAAGACGAGCATTACAATCGCGGCGAAGAGCAGCGGGCCCCAGACCCGATGCATGACGACCGCGTCCACTTTGTCGGACCAGGGGTGAGGCTGAAGCGGTTTCCGTATGACGACCCGGGCGATTTCCCGAGCTTTTGCTCGTCGCAGAGCCGCTTCCTGAAGAGTGGGAATGACCGGCAGCTTGCAGAAGGATGAATCGGCTGGACCCTTCCAGTGGTCAATGAGATCGACGACCTGGTCCAGATTGGATCCCTTGGTGGCGGAGATCAAAAGGACAGGAATGCCCAGGAGGCGAGAAAGCCTTTGCTCGTCAATGACGGCGCCCCGGAGCTCAAGCTCGTCGCTCATATTAAGAAGAAGAGCTGTCGGGATTCCGGTGTCAATCATCTGGAGAACGAGATACAGGCTCTTCTCCAAGCAGGTACTGTCGACGATGCAAAGCACGCCTTCCGGGCGGGGAACCTCTTTGTTCATGCCGAGAATGACTTCGGAGGCGATACGCTCCTCTTCTGATTTGGGGGTGAGGCCATAGGTGCCGGGAAGGTCGATGATCTGGACATCCGTCTGCGCTGTATGGAACTGGCCGAGTTTTTTTTCCACGGTGGCGCCGGCGTAGTTGGCGACTTTCTGGCGCAGGCCGGTCAGCCGGTTGAAGAGCGTCGTCTTCCCGGAATTGGGGTTTCCTCCGATCGCCAGCGTCAGCGACCGGCGTTCAAGGATGGGGGTCGACAAAGATCCTGTCTCCTTCGGCCCGGCGGATGCACAGCCGATAGCCCATCAATTCGACTTCAATCGGGCCGCCCAGGGGAGTCGCGCGCAAAAAGGTGACCACTTCCCCCGGGCCGAAGCCCAATTCCATGAGCTTCAGGCTCGCTTCATCCGACGTGCTTAGGCGTTTCACGACACCGGCTTCGCCCGGCTTAAGCGCCGTAAGCGGTTTTTCTCCGCCTTGCCGCACAGCTTGCTTAGTGAAATTTAAATCCATATCTTTAGTATATGATCTTATAGTATCCGTCTTAAGTACCAAGTATTATTGAAATATAGTTTCAGTATTACTTATTTGTAAAGGCGAGCGCAAGCAATTCCATGCGGGTCCAATGTAGCGGCGTAAAATATGATAAAACAATAGAGAAATGTGGATCGTTACTGGCGGCGCCGGATTCATCGGCAGTGCTCTTGTCTGGAAGCTGAACCAGGAAGGATTGGACGACCTTCTGGTTGTGGATCGGCTGGAATCGTCCGAGAAATGGAAGAATCTGTGCTCCGCCCGCTACAGGGATTATCTGGAAGCGGATGATTTTCTCGGCCGGCTCGAAGCGGGCCGGCTCGCCGGAATTCAGGGTATCGTGCACCTCGGCGCCAATTCCTCGACCACGGAAACGAATGCCGCGCATCTTGTCCAGAACAATTACGAATACACCAAACGCCTGGCGCAGTGGGCGCTGCGCAAAAAAGTCCGGTTTGTCTACGCCTCCAGCGCCGCGACCTACGGCGACGGCTGCTTCGGCTACAAAACGGACGATCAGACGACGCAGAAGCTCCTTCCTCTTAACATGTACGGCTACTCCAAGCAGATGTTCGACCTTTGGGCGTTCCGGCAGGGCGTTTTGAAGAAGCTGGTCGGCATCAAATTTTTCAACGTTTATGGCCCGAACGAATATCACAAAGGAGACATGCGCTCGGTGGTGGCCAAAGCCTTCGATCAAATCCGTCAGGAGGGAAAGGTCAGCCTCTTCCGTTCCTATCGCCCGGACTATAAGGACGGCGAACAGAAGCGCGACTTCCTTTACGTGAAGGATGCGGTCGATGTCGTCTATGAATTTATGACGAAAAAATCCTTTGCCGGGCTTTATAATGTGGGTTCGGGAAAAGCGCGCACCTGGAATGATCTGGCGGGCGCGATCTTTGCGGCCTTGGGTAAGCCGCCCCGGATCGAGTACATCGATATGCCGGAGTCCCTGAGGCCCAGGTACCAGTACCATACGGAGGCCGACATGAGCTGGCGCGAGAAGGTGAAAGACGTGAAATCTTTCCACAGTTTGGAAGACGGTGTGCGCGATTACGTGCAGAATTATTTGAACGCTGAGAATCCTTATCTATGAAACGGACGGCTAAAATCGACCGCCGGACCAGCGAAACGCGGATCGCCCTCACGCTCCATCTGGACGGTAAAGGGAAATCCTCCGTGCGAACGACGATCCCTTTTCTCGATCACATGTTCGAGCTCTTCGCCAAGCATGGCCACTTTGACTTGACGCTCCGTGCCAAGGGCGACACCCGGATCGATGATCATCATCTCGTGGAAGACCTGGGGATCGCCCTGGGGGATGCTATCGCCAAAGCGGTGGGGGACAAAAAGGGGATCCACCGCTACGGCAATTTTCTCTTACCGATGGATGAGACGCTCAGCTATGTGGCGCTGGATTTGTCCAACCGGCCGTATTTCGTCTGGAAAGTGAAATGGACAAAATCCGATGTCGGAAAGTTCGACGGGCTTCTGCTCGAACATTTCTTTGAATCGGTGGCCGCCAGCGCGCGCATGAATCTGCACATAGCCTTGAAGTATGGAAAGCAACCTCACCACATCGCCGAAAGCCTGTTTAAAGGCTTCGCGCGCGCTTTGGCCCAGGCCGTCTCCCGCGACCCCCGGGTCAAGGGCGTGCCCTCTACAAAGGGGAGACTGTAACCCGGTCACTTTCGTCCAGGTCCCACCAGTGGTCTACCCGCATATGATGGATCCATCCCTCCGCGTGCTTAAAAACCGTTGGACAGATTGGACAGGTCACGTAGGAATTCTCGGGTTGAGCGCAGGCAGGAGCATCTTGGGTCAGTAGAGTGTCCATGGTACCCTCCACTACTTAGATGCAGAAGTCGATTATTTATTCATTAATGACGGCGCGGTAGGGCTGCTGACCAGAGGGCTTTGCGTCGTCGTAGCGGAATTGAGCGTATTTAATATCTCTTCCGGCAGGGGTGGTTCGCCGCCTTCCGCGGCGCCATGCACGACCGGGGGAGGCGGCTTAGGAACGTCCTCATCGCTGATCGCCTTGACTGGAGGATTCAGCGAAGGTCGCGTGAAAACGGGTGGGGTGGCCGGCCTTTCGGGTTCTGGGGGAGGGGTCGGCGGGGGAGGCGTCTTTGGATGCAGATCAAGCTTGTTATAGTCCGGGAACCCGTCCGCCTCATCATCGGGACGCCGGCCGCGCGCCTGAACCGTCGAAATGGCCAGGCTTATCAAAAGCATCACGATCAGGAACTGTTTCATGAGCGATGGAAACGGCCTCTGGGGATGAAGCGGCGATGGTGTCCAAAACGCTCCATCATCGTTTTGGGTTTGGGGGGCGGAGGGAGCCTGTCGTAGGGAAAATCGGGGAGCTGGACGCGCGGGATCTTCCGTCCGATGAAGCGCTCGATGGCGGCGATATAGCGTTCCTCTTCGGGTGATACCAGAGTGTAGGCGTCGCCGACCTCAAAGTGCCGGCCGGTGCGCCCGATGCGGTGGACGTAGTCCTCCGTCTTTTCGGGGACATTGTAATTGATGACATGGCTCAATTTCCTGATGTCCAGGCCGCGGGCGGCGATGTCGGTGGCGACCATGATCTGGACTTTCCCATGCTTAAAGCCCTGCATGGCGTGAGTGCGCTGGCCTTGCGTCAGGTCTGCGTGCATGGCGACAACAGAAAGGTCTTCCGCCTGGAGAAACCGGGCGAGACGATCGGCGCCGCGCTTGGTGCGGCAAAAAATGAGGACGGACTGCATGCTGGTGTTGCGCAGGATTGCCAGCAAAAGGTCGCTTTTCTGGTTCGGCATGACCGGGTAGAGCAATTGGGTCACAGAATCAACCGTAGCCCCGCGCGGCGCAATGGCAATGGTCAAGGGGTCTTTGAGTGCCAGGTGCGACAACCGCCCGATTTCCGGCGGCAAGGTGGCTGATAAAAGCATGGTCTGGCGTTCCTTGGGCACATAATTCAAAATCCGGTGCAGCGCGGGAGCAAAACCCATATCGAGCATGCGGTCCGCCTCATCCAGGACGAGCGTGTGGATGCGCGAGAGGCTGATCGTACGGCGCTCCAAATGGTCTAAAAGCCGGCCGGGTGTCGCAATCACCAGGGAAGCGCCCGCTTTCAGCCCTTGGAGCTGAAGGTGAAAGCTCTCTCCGCCGACCAGAAGGACGGAACGGACGTTTGTAAAGCGCCCCACTTCCTTCACGACAGTGGCGACCTGAGCCGCCAATTCCCGCGTGGGCAAAAGAACAAGTCCCGTCACGCCGGGGATCGGTTGTTCCAGCATGCGCTGAAGCATCGGAAGGACAAAGGCCAGCGTTTTCCCAGTTCCTGTCTGGGCCGATGCCAGAACGTCGCGCCCGGTCAAGGCAACAGGGATCGCCTGCCTTTGAATCGGCGTCGGCTCATGGAAATTCAACGCCTCAATTGCCTTCATCAGTTCGGGTCGTAAAGCGAATTTTGTAAACGACATGCGCGCATTTTACCAGTTTACTTCCGTCTAGGCGAACTGAGTTGCGCCGGATGACTATTATGGGTGGAACGTCCGGAAATTCCGGGAGCATTTCACGCGCGCTGGCCTCCAAAAAAAATGGAAATCCCGACGGTGTGATAACTTTTAATCTTGACGGCGGGTCCGCACAAGTATAATGAAAGTCAGCCGTGAAGTGGATTTCCACCTTATCTGATGCGGCCAGCCTTCCTCAGGCGCTTGAAGATGTTGCCTCTGCCGCAGAGCAATCGCTGAAAGGTCAAAAACCCGACCTCTGTCTTGTTTTTATTTCCAGCCGCTTTCTTTCCGGCTATGAAACCGTCATTCCCTTTCTTCAGGCGCGCCTGGGGCCCCGCGTCATTCTCGGATGTTCGGGCGGCGGGGTGGTCGGGAACGGCCGCGAGGTGGAAAACCAGTCGGCCCTGGCGCTCACAATGGCCGTTCTGCCGGATGTGGCGCTGACCCCTTTCCGCGTGGCCGACAGTTCGCTCCCCGGGCTGGATGTCAGCCCGCGGGAATGGCACCACTTGGTTGGCGTTTCTCCCCTGGAGCAGCCCCAGTTTATCGTCCTGGCCGATCCTTATTCCATTCGTATTGAAAACCTGCTCATGGGCATGGATTATGCCTATCCCAAGGCCGCCAAAGTCGGGGGACTGGCTTCTGGCGCCACGCAGCCCGGTGAGAATGCGCTTTACTTGAATTCCGTCTGCTATCGGTCGGGTGCCGTGGGCGTCGCCCTTTCCGGCAACGTCGCGCTGGATGTCCTGGTCGCCCAGGGCTGCCGGCCGATCGGCAAGACCATGCGCGTCACCAAATGCGATCGCAACATCCTGATCGAGCTGGACGGAAAGCCTCCACTGAATGTCCTGAGGGATCTCTTCATGACGCTGGGCGCCCGCGACCAGAACCTTCTGCAGCATGCCCTGTTCCTGGGCTTGGTCATGGACCCCCTCAAATCACACTTTACCCAGGGAGATTTCCTGATCCGCAATATTGTCGGACTCGATACGGAAAAGGGGCTTTTGGCGGTGGGGGCGCTTCTCCGGCAGGGACAAACGGTCCAGTTTCACCTGCGGGACGCCCAGACCTCGGCGGATGATCTGGAACACATTTTAACTGCCTATGCCTCGCGCTCCGGACGGGGGAACCCCTCCGGGGCGCTCCTTTTTTCATGCCTCGGACGGGGAGAATTCCTTTACGGTCATTCCAGCCATGATACGCATCTTTTTCAGCAGAGACTGGGGCAGGTCCCGGTGAGCGGATTTTTCTGCAACGGAGAAATCGGCCCGGTGGGTGGAACCACCTATCTGCACGGCTACACCAGTTGCTTCGCCATCTTCCGGCCTCTTTACGTCACGGCGCCTGCCGCCGACCTCCAGGGGGCCATTTCGATCCACCCAGCTTCACCGCCGCCTCTCCTCTAACACACAGAAATCACTGTTGATTTTTAAAGCCGAGCAAGGTAAGCTCAGGTAAGGCGAACGCGATGGCTAAAAACGATAAACAAAATCTGCGCGAAGCGAAAATCTTCTCTCTGGCCCAGGTCGTCGACCGTTGCATTGTGGTGGTCGAAGAGATCGGCGGGCCGCGCCTGGTTCCCATTTGGATCGGGATTTTTGAGGGGGGAGCCATTGCGGCTGAGTTGACCGGCCAGGAGCCGCCCCGGCCGATGACCCATGACCTCATGAGCGCCATCCTGAAGGCCGCCCACATCAATGTGGACAAAATCGTCATCACGGACCTGCATGACAACACCTATTTCGCTGAAATTCACCTGCAGACGAATGGATCGACTACCGTGATCGATTCCAGGCCCTCGGATGCCCTCGCGCTCGCTGTGCGGGCCCGCTGCCCGATGTTCGTTTCGGAAGCTGTTTTCAAGAAATGCCCCGAACTACTCAAGCCCATCACGGAAAGCGAAGTCAAGTCCTTTAAAGAAGAGCTCAAAAACATGAAGCCCGAGGACTTCTTCAAGGACCTTAAAAAAGGAAAAGACCCAGGATCTAAGGACGAACCCTCTGCCTGACGGCTCACCTCCGTAAAAAAAAGTCGTAAAAAAATATGAATAAATTTCCGGTTTTTGACTCTAAGTAGGTGAGTCGTTAAAACTACTTAGGAGGTTCACATGAATCAGAAGCATTGGAAAGCGAGTTGGATGACAATCCTGATGGTCGCGGGCCTGTCGGCCATGAGTCTGGCCCAGGATGGTGCGGCCGCCGCGCGGAGCACGCGGTCCGGACGAGGGGCGCTCGGATTTATCGCCACCTTGGAGCGGCAGGTGGGTCTCACTCCCGAGCAGCGGGACGCGGTGCGGGGCCTCTTGGCCGAGCAGCGGCAGAAGTCGCAGGCGCTCCGTGAGGAAACGGACAGCAAAATCCGTGCACTCCTGAACCCGGATCAGCAGAAGAAGTTCGATGACGTCGTGGCCCAGCAGAAGGCCCGCTACTCCCGGAATAAAACCAGCGCGTCGTAAAAAAAGCAAACAGAAGACCCCGGCAAGGCCATCATTGCGGCGAGCGTAGCAACGGGCCCCCTATTTTTATCGAGGGGGGCCCGCTATGCTCGCCGTGGTGTCATTTTTAAGCTTCCTCTTTTGTAGAATTCAATTATGGTTGATCTTTTTGATTTGACGATTATCGGCGGTGGGCCCGCAGGGCTCTATGCCGCCTACTATGCAGGCTTCCGGACGCTCAAGGTCAAAATTCTGGACAGTCTGGAAGAACTGGGCGGCCAAGTCACGGCCCTTTATCCCGAAAAGCAGATCTATGACATTGCTGGCTTCCCCAAAGTCCTTGGAAAGGACCTGGTCAAAAACCTTGTGGAACAAGCCATGCAATATAAGCCTACAATCTGCCTGGGCGAGAAAGTCCTCATGCTGAAAACCAATCCGGACAAGACCATCCAGCTTCTCACGCAGAAAGGGATGCATTACAGCCGCTCGGTTCTGATCACCCTGGGCGTGGGCGCCTTTAATCCCAAGCGGATCCCCTTGGCCGGCGCGGCTAAATACGAAGGCAAGGGCCTCGCCTACTTTGTTCCTGATATCAGCCGGTATGACAAGAAAAAAGTCGTCATCGTAGGCGGAGGCGATTCGGCGGTGGACTGGGCGTTGAACTTCCTTCCGCGGGCCGCCTCGGTCACGCTCGTGCACCGGCGCGACGGTTTCCGAGCGCATGAGGAGAGCGTTCGCCAGCTGAAGGCGTCCCGAACGATCTTGAAGCTGTTTTACGAAGTGAAAGAACTGCGTGGCGCCGACCGCCTCGAATCCGTGGTGATTTTCAACAACAAAACGAAGGCGGAAGAAACCCTCCCCGCGGACGAAGTGCTCGGGTGCCTGGGATTTGAAGCGAGCGTCG
>Ga0326728_10021328_pt1 | contig 12197 bp, 9 predicted proteins | sample MB3enrmetagenome_FD_207602 | JGI IMG/M metagenome (GOLD analysis project Ga0326728, IMG submission 207602) | Lab enriched peat soil microbial communities from McLean, Ithaca, NY, United States - MB31MN | ecosystem: Environmental > Terrestrial > Soil > Wetlands > Peat | place: USA: New York...
CCTTGCAATAGGATAGATACGGCAGGCCGAAGGCCGGTCCTCATAGACAAGACAGCCTTGAGGCGATACGAACGGGCAAGTCTTGCGCACGTTCGGACTCATCTGGAGATAGACCGCGGGGAGTGGACGGTTTCCATCGAAGCCGCAGTCTGTGTAGCGTTCCAGGAAGTCATCCGAAGACAGGCCGAGCCGGTTTTTGAGCCTCATGACGTCGTAGGGGGTCAACTGCAGATTCAAATCACGGCAGCACTCGGTAAAGCATGGCACGCCGGGATGGCAGGCAAATCGAAACCCTCCATTCTCGACGGGTTCGATCTTCCCCTTGATATTCTCAGGCGCCGTTTCCCTTATTTCCATTTTCCAGACCGCCCTGTACCTGATGGAGTTCTTTCCTGCCCGGGACTCGCGTCAAATCAAAGGACCTCGTACAACTCGTCCATTTGTGCGCGGATATACCGGAAGGCCAGTTTCAAAAGCTCTTTCGTATCTTCTGCGGCCAGCGCGAGCATTTTTTCGTCCACGTCATGGAACGTCGCGAACCGGCCGTCTTTGATCAGTTCTGCAAATCGGTCCAGATCGTATGCGATGAACAGCAGTCGGCCCAGGCCCTCGTTCATTGCGGCGCCGGGTTTGAAACGCGCTGGAACCACTGACTGAAATGCCCTGTCCATATCCGCATATTCAAGGATTCCCTGGGCTTCCAGCCAGTCCCCGACTGTGCCCTTCGATCGCTCGAAAAGCCCTTTGCAGCGCTCTTTGCCCGCGATGAGCCGGAACTGTGCGTCGGTGGACGAAAGATCGAGCGGAAACATCCGGCATGCCCAGGGCCGGTTTTCATAGACCCGGCAGCCCTCTTGCCCGACGAAAGGACAGCACAGGGTTCCGGAGTCCATTGAAAGCTGCACCACCGGAATGTTTGTGGCTTTCGCAAGAAAACTCCGGGTGTATTTGGACAAAAATTCGGAGGACCCTGTCCCGATGGCTTGCCTTAGCCGCAGTACGTCATAGGGGGTGAGGTAGATGTTTACATCTTTGCAGCACTGGGTAAAACACGGCAAAGCATCATGGCAGGCAAAAGGAAAGGGGCTTGTTTCGACCAGGCATTGCGCCGCATCGGTGGATTGCATTCTGAAATTCCTCTATTCCGCGAGCAATGAAGCTTTGAAATTCCGGAAGCGCGGATTTCCCGCGATCAGTTTTTCTACGATCCCGAGGGCCTGCGGACCTGAGCAGGCTACAAATTTGCAATCGCAGACCTTTCCGCACTTTGCGCAGTGGTAGTTCTCATCGAGAGCGGACCCGCAGGAGCAGAAGGGCTCTAAAACGAGTTCCCCTTCCTCGATGGATGCAAATAGATAATCGATTTCTCGCGCCCTTAAATCATCCAGGATTATTGCCATTTCGTTTTCCTCACGTTTTCGGAAGACCCAAAGCTATAAGCTTTGTCACCGAATTTTATAGCCCCTCCGCCAGCAACTCCGAAAGCTCCTTGATCTCCAGGGCGCCCTGTTTGTTCAGACTGTTGCAGGCATCGGTTATCATGTTTACGCAATAGGGACATGAAGTGGCGAGCACTTCCGCTCCCGCATCGATGGCCTCCATTACCCTCAACTCGCCGAAGCGTTCTCCCATGGGGACCTCGGCCCAGATCCGTCCGCCTCCCCCCGCGCAGCAAAGGCTGGATTGGCGCGAACGCGGCAGTTCCTTTATTTCAGCCCCCGGAATCGAGGCCAGCAGTTGCCTCGGCGCATCATAGACGCCGCTGTGCCTTCCAAGGTAGCAGGGGTCGTGGTAAGCAGTCTTTTTGCCCGATTTTGCGCTGAGATCGATCCTGCCCTCCGCAACCAGTTTAGCCAGGACCTCGGTGTAATGGGTTACTTCCCACTCGGCGCCCAGTTCCGCGTAATCGTTTTTGAAGCTCCACAGGCAATGCGGCGATGTCGTAATAATTTTCTTCACCCCGTTTGCCGCGAAAAGCTCCGTGTTTGCCGTAGCGAGCTTCTGGAAAAGTTCTTCGTCTCCGATCTTGCGCATGCTTTCGCCGCAGCAGTTTTCTTCCACCCCGATGGTCCCGAAGCTCACGCCGCCACGGAGCAGAAGCTGCGCTATGCTTCGAGCGATCTTCGTGCTGCGCGGGTCGTAGCATGAATGGCAGCAGACGAAGAGGAAGTATTCAGTGTCCGGCCCGAACCTGGGAATTTCGAGACCCTGCTGCCATTGAGTTCTTTTCTCGCGCGGCCCTGACCATGGGTTTCCGTTCGCATGGCAGCTCCCGAGAATCGGGCGCAGTCCGGCCGGCGGCATTCCCCCGCCGATGATGCTCGCCCTCATCGCCCTTACGTTATCTATAATTTTTACTCCCCGGGGGCAGTTATCCTGGCACATTCCGCAGGTCGAGCAGGCGAACAGAACGTTTTCCTCCTCGAAACCTTCGATTCCCATCTGACCGAGCCTCTGCATGTGTCGTATGTTAAACTCCTCGCTCGTCTGTCCGGGCATAAGCCTCCATGGGCATAGATTCGTGCACAGACCGCACTGCATACACCAGTTGATCGTCTCGGCGCCCATTTCAACTATATAATCTCTCATCTCCAGCAGGACGTTCTTCGGTTCCATCGTCGAGTGCTCCTCGTAAATAGTCTTATGCACAGCGCGGAAGGCCTTGCAGCCTGACTTGCAGGCGCCGATCAATATCCCTTGTAGGGATTGGGTCCGAGGGTCTGCAGTTTCTCAGCGAAGCTGTCCAGGATCTCCGGAATCCGATTGTAATCGGTGATGGCGACCTGCTCGAGCCTTACGCGATCGGATTCCAGGACCAGCCTGTTCAGGGTTTCCTGAATTTTGGTCATGCGGATGTTCGCCAGTTCGCTCCCTTTGATGAAATGGCACTGGTAGTCGTCTCCATGCCGGCATCCCAGCAGCAGTATCCCGTCGATTCCCTTGGAGAGCGCGTCGGCGATCCAGATGAGATTCATGGAACCCAGGCACCGCACAGATATGAACCTGACCCATGGATTATAGGAAAGCCGCGCAATCCCCGTCATATCCAGGGCCGGATAAGCGTCGTTTTCGCAGGCCAGGACAAGGATCCTCGGTTTTTCATCATACTCGTCGGGGACGTTGATGCTCTTGATTATGTTTCCGATCATGCCGACGGAATAATTCTTAAACGAGATGATCCTTTCCGGACAGGACCCCATGCAGATCCCGCATCTGCGGCAGCGGGTCGGATTGGGCAGCGGATTGGCCTTTTCATCTTCGTTTATCGCGCCGAAGGGACATTCTTCGGTGCAGCGCTTGCATTGAGTACAGCGCTGCATGAAAAATTCCGGATAGCTTTGGTCTCCGGCCCTCGGATGGACGGCCTTCCCCAGGGAAATCATTTCTACGCACTGAATCGCCTTCAAGGCCGCGCCCATCGCGTCGCTTGTCGCGCGTTCATAATCCATGGGGGCGCGAACCGAGCCCGCGGGGTAGATCCCCGTGCGGCGCGATTCATAAGGAAAGCAGATAAAGTGCGAATCGGGAAACCCGTACTCGATTGCGGGCAGCTCCGGGCCCTGCCTGTATTGCAGGTTGAGCAGGTTTGAAACGAGAATGCTGTCGGCCGGCCCCTGTGGTTGCTCTTCTTCGCCCTCCTGGGGGACTTGCGCCTTGAAAGGCTCGCCCACAGCGCTCGTGGGGACCATGCCGGTCGCCAAAACGACCAGGTCCACGCTTTCGGACATGACCGGGGAACCGGTGAGAACGTCGTCCGAAGTTATCACGAAGCCACCTGAGCCGTCGTCGTCTACGGCCGTAACAGTCCCACGGACGAAAACCACACCTTCTTTCTGGAGCTGCTTGTACAGCAGTTCGTAGCTTCCGGCCGAACGCATGTCTTTATAAAAAATGTACACCTGCGTCTGCGGGTCGGCTTCCTTGAAATATTTGGCTTGCTTCAAGGACTCCACGCAGCACGCGGACGAACAGTAGGGCAGGTGGTCCGGGTCCCGTGAGCCGGCGCAAAGAATGAAGGCTGCGGATTTGACCGGCTGAGCGTTCGAGGGCTTTTTCACCTCCGCGCTCTTGAACATGATTTCCAGGTCCCTGGCCGTGATAATATCCGGCGATGACCCGTAGGAGAGGTGTCCCAGCTTCGCGGCGTCGTAGGGTACCGACCCCGTGGCCAGGATTATCGAGCCTACCCGCTCGGAACAGGTCGATCCGTTTTGCCCGATTTCGACATCGAACATGCATGGGCCGCCCGAAATCGAAGCCACAGTCGCGGCGGCATAAACGGTTACGCCCGGTTGGGTCGCAAGCGAACCCGTCATTTCATCCAGGTTGAAGTCCCGGAGGTTTTCATAGGGAGGTTCCGAGGGAGGCAGCCGGTGTACGACGTTGAGATATCCACCGAGCTTTTCTTCTTTTTCCACCAGGACGACTTCGTATCCGGCGCTCGCGACTTCCTTTGCGGCAGTCATTCCCGTGAGTCCGCCTCCAACGACCAGAATCCTCTTGCTGGGGTTTTCCGCCATGAAAGGCCCCGGAAGCTCCGACTCCCTCAACCTGACGATACCCATTCTGAGTGCGTCCTGGGCCATCATGAGGGTGTCTTCCTCCCCGGCGGGCTGGGTCCATGCGACCTGCTCGCGAAGGTTCACCCTCTCGATTATCTTATCCGGCGGGAAAGCGAACGCCTCGGTCATCACCCGCTGCGAGCAGGCTGCAATCACCGCCCCGTTGACGCCTTCCCCGTCCATATCGGCCCTGATGAGCGAGACTCCTTCGGGTCCGCACAAAAAAGGGTCCCGCCGGCAAAGGGCAACCTTATATTCCCCGGCTGCCGCCGACAGGGCGTCCAGGTCCATGCTCCCGCCGATCCCGCAGCCCGAACAGATATATACGCCGATTTTCTTTTCCATCCTCTACCTCCTGCAAGCCTGGATAGCCCGAAGAACGGCGGCCGTCGCGTCCTGAACGCTCGATGCCACATCGGCTGGCCTTTTTACACACCCGGCGCCGATTATGCCCGGCGCATTCCCGTTTGACAGAACGAAGCCATATTCGTCATAGGCGGCCTGGGCCGGGATTTTCTCTTCGGCTGTGTTCGGGACCATGCCGGCGGCCAAAACGACGAGATCGAATTCATCCCTGAGTATTTTCCCGGTCTCCTGATCTTCGGCCTGCACGGAAACCATCCCGGTTTCAGGGTTTTCGGTGATTTCTCCGGCTTTGCCCTTGACCAGGCGGACTCGCTCATCTTGCCGGACCTTGTTGAAGAAGCCCTCAAACCTTCCCAGGGCGCGGATATCGATGTAGAAGATCGAAACGCTCGCATCCGGGTTCTGTTCGAGCAGGTATGTCGCCTGCTTGAGCGAGGCGAGGCAGCAGACCCCGGAACAATAGGGGAGGTTGTTCTCATCCCTCGATCCGGCGCACTGGACAAACGCTATCTTCTTCACGGGTTTTCCATCGGTGGGTCTCGATATGACCCCCCTGGTGGGACCGTTCGCCGATGCAAGCCGTTCCATGACCACGTTCGAAATCACGTTCCGGTGCTTGCCCGCCCCGTAGTAGGAGATTGCGGACGCATCGAAAGGCCTCCAGCCGGTGGCCCATATAATAGCTCCGGCTTTGACCGTCTCGCTTCGGGGGGCCATGTCCAGCTCCACCGCCCCATATTCGCAGGCTGCTTTCACGGCTTGCGCCTCCGGTGTGCCGATTATCTCAGGGGCGATCACAAAACGCATCGGGTAGGCGAATTCATGCGGCAGGTAGGCTGCTTTCACAACGCTCAGCCCGTAGTTGAATGGGTTCGGAATTTCAGTTTTGGCCGCATCCGAGCATTTCGCGCAACCTGTGCATTTTTCGTTCACATATCGGGGATTGACCCGGATCGAGACCGTAAAATCGCCGGCTTCTCCCTGGATTTTTTCCACCTCCGACATGGTCATAACCCGAATGAGCGGGTTGGTCCTGATGCGGCGGAAGTTTATTTCAAGTCCGCATTGAGGTGGACAAAGCTTGGGGAAGTACTTGTTCATGCGTGCGACCCGGCCGCCAAGATAGGGTTCCCGTTCGACCAGGATCACAGGGAAACCCGCTTCGGCAGCTTCCACTGCGGCGCTCAACCCGGCTATGCCGCCGCCTGCGACAAGAATCGCCGGGTTGTCATCTCTAACGTCAGTCATATGAGTTCTCCATTTTGTCGGTTCTTTTCTCGACAAGGGCCGGTTCCTGGGAAATGACCTGATTCTGAAGAAGCGGAAAACTGAAAAAGTCCGGAGGAGTAGCTGCGAGTTTCTGGCAGGAAAAACCGGATTTAACTGTTCCGCGTAAGGTATTCTTTCGAACTGCGCTTACATGCGAAAATTTATATACTAACCCTTAAAACATTTAAAGCTCCTAATGGTAACTTTTCAGCACGATTTTTTCCAAATAAAAAATGGTTGGATAAAGCGAAGTCAGCAAAATATTTGGCAAATGCTCTCCCGGTGGGCCGTCGCCGGGAAAATGGAAAAGGAGGCAGGGCGCCTCCTTTTCGTTTGAATCGGATATCGGGGACAATTACTTATCTTTCAGAAATTCGTCCAGAACGTCGATATCCTGGTGCTTGATCACCAGGTCGAAAATCTGGTCCTTCACCTTACGGGGCAGCAGCTCGATGCTCTTCGTGGTCGCCGAATCGAACTTCGCGCCGGGGTAAGCTTTCAGGAGCTTGTCTCTTTGTGCATCGTTCGCGTAGACATAGATGACCTTCAGTCCCGCCATGGCCTCTTTGGTCATGGAGCCGAGGCCGGCCTTGTCCAGCTTTGCGAAACGCTCTTCATTCACCCAGATATTGATCGGATATTTTCCATCAGCCATTATGAGACTCCTTGCTTTACGTTAGGCCTTTGCAGTTTCCTGCATGGGAGGAATAGTGAAAACCGGGGTCCTCTTCGCAAGATATTCGTCGGTTACGAAGGGCGAGCCGAAGCCGTACTTCTCTGCGCATTCCATTACAAGGTCGAAAACCTCGGGGCGGAAAATGAGCCGAGGGGGCTTTACGCCGTCATCGACGATGCTGCGGATGAGGCTGCCGCTGAATTTCTGCCATTCGCTCTTGTGGTTGCAGAGGCCTTCGGAAGTCACTTCGCCGCAGTGCGGGCAGTAGAGCCAGTTCATCGAGTAGACCGGAACGATATCGAGTTCGTCCTGCACCTTGGCAAGCAGGTTGTGGGCATCGTAGGCGCCATAGTAGGTGCCGACGCCTGCATGGTCACGACCGAACATGTGGTGCGTGAGGCCGAGGTTGGTCCTCAGGGCGGCGTGGAAAATGGCTTCCTTCGGACCGGCGTAGCGCATATCCCAGAAAGTTAGCGAAGTGAGGTGGTTATGATCGCCAAAATAGCCCGCTTTCCTCAGCTCGTCCTGGGTCAGGATGATAGCTTCGTCGATGTAGTCGCCTTTGCGCTTTTCGCCGATGATCGCGTTTACCAGAATGCCCACCAGGGGCTTGTCGATTGGAAGCTCGGCATACGTCTGGCTCCAGGCGCCCTTCATCAGCCACTCATGGCCGGTATGCGGGACATTCCTGGTCTGGTGGGCGACGATACGCACCCAGCCCCTTTCCTGGAACTTCTTCCTCATCTCCAGAGGCGTGATGAAGTACGGGCCGTAGGGCTCGTTGATGATCGGGCGGTTTACAAGGGTGATCTTGCCGCCGATAAACTTCTCGGCGTACTGGTAAGTCCTTGCGCAGCCGGGGTGCTTTTCTTCGGTAGTCCCATAGATGGACTGGGCCATTTCCTTTTTGTCATAGCTGAAAATCTCTTCTACTTCGAACAGGGCCATCGGGTTGCCGTCGTGAGTCAAAACGACCGGCTGGCCGGCTTTGACTCCGTACTTGGCGATGTCTGCCTCCGAGATGTCGAAAACGATTGGAATGCTCCAGATGACCCCGTTGGCAAGTCTCATGTTCTTGACAACCGAATCGACGTCGGCTCTGTTCATGAACCCGTCGACAGGTGAAAAAAAGCCGTAGCTGATCCCGATAATCTCGTTCGCAATCTGGCTGCGGACCGGGATTCGGGTCAGCCCCTGGATTTTCTTCGCTGCTTCAGCCGGCTCTAATATTCTTTCAACTATGGGTCTTTTTCCGTGTCCTGTAGCGGCCATATTCTGATCTCTCCTCGTAAGATGAACTTGTTAACAACACCGGGCGATCGCCTCGTCAATCGCTCTGGCGGGCACCCCTTGCCGATGTGCCCCGCGGAGCGCGGAAGGCCGACCGCTTTGCGTGTTGTCTGTCAGCCCCGTTGGACGGTTGCGGGGGGCCTTCAGCGCGGTTTTAGCTTTCAACAAAAAACCTCCCGGCCCGAAACCGGCGCCAGGAGGTTATGTAAATTCACATGTCAGGCTTAAACCGGAAGATTGACAACGGGAACCTTCTTCATAGTCCACTGGTCGGTTTTTGAATCGTATACCGAGTTGACGAATACCTTCCAGTTCGCCTCGTCCATGTCGGGATAGTCGGCGCGGAAGTAATATCCCGGCCAACGGCTTTCTTCCCGAAACAGAACATGCCGCAGATGGCTTTCCGCGATCCACATGCGGTGGGTGTTTTCCCAGGCGCGCAAAAGTTCGTGCAGGTCGGCGGCGGCCAGCTTCGCGGAGTCTTCCTTGAGCATCGTGAGCAGCTCGAGGCCTCTTTCAAGCAGTGACTTGTTGGTGGTGAACTGCGAAGATACGCCGCCTACGTATTCGTCCATGATCTTCTGGAGGCGGAACATGAACATCTTCGGCTTGATGAATGCCGGGTTGATGTCCGGATCGCTCGAGTACTTCACGTTTTGTTCGTAAAGGTCCATTGGGGCCAGGATTTTCGTCCTCAGTTCCTCGACCGCTCCCATATCGACGTTTGGCATGGTGTTGTTGTCGAGGATGAAAGCGATGGCGGCCTTGGCGGCAATACGGCCTTCCGCATGGGAGCCGGAGGAGAACTTATGGCTGGATGCGCCTGCCCCGTCGCCTGCGGTGAACAGGCCCTTGACGGTGGTCATATGGTTGTACACACCGATGGGCTCCCACTGCTTCTTGTACTCGGCGGGCATCACATCTTCGGGGCCGCATACCCACGCGCCCGAAGCGCCCGAGTGTGAACCGATGAAGTAGGGTTCCGCGGCGGCGATTTCAGAGGACTTCTCTTCGGGCTGGATGTTCATCCCGGCCCAGAGCAGCGCCTGGCTGATCGTCATGTCGAGGAAGTCTTCCCATGCTTCGCTTTCGAGTTCTTTCATCTTCCTTTTGAAAGCCTTGGGATCGTCTTTGAACTGCGCGGCTATATTGGTGATGGCTTCTTCCGTTCTCATGTAGATCGGGCCTTTGCCGGCCATCACGTCTTCCATGCCGAGCCAGTTGCGCAGGTTCGCCGGGATGGGTTTTGCCAGCCCGTAAGGCGCCCACTTGGGAAGCTCATTGGCGCGCTCCACCATGTATTCCTCGCCAAATGCATTGGTCGCGCGGGACTTGAACAGGAGGAACCATGCGCCGACCGGTCCATAGCCGTCTTTGAACCGTACGGGAATGAAGCGCACCTCCTGGCAGGTCATCTCGGCGCCGGCCTTGATGGTGAAATAAGCGGTCGAACCTGAATTCCACGGGGGATACCAGGCGCGTCCGAGACCCTCGCCGACCGAACGGGGACGGAAGACGTGAACGGCGCCGCCCATGCAAGCCAGCGTAGCTTTGGCCTTGAATATGTAAAACTTGTTTTCGCGAACGCTGAAACCAACGGCGCCGGCGACCCGGTCACCGTCCATCAGGGGTTCGACCACGAAAACGCGCTCCAGAAGCTCTCCCTGGTCGCCCATCGTGGCAAGCGCGTTCTTGGCTGCCTCGGCAACGAGGACCTTGTAGGATTCACCGTTGATCATGATCTGCCAGCGGCCTTCATGAACGTATTTGCCGTTGGCGTCTTTCCAGATCGGCAGACCCCATTTCTCGAAAAGATGCACAGAGGAGTCGACGTGACGGGCGATGTCGTAGACCAGGTCTTCTCGCGAGATGCCCATGAGGTCCTGGCGGACGTACTTGACGTAATCTTCGAGGGTGTTGTCCCCCGCAGCCCAGCCGACGTACTGGTTGATGGCGGAAAGACCCATCGCAACAGCGCCGGAACGATCCATGGCGGCCTTGTCGACTACCGTAACCTTCAGACCGTTTTTCTTCGCCCAGTACGCAGCTTCGAAAGTTGCGCCGCAAGCCGACATTCCGCCGCCGATTATGAGAAGATCGGTTTCGACCACTACTGTTTCAAAATTTGGCATATCGTTAACCTCCTTCAGTAAGCGATTATTTCTTCAGGGTGGGCATGGCCGCCGCACCCGAAGAAGCCGGCTCTGTGCACAGCACGTTCGACTTGATATCGTCAGATCCGGTCTCGAAGCCGCCCATCGGGTCCGCCTTGCCTTCAGGCGTCGTGCGGATGGGGAACTTGAAACGCTTTACCTGGCCGCTGCGGAATTTGACCGTCCACATGATGTCCTCGGAACCTCGCAGGGGGACAACCGAGGCTCCCATGGGGACGAAATCAGCATAGGCCCGTACGTCAATCGCTTGCTGAGGGCAGATCTTTACGCAGTTGTAGCATTCCCAACACATCTCGGTCGCCCGATTGAAGGCCTTCATCTTCTCTTTGTCGAGAACCATCAGATCGTTGGGGCAAATGTACATGCAGGCAGTCTTATCCTGCCCTTTGCAGCCATCGCACTTCTCAAGGATTACATAACTTGGCATAATTTACCTCCTAAAGGTTAGTCAAAAAAACGCCATGCCGACAAACCCCGGTTTAACTAAGGATTTCAACACCTCCTTCCACCGTGTCTGCCCGTGGGGGTTGGGCAAATACACTTTCCGATCTGTTTAACGTTTTACCGTTTCCGAAACCAACTGGTGATCTTGCTCGGCGATTTGCATTTCCAGGTTGTCTAAATGGGGGACATTCCCTTGCCTCGTTGCGGCTGGTGCGCGATTTTGCCCGGCATGCCTCTTGCCCGCGCTTTGCGCCGGGCAATGCCTCTACGGCATCTATCCTCGTCTTCTCCGGTTCAGATCTCCATTCAAAGGGCCTCCAGGCAGGCAAGGATTGTGCAAATTGCTACGCGGCGCTACATATACAAAAATGCACAGTCCTGTCAACATATTTTTCCCCCGTGGCGCCAACGGCAGGTTTGAAGCATGTTACACCGGGTGAGAACGCAGCAGAGAGGCGCGAAGAAGCGCGGATTATCAGAATGCCAGTCACCTTGTCGCTGACATTACTCTTACTAACATCTCTCAGCCCCTGTTGCAAGTACCTCAGGGCCTCATTTTTCGTCATTCCACAGGAAAATGGAATTTACAATCGCCTCTATTTTTGAGAAAAAAATGCACAGTGCATTCAATCGAGACTGCGCGGATGCCGAGGTCCGTGCATTTCGAGTCCTTTGATAAAAAAGGGGGTTGGGCAGAGGCGCTCCCCAAAGAGCGGTATTTCAGAATGGACTCTGTTTAATAGCCCGGGGATCTGTTAAAAGAAGGTTCTTCCCCGGTGGTGGAAAATCCGGGCCTGAGCGGCAGTGAGCATAGAGGGGCAAGGCGTATTTCGAAAGCGGATAAGCACTGATATCTCAATCTCATAATGACCCGGGCGGCAAATTTGCGGGGCTGAAAACTCAATTCCCGGCAAGGTCGGCCCGGGGGTGAATGAGGAAAATTTTTTCTGATGAGAGAATTCTGGAACTCGGCAACGGGCCGCAGGATCACCGTCCTGGTGGTCCTTTCGATTTTGCTCACAGCCTTCGGCACTGCCGGATACATGCTTGTCCAGAACTACACGTTTGTCGAAGCCCTGTATATGACGATCATTACGCTTTCGACCGTTGGTTTCACCGAAGTGCATCCGCTTGACAACAACGGCCGCATTTTCACCATGATTCTGATTCTGATGGGCGTCAGCTTCGTTGCTTTTTCTCTGGCCTATTTCAGCCAGATTCTGCTGGATGGAAACCTTCTGGAAACATACCGGAGACGTAGGTTGAAAAAAAAGCTCGATCAACTTGAAAATCATTACATAGTTTGCGGCTACGGGGAGATGGGGGAGATAATCGCCGGGGAGTTGCGCAAACATGAGATCCCGGTCGCAATCGTCGAGTCTCAAGAACCGGTTGTCGCCCGATTGAGAGAAAAGG
>Ga0326728_10021329_pt1 | contig 12197 bp, 4 predicted proteins | sample MB3enrmetagenome_FD_207602 | JGI IMG/M metagenome (GOLD analysis project Ga0326728, IMG submission 207602) | Lab enriched peat soil microbial communities from McLean, Ithaca, NY, United States - MB31MN | ecosystem: Environmental > Terrestrial > Soil > Wetlands > Peat | place: USA: New York...
CGCCTTCTTGATTTGATCTTTGACGATCAAATCGGGAACTTCGCTGGCCAGGCAGCCGGACAAGGCAATCAAACCCTGGTGATACCGCGCCAGAATTTCCTTGTCTATGCGCGGCTTGTAATAGTAGCCGTCCACATGCGCGTCGGTTACCAGGCGGACAAGATTTTTGTAGCCGGTCTCGTCCCTGGCCAGCAGGCCGAGATGATGATAAATGTCGCGCGTGCCGCTGCCTTGCTTCTTTTCGAGCCGCGAGCCGGGCGCGACGTACACCTCGCAGCCGATAATGGGCTTGATGCCCTTGGCACGGGTCGCCTGATAAAATTCAATGGCGCCGTGCATCGCGCCGTGATCGGTGATGGCCAGCGCGGGGAATTTCAGTTCGTGGGCCTTGTCAACGAGCTTGTCCAGACGGCACGCGCCATCGAGCAGGGAATACTCGGTGTGCAAGTGCAGATGGACAAAATCGGCGTGCGACATGCATTTATTTTAACCCCGCAAGGCGTGGACACCAAGGCAACTTTTTGGCCTCAGTTTCATTAAAAAAATCTGGCCACAGATGGACACAGATGAAACACAGATAAAAAAACGATGATTGAGGATGGAGAGTGGAGGATGGCAAAAACCGTTTGGGGCCGGATGAAACACTGCCCGACAGAAGCCGCGTTGCGAGTCGGCGAGCAATGGGAGAGTTTGCTTTGGTGGGGCGCGTCACTTCGTGCGCGCCGTCCTCCTCAGTACTGTGGAGCACGGGACGAATGTGCATTGCAACTCAACAGAGCAACACCGTTCTTGTCTTTATCTGTGTTTCATCTGTGTGCATCTGTGGCTCAAATTTCAGTTGCCCAGCGCGCCCAGGAGGGATTGGTCATGGGCGAGCTTGGCCCGCCAGTCCTGAAGCCGTTTCTCATGCTCGGCGAGCACGGCGGGCGGGACTTTTTGCGTGAAGTTCGGGTTCGCCAGCTTTTGCTCGACCTTCGCGATTTCCGCCCTGTCCTTTTCAACTTCCTTGGTCAGCCGGATTTTTTCGGCGGCCACATCAATCAAGCCTTCCAGTGGCAAAAACAGTTCGCCCATTTTGGACTTCACCGAGGGTGTGCCTTTGGGCGGTTGATAGTGGTCGTTCACCTCCAGCGTTTCCGCGTTCAGCAAAAGCTTGAGCACTTCCGCATCGTGCGGCGTCAGCACCGACGCCGGCTTGAAGACGTACTTCACCTTTTTCGCGGCCTGAATGTTCCCGGCGCGGCGCAGATTGCGGCCCTGCGTGACGAGATCGTACTTGATGTCCGTTCTTTCAAGGGAGCCGTCATCAAGGCCGTAGTGGCCCTTGACATCGTCATCCAATGGCATGGGCCACGGCGCGTTCATGATGGTCCTGCCGCCCTGGTTGTCCGGCATGTCGGTGGCGTAACCCATGCCGTGCCAAAGCTCCTCCGTGATGAACGGCAGGAACGGATGGAACAACCGCAGCGTGTGTGAAAGCACGAAATCAATGACCGCGAGCGTGTTCGCCTTCTGTGCGTCTTCGGGGAGCGCAACCGTCCCGGTTGCCGCATCGGGCGTCGCGCCCGATGCCCTGTCAACTGACTCTGGCTGGCCTGAAGAAGATTCCGGCGCGACGCCGGAATCCGCACGCGGGACGCGCGCGCTCCCCAGAACCGCCTTGCTTGCTTCGACGTACCAGTCGCAATACTCGTTCCAGAAGAAACGGTAAAGAGCGGCGGCGGCTTCGCTGAACTTGTATTCATTCAACGCCATCGTCACTTCGCGGATGGCGACATCGAGCTTGAGCAAAATCCATTTGTCATCCGGCGCCAGCAAGGCGGGTTCGATTTCGCCCTGCACCTCGCCACCCTGCATCTGACGGAAACGGCAGGCGTTCCAAAGCTTGTTGCAGAAGTTGCGGCCCAGCTCCACGTCCTTTTCATCGAACAGAACGTCCTGGCCGAGCGGCGCGCTGCGCATGGTGCCAAAGCGGAGGGCATCCGCGCCGTATTGCGCGATGAGCACGAGCGGGTCCGGCGAATTGCCAAGCGTCTTGGACATCTTGCGGCCCTGCTTGTCGCGGATGATGCCGGTGAAATAAACGTTCTGGAACGGCATCTCCCCCATGAACTCGTACCCGGCCATGATCATGCGCGCCACCCAGAAGAAAATGATGTCCGGCCCGGTGACGAGATCGGTGGTCGGATAAAACTTCTTCAACGTGGCCGTCTGTTCGGGCCAGCCCATCGTGGCAAACGGCCAGAGCCACGAACTGAACCAGGTATCGAGCACGTCGGGGTCTTGGGTGAAACGAAAATCTTTCTCCAATTTTTCTGCAACTGAAAATGAGTCCGGACCAATACAAATCTGAATCACGCCTTGAGCGGTTTTCCGATTCTCAAATAGATTCAGTGTAGCTTTGGCTATTTCGCTAACTACTTCCTTCGTAGGCAAGCCTTTTTCTGAAACCAGCCTTCTCACAGTTTTTACATTGTCCCGGCTATCGAATTGCAAGTCGCCTTGGATTAAAATGGAGATTTTGGATTCAGGTGTTTGTTGAAGCAAAACATATTCGTATGCCTGTTTTGCATTTTGGAATTCTTCGGGCGAATTAAACGAATAACGCCACACCGGAATCCGGTGCCCCCACCAAAGCTGGCGACTGATGCACCAATCTTGGATGTTTGTCAGCCAGTGGTCATAGACTTTGGCCCATCTCTGTGGGTGGAACCTCATTTTTGCCGGGAGCGCCGCCATCTTGGCGGCGTGTTTCGGATCGGAACTCGCCGGCTGGAAGCCGGCGCTCCCTTCCTGCTCCACGCACGCCTTGGACTGCTCCACCGCCGGATATTTCAAAAACCATTGCTCACTCAAGCGCGGTTCAATGGGCACATCCGCGCGCTGGCTGAAACCCACATTGTTCTCGTACGGCTTTTCCTCGACAAGCACGCCGAGTTCCTTGAGCCGCTCCACCGCGACTTCGCGCGCCTCGAAACGGTCCAAACCCGCGAGCGATTCGCCCGCCAATTCGTTCATCGTCCCGTTGGCATTCATGATGTCCACGATGGGCAATTTGTGGCGCTGGCCGATTTCAAAGTCCGCCTTGTCATGCGCGGGCGTGACCTTGAGCACGCCGGTGCCAAATTCAAAGTCCACGTGCTCGTCGCCGATGATCGGGATGAGCTTCTGTTCCGCCGGCAACTGAATGGGCAGCGGGCGGATGATGTGTTTGCCGATGAGATGGGCGTAACGGGCGTCCTTAGGGTTCACGGCCACCGCCGTGTCGCCGGGAATGGTTTCGGGGCGCGTCGTGGCGATGGTGAGCCAGATGCGGCCTTCGGAATCTGTGATAGGGCCGCTGGTTTGCGTGGCCCCCTCACCCTGACCCTCTCCCCCAATGGGGGAGAGGGAAGGGGCAGCGGGCGTGGTGGCGCGTTTTTCTCCCTCGCCCCCAGCGGGGGAGAGGGCCGGGGTGAGGGGGCTTTCCGCCACCTGCACCTTGAAATGATACATGAAACCCTTTTGCGGTTTCATTTCCACTTCTTCGTCCGAGAGCGCGGTTTGCGTGGCCGGACACCAGTTCACCATGCGCTTGCCGCGATAAATCAGCCCCTTTTTGTAAAGCTCCACGAACACCTTTTGCACGCAGCGGGAATACTCGGGGTCCATCGTGAAACGTTCGCGCGTCCAATCGCACGAGCAGCCCAGTTTCTTTAGCTGGCCGATGATGATGTTGCCGTGCTTTTCCTTCCAGGCCCACACGCGTTTCAAAAATTCCTCGCGGCCCAGGTCGTGCTTGGTCTTGCGCTCCTCTTTTTTCAGCGCCTTTTCCACCTGCACCTGCGTGGCGATGCCCGCGTGGTCGGTGCCGGGCAGCCAGAGGACTTCTTTGCCATCCATGCGCGCCTTGCGGGCGAGGATGTCCTGGATGGTGTTGTTCAGCACATGGCCCATGTGCAACATGCCGGTGACATTCGGCGGGGGAATGACAATGGAATACGCGGGCCGGCCGGACTTTTCATTCGCGGTAAAACACGAATTGGCCAGCCAGAACTGATACCATTTGTCCTCGACGGACTGCGGTTCGTACGCTTTGGGAATCTCGCTCATTTTAGGAAAATAAATTTAGCCACAGATGTTCACAGATGAAACACAGATAAACCCAGTCTGAATATCATCTGTGTTTCATCTGTGTCCATCTGTGGCTAGAAACTATTTTTTCAACAATGCAAACTCCATCGAATCCACCAGCGCCTCCAGGCTCGCTTCGATGATGTTTTCGCTCACGCCCACCGTGCCCCATTCGCGTTTGCCGGCGCTGGAGGTGATGAGCACGCGCGTCTTGGCGGCGGTGCCGGTGGAACCGTTGATGATGCGCACCTTGTAGTCCGTCAGCGCGACGGATTTGAGCGGCGGGAAAAATTTCACCAGCGCGCGGCGCAGGGCGGCATCCAGCGCGTTCACCGGCCCGTCGCCCTCGGCCACCGTGTGCGCCACTTCGCCGCCGACGCGGACGCGGATGGTGGCTTCGCAGATGGATTCCATTTTATCGCGGCGCATGGAGACGTGATACGTTTCCACGCTGAAACTGGGCTCGCGATGCTTGAGCGCGCGGCCAATGAGCAGGGCCAGCGAGCCTTCGGCGGCCTCGTATTCGTAGCCGCGCGCTTCGAGTTCCTTGACCTTGGCGGTAATGGCGCGCGCTTCCGGCGCGTCGGACGACAGCTTGTAGCCCAGTTCGCGGGCTTTCAGGAGAATGTTGGTGCGACCGGACATGTCGCTCACGAGCACGCGGCGAAAGTTGCCTACGCTCTCGGGGTTCACATGCTCATAACTGCGCGCGACGCGCTCGATGGCATGGACGTGCATGCCGCCCTTGTGCGCGAAGGCCGTCGCCCCCACCCAGGGCGCGCGGATGTCGTGCCGCACGTTGGCCACTTCATTCACGAACTCGGACAGTTCCTTGAGCTTGGGCAGCGAACCCGCGGGCGTTGCGGTCAAGCCCATCTTCAATTGCAGCGTGGGAATGACGCTGATGAGATTGCAGTTGCCGGTGCGCTCGCCAAAGCCGTTGATGGTGCCCTGCACCTGCCGGGCGCCGGCCTCGACGGCGGCAATGGCATTGGCCACGCCAAAGCCGCAGTCGTTGTGCGTGTGAATGCCCACCGGCGTGTTCAATTTGGAAATGGCCAGCGCCGTGGCGGCGCTGATTTCGCGCGGCAACCGTCCGCCGTTGGTGTCGCAAAGAACGATGCAATCCGCCCCGGCCTTTTCCGCCGCCTGCCAGGTGGTCAGCGCGTATTCCGGCTCGTCGGCAAAGCCGTCGAAACTGTGCTCCGCGTCGTAAATGACCGTCTTTCCGTGGTCTTTGAGATAGCGGATGGTGTCGCCGATCATGCCCAGATTTTCCTCCGGCTTGGCGCGCAGCACTTCGGTGACGTGCAGCAGCCAGGTCTTGCCCACGATGGTCACGACGGGCGTTTTGGCCTCGAGAATGAGACGCATCAGCTCGTCGTTTTCCACGGCCACGCCCTTGCGGCGGGTCATGCTAAAGGCGGCAATCTGGGCATGTTTCCATTTGCGCCGGGACGCCTGCTGGAAAAAATCCATATCCTTGGGATTGCTCCCCGGCCAGCCGCCTTCAATATAATGAACCCCGAATGAATCGAGCTTCTCGGCAATGCGCAACTTGTCCGCCGCCGAAAAATTGATGCCTTCGGCCTGTGCGCCGTCGCGCAGGGTCGTATCGTAGATTTCCACCTGGGATTTCATGGTTTTTCCGCCAAAAGCGGACAGATACTATCCCTGAATCCGGTGGAACTGGCAATCGGGGAAATTCGACACCCTGTCGTTCACGTCCCTTTGGTCCCTTTGGTCCCTCACGTCCCTTCCGTCCTTTATAGTGCAGGGCTGCTTCCTACCCCCCGCAAAATCCGATGATTTTCCATTGTCACTTTCCACCAACGAAATAGACTGTCCGCTCAATTTAATGAAAACCTATAACATTGCGGCATTGGCGGGCGACGGCATCGGCCCGGAAGTCATGCGCGAAGCCATCAAGGTGCTTCGCGCAGCTGAAAAACGGTTCGGCTTCAAACTGGTCATCACCGATGCGCCGGTGGGCTGGGCGGGCATTGACTTCGCCAAAAAGGCGCTGCCGGACGTGACGCTCGACATTTGCAAAAAATCCGACGCCATTCTTTTTGGCTCGGTGGGTTTGCCGGACCGCGACCCGACGATTCCCAAGGAGGAACGGCCCGAGCGCGCGGCGCTGCTGCGGCTGCGCAAGGAGTTCGGCCTCTATGCAAACCTGCGCCCGGTCAAGCTGCCCAAGGTGCTGGCCCACGCCTGCCCGCTCGCCAAGGAACGTCAGGGCGATGGCATTGACATTCTCGTCGTCCGCGAATTGACCGGCGGCATGTATTTCGGCCAGCCCAAGAAGACCGAGGACCTCGGCGGCGGCAACCAGCGCGCGATTGACACCATGGTCTATACCACGTCCGAGATCGAGCGCATCGCCCAGGTGGCGTTCAAGGCCGCCCAATTGCGCCGGAAAAAACTGACGAGCATTGACAAGGCCAACGTGCTGGAAAACGGCGTCCTGTGGCGCGAGGTCGTCACGCGCATCGGCAAACAATTCCCGGACGTGGCGCTGGACCACATGTTTGTGGACAACGCCGCCATGCAGCTCATGCTCCGGCCCACGCAGTTCGACGTTTTGCTGTGCGAGAACATGTTCGGCGACATCCTGAGCGACGAAGCCGCCGCGCTGGCCGGTTCCTTGGGCATGTTGCCCAGCGCCAGCCTGGGCGTGCCGCGCGCGAACGACGGCGCCGGCCATACCTTTGGATTTTACGAGCCGGCGGGCGGCACCGCGCCGGACATTGCCGGCAAGGATTTGGCCAATCCGATTGCGCAAATTCTGTCCGCGGCCCTGATGCTGCGCCACAGCTTTGGCTTGAACGAAGCGGCGGCGGCCATCGAAAGCGCGGTCCTGCACGCCATCGAGACCGGCCATCGCACCGGCGACATCTTCAATCCAGACGAGGCCGGCGCGCGCCGGGTGGGCACCCGCGCCATGGGCGAGGCGATTGCGGCGGTGGTGTGAGAAGGAATTGACGCCTCTCCACTGACGGTTGCAATCCATCTTGGCGGACGGCTCAACAACCTGGAGCAGTTCAAGAAAAAAGGGCGGCCATTGCTGGCCGCCCTCGTCGTTTAAGCGTGATTCCCCGCGGTCAATGCACCAACCGGAAGAAGCCGGTGGCGTTGGTCGCGGTCGAATTGGTGTACGGGCTGGTGGCGCCGGGAATGGTCACATAAGGTCCGGCCACATTGGTTGAATACTGGAGGCTGAACGTGTACGGCGAATTGGCCCAATTAAACACAATGCTTTGACCGGTCACTTGGGAAGCCAACGGAATGGGCGCAGGAGTCACCACCGACACGGTGATCACGGAACTGCTGGTGCCACCGATATTGTCCGTAATCGTATAGGGGATGGTTGCGGTGCCCAAGAAACCCGTTGCGGGTGTGAATAGGACATTCGTTCCACTGATCGTGGCTGTCCCGTTTCCGTCAGTTTCGTTGACGCTGACTAAGCCCAAGGCACCGCCGGGCGTTTCCACGAGGCCACTCACCAGCGGGCTGAGCACGTTATTGACGCTGTTGGACGCGACCGTGTAACCGACGGGGTTGGCCAACGGCGGGATATTGGTGATCATCACTGTGATGGTGGAACTGCTTGTGTTGCCAACATCATCTGTAATCGTGTACCCAATGGTCGAAGCGCCCAAGTAATTGCTCACGGGCGTGAAACTGATGCTGGTTCCATTGACGATGGTGGCGGCACCATTGCCATCCGGAACAACGCTCGTTACTGCCAGTTCCGAGCCGCCGTCCTGGGTCAAAGGACTCAACAGCGTGGTGGTGTTTTCCGTAACGCCGACCGTCTCGGGGTTGGCCTGCGGCGGATAGAAGACACTGCTAAATGTCGTCCCGACGAGAACATTGCCCACGTTTATGATGCCTTCGTTGCCGGCCGATTCGCGGAGTTCGTACGCGCCAATGTTATACAGATTGGTCAGGACGGTAGTGTCAGTCATGCTGGCAGAGCTTTGGTTGGTGGGGCTGAGCCAGAGGGTGGAAAACCCATTGGACAACGCCAGGGATGTAACCACGAAGTACGGCACACCGGGTTGCAGATCAACCGGGAATATTTGTGCCGTCGAGGCGGTGTGGTTGGCAATCCCAATCCGGTAATGACCATTGGCCGCGCCATTGGTGGTCACGACCAGGCAATCTTCAACATTGCCGGTTGCGGCCGGCACGTCTTGCCCGTCGTTAAAGTCGAGGATATATGCGCTGCTTGTGGGTAAAGAACCCGAACTCACATTAATGGTGCAACTGCTGTATAAAACGGCTCCGCTGTGGATCCCGTACGGGGCTCCCACTAGCGGCGCCTCAAGATTTTCAGTGTTGCCGCTCGAAATGGTGGCCGTGCCGTAGCCGGCCTGCAGTTGGCCCAGATTGCCGGACAAATGCTGCCAGTAGCCGGAAGCAATTGTATCCAAGCTGCCGCTATTGTCATAGTTAAAGTAATCAATGGCCAGAATGTTTGTATTGGGCAGGACAATCACCGGTATGACGGCCGTGGTGCTGCGCGGTTCCACCGGGTCATGGTCCGAGACCGTGACCGTTACTAGCGCATTGCCCACTTGTTCCGCCGCCGGAGTCAGTGTAAGCGTCAGATTGCCGGTGCCGTTGTTGACGGCGTAATTACCGCCACCGTTGTTGACACAACCACCGACAATAATGTTACCCAATGGAATCACCGTGTTGTTGTCGCAAGTCACGGTCACCGTCAGGTTGTTGTAGGGATTGCGGGTGCTGCCAGCGTAGAACGGGATCGTGACAGCGTTGTTGGCCAGAGTGTTGGTCCTCGCAATCGCAGTGAGCGTATTGGTCGGAGGCTGATTGATTGACATGGCCGTCAGCAGGAAGGAGGCAACAGACGATTCCCCATTGGTATCGGTTGCCGTGATCAGAATCGGCGATGCGTCAATCGGGTCGGGAATGTAGCCGTGATTGAAGGCGATGCTCAACAGGAAGTTGGTGGGGCCCGTGCTTGTGACCGTAAAGTCCGGATTGACCGGGTTGTTGAAGTTTCCGGCGGAAACTTGGTCGAGCGGCGCAACTGTAAATTTGAGATTGCTTGCCGGCATTTGAGGAGAACTCGCGGTAAAGGCGAAAGTGATGGTGTTGGTATCCACCATGTTGGTGGCGTAGTAGGAGTAGCTGTTGGTCGGGCTGGTATAGCTGTTGATGGGCAAGGTGGCCGCGCCATTGATCACGAATCCCAAGGACGGGGCAACATTATTGTTCGTAACGGCATCGCCCGTAACGGCCACAAGGTCAACCGTAAACGTACCCGCCGCAGTATTCCCCGATGCGCCTGATGTATAAAGATTGTCCGTGCCAATCCAAAAGTTTGTGGTTCCAATGCCATAAGTAGCTGTGCTCTCCCATTCCGACACGAGCCTGAAGCCGAAATTGGGATTGTTATCCACGCCAGGGTAGCCGGTCAGATTATAACTAAAGGGATAAAAACCGGCGTTGCCACTGCCGAAGAGGGTGTCAAATGAGGAACTGGCCGGGTAATCAATCCACGTCGTTCCATTGGTCGTGTATTGTAAACGCCAGTATTCGCTGGCGGTGCCCGAAACGCGGCCGTCATAGTTAATCTGAATATTTTTGGCGCCCACCGTGCTCACATTAAACTGCATGCCGTTGGCTTTGTTGACGCCGTTGGTTGCGGGGTAATTTTCAGTACCCCATGCGCCGTTCGGTGACGGCTGTTGAAAACCGTAGGGGGTGTAAACCCATGCGTTCTCGCTCGAATCATAGCCCACGTCGGCGGGATCCGTAGCGCCAGCGCCAGGGGAGTTGGGGGAAGAGTTTCCAAAGTTTGGTCCCGGGTTGTTGCAAGTGCCGACGGCAGTCGCGGTGCCCGCACCCAAGATAGGAGACGGGTTATTGATACAGTTGGGATTGGCAACAATATTGGTGAATTCCGGACCGTCAAAATCCCACAACGCCAGCACCCCCCCGGCATTGGGCAACAAATCGCCTTGATTATCCGCCTCGTACGGGCCCGGATATACCGTGGGATTGTTCGGACCGCCGAAGATCGAAGCCACGGAACTGGTGACCGACCCATAGGTATTGGAGACCACAACGACGAAATTGGTCAGGTCGGCGGGCTGCAAATTGGCAACCGTAAGCGTGCTGGTAGTGGCCCCGGAAAGTACCGAGGCATCGCCGAGCGAGACTGCCGGGGCAATGAAGTTGCCGTTGGTGTCGGTAAGATACCACTGAAAGCTAGGCGACGTGGCGGCCACGGTCACGGCAAACTGCACCGTTCCCTTCACGAGTCCTTCCGCGCTCGACGGCTCGCTCAAAATGGCTGGATCGCCGGTAACGGTCAGCGCGACGACCGCGCTGGTTGCGTTCACCGACGTGATATTGGAGACCACGCATTGATAATTACCCGAGCTGCCCGCGAGAACGCCGGGAATGGACAAGGTTGAATTGTTGGTGAAAATGGAGACCAAGTTGGTGGCCGACGCGCCGTTCTTATACAGGTAGTAAGTAAAGGGAGGCGTGCCGGAGTTTGTGACCGTGAACAAGGCTGTCTGGCCCGCGTTGGTGGTGACGGTCAACGGTGTGATGCTGGTAATGACGGGCGGGAAATTGGAAACCTGCAAGGTGGCCAGACTGCTGGTGGCCGCGCCGTAAATGTTGGTGAGAATGCAATAATAATACGAGTTGCCCAATTGAACGTTGTTCAGCGTGAGCGAAGAAACGGTGTTGCCGATTGTAACAGCATTGGTAACCCCGCTTGAAATGGAGTACCAGAAGTTGCTGGCCGGCGGGTTGCCGGGGCTTCCGCTCAGGGTGAAGACCACCGTGCTGCCCGGATTGGTGGCTACCAAGGAAGGAGTGATGGCGCTGATAGTCGGACTGGGGGTGACGGTGAGCGACGCAGAGGGACTGGTGACTTTGGCAGTGCCATTGGAAACGACAGCGTAATAAGTGCCCGAGTTCGGTACCGCCAAGCTGGCCAATTGCAAGGTTTGCGAGCTTTGGCCAGGGATCAAATAGGTGACCGAGTTTGAAACCCAATACCAATAGATGTTGCCGAACGGACTGCCTGCGTAACCGGCCAAGCTAAAGGTCACCGAAGAGCCGCTGGGAAGAGTCGAACTGGACGGAGTGATGCCGGTGATGTTCGGAGCCAGCGGAACAACCGAGGAACTGCTGGGGGCGAAAGACACCGAGCGGAAGGCGGTGTTGGGCGCGGCGACAGCATTGGTCGTGGCGACGGAGCTGGCCCCGTTATCCTGCACTTTCACCAGAGCAGCGCCATTGGCAGTGGTGGCATAAATTGTGGCGGGGGTGGTCGTCCAATCCACAGCCAAGCCGTCGGCGCCGTTGCCGGAACCAGGAGCGATCGAGTATTGGAAGCTCCAGGTGCTCCCGTTGTAGGTTCATTTCTGAATGCCACCGGCGCCGCTGGAAGTGGTGTAATTGTCATTGTCTGCGATGTAAGCGACCGTCATCGCATTATTGAACGCAAAATCATAACAGTAGAACGAACCGCCCAGCGAGGCGATATTTATGAGGCTCGCGGCGGTGTTTCCAGTAGTGATGGGGGTGCCGGTAATTTTATAGATGCCTCGGCTGGCCCCTGACCCTGTCGAGAAGTAAATATTGCCGCCAATCACGTGAATGACGCGGTCATTGGCGACGGTCGTGGAAGTGATATTCGTGGGGGCGGTGCCCAAATAGGCGATGCCGCCACTGCTGCCGGCGGCCCAATAATTGGTGCCGCCATCCGTGGCGGCACAACGAATGTTGGCTCCACTGAAAGCAGTGTAACTATTGGAGATGATTTGGAAGTTTCCATTGAAATCCACCGTGGCCACGGCGCGCGGGTCGGCGGCGGCGGTCGCTGAACTTGGGGTGGAGGAGCCAACCGCGACGTTATAGCCCGCCAGCACCAGGTTGGTGCCATTGGGATTAAGAGTCACGTAGCCTTCGGTTGTGGAGGTGCCGTTGTCGGTGAATTGTGTTGTGCCGTTGGTGGGGAGCATCTGGCTGCTCAACAAGGTTCCGCCGGGTGTGAATTGGTCCAGAAAGATAGGTGTGGCGGC
>Ga0326728_10021330_pt1 | contig 12196 bp, 7 predicted proteins | sample MB3enrmetagenome_FD_207602 | JGI IMG/M metagenome (GOLD analysis project Ga0326728, IMG submission 207602) | Lab enriched peat soil microbial communities from McLean, Ithaca, NY, United States - MB31MN | ecosystem: Environmental > Terrestrial > Soil > Wetlands > Peat | place: USA: New York...
AGCTGGTTGCGAAGCTCCGCCGCATGGCTCACGGCGGCAAGCATCGCTTGGCGGCAGGACTCCACCTGGTTTTCCGCTGCTGCCACCTGGGCGCTCAAGGAGTCCTGGCGCGACAGGAGTTGGGCCAACGCTGCTTGCGCCTCCGTCCAATCCCGCTGGACCTGTTCGAGCTGGAGGGTCCTTTCCTGGCTTTGCTGTTCCAGTGAATTCAGTTGGGCCTGGAAACCGGCGCTTTCGCGAGCTGCGTCCGCAACCCGCGCCTCGAGACTTGCCGCTTGCTGGCGAGCTTGTTCGCAGCGCGAAAGCAACCGCTCGCGCTCCAAACCGCTTTGCGAAATCTGCTCCCTCAATTGCGTGAGCTGGCGCTCCCACTCCTCGCGCTTCTGCGTGGCGGCCTTCTGCTCCTGCTCCAGGGCTTCCAGGCGCTGCGCCGCGAGTCCGCACCCTTCCTGCGCCTGGGCTACTTCACTCCCCAGGCGCGCGCATTCCGCCTCCAGCGCCGCCCAGCGCGAGGTGAGGACCACCTTCAGCCGGCCGCGCAACTCATCGTGCAATTCCTTGTAGCGCCGCGCCTTCGAGGCCTGTCGCTTCAGTGAGTTCACCTGCTTGCTGACTTCTTCCAGAATGTCGGTGATGCGGGCCAGATTCTGCCGCGAAGATTCCAGTTTGGCCTCCGCCAGCCGCTTGCGCGTCTTGAATTTGGAAATCCCCGCCGCCTCCTCCAGGATCAGACGCCGGTCCGATGGCCGGGAACTCAGAACCTGTCCGATTCGTCCCTGTTCGATAATGGCGTAAGATTCCGGGCCCAATCCCGTGCCCATGAATAAGTCTTGAATGTCACGCAGGCGGCAGACTTGGCCGTTGATCAAATACTCGCTCTCACCGGAGCGAAACAGCCGGCGTGTGACCGCAATCTCGCCGGCGCGGTGGTGAAGCTTGGGTGGCCGGCTCTGCCCGTTCCCGTCGCCGTTGTCGCTTGCCCCAATCTCAGGTTCTGGCGCTTCAACTTCCGCCTGTTCTTTCTCTTCCTCCGGAAAGCCGGCCTCGTTGTATTCCGGGTCAATCAGCGTCATGCTGACTTCCGCCATGCCCGTGGGAGGCCTCGTGCCGGTGCCGTTGAAGATGACGTCAGCCATCCGCTCGCCGCGCAGGCTCCTTGCGCTCTGCTCTCCCAGGACCCAGGAGACGGCGTCCGATAGGTTGGATTTGCCGCAGCCGTTCGGTCCCACAATGGCGGCTACGCCATCCGCGAATTCGAGCCGTGAGCGGTCCCCGAATGACTTGAAGCCGAGCAGTTCGAGTTTCTTCAGTTTATACAAGTCACACCCCTTCCCTCTGGTCTTTCCATGGAGGTGCAAACCCACGCTCGCGTTGAAACAGAAGCCATAGCAGCGCTAAAGACTCTCGTGTAGGCTTCATGCGTAGCCTACACTGACCCGCCCCCCGGCGCGAGGGCAAAGCCAGATGCGAGCCTCCCCAGTAACTTCACAGCATAGTTAGCACGAAAAGAAAGGGAAGTAAAGCAAAAACCACAAAATGCGGGCCTTTCCGAAATCAGTGCCCCCATATGTAGGGGGCCGTGGGCAACTGCCTTGGCACCCTCCGAAAGACTCCAGGAAAGACGTGAAATTGCCGGAGGGGTAGGGCTTGCCCTAACCCGGTCAGTTATTCTGCTGAAGGCAAACCCCAAAGCGAGCGGCTCAGCCCGTACCCTCGCCGGCATCTGCTCATTCTACTCTAGCCGCGTCATGGGGTAGTAGCCGAAGGCGTTTGGCGACGATTTCGGCGAGGTCAAGGATTTCGAGGTCGTCGCGCTGGCCGTGGTTGGCGGCGTCGCGAAGCATGATGGGGCAGTAGGGGCAAGCCACCACCACCGTGGAGGCGTTGGTTTCGGCGAGTTGCGCGAATCGAAGTTCGCTCACTCGTTGTTTTGCCTGATCGCGCTGGTCGTCAGCGATGAAGAGCTGCGCGCCGCCGGCTCCACAGCATTGCGTGTTTTGGCCATGGTGCGTAGCTTCGGCGAGCGAGACGCCGCAAGAGCGAAGGATATTGCGAGGCGGCGCGGTGACGCCCCGGCCCCGGGCAAGGTAACAAGGGTCATGGAAGGTTGCCGGCAAGGGAGAGGATTCTAGGGAGAGCCGAGGCAGTAGTTCCGCAATGAGTTCCGTGTGGTGCATGATGCGGATATCGAGTTGGGCGTAAGACGGGAGCTGCCGGTAGTCCTTGTCCAACATCGTGGTGCAGTGCGGGCAGCAGGAAACGATCTTCTTCACCTGGGCATTTGCAAATGTCTCAATGAGTTTTTCCGAAAGTTGCAGGAAAAGGTATTCGTTGCCCGCGCGCCGCGCCGGCTCACCGCAGCAGGTTTCGCGAGGAAGCACGCCCCAGGAAACGGAGGCGGCGTCCAGAATTTGTTTCATGGCGGCCGCGACCGCCTGGCCGTGCGGATCGAAACTCAGGCCGCAACCAAGCCAGAAGAGCCATTCCTGGTGGCCGTCAAAAAGGGGAAACTGCTTCGAGGTGAGGAGATTTTGACGTGTGTCGTGGGATATGCCCCAGGGATTGTGCGGAGCACGCTCCATGGTTGTAAATAGCTGGATCACTTTGCCGTTGTTGACGCGGCCCTCGCTGACGAGTCCACGGCGGAGGTCGAGAATCTTTCTTCCCACATGCTCGATGCCCACGGGACACACGTACTCGCAGGCGCCACAGGACAAACACTGGAAGAGGTCTTCCTCCGAAACGAAAACCTTCCCCTGGTCTTTCTCCCCGACGGTTCCTGCTACAAGCTTGCCGCCGCCGAGTAAGCCTTTTTGCAGATCGAGGATGACTTCTTTCGGGCTCAGCGATCCTCCCGCGAGGTTGGCCGGACAGAACTGGGTACAGCGGCCGCACTCAACGCAAGCATTGACGTCCAGAACGTCCTTTCGGCCAAGGTCCTGGAAGTGAATTATCCCCAGGTCCTCACCTTCTTCCCGCAGAGGGCGTATCGCGCTGGTGGTCTCGGAGCCCAGGAATATGGTGACGGGGGCAAGCACCAGGTGCAGATGCTTCGATAATGGGATTACATCGAGGAGCGAAAGAAACGTAATCGTATGTACCCACCAGTTTACTTTCCAAGCCATGCCCCCAACAGGAAACATTCCCCAGCCCAGAAGATATGTGACCATGAGTGCGGAGATGAGGAAGGCTACAATCCCTGAGGTGGCAGAGAGTTTTCCCAGTGGCTTTGGCCTTAGCACAAATCGGCGAAATGACAGGCCAATCATGGCCACCAACACCGCCAAAGCCCACGCGGCGACAAACGCGCCGTACCAGCTCCGCGTCTCTGTGGCTCTCGAGAGTCCGCGCAAGCCCAGGAGAAAGTGTTGTGCGCTGACCCAGGCGAAAGCGAGGAATCCCCACAGCACGGCGGCGTGGAGTATGCCGACCAGGGGTCGATCGCGCACCACTCGATATTGCAGGATGACTTCTACAAAAACGCGCCAAAGCCGTTTGGGAATATTGTCGTGTGGAAGGTCTCCATGCTTGGGGAATATCGAAAAAAGGCGCCGATTTAGCGTTCTTAAGAACAGCCAAACGCTGGCCAGGCAGAGCGCGATAAAGATCGCCCGCTCGAGACCGCCGAAAAACAAGGCAGCGCAGAAGGCGACCGTGACGGTCACTATCATATTTGCGTTTGACTTGAAACGCTTCACATCCATCCCTCATCCCAAGAGGTCAGATCAAGACTCGGCAGGGTGGGGAATCGCTATTCCCCCTTTTCAATGGGAAATCCTTGATTCACCCAGTCCGTCCCCCTACTCATCGCTGAGACGTGATTTTGAGTAAAGTCCGGGGTGCGCTACTTCGTGCCGCCGGGGCTGGAGGGCGTGAGGCTTGCTGACAACTTACGGTGCACGGCCTGAATCTCGTCCCCGCGGAAGAAGCGGCCGGGCTCGGCGCGCATTTCCGCCATAGCGGGGAATACCTTTGAGTAATCGTTTCGCGCATTCCAGAAAAGGAACCCCACCCCGCCTTCTCCTTTGGCCACGGTCACCTGGGTGCGAATATAGGCATCCGAATAGGTTTTGGTGTGCCAGGCAAATGCCTGGAGCCAGGGCCGCAACACAACCTTGGAATCCGCCGTAATCTCCGCGAAGCGCTGCATGGACTCGCTGATGAAGTGCTCGGGCGCATCGCCCGGCGTCGCGTACCCGTCCATGCCAAAGAAGTGCGAGGGATAAACCATGGGGGAGAGCACGTCGCAGAACCGCGCCATGGCGGGGATGTCCTGTCCCGTGTGTTCCAAGTCGACTGTTCGTTGCCAAGCCATTACCCCGAAAACATCCAGTGAAAACAAGACTCCCAGCGCATGAAGTTCGTTGTAGGCGCGCTCGACAAACTTAACGAGCACTTCGGACCGTTTCCAGTCCGGATGGGAGGCCTGGAAGGCGAAGCGGGCATCCTTTTGGTCGCCTTCGGCGGGGAAGCGAACATAATCGAACTGGATTTCGTCGGCGCCGGAGGTTGCGGCCATTCGGGCGAGCGCCAAATTATAATCTTGAACTTCCGGTCGTGAAGGGTCAGTCCAAACCAGCTTCCCATTTTCTCTCCACGCCCGTCCGGTGCTGCGAGACTGGACGGCCAATTCGTTGTGCTCTTCCACAAGATTTTCATCTCGGAAGACCGCGATGCGAACGATCGCATGCAGCCCCAGGGAATGGAAGAAGCGGACAAGCTTGGGAAGGCTTCGGATGGGAACGTGCTTTTGCCGGGGCGCGAGCGGGTGCTCGAAAGGCACGTTAACCAATCCGTCGAAATCTTTTACGTCGAAAACAACGGTATTGCCTCCGGCGGCTCGCCATCGACGAACCAACTCCAAGCCCTTATCGCTGCCGGCCATGTAACCCGTAAGGTAGATGCCGCGCATCTCGAAATCTTTGGGGACGGGAACAGACTGCTCGACCAGTGGCGCAACGAAAATGCCGGGGATGTTGATCTGGTCGCCCGGCCGCAGGTACTTTCCGATCTTGCCGGGGTTCGCCTGCTCGATGGCGGCCTCGAATTCTCCTCTCGTCATGTAAGGAGTTTGCGGCAGGTAATGGAGCGCCAGCGAAGGAAGACTGTCGCCCTGCGCCACCGTGTGGACCTCGGTCTTGGTCGCAGCTTCAAGAGTGCCCGGCGGCGGGAAGTTTTCGTCAGGCTTTGTTTCAGGTTTCTGAGGTATATTCTTGGTCGCGGCCGCAAGGGGAGGCGGCGAACTCGGCTTCTGGTCCGTGGGCTGGGCTTTTATTTGTGCGGGGGCGGGAGCCGGCGCGGGTGTGGGAGTAGGCGAGCCGCCAAGAAGCATCATGGCGACGATGACCAGCAAGAATAGACTGCCCAGGAAACCGAACTTGGAACTGCCCAACACCGTTTTTTTCGTTTCGCGCTGCATCACACATCATAGCAGGCCGAGGGGAAATAGCAAAGCAGAGTGTTCGGGTTCACGAGAAGATTAGATTCCAGTTTCCGGAGGTCGAGGTGAAAAGAAAAGGACTGTTTCTGTGGTGTGCGCTAATTTCGGTCGCTTTGATTTCGGCTCACGCAGGATTGGCACAAATAGGTCAGGCGGAGCACGAGACGGTGCTTCTCTGGCCCGAGGGGGCGCCGGGAGCGGCGGGCACGGAAGATGCCGATCGGCCGTCGCTGACGCTTTACTCGCTCCCGGCGGGCCAAGTCGCCCGCAGCGCCGTCGTGGTGTGCCCAGGGGGCGGCTATGCCGCGCTGGCCATGGATCACGAGGGGCGGCAGATTGCAGAGTGGCTGAATTCCTTGGGGATCGATGCCTATATCCTGAAGTACCGCTTGGCGCCGCGCTACCATCATCCCGCCATGATCGAGGATGCCCAGCGCGCCTTGCGCTACGTCCGCGTACACGCGCCGCAATTGGGAATCGCCCCGGACCGCATCGGCATCTGGGGTTTTTCCGCGGGCGGGCACTTGGCCTCGACCGCCGCAACACACTTCGACGCCGGAAATCCTTCCGCCGCCGATCCCATCGACCGAACGAGTTCACGGCCGGATTTTGCCATCCTGTGTTATCCGGTGATTACCTGTAGCGAGCGGTTCATGCACCAGGGTTCTTGCAAAAACCTGCTGGGCGATAACCCCGATCCCAAGTTGGCCGAGTATCTCTCCAATGAGAAGCAGGTCACCGCTCGAACGCCTCCAACCTTTCTATTTCACACGAATGATGACGCGGGTGTTCCGGCTGAAAACAGCGTGGCGTTCTACATGGCTCTGCGAAAGGCGGGGGTGCCCGCAGAACTTCACATTTACCAGCATGGGCCGCACGGGGTGGGCTTGGCGCAAAAAGATCCTATTCTGTCTTCCTGGACGCAACGGCTGGCAGATTGGCTTCGCTTGCGGGGGCTTCTGTCTCCCTGAACCTGTAGCGCAGATCTCCGTCCTGCCCTGCCAAGCGAGAGTGGCGGACCTCATAAACGGAACTCCGAGTTGGTTGCCTAATAGAATCGAATTTCATCCAGGTCCAAGCTGAATTCCCCGGGCGGGCCGGTCACTGAAATTTCTAAAACCCACGGGCCATTCGCGAGTCCGTACGTGGCTAGGTCCGTCAACCAAGCGATGGGGACGCGTACGTTTTGCCAATCCTCGCCCGGAACGAAATTTATCGCGGGGTGGGGAGAGGAGGCTGCCTTTGGGGGTTGAAGTCCCACTTGGTAGATGCGCGATTCGCCACGAGCTTCGAACTCGAGGCCGCGCAGACCTTTCGAATTCGCGGGGACTCGAACTTCGCATCGCGCCGAGACATAACCCTGAGCGTCTTTGGGACCGGGCGCCAAGCGCCCTTTCAGGCGCATAGCGTGTCGTCTCCCCTCCGCCCCCGGTGTGAGCAGGGAAATCTCCGCCATGGAATGGCCGGAAACATCGGAATCTGTGGAGACTTGCCAGCGACGCAAAAGCTCTTCAGAAGCTTGAATGCCGTCAAAGTTTTCGATCAGGTTCGGCTTCTCCGTTTCCGGATTCAGGGAGGTGGTGGTGGCCTGCCCCACCACACTATAGGAGCGGGCCCACATGGCCGTGGGGTCAGCGCGCGTGTTCATCCACAGGCCCATGACCAGAAAGGGCAGAGCAAACACTCCGGACCATAACTTAGCCTTGGTGGATATCTTCTCCTCTTTTTCCCAGCGGAAGAGTCTCATGGCGAAGAGCAAGCCGAAGACCCCCGATGTCACCAGGACCAGCATTTCCGGCCAATGATTCCGGACCGGTTCTGCCTGCGCCATGACGCCTTGAAAGGCGCTGACGAGATAGGTGGAAGGGAAAAACATCGCCAGTCGCTGGACCCATCTCGGAAGCATGGGCAAGGGGAATGTGACCCCGGAGAGAAACAACAACGTTACCCAGACGAGATTATTGTAAATCTGGGCTTCTTGCATGGTGTTCGCCACGCTCGAGATAGTGAGCCCGAAGCCTGCGAATGCAAAGGTGCCCACTGTCACAAGAGCCAGCAGCGTCAGCCACCCGATCTTCATTGGCATGTGGAAGAAGACCACAGCGGAAAAGAGCAACAGGCTGATGGTAGGGAGCTCGAGCAGGTAGTTCGCCAGGAGGTTGCTCAGCAGGATGGTACCTGGACCGATGGGGGCTAGACGGTAGCGCCGCAGGCTGCCCTGCTCGCGCTGCGTCACAGATTGCCTGCCCAGTCCCCAGAAGCTGCTGCCCATAATGTTCAGCGTTACGACGGGACCAAACATGTAGGCCACTACCTCGGGTTTGCCACGCGCGATCAGAACAGCATAAACAAAGAGGAAAACCAGGGGGAAAATGAAGGTGAAGAACAGCGCCAGCTTGGTGCGCATCACCAGCCGGATAGTCAGCAGTGCAATCCGAACGGTGGGCATCGTCAGTGTTCCATCCTTCTTCCTGTCATTTCCACGAATACATCTTCCAGACTGGGCTGGGCAATGTGCATCTCGAGCAGCGCATTCTCCTGGGATTCCAGAAAACGGACCAAGGCAGCAATAGTCACGGCTGCCGGCTGGGCGTGGAGAAAATAGGCGCCATCCGCTTCGTGGCAGTCAATCACCCCTTCGATCAGCTTCAAGCGGTCGAGGCCAACCGGTTTCGCCAGACGAATCTCGAGCCGCGCGCCCTGGCCGGAGCGCGCAATCAACTCCCGCGGTGTCCCGAGAGCCACGAGTTGGCCTCGGTCCATGATCGCCACGCGGTCACAGAGCCGTTCGGCTTCTTCAATGTAATGAGTGGTCAGTAATACGGTCCTTCGCTCTGCGCGAAAATGCTCGATGAGGGAGTAAATCTCGCGGCGCAATTGCGGGTCGAGGCCCACTGTGGGCTCATCCAGCAAAACCAGTTCAGGATCGTTCACCAAGGCCAGCGCGAGCGCCAGGCGCTGTTTTTGACCTCCGGAAAGATTCTCGAAAAACGTATGGCGCTTCTCCTCCAGGCCGAACTGTTCCATGAGCAGGTGCACAGAGGCGGAGCGCTTATAGAAGCTGGCAAACAAGTGGAGGGCCTCATCCACGCGCATTTTATCCGGCAGTACGGTGGATTGAAGTTGTGCTCCAATGCGCTGCTTGAGCGTCATACTCTCTTGCGCAGGATCGAGGCCGCACACGCTGACCGATCCGCCGTCGGGCTGGCGGAGGCCCTCGATGATTTCGATGGTGGTGGTTTTTCCCGCTCCGTTGGGCCCCAAAAGGCCGAAGATCTCGCCTTGCAGGATGTCGAAGCTGATTCCCCGCAGGGCTGCCAGATCACCATAATGCTTATGCAGATTTTGGACACTTACGAGGATCGAGTTCTCCTCAAACGTTGCCATGAGTAGGTACATCTATGATACCGAACACGGATAATCCTTACAATACCGAAAGAAATTCCGTCCCCGTTTATCTTCCTCGCGTGTTTGTGTTTTAATGTAACAATAAGAGGCCGAAGGGCCGTTCATGGCTTCAGAGATTTTGCGGCAAAGGGTGGCGTAGAACCGCGGTGGCGATGATGCAGGCGAAGGGGTTCGAACAGGAGACTCCGAAGCGCGAAGACAGGCGCGTCGTCATCATCGGCGGCGGTCCTGCGGGCTTGACGGCTGCGTATGAACTATCCAAGCACGCGGTGCCGGCTGTCGTGTTGGAAGCGGACTTGGTGGTTGGGGGACTCGCGCGCACGGTGAATTATAGGGGCTACTTGTTTGACATCGGTGGCCACCGTTTCTACACGAAATGGGACGAAGCGCAGAAATTGTGGGAGGAAGTCCTCAGTGACAATTTCCTTCTGCGCCCGCGGATCTCGAGGATCTATTATCGCAAGAAATTCTTCCCCTATCCCCTGGAGGTGAAGAACGCGCTATTAGGCCTTGGACCTGTCGAAGCCATCTGCATCATGGCGAGCTATCTGCGCGCGCGATTGTTTCCCTCCCCTGAAGAAGCAAACCTGGAGCAGTGGGTTTGCAACCGCTTTGGCAGGCGGTTATATAAGAACTTCTTCAAAACCTACACGGAGAAAGTCTGGGGCGTCCCCTGCACGGAGGTCCACGCGGAGTGGGCCGCCCGGCGCATTCGCGGGCTTTCTCTGACCACCGCTCTGCACAACGCCGTATTGAAGAAAAAAAGGGCGGGGCCAAAGTCGCTGATTAGTGAATTTCATTACCCGGAACGCGGACCGGGGCAGATGTGGGAAACCCTCGCAGAACGACTGCGAGCGCGGAATTACCCCGTCTTGACCGGCCTTCCCGTCGTCAGAATTCACCACCGGGACGGGAAGGTGACAGGGCTAGAAACCGCCGGGCCTGGGGGCAGCCAATATTTTGGCGGGACCGACTTCATCAGTTCAATGCCCATGCGGGAACTGGTCAACGCCCTCGAAGAGCCGGCGCCGGAAGAGGTTCGTCGCGCGGCCAATCGCCTGCGCTATCGTGATTTTTTGATTGTCAGCCTGATCATCAATTGCAAGGATGTGGTTCCTGACAATTGGATCTACGTGCATGACCCGAGCGTGAAGGTGGGGCGGATTCAGAACTTCAAGAATTGGTCCCCGGCCATGGTCCCCGACCCGAACAAGACGTGTTTAGGGATGGAGTATTTCGTTTTCCAGGATGATGAACTCTGGTCGAGCAGCGATGGCAAGCTGATCGATCTGGCTCGCAAGGAAATTGTGCAGTTGGGCCTGGTGCGGCCTGAAGAAATCGAGGACGGCACGGTGGTCCGAATGCCGAAGGCCTATCCCATCTACCAGGGAGACTATGCTAAACAGGTGAACGTGATCCGGGACTATGTCGAGCAAAACCTCACCAATTTACAGTTGGTGGGCAGGAACGGCATGCACAAATACAACAATCAGGACCACTCGATGATGACCGCGCTTGGGGCGGCGCGCAACATCTTGGGCGCTCATAACGACCTGTGGGCGATCAACACGGAGCCCGACTACCAGGAAGAAAAGAGGGTGGCAGATTGCAGCGAGCCGTCCCGCCCGGTGCGTACGGAGCCGCGTCGGGCCCGCGTATAAAACCCGACCCAAAGCGTGCCGGCAGGCACTAGCCCGGATTTCCAGGCGCGAATGGGGATGGGCCGCGTTTCGAACGGAATCACATCCTAAATGAGGCCGGCGTGGGACGACGGTCAGTCGCCTCATGGAGATCCAGGCTTACGTATGTAAGGGAGTGTGCTCTTACGAGCCAGCCCGCCGGAGGACAGCGTTAATCTCATAGTCAGCCCGAGGAGGCGCGCAGGGACCCGGCCTGCGATACACACATATCCCGTTCCAGCATCCTACTAATTCGAAAACGTGCCTGGGGTCGACCATAGTCCCGGGGACGAGAACAGCATTAAAACTCGCCGCCTGCTCCTCTAGTTCGTGTACCTCTTCAAGGAGAATGATCGGAACATTTTGATGCAAATGCGCATATTCTCCAATACTCCACCACGGAATGCGGTAGACTCCAACCCCGCACAGCGTCGATTCTCGACTGAGTTGATCGAAAGCGAGCAGGCCGCCGCACCTCCGGGACCAGTCGAATTCTGAGACGAGCAGGCAGGAACAGAGGGCGAAGAACGCCAAGCCACCGCCAACGATCATCCTTGGGGGCAGAGGAGACTTCCGCCGGGTGTTGAAGGCCGGTGCAACTTCCATAAGGCCGAGCGCGGCGAGGGTGATCTCAAGGGGTACAATTGGATAAAGATAGCGAACGCTGCTAAAGCCGAACAAGGAATGAAAGACAAAATGGATCAGCGCTACCCATCCCAAGAACGAACTGCGTCGAATCCCCATGAGAACGAGAAAGGCCACCGGACCCAGATGCGCGACAGACATCCTCAGATACCAAAACCAAGTCGGGACCTTGTGCGCTCCCTCCACGACGTCGGGATTGGGGATCGACGGAACTTTGAACTCGCGGGCATGCACTTGGAAATAAACAAGAAATGATTGGAAGGGATGCGACCAAGTCACCGCATCCACCATGCCGAAAGCAACCACCGGCAAAAGAAGCCCCGCGGCGAGAGGGAGCATCCTCTTTCTCCAGTTGGGGTAGCAAAAATAAAGCGCCGCGAAGCCCACCGCCGGAGCAAGCTGGATTCGCAGTGACATGGCGAGCCCGCAAAGGATTCCCGCCAAGACCATTCGCTTTCTTTCCCCTAACCTATCACCATACACGCCAAGGTATAAGCCTGGCAGGAGGGCATTAGTGGCCACCACTTCATTCAAGGTCTTGGGGGCAAAATAGACCAGCTCGTACCAGATCGCACAAGCTCCCGCGGCGACTATTGCCGCCTCCACCCCGCTGGCGCGCTTGGCCCAGGCAAAGCCGAACCAGACAGTGGTCAGAGAAAGCAGTGAGAGCACGATGGCCATCCCCCACTGATATCCTGCTGATCCCGACGCGATCCAATCCGTGCTTCTCATCACGGCTGCGAGAAACGCGGGAAACACCCAGGAGTGAGCCCCCTCCCTCCATTCCCAGGCGACCACCCCATATCCGTAGGCCAAGCGATGTGCGGGCTCCTGGGTCTCGACAATTTCGTCCGTGTGATTTACGTTTGGGAATTTTATGGCCGCGCCCACCCGAAGGAACACACCAATGAGCATAAAACCAAGCAAAAGAAGCCGGGCGTTGGAGGATGATTTCATTTCCCACCTGGCGTGGCCATTTCAGAAACGGCTTCGGATGCCGCGCGAGAGTAATTACATTAATACA
>Ga0326728_10021332_pt1 | contig 12194 bp, 9 predicted proteins | sample MB3enrmetagenome_FD_207602 | JGI IMG/M metagenome (GOLD analysis project Ga0326728, IMG submission 207602) | Lab enriched peat soil microbial communities from McLean, Ithaca, NY, United States - MB31MN | ecosystem: Environmental > Terrestrial > Soil > Wetlands > Peat | place: USA: New York...
GCCGCCATGCTCGAAGAGGCCTATCTGTACATCGATATGCCCGCGCCCTCCTGGGGCCTGCAGCTCGTTTACACCGATCCGCAGAGGCCGGAACTGGTGGTGGCGGTGCGCGAAGGCGATGTGGTGGCGATGCCCGTGGGCTACCATCCCAACGTGGCTGCGCCCGGCAGCGCCATCGGTTTCATGTGGATGATGACGGCCTACCGCGAAGTGGCGGACCGCCAGTTCGGCGTGGTCAATGTGCAGCCGGAATACGCCAAGGGCGGGTCCGGGTTGGAAGCCGCGCACGGCAAGAAGTAGGGGCCGGGCATGTCCGGCCCCTACCGCGACGGGGCGGCCAACACCCGATCCGTGGCCGCATCGATTCCGGACACCGCGCCGCACAGCTTGCGACTGGCCGCCCATAGTTCTTCCGCTAGCGAGAGATCGGCGTCGGCGGCATCGCCGAACGACCCGCGAGCCGGATGACGGGCCAGCGCCTGACGCGCCGTATCCGCCGAGGCCTTTGGAAGACACTGCTCCACCGTTGCCAGGACACTCCCGAGCAGCGCCGCGCTGCGCCGGTACCGCTCCGCCGGACCGAGCCCGCGAACGGCGGGATCCAATTCCAGAATCCGATCGCAGAGCGCCAGTTCCCGCTGGGATGTTTCATCGGAGGGGTTCCAGCGTAAGGCACCGCGGAAGGCCTCGCGCGCGGAGACGTACTGCTCCCCGGCAAATTCGGCCGCTCCCAGCCCGGAGTATGCTTCCGCGTCGCGATTGTTCTCGCGCAACAGGCCGCGGAATACGTCCGCCGATTGTCCCGGTGATCCGTAATCCAGCAATAGGCGCCCGACGCGCTTCTGGGCGGCCGTATCGTGTGGAACATAACCAATAATCGCCAGCAACTCCGCCGTTGCCTGAGTTCTCGATCCCGCCTTTTCCAGGAAGGCGGCCAGCTCAAAGCGAACCTGAACCTGGTTGGCTACCTGGTCGGCTGGCCAGGAGCCGTAAATGGCGCGGTGGTAACAGGTGACGGCGTCCGCCGTTCTCTCTTGCCGAGCCGCGATCCTGGCTAGCCCGAGATTGGCGCGGCCGTTGGTGGGGTCCCGCCGCAGCACCTCCTCCAGGTACACGGAGGCTTCCTCCAAGCGGCCGGTTTCCACCAGCGTCAGGCCCAGGGCAAGCCGGTAGTCGCGGTTGACTGGCGACACGGAAAGCGCGTTTCGAAACTGCTCGACGGCTTCCTGATTGCGATCGTGCAGCACCAGGTCGTTGCCCGCCTTAAAGTACCCATCGGCCCTGGCCGCGCGTTCGGAACGGTAGTAGTAATTCAGAAAACCCACCAGCAGCAGCGCCGCGAGCGTGGCGGCAATCAGGCTGGGCAGGAACGCACCCGAGCGGCGAGTCACCGAATGCGCCGGTTCGGGAACCGCTTCCTCCGTGCCGGTCACGCCATAGGCGCGCAGGATGCCGCTGAGAGAAACCACGCCCCGCAGGTTGCGGACGTTGGTCCGGCTCACCACCGGCAGCACGTTCAGCTTGGCTTGCGCCATGTGTCTCAAGGCCGCATCGAGCGGCTGATCCACGTGCAAGTGAGGAAAGTTTTGCACCGTGAGCGGCTCGCTGGAATCGTAGCCGGGCAGCGTCTGGGCCAGCGTCCAGTCGCCGTGCCCCTCCGCCACGTGCTTCTGCAATCGAGCCAGGGACACCATGCCCAGCAGGCCGTGTTCGCCCACGACCGGGGCGGCATTGCGCTCTTCGTCGAGAGACTGGGCCGCGTCCTCCACCGTGTCGCCGGCGGAAAAGACTTGTTCGGCCGGAGTCAAGGCGGCCCAGACGACCGGCATCCCCTGTCGGTCCCGGGCTCCCGCGGGCAGGTGGATGCCATCCTGGTGCTGAAGAGCTTCATAGATGGGTTCGCGCTGCAGGTGGTATGAGATGTAAAAGCTGATGAGGTTGGAAATCATGAGCGGCACGATGATGGAGTAATCGCGCGTCATCTCGAAGATCATGATCACGGAAGTGAGCGGCACGCGGACGATGCCCGCGAAGGCCACTCCCATTCCCACCAGCGCGTAGGCGCCGACGCTGCCGGTATAGTCCGGCAGCAGGTGGTGGGCCACGCTGCCCGCCGCGCCGCCCATCATAGCTCCGATGAACAGGCTGGGGCCGAAGATGCCGCCCGCATTGCCGGTGCCGTAGCAGGATGCGGTGGCGATGAGCTTGAGCGGCACCAGCAGGGCCATCAGCCCAAGGGCCATTTGGCCATTCAATGCCAGGCTGACATTGCCATAACCGACGCCCAGGACCTGCGGCACAAACCATCCCATCACGCCGACCAGCAAGCCGCCCGCCGCCGGCTGTATCCACTCGCTCCACTTGGGCAACTGCATAAAGCGCTTTCGGATGAAGAGCAGCAGCTTGACGAAGCAAACGGAAACGATGCCGCCGACCACCCCCAGGGCGGCATAGAAGAGGAACTCGACGGGGTGGATGAGCTGATAGGCGGGGACGTGAAACAGCGGTTCGTCGCCGAGCAGCAGGTGGAGCACGATCCACGAGGTGGCGGAGCTCAGCACGACGGAACCCAGCACCGGCGCGTGGAGGTCGCCCATGACCTCCTCGAGCGTGAAAAGGACCGCCGCGACGGGGGTGTTGAAGGCCGCCGCCAGGGCCGCGGACGCTCCGATGGGCACCAGCGCGCGGATCCGTTCCGGTCCCAGCCCCAGCCGCCGGCCGAAGACCGAGGCCAGGCCGGATCCAACTTGTACCGACGGGCCTTCGCGGCCGAGCGCGATGCCGGATGCCAGCGAGACCGAACAGCAGAAGAATTTCCCGACCACCGTCCGAAAAGTGATGAGGCCGTCGCGGAGAAACAAGGCGGCCTTGGTCTGCGGGATTCCGCTGCCGCGAGCGTTGGGGAAATAGCGGGAGAGCAGATACCCGGTGAAGAGAGCGCCGGCGACCGGGATGGCCAGCCGCCGCCAGGCCGCGCCGCCCGCGGGGTACATCCGGGAACCGAGACTCTCGGTGACGTAGATGAAGGCCGCGACCACCAGGCCAACCAAGGCTCCGATAATAAGGGTCAGGACGAGGAGGACCTTATCTTCGTGCTGGTGCAGCCATTCCGCGTCCGACCAGTTCCTGAGGCGGCGTTTCCAGGCTGAGTTTGACTGGGGCGAGCTCATTTCCGCATGGATTCCCAGAGCTTACTGTTCAGGTTAACAAAGACAGGGTGCGATGCGGCGTGCGCCGCCGGAACACCTCGCGCCGCACAAATATGCCGACGATATGGTAACGATCCCGGCCGTGGCCCCGTCTTCGAGTTTGGAGGCAATAAGAGATGCAGAGAATGAGAAACGCCGCAGCGGCAGTGACGATGCTGGCGGTGCTTGCAGCAGTCCCTGCTTTTGCCCAGGCGCCCCCGTCGTTCGGTTCGGGACAGTTAGACCAACTGGTGGCGCGGATCGCGCTTTATCCGGACCCGCTGCTGGCGCAAATCCTGGCTGCGGCGACCTACCCCAACGACATCCCCGCGGCCGCCCAGTGGGCGGATGAGCACCATTACCTGACCGGGCAGCCGCTGGCCGACGCCATCACCGCGGACCAACTGCCTTGGGATCCCAGCGTGCAAGCGCTGCTCCCATTTCCGTCGGTGCTGGACATGATGAACTCGGACATGAACTGGACCACCCAACTCGGAAACGCATTCCTGGCCCAGCAAGCGGACGTGATGGACGCGGTCGAGCGGCAGCGCGGCATCGCACAACGCTTCGGTTACCTGAGGAGCAACGGGCAGATCGTGGTAAGCGGCGGGCCGTACATTACCATCATGCCCGTGAATCCGGGCTATATTGTGGTTCCCTACTATGACCCGGCGGTGGTGTTATACGCTCCACGGCCCGGATTCGTGGTGGGCGGCGCGATCCGCTTCGGCTTCGGCGTGAACATCGGCGGGTTCTTCGCGCCGTGGGGCTGGGTAACGGGAGGAATCCGCTTCGACTGGGGCGCGCACGCCGTATTCCTGAACAATGCACGCTGGGGCAGGACCTGGGTCAACCGGAGCGCCTACGTTCATCCCTACCCCGCGATCCGGCGGCCGGCGCCGGGTTCTGTGCGTCCCGCCGAGGCGCATGCGCTCCATCCCCGCTCGGAAGCGGAGCGAAGTGCACCACGGCAAGGCAAGCCCATGCCTCGCGAAACGCACCGGGAAGAGCGCCGCTAGGCATGCGTTCCGTCAATCGACAGGTGGCACGATGCTGAGCATTCAGAAGATTCTTGTTCCGGTTGTGTTCACGGATACTTCCTTGAACGTAGTGCACCAGGCCGCCTGGTTGGCGCGCCGCTTTCATGCGGAAGTGATCCTGCTGCACGTGGTGCCGCCTCTCAGCTATCCCGCCGGCGCGCTGGAGAGCGGGGACGAGCTCACGGCGCGGGATTTGCACGCGCACATCGTCCAGCGGGCTGAGCAAGATCTGGATGGGGCGCTGCGGCCGGAGCTGGATGGGATTGCGGTCACACGGGTGCTGCTCAAAGGCGACCCAGCCCGCGAAATCGTGAAGACGGCTCGCGACTGGAACGCCGATCTGATCACGATGTCGACCCATGGCCATGGGGTGTTCTACCGCTTTCTGCTGGGCTCGGTGACAGCCAAGGTACTGCACGAAAGCCATTGCCCGGTCTGGACGGGCGCTCACCTGGAAGAGACGCCGGCGCGCGAGTTCTCGATCCGCCACGTCCTCTGCTCGGTGGATTTGGGCCCTCGCAGCCTCCACACGGCGACGCTGGCCGCCGAGATGGCCGCGGCCGTCGACGCCAAGCTCACGCTGGTGCACATCACGGCCAGCGTGGAGGTCTGGGGCCCCGGCGGATCCCATGTGGACCCCGCGTGGAAGGAGACGCTCGTCGGCATCGCCATCAAGGAGATCGCCCAGCTTCAGCGGGAGGTGGGCACGCAGGCCGATGTCATCATCGATAGCGGCAATGTTCCGGAGCTGTTGAACCGGGCGGCGGAGCGGGCGAAGGCCGACGTGTTGGTCCTGGGACACAGCCCTGGGCGAAGCCATCTGGGGGACAACGGCGAAGGCTATGGGATCATACGGGAATCGCACGTCCCGGTACTGAGCGTGTGAGGACTTACAGTTCAGGTTAGCAAAGACCTTGGCAGGCGGAAGCGCCTGCCCCGCTCAGAACACGCGGTCCTGCTTGCGCAGCGTTCCGAAGCTGCCGAGGTTGGCAATCGAAAACGCCACGCGCCACTCACTCCGGTCGACGATCCCGACGTTATACCGATGATACTCGACGCTTAGCCCGCAGCAATCGGTGTTGTAAGTCACCTGGGCGGTGGAATACAGGATCACCGCCTGGCGGTAATCGTAGACCGTCACCACGGCGGCGTTCCATCCGCGGTGGTTGGGATCGCCGAATCCCGTCCGGAGCTGGAACTGGTTGGCATTGGGCGTGAGCGCCGGGTCGTTGTGAACCTCGTTGTTTCCGGCCGAAACGAAGTACTTCTGCCAGCGGTAGTCCACCGAGAGCGTGCTATCCACAATTCCACGCTGGCGGGGGTCGTAGTCGGCCTGCCACTGGATGCCCAGACCGTTAATCGGGCTCATGCGAAGCAGTGAGACCACCGGCGAGGTGCTGCGCGGATCGACCAGAAAGGCGTACCCCGTGAGGTCGGCCGTGCTCTCGAACACGTTGCGCACGCCAGGGGCCAGCGCACCGCCGAAGGTGGGGTCGAAGTAGCGTTTCTGCAGCAACTCCCAGGTGAAGATCTCCTGCACGGAATCGCCGCGCTTGGCGTAGATCCGGTTGGTGAGCGACAGTTCCAACTCGTTGGTGTTGGAAAGCAGGTCGGTCTCGTCGTAACGGATGAAGCGGTCGAAATCGCTCCCGATCCCAGTGACATAGCGGTAAGTGGCGCGGGGCTCGATGACATGCTTGAGCTTGTCGCCAAAGACGGTTTTCTTGTTGTAGATGCGGGCCAGCGACGGGAAAATCAGGTCGGCCGAGAAATCCCGCGCGCTCCTCAGGATGTTGGTGCCCACCACCTGGAACCGGTCCTGATAGGGCGCCTGAGACTCGCTGTAAAATGTCTCATGGATGCCGAAGCTGGGCACCAGGTGGAAGTTCCCCCAGTGAAAGGCGGTGGTCACATGGGGCGCCAGATTCAAGCGGTTCGCGAACTGGCCGGTCTTATAGGTGTCGATCAAGATAGTTGGATTAGTCGTGCTGTCGAAGACCGGCTCACTGCGGTACAGGAGTCCGGCGGCGGACTGAAACGAAAACCAGAGCGGTAGGTTCTTCCAGATGAGATGGTCGCGGCTGCTCAGCTCCGCCTCCGGCAGCTTGCGAATGGTCACCGCGTTGGCCACGTAATGCGAATTACCGGTGGCGGGATCGACGATGGGCACTTCGATGGATTGAAAGTTCTCCAGGCGGGCGAAAACCAGATTGAACGTGTAATTCGACCAATTTTTGTTGACGAAGCCCACGGAATGGATCTCCGAACCGACGGCTTCGTTGTATGACTGCGTCCACTCCTGCCGGAAGCGGAAGGAAGTGATGTAGTTGATGGCGCCCCGCGCGGTCCAGCCGTCGCCCAAGTCCGACTTTCCCGTCACGTAGAGGCTGACGCCGCTGTATTTTTGCGGGGGATTGCCGCTGTTGGGCGCGCCGCGGTCCTGGACTCCGTACAGAATGGCGTCAAAATCGGTGCCCACGCGGGGCTTGCCGCCGAAATCCACGTGATGCGCGAAACCCCTGGCAGTGTAGTCCTGAACCAGGTAAGTCAAATTGTAACTGCGTTTGATGGCCCAGAAATAACCGATTCCCAGCATGAAGCCGCGCTGCGAGCTGTGTCCGATGTTGGGGGTGAGGAAACCGCTCCGGCGGGGCTCCCGTTCGAGCGAATGGTAGAAGTAGGGCGTGTAGAACAGCGGGATCTTCCGCAACAGGAACACGGAGCGGTAGGCGATGGCGCGCTGGCCGGGGATGATATCGAACCTGGGCCCGGTCATCCGCCACCATGGGTCCGGCATTTTGCAGTTAGTGACCCATCCGTTATAGAGGATGTACTTTTCGCCGATGCGCTCGGCCCACTTTCCCTCAAAGTGGAACGGGCTGCTGGTGGTGAGCGTGCCGGGACGCGCAGCGATGCGCGGGTGGGTTTCGCCGCGGACGTCGTAGAACTTTCCCTTCTCGTCCTGGGTGTTGTAGTCGAGGTGGTCGCACCAGATCTGCTCGTTGCGATCGAAATCGCGGAAGTAGACGTGGCCGGTGGCGCGTACGTCGCCGGTGGATTCGTCCCACTCGATCTCGTCGGCGCGGAAGAGCATCTTGGCGTCTTCCATCTCGACGGGATGCCCGCTCCATTTGTGCACCGTACCGTCGCTATCGGAGGTATCGGAAAGCACATTCCATTCGCCCATGGGAATGGACTTCGGCGGGACGGCCGGGGGCGGTGGGGTGGGGGCGCTCGGGGGTGGTTTCTGAGCGGCGGCTCCGGCGCATAAGATCAATGCCGCCAATATGGTAAGAAGGAAAAGGCAGGTATAACTCGAAGATTTTTCGTGACAAATATCGCCGGTTGTGTTAATAAGGGTGAGAGAGCGTTTCGGATGGAGCCTCAAACGCTGAAGTTAACACACTTCGGAAGGCTCATGTTGCGGGTGCCGTAAGGGGATTATTGCCGAAGCATGACGTGCAGGTATTGCGGTTCACGTAATGGCGAGGGAGAACACCGGTGCTGGCTGTGCGGCCGGACGCCCGGCGACACACTGACCGGGGAGTTTACTCTGCCTCGCACGGACGGCGCGCTGGCGGCCAAGCTGCATCCGGCCGCGCACGCCCATGCGCCGGAGCCATCGGTGTCCGGACGGGCCGCGAACCGGACGCCCGGAATGGAGCGCGCCGTGCAGGGTTCCTTGTTTCAGGAACGATCGGCTTCCAACGTGATTCCGTTCGATTCCTTCGTTTTGTCATCCAGCGCTCCACCGAAGCCGCGTCCCAAGGCCGCGACCGGCTCGAAGCCTGTGTCGAAGCCACCGGCTCGCCGGACTCCGCGCGTGCCGGAGGGCCAAGGCAAGCTGGATCTTCTGCCGGCCATCCCGGCGAAGCCGCGCACCCTGCGCACCACGGTGGAAGCCGTCATCTGCTGCGAGGCATCGGTGGCGATACCTCTGCATCGCGCCCTGGCCGCCGCGATCGACTGGATCCTGGTCCTCATCGGGTACGGCCTGTTCCTGGCGGCGTTCTGGCTGGGCGGAGGCGCTTTTGTGCTGACCAAGCCCAACCTGCTGGTCTTCGGCGGTGCGCTGCCGCTGGTGGGCTTCAGTTACGGCCTGTTGTTTGCCATCGCCGGCACGGAAACCGCCGGGATGCGCTGGACGCGTTTGCAGGTGATGACCTTCGACGGCTTCCCGCCGGACGGCGGGCAGCGCGGGTTCCGCTTTGCGGGCGCGTGCCTGAGCCTCTCGACAGTGGTGGGCCTGTTGTGGTGCCTGGCCGACGAAGAGGGTCTCACCTGGACGGACCACATTTCCCGCACGTTTCCGACGCCCCGCGAATGGAACTCGCAAGTCTTCCGCCGGCGGTAAAAATGAACATCCATTTCGACGAGAAGAACCTGCTGGCCGATATGGTTGGCAATGCCAACGGCCTCAGCCGTTCCGAAATCGAGCGTGCGCAAGGGAAGGCTCTGAAGGCTCTGAAATCTTTCCGCCGGCAAAGCGATGAGGGCCGCTACGGGTTCGCGCACCTTCCTTTCCAGACGAGCGCGATCCAAGCCATCGGCCGGTACGCGGAGGAAGCGCGCGGCAGTTTCGACACGGTGTGCGTGGCCGGCATCGGCGGCAGCGCGCTGGGCGCATGGGCTCTCGACTGCGGCATTCGCGGTCCTCATCCCGTGCAGGGCGCCTTCACCCCGGAGCATCCGCGGCTGGTGATTCTCGATAACGTCGACCCTTCGTTCACCGCAGCCGCGCTGGCTTCCATGGACCCGCGCCGTACCTTGGTGGTGGTAATTGCGAAATCGGGCGGCACCGCCGAGACGGTGGCCACGTTTCTGATTGTGCGCGACTGGCTGGAGCAGGCGCTCGGCCGACGCGAGGCCGCGCGGCGTATTTCGACCGTCACCACCGAGGGCAAAGGCGACCTGTTTGCGCTCTCGCAGGCCGAAGGCTACGGCGTTTTCGGCATCCCCGAAAACGTGGGCGGCCGCTTCAGCGTGCTGTCGCCCGCCGGCCTGCTGCCCGCGGCGCTCATCGGCATCGATATTCGCAAGCTCACGCGCGGCGCCAGGCGCATGACGCACCTCTCGTGGCAGCCGGATTTCGGCGAGAATATCGCGCTTCGCATGGCGCTCTGCCACTGGCTCATTCTGACCCGCAAGGCGAAGTTCATCCAAGTGGCGTTCCCGTACTCGAACCATCTGTGGGGCACGGCCTTCTGGTTCCGCCAGCTTTGGGCCGAATCGCTGGGCAAGGCGCGCAATCGCGCGGGCGAGGAGGTCCATACCGGCCAGACCCCGGTGGCCGCGCTGGGCACCACGGATCAGCACTCGCAAGTGCAGTTGTACATCGAAGGCCCCAACGACAAGGTGTTCACCTTCTGGGCCGTCGAGAAATTCTCCAGCGCGGGCAGGATTCCCAAGCGCCGCTTCAACCTGGGGGCGTTCGACGCGCTGGCCGGGCGGTCGCTGGCGGAGTTGATCGATGCGGAGCGGCGCGCCACGGCCGCGGCCCTGACGGAGAATGGCCGCCCCAACTGCACCGTGACGCTCGACCGCGTGGACGAAGAGCACCTGGGCGCGTTTCTGCAAATGATGGAGTTTCAGACGGCCTTCATGGGCGAGTTGCTCGACATCAATGCCTTCGACCAGGAAGGCGTGGAACTGGGCAAGCGGTTCACCTACGGCCTGATGGGGCGCGAGGGCTTCGAGAAATACCGCCGCCAGTTCACCGCGTACGAGAAGAAGCGCAAGGGGCTGTAAATGTCTGTACTCTTGGCCCTGTTTCTCCTGCAAGCGCAGCCCATCTATATGCCACCCGGCATTCAGCAGGAGCGCCTGATCCATAATGTGCGCCCGGTTTATCCCGAGTTGGCGAAACAGGCCCATATACAAGGGACGGTGAGGTTAGCCGCTCTCATTGACGAGGACGGGGTGGTCGACCGGCTGAGACTGATCAGCGGCCATCCGTTTCTCGTGAAGGCTGCCTTCGATGCCGTGAAGCAGTGGCGATACCGGCCAGCAACGTACCACGGCGTGCCGATGGCCGTCGTCACCATGATCGATGTCAGCTTCAGTTTGGGGATCGGCGAACCGCCGCCACGCGATAAACCCCATGCCGGCCGTGTGCGGGTGGCCGGCAGCATTCGCCATTTGCCTCCGGGAAAAACGTTTGTGAGAGCAGTTTTGTGAGAGCAGTAGCCGTAACGGTTCTGATGATCGGCGTGCAGATGATTGCGCTCTTCGGGGCGCTTCATTACCGGAAGCCACCGCGCCGCAGATGTACTACGAAGCGCACACCAGCACCACGGCTCTGACTGCGGATCGAGTCAGTGTGTTTTCCCTGGTGCGGATGATAGGACTTGAACCTACACTCCCTTGCGGGAACTGGAACCTAAATCCAGCGCGTCTGCCAATTTCGCCACATCCGCACGCGCTGAACAAATTATAGCGTGGCGGCGGGGTGGCGCGTTACACTAGGCCCAGGAACTTCCGGGATTGAGTTGTGAGGCTGCCGGTGAAAGTGCGGAGACGCACGCGCCAAGCGGCGTTTAAACGCTACACTTGAATCTGGAGACGTACGTCATGCCCAGGTTTCTTTCACTTCTTGTCTGGCTGCCGCTCTCGGCCGGCGGGCTGCTGGCGCAAACCTCGCCGGGCGCCATCCAGGCGATCGGCAGCGCCACGATTTCCGTCAACCCGGACCAGGCCCAACTCGCCGTGGGAGTGGTCACGCAGGCCGCTACCGCCCAAGACGCGGGGCAGCAGAATGCCACCCTGACCACCACCGTGCTCAACGCTCTCAAAGCGGTGCTGGGCACAGAGGGATCCATCCAGACCATCAGCTACTCCGTATCGCCGCGGTACAGCACGACGCAGGGACAGACTTCCGTGATTATCGGTTACACGGTCAGCAACACGGTCGAGGTGACCACCACCGATCTCTCGATCATCGGGAAGCTGATCGATACCGCCAACCAGGCCGGCGCCAACAGCGTTGGCAACCTGAGTTTCAGCCTTCAGAACCCCGAGCCCATCGAGGAGCAGGCGCTGGGCCAGGCGGCCAAGCAGGCGCAGGCCCACGCCAACGCCATCGCCGTCGGGCTGGGCGCCAAGACCGGGGTTGTCATTTCCGCCCAGGAAGGCGCCACAGTGACGCCGGTAGTGACGCCCGGCGTCAGCACCGCCGCCACCACGCCGATCCAGACCGGCACCGTCTCGGTCACCGCCAGCGTCACCATCAGCGTGCAATTGATACAGTAGCGGGAATGCGGATCGCCGTCTTATCGGATATTCACGACAACGTGTGGAAGCTGGCAGCCGCACTCGAAGCGGTGGGCGATGCGGACGCCCTGATTTGCTGCGGAGACCTCTGCTCGCCCTTCATCGTCCACCAACTGGGACGCGGCTTCCGCGGGCCCATCCACGTGGTATTGGGCAACAACGATGGCGATCTCTACCGCATCACCGCCAACGCGCGGCAGTACGATCACATGCGGATCCACGGCGAGCTATTCCGCGGGGAGTTTGACGGCCAGCGCGTGGCGGTGAACCACTACGACAATATCGCGCGCGCCATCGCCGCCTCCGGCGAGTTCGACGTGGTGTGCTACGGCCACAATCATGTTTACAGCGTCGAGCGCATCGGCCGGACGCTGGCCATCAACCCCGGTGCGATCATGGGCGCGGCTTTCTCAGCCGACGGCCGCGGAACCGATGTGGCGTCGACGTTTATGATCTACGACACCGCCACCGAGGGGGTGGCGGGCTTCGAAATTTCCGGGGCCGGCAGTTTCCCGAGGAACCCCTAGGAGGCGTTGGTGTTGGCCGCGACCAATTGGCTGTTCGTCGTACTCCAGATGCCGGTGATGCTCTTGCCGGCCTTCAGGAAAAGCGCCGCGGAGGCTAAAGCCAAGAAGGCCATCAGGAGCGAGTATTCGATCAGATCCTGGCCGTCGTCTTCGGCGAGGAAATCCCCCAA
>Ga0326728_10021334_pt1 | contig 12193 bp, 8 predicted proteins | sample MB3enrmetagenome_FD_207602 | JGI IMG/M metagenome (GOLD analysis project Ga0326728, IMG submission 207602) | Lab enriched peat soil microbial communities from McLean, Ithaca, NY, United States - MB31MN | ecosystem: Environmental > Terrestrial > Soil > Wetlands > Peat | place: USA: New York...
GGCGTTGGCATCCGTCAGATTCAAGGTGACGCCGGGAATCACAGTGGAAATCGTGTTGCTGGCGCTATCGATCGAAAGTCCATCCACCGTCAGTTGCGCATCCGCGCCAGTCGCTCCCTTTTGAAAGGTAAGACCGGTGGTGTTTGAAGTGGGATCGATGGTGATGTCGCTTGCCGCCCCGGACTGGTTGCTCACAATCGAGAGGTGGGCGCCTTTGGCGTCCGTGTACACGGTGGCGGTAACCCCGAGGTTGGTCATGCCGTCGATCGTAGTGGCCAGACCGTTCAAGGTGTTATTGCTGCTGGTCACGGTGATCGGAACCGCCGCGTTGTTGCCAACCTGAATATTGAAGGTGCCGGTGCCAAAGGTGGTGTCGGCGGTGGCCAGGCTTGTGTTGGTGCCATACGAGGCAGTGCTGGCCAGTTTGGTTACGACAATCGTATGGCTGGCGACGGTGGCCAAAGGGTTGGCGGTTGCCGTCAGCTGGGAGTCGTCCGAAGAACTCGCGGTTTTTGCGCTGAAGGCCCCATCGATGTTGGTAAATTGCTGGACGTCGGAATGCAGCGCCACCAGCCCGGAATTGATTGCCGACAAAGTCTGGCTTTCCTGGGAAAGAGTGGTTTGCTGATCTTCCAAAGCGGTGATCGGTTGTTGCATGGGGGCCAGCTCGGAAGCGACCATGCTGGCTACGTCAATACCATCTCCCAGGCCCGCCCCATTGGTAGTCAAAGCATTCGACATGCTTACCGAAGACGATCCCACGGCCTTATCCCCCTACTGCGACGGGAAAGGCGGGAGGGAGATCCCGCCTTTCTCGCCTACTTGGTTTAGCGCAACAGAGTGAGTACGTTCTGCTGTGCGGAATTGGCCTGCGCCAGGGCCGCCATACCGGTCTGGCTCAGAATGTTGTACTGCGACATGTTGGTAACGGTCTGGCCGATGTCAGCGGAATTGATGCCACTCTCCGCCGAAGTCAGGTTCTGCACCTGGTTGGCCATAACGTTGCTCGCCGCCTGCAGCCGATTGACGACCGCGCCTTCGGCGCCGCGTACGGAAGCGACCTGGCCGATAGCGTTGTTGACATCCGTCAGGGCGGTGGCCGCGCTGCCGGCGCTCAACAGATTATCGGCGGTCAAGCTCACCGAGCCGCTGCCGGTGCCGATGCTGCCCTGGCCCAGAACGCCCACGGTTACGCCGATGGTGGTGCTCGATCCGCCATCACTCATGAAGATCGAAGTGGTCGAAGCGGTGAACACCGAAGAGCCGTTGAAGGTGGTGTTCTGGCCGATGCTGTCAATTTCAGACTTGATGGACGTGAATTCCGCGTCCAGAGCGCTGCGTTGCTGATTTGTGACCGTACCCGTGGCGGATTCGGTGGCCAGGGTAACGGCGCGGTTCAGTAGCGAAGTCACCTGAGACAGCGAACCATCGGCCACTTGCAACTGGCCGACTCCGTTATTGGCGTTCATTTCGGACTGCGTCAGGGCGGTGATATTGGCCTGCAGGCCGTTGGCGATGGCCAAGCCGGCAGCGTCATCGGCGCCGCTGTTGATGCGCGAACCGGACGCCAGCTGATTCAAAGTCTTGTTGAGGTTGGTGCTCGTGGTGTTTAACTGGTTCTCGGCTGCCAGCGCGCTTACGTTGTTAAGGATGCTGAGTGCCATGGTAGGACTCCTTTCGCTTCGGTTCCGGTCGTGTCTGGGAGCTGAGTCTGAAAACTTGTTCCCCACGAACCTTTAGTTCTTGCTTTTCACGAAACCGATTCATCTCTCCCCTACTCTATCGGCAGAGCCGCAAAAGGCTTTAGTTGGGCACATTGCGGTGCCCGGGCGCTCAGAGTGCAGACAGCAGCCGTCGGTGAAGATGGGGCCGCGGAAATGTTCGCCAATACTCATAATCAAAGTCGGCTTCTTCCCGGCTCGGGCCGTCGTTGCTGCGGGCGTAACTCCAAATGGTTCTATTACTTCAACTTAGAGCGGAAAGGGCGGGCGCTGTTACCCGCCCTCTCCGTTCGCCAAGCTAGGTGTTACTTCAGTAAGGTGAGCACATTCTGCTGTGCCGAATTGGCCTGCGCCAAGGCCGCCATACCGGTCTGGCTCAGGATGTTGTACTGAGACAGGTTGGTAACGGTCTGGCCGATGTCGGCGGCAACGATGCCATTCTCCGCCGAAGTAAGGTTCTGGACCTGGTTGGACAGAATGGCGCTAGCCGCCGTCAACCGGTTGACCGCGGCGCCTTCGGCGCCGCGTACGGCGGCGACCTGAGCGATTGCGTTGTTGACATCCGTCAGCGCGGTGGCGGCGCTGGTGGCAGACAACAGATTGTCATTCGCGAGACTGACTGTGCTGCTGCCCGTGCCGATGCCGCCCTGGCTTAGCGTGCCCACCGTCACGGCGATGGTACTGGATGTAGCGCCATCGCTGATGAAGATCGAGGTCGCCGAATTGGTGAACACCGAGGAGCCATTGAAGGTGGTGTTCTGGCCAATGCTGTCGATTTCGGACTTGATGGACGTGAATTCCGCGTCCAGAGCGCTGCGTTGACTATCGGTGACCGTTCCGGTGGCCGACTCGGTGGCCAGGGTGATGGCGCGGTTCAGCAGCGTGGTCACCTGGGCCAGCGAGCCATCGGCCACTTGCAGTTGGCCGACTCCATCATTGGCATTTTGTTCCGACTGCGTCAGCGCGGTGATGTTGGCTTCCAGACCATTGGCAATGGCCAAGCCGGCGGCATCGTCGGCGCCGCTGTTAATGCGCGAACCGGATGCCAGCTCTTGCAGAGTGTTCTGTAACTTGTTGTTCGTCTCGTCCAGAGAATTCTCTGCCACCAAGGAGGGGATGTTGTTCAATATGCTAAGTGCCATGGTCGTACTCCTTCAATTCATTTTTTGGCGGCGCCTGGGACTATCTTTAGGCCCTTCGCCCCGACGCCCGGATTTCATATCTCAAAAACTCATGCCTGCCGGTTGAATGCGGTTCTGAAATTAAGGCGGATCGCGTTTTCCCAGGCCGCACGCCTGGACTGCCGCCAGCGCCTGTTGTAAACGCTCCGACTGCGGAAATTTTTCCAGGCCGGCAGCGACGCTGGTCCTGGCTTTCTGCCATTCGCGCAACTGGACCCGGATGCTGACGGCCCGCATATACGAGGTTTCGTCGGGTTCCACCGAAGCCAACTTCGCCTCCGCGGCTTCTGCCGCCTCATTCAAGCGGCCGGAAAATACCAGGGCCGTGATCAAGCGGTCGTGAATTTCCGGCGCTTGCCGTTCCTCGTGGAGCGCCCGGCGCAGGCGGCGGATGGCAATTTCCTCCTCGCCACACCGCAATTCGGCCATGGCCAGCTTGCTTTGCACGCTGGCCGATGCCGGGTCTGCCCGGTGCGCCCGGGAATACAGGCGGACGGCCTCCGGGAAATTTCCCAGGTTGTAATGCGCGTCGCCTTCGGTCTCCAGAACCATTGCAGTGCAGTATCCCTGCGCTTGTGCTCCCCGGATGTAGGCCAGTGCCGGTGCGTTCCGGCCCAACCGCAGCGCCGTCAGGGCGGCAAACAGCCAGCTGACGTTCAACTTGGGATTCAACTCGCAGCCGCGGTGAAAACAGCGGAGCGCTTCCTCATAGTTGTGGAAGTTGTCGAATTCCATCAGGCCCAGTTCGAAGTGCGCTTGCGCGTCTCCCGGCCTCTCCTCAACCTTGCGGCGGCCCAGCTCGCGATAGAAATGGTTCTTGCGGGCGCGTACCTCCGGCGCCACCGTCATGCCGAAGTGATGGATGCAGAAATTCGCTTTTTCCAGCAGGCCGCCGGCCTCGGTGATCCGGTGTCCCACGGTTTCGTGTACCCGTCCCACGAACGTGATGTGCGGCTCGTGCCGGAATAGACGCACGTTCTCGTGCTCGATGTAGGCGGGATACGGCTTGGTGCTCTCCAGGGGAGATTCGTTGGGCGTGGCCGGTTTGTCCCAAATTCGTTCGCGCAGTCCGGTGACGTAATTGCGGATGGGGACCACGTATCCACTCACACCGGAGCGAAGCACCAGCGCCGGGATGCTGTCCTTGGCGGCCGGATCCAGCTGCTCATCGGCGTCCAGCATCAGTACCCAGTCGGCAGTGACGGCGGCCAGCGCTTCATTCCGGGCTTGGGCAAAGTCGTCTTCCCAGGCGATCTGGAGTATGTGGGCGTCGTATTCGGCGGCGATGGCGAGAGTTTGATCGGTCGAGCCCGTGTCCGCGATGACGATTTCATCCACCACGCCGCGCACACTCTCCAGGCAGCGGCGAAGATCCTGCTCCGCGTCGCGAACGATCATCGAAAGTGCCACTCGAGGTTTCATCCTTGCCTCACTACTGCACCGCGGAAGCGCCCACCACCGCATTGGCCGTTCCGATCATGCCCATCTCCGTACGCCAAGCCTGCAACAGGGCTTCGTACAGATAGAACCAGTGAACGCTGGGCAATGCCTGGGAGAACATCTCCAGTACGATGGTGGCCGCGGACCGGCCTTCCACTTCCATCTCGTAGAACGATGTAAAATCCACGCCGTCGTACTCGGCCATGGCTTCCACGGCCGCTCCCACCTCCAGACGGGCGTTGTCCAGATAATCGGCGATATTGCCCATGTCGGCGGGTCCCATGTCTTGCAGAGCCACCGGCATTTGCGACCGCAACTGCGGATACTTGCGCAACAGCCACAAGTAGGCGGGGCCATAGGTTCGCGCCCGCTGTACAAAGTCGGAAACCGTGACGTCGAGGCGCTGCTGGCTGGCTTGTGCTGCCGGGTGATAGAGCAGCCGCAAGCCGCGCTGGTCGAGCCGCAGGCCCAGTTCCAAGTCCTCGGCCACGCGCAGTTTGCCTTCGAAAGATCCTGCCGCCAGCAATATGCCGCGCGGCACGCTGACGTTGCCGGCGGTCAGGCGCGCACATTCGTAATCGCGGCCATCCCGCATCGCATATTGCGGGAACATAAAGCCGCGGGTCGCCAGATACTGAGTCAGCGCGCGCTGGCTCGCTTGTTTCGGATAGTGGACGCTTCCCAGGACCACCAGCTTGGAGTCGCCGTGGCCGTGCGCGCGCAGATGTTCCGCCAGCATCCGCGGATGGGCAATGGTGTCGTCATTCATCAGCAACACATACTGCCCGCGGGCGCGCTGCACCCCTTTTCGCCGGGCCGCGCCGGCGCCGGAATTCGCCTGCCGGACGTATTCCAGCATGAATTTAGGATTGATCTGGTGTACCAGGTCTCCCGTGCCGTCGGTCGAGCCGTCGTCCACCACGATGACTTCAAACTGATCGGGATTGAGCGCTTGTGCTTCCAGGGCGGCGAGACATTCCTGGAGCGCCGGCTTGCGGTTAAACGTCGGCAGGATCACGGAAATTCTGGGGATATGGTTGAGTTTGCCCTGCGCGGCATGGCGCGGGTCGAGGGCCGGATCCAGCTCGGGAATAAACCGGCGCGCTTCGTTTGCGCACCGCGCCGCGCGCTCGTCTTCGCCCAGGGCGCGATAACAGCGCTCCAGCAACAGGAAGACTTGAGCAAAGAAAGGATGACGCGGCAGCGGACCGCGGAGGAACGAGAAAATATGCCGCAGCTGCTCGCAGGCTTCCGCGGGGTCGTTCTCGGCCAGCAAGCGCTCCGCCTGCTCCGCATGGGCGCCGGTACGAAGTTCGATGCACTGGATCGCGCAAGTCGCGTCCTGGCCCGTGGTCAGCGGTTCAAGTTCCTCCACCCGGCGCATGGACCAGCGATAATTTGCGTCGTGATCGGGCTTGATCGCTCGCAATATCTGGAGGACGTTCTCAATCTGCGTCTGATCGTACGGCAGCGGCTCGATATGTAACGACGACTCGAGCTTCAACAGACTGTTCCGGTCTTCATCGTTGGCGATCAGTACCAGGTCCGCCAGCCGGTAGCATTCCAGTTCGCGCTGCTCGAAGCCGGAAGCCCGCTCTTCGTCGGCCAGCAGCCCGCTGACTTCCGCCTGGCGATATTCCCGCTCCGCGTGGTGTCCTTCGGTGAAGACCACGGCCTTAATGGCCGGCGATACCTGCCGGATCTCGTTGAGATATTGCTCGGTGATCGAAATGGCGGAGCGGAAGGAATGGAAGAGCACCGCGATGTCGAACCGTCCGGCGCGCACGACTTCTTCAAACTGCCAGTTCGATTGCGGTTCGTCGACGCCGGTAGCGCGCAGGTGAACCGCGTCGCCGGCATAGACCTCGATGCCCAGGGCGCGCAGCGCGGATTCGGAATGGTTAAGATGCGCCGCGCTCCGGGCCACATAGGTAACCGGATGACCCATGCTCCGCAAGGTGCGCAGGATTTCCATCTCCCGCGTACCGCAGGTGTCACCCTCCAGCTTCGGCAGTTCCTCGTGGACAATGAGAATTCTTTCCGGGGCGAGCGCCGCCGCGGCCGGGGAATCATCAACCGGCTGTTTGGCCTCGCAGTACAGCAGGGCGGGGAATCGCTCCTGTACGCAATTCTGTTTTCTCGCCAGGGCCAGGACCTCGTCGCCGCGATGGTTGATCGACATATGAAGTCCCAGCAAGTGGCGCAGGGTTTCGCCTTCGTCCGACCCGGGGCGACTGAGAGTCTGCAGACGAAGGTCGCCAAAGCCGGCGGTGGGCAGAAGGCGTTCCAGTTCCGCCGGGGTGTATTCGCGGTGGTGGCGGTCATGGAGGGAGCCGCCCGGAACATACTGGCCGAAAATATAAGGACTGCCGCCGCGCAAGGTGCTGGCTACACTCCTGGCGCTGGCTATGTTGGGGGTGGCCAATACCAGGAGGCCGCCCGTCTTCAATACCCGATTCATTTCCTGCATGGCCAGCATCGGGTCGCGCGCCAGGCATTCCAGGGTGTCGCTGACCAGGATGACGTCAAAAGCACCGTCTTCCATGGGCCAGGGGGCGGATTCCACATCGAAGCGGTGGCACGGAAAGACATGGCCTTCGGTGCGGGATGGGTCGGCGATCCGGCACTCCCGAACCGCCGGATCGTCCCCGTAATCGGCGCAGACGACGTCATAACCCTTAATTTCGCTTAATGTCGGGGCCAGGAGATGATTGGTCGAGCCTAAGGCGAGTAATCGCTGTCTGGTCTTGGTTCGGGGCAACAGGTGCAGGATGCCCAGATAGCGCTCCAGGTGTGCTGCAAGGAATTCCTGACGCTCGGGCTCCGGCCCGGCAAATTCGCGCAAGTGGGCGGCCAGCCATTCCGGATCGTCCTGGGGCTTGGTTTGATCCTGGCATTGGCGGATTAAACGTTGAATTTCAGTTGCCTGGATCTCGGTCGCCTGCTCCAGGCTGCGGCGCAGCAGGGGGAGCGCTTCGGCCATGCGGCCGTGGGCGACATAGAGAACCGCAAGATTGAGCCGTGCTTCCTGGTTGCAAGCATCGAGGGCAATGGCCCGCGCGTAGCCGGTTTCGGCCTCCAGAGTTGCGCCGCTGGACAGTTGGGCGGTGGCCCAGTCGTTCCAGCCCTCGCTGGTTTCCTTTTCTGCCAGCGCCTCGGCAAACAGCCGGGCCGCTTCCGCCACTTGGCCGCGACGGAAACGGGTGAGCCCCTGCGCATGCTTCTGGTTGTAGTTCATCGCCTCATCGCTTCTGCGGCAACTTCCTCCCGAACACCCGGCAAATCTTGCCGATTATCCGGGGGCAACCTAAAGCTTGCCGCTACCGAAGCGATGTAGATGCACCTGCACTGCCAAACTCGTTAAGTGGGAGGCGGTTTGGTGGGGGGGCTGGAGGAGATGGTCGTGCCGTTCTCCGGCGGAGTGGCGGTCACGGAATACTTGTCAGGCGGAAGAATCACGATATCAACCCGCCGGTTCATGCCGCGGCCCTGGGCGTTGCTGTTGTCGGCCACGGGGTGAAATTCGGCATAACCGGCGGCGGATAGCCGTTGCGGGGCAACGGAATACTTGTCCATGAAGAGGCGCACCATTCCCGTAGCCCGCGCGGTGGAAAGTTCCCAGTTCGACGGGAATCGGGCATTGTGAATGGGCACGTTGTCGGTGTGGCCTTCAATGCGGAGCCGGTTTCCACTGGCGGTTACCACTCCGACCACCCGGTCCAAAATCGCTTCCGCGCCGGGGCGAAGAACGTCGGAACCCGGGTCGTAGAACCCGATCTCCTGCAGGCTTAAGACCACGCCATCGGGGGTGGCGCGGACAGAAACCTCCTGCTTCTTGATTTCCTCCGTCAGGACTTTCCGCAAATCTTTCATCAACTTCTGCACGTCGGCGCTGGGAGGGCTGTCAATGTTGTTGGCTGTCAACGGAGCCGAGATCTTACCCAGCGTAGCCGGATCGGTGCCGGGAACGGCTTGCGAATCATCGGTCTGCGATGTTGAAAAAGAAGTTACCGGGACCCGTCCGCTCGTGCTTTGAAATACCCCGAGTTGCTGGAAGGCGGTCTGAATGGCGACGGCCAATTGTCCGACCTTGCGCTTATCTACCTGCGAGGAAGAGTACATCACCACAAAGAATGCAAATAGCAAAGTCATGAAATCGGCGAAAGAGACAAGCCAACGTTCATGATTTACATGCTCGGGATGTCGCTTTTTGCGGCTCATTTAGGCTCGTTGTCCGCGGATGATTCGGTGGTGCTTTCCTTCTTTTCGGCGAGGAAACCCATCAACTTGTTTTCCAGCATGCGGGGGTTCATACCTTCCAGAATGGAAACGACGCCCTCGAGCATCATTTGCCGGGTTACCTGCTCTTCGCGAACCCGTATCTTCAGCTTACCGGCCGCGGGCAGAAAGAAAATGTTGGCCGAAGCCACGCCGTAAATCGTGGCGACAAACGCCACCGCAATGCCCCGGCCCACTTCGTCGATCTTGTCGAGGTGTTGCATCACCTGAATCAGTCCCATGACCGCGCCGATGATGCCGATGGTGGGCGAGAAACCGCCTGCCGATTCGAAAACCAGCGGAATTTTTTCCTCCCGTTCCGAGAGGTTGTCCATCTCCAGTTCCATCATGCCGCGCAGTTCCTGGGCCTCGGTGCCGTCCACCGCCAACATCAAGGATTTTTTGAGAAAGGGGTCCGTCACCGCGGGGATGTCGTTGTCGAGAGAGACGATCCCTTCCCGGCGGGCCTTATGGGCGTAGCGCAACATCTCGTCGATCACCGCCTCGGGGTTGCGAACCGGTTCAAAAAACACATGGCTCAGGCGCTTGACGGCGGCCAGCACGACGGCGAGGGGAAACTGCACCATCACGGCGCCGAACGTTCCGCCAAACACGATCATCGCAGCCGTGGGTTGTATTATCTGGCCGAGATTGCCGCCCTCAATCAGCAGGCCGCCGAGGATACCGGCTACTGCCAATAACAAGCCGCCAATCGTGCTCTTATCCACGTCTGTTCCTTACCTTTCTTCCTTGCGCGTATCCAGGGGCAATACATTACTTCCGTCCGTGGCGCAGCCCGGCGGCACCAGGCCCTGTAATACCTGCCGGCGGAAAGCGATCACGCGTTCCAGTACTTCCTCAGGCGCCTCGCGCACTACGATTTTGTCGCCCCCCATCAAGGTCAGCAGCGTGTCGGGCGAGCTTTCCACGTACTTGATCAAATCCGAGTTGACCATGAGCGGTTGTTTGTTGAGACGCGTGAGATGGATCATCAGTCACCGCCGGAGCCGGCCCGTCCAGGCAGGCTCTGCTCCTGACTAGTACATCGGCAGTTTGCGGAAAAGGTTCATTGCCCGGCATTTTTTGCCGCCGGAAGGGCACACTGGCAATTTCCTTCTAATCCGGCGGAGGATGCGGCGCCGGCCGGGCGCGCCCAGATAAGAATTTCCTAAGGAAAAAACGGGATGGTCCGGGCGCCCGGGCGGGCGGACAGAAAAATCATTGGCGGCTTCTCAAGAAGTAAGTGACTTCTGCCGAAATGACAAATAGGTTTGGCCGGTTCCGTGGGGAGTCATGTCCAACTGGCATGTTCTCCGCGGGCCCGGGAGGGCAGTTGCGTGACTGGTGAGCGCATACAACGCGAGGTAGTTAGAACACACCGCAAGAAGCGCGCCCGATCGCTCAGTCCGGGGCCGGTGGATCGCCGGACCCTCCCAAATCCCTGGAGAGGAAAACGATGAATACTGCGGCAAATTCCCCAGAAAGCACGCAAAGAGTGGTGCTGGAAACCTCGGCCCAGACCGGCTTGTTCCAAATTGTCAGTTTCCGGATTGGCGCGGAAGAGTTCGGCCTCGAGATCCTGAAAGTGCAGGAAATCATCCGCGTTCAGGACTTGACCCGCGTTCCCAATCTTCCCGATTTCGTCGAAGGCGTGATTAATCTGCGCGGGAAGGTGATTCCGGTGATTGGGTTGCGGCGCTGGTTTGGACTGGAGCAGCAGAGCTACGACAAGAACACGCGCATTATCGTCGTGGAAGTGAGTGGTTCGGTGCTGGGCTTTATTGTGGACTCGGTATCGGAAGTACTGCGTATTCCCAGCGACACGGTGGAACCGCCACCTCGTATCGGCAAAGTGGAACGCGACTATATCGCCGGAGTCGGCCGTCTGGACGATCGCCTGCTGTTGTTGCTCAACCTCGACCGTCTGATGACCAGCTCGGAAGTATTGCAATGCGAGCCGGCTGAGGCCTGATTTCATGTCAAATAATGACGAACTGGCAAATGATCCGACCCTGGTCCAGGAATTTGTGACGGAAGCGCAGGAAGGCCTGCAACATCTGGATGAGGACCTGCTGTCGCTCGAGCAGGCGCCCGATGCGATGGAAATGCTGGACCGCATATTCCGCACGGTTCACACCATCAAAGGCACGGCCGGATTTCTGGGCTTTGATCAGCTGGTAGCGGTTTCGCATGCGGCGGAGGATGTGCTCAATTCGCTGCGCAAGGGCGAAAGCGTGGCCGGAAGCGAAACCATCGACACGCTGCTGGCGTCCTTCGACCGGATCCGCGTCATGATCAATGACATCGCCCACAATGCCGTGGTCGTATACGACCTGGACGAATTGGTGTCCCGATTGCGCAGTTTGTTGCCGGCCCCAAGCGGAGCCGAAGCCGGAGCGCAGTCGGCGCAAGAGATGCTGGACGCGGCCGTGCAGGCCGCCAATGCCAGGGCAGCGGCGGAAGCTCTGGCCGCCGATCCGGCTCGCGGTGAGTCGGCGCCGGTGGAAGCTGCCAGCCCCAGTGAAGAATCCGCCGCGGCGCCGGCCGGTCCCGCCACCCCGGGGCGTACCACCTCCGCCATCGAACGCATTACCAATATGCGCGTGGACGTGACCAAGCTGGATGAACTCGTGAACCTGGTCGGGGAATTGGTCCTGCAACGCAATCGTCTGGCCGAGCTGAACCGGCAGCATGTCGAGGGACGGCTCCATGGCAGCGATTTCGACGATGCTCTGGGCGACGCCATTGCGCGCCTGAGCTTTGTGGCGGATGAATTACAAGGCGCCAGTTTGCGGACGCGCATGATCCCCATCGACAACGTCTTTCGCCGCTTCCCGCGGGTGGTGCGGGATCTCGCCCATTCGCTCGGGAAACAGGTGAAGCTGGTGATCCACGGCGCCGATACCGAACTGGACAAGACCATGGTGGAGCAGATTGCCGATCCGCTGGTGCACCTGGTACGCAACGCTCTGGACCATGGCGTGGAACTGCCTGCCGAACGGGAAGCCAAGGGCAAGCCCCGGGAAGGCACGGTAACGCTGGAGGCCACGCAGAAGGGGGATCACATTGTGGTCTCCATCAGTGACGACGGCAGCGGGATTGATCCCGAGCGCATCGGGAAAAAGGCGGTGGAGAAAGGCCTGGTTACCACTGACCGGCTGCGGACCATGTCGGCTCACGAAATCATCGATTTTATTTTCCTGCCCGGATTCAGCACGGCGGAAAAGGTCAACAACGTTTCCGGCCGCGGGGTGGGGATGGATGTGGTGCGGACCAATCTGAAGAGTCTGAATGGCTCGGTTGCGGTCGAGAGCCATCTTGGCCTGGGTTCGACGTTCACTCTGCAGCTGCCGCTTACCCTGGCCGTAATTCCCGTCCTGCTGGTGCGGATCTCCCAAGAGACCTACGCCCTGCCGCTCCACTCCGTGGTTGAGACCGTACATGCATTGCGCCGCGATCTGCATGACGTGGATGGTTCCGAGGTCTTGCGAATTGGTCAGCGGGTGCTGCCGTTCTGCCGCCTGGAACGGTTGTTCGGCCTGCCCGACAGCACCCACGATCTGATGCGGGTGG
>Ga0326728_10021337_pt1 | contig 12192 bp, 11 predicted proteins | sample MB3enrmetagenome_FD_207602 | JGI IMG/M metagenome (GOLD analysis project Ga0326728, IMG submission 207602) | Lab enriched peat soil microbial communities from McLean, Ithaca, NY, United States - MB31MN | ecosystem: Environmental > Terrestrial > Soil > Wetlands > Peat | place: USA: New York...
CCGCATGGTTGCTGACGGTCTTGCTGGCCTGCGCCTGGCCGGCCGCTGCCATCGCCCAAGACTATCTGTTCAACACCAATAACGGTTCGGTCACGATCTCTCGGTATGTAGGCGCCGGCGGCTCTGTGACCGTGCCCGCCGCCGTCGACGGGCTGCCAGTCACCAGCATTGGGGACGCCGCGTTTGGCTTCAGCTACGGAGTCACCAGCATCACAATTCCGGACAGCGTCACCAACATCGGCGAACTCGCCTTCCTTTCCTGCACGAGCCTCACCAACGTCGTACTTTCCGCGAGCGTTCTCGACCTCGGGGAACTGGCCTGCAAAAATTGTGTGCGCCTGACCACCTTTGCGGTGGACTCAAACAACCCCGCCTTCAGCACCGCCGGCGGCGTGCTGTTTGACAAGAAACAGACGACGCTCGTGCAGTACCCGCCCGGCCGGGCCGGCGGCAGCTATGCCATTCCCGCCAGCGTCCAGTCCATCGCCAACGGCGCCTTTTACGGCTGCACCAGCGTGACCAATCTTTCGCTCCCGGCCGGCCTCAATAATATCGGGGCCACCGCCTTCTACGGCTGTGTGAACCTGACCGACACGCCCATGCCTGACGGCGTAACAAATGTGGGGGCGCAGGCCTTTTGGAACTGCACCAGTCTCACCCAACTGACCATTCCGGATAGCGTCAACAGCCTGGGCCTCCAGGCCTATTACGGCTGCGCCGGCCTGACCAATGTCACCGTCGGCAACGGTCTAATCGCCATCGCAGACAACACCTTTACCAAATGCTCCAGCTTGCTGGCGGTGGCTATCGGCAACCAAGTGACCTCCATCGGCGATTATGCGTTTGAATATTGCCCCTGGCTCAACCGCCTCACACTTGGCAGCAGCCTCACCAACATAGGCCAATCCGCCTTTGCCTACTGTTTCGATCTCCCGGCGGTCACCCTCCCCGCGAGCGTGGAGCAGATTGACAGCCAAGCCTTTTTCTATTGCTCCCGCCTGTCCACCATCAACCTCCCGGCCAGTGTCACGAAAATCGGGGACCGAGTGTTCGAATTTTGCGGGAACCTTACCTCCATCAAGGTGGATCCGGCCAATTCCGCTTATGCGGGCGTTAACGGCGTACTGTTTGATCTCCAGCGCTCGCGGCTGCTGCAGTATCCGGTGAACAATCCCCGCGGCAGCTATACCATTCCGGATGGCACCGTTAGTGTGGCCGACACAGCCTTTGTCTCGGCCTACTATTTGACGAGTGTCACCCTGCCAGCCTCACTCACCAACCTGGAGACATTGGCGTTTTACGATTGCCCGGAGGTCACCGGGTTCTTTTTCAAGGGCGACGCCCCGGCGCAGGGAAACAATGTATTCACCCTTGATGACGCGGCCACCGTTTACTACCTGCCGGCGACCGCCGACTGGGGTGCCACATATGGCGGCCTGCCGACCACACTCTGGAATCCGACCGTCCAAACCGTCGCCGCCGATCCCGCCACGGTTCAGGCGTTTGGCTTCACCATCGCCGGCAGCACCAATACCCCGCTCGTAATAGAGGCTTCCACCAATCTGACCGGCGGCGTCTGGACCGTGATCGGCAACGTCGTGCTCACCAATGGCACCTGCTATTTTCTCGATCCCCAATCCACGAATTACCCTGGCCGTTACTACCGGCTTCGTACGCCCTGATGGCCGTTCCGCCCGGCTTCCGCCCGGCTTCCAATCGCCCCGGCTAATGGCGTCGTTCGCCATTTGACACCCATTGAATTGGTGCGATTTTGGAAGCCTATGAATTTGCAACTCACGGACAAGCTCGCGCTGGTTTCTGGTTCCACCAAAGGCATTGGCCTGGCCATTGCCACCGGCCTGGCCCGCGAAGGTGCCCGGACCATCGTCAATGGACGTACCGAATCATCCGTGGCCACCGCCCTGGCCCGAATCCGCGACGCGGTCCCGGCGGCAAAACTGGAAGGCTTCGCGGGCGACCTGACGGACGCGGCCGCCACGGAACATCTGGCCAAGCAATTTCCGCAAGTGGACATTTTAGTCAACAACCTTGGCATCTTCCAACCCCGGCCCTTTGAGCAGATCACCGACGCAGACTGGCGCCGCTTCTTTGAAGTCAACGTGCTGAGCGGCGTCCGGCTCAGTCGCACGTATTTGCCGCCCATGAAGTCGCGAAACTGGGGACGCATCGTGTTCATCAGCAGCGAAAGCGGCATCCAGATCCCGGCGGAAATGATTCATTACGGCACCACCAAGACGGCGCAATTGGCGGTCTCGCGCGGCCTGGCCGAAACCTGCGCCGGTACCGGCGTCACTGTCAATGCGGTACTGCCCGGCCCCACACATTCGGACGGGGTGGATGAATTCGTGAATCAATTGAGCGGTGGCCAGCCCTTTCAGGAGTTCGAGCGGGAGTTTTTCGCCAAGGTGCGGCCGACTTCGCTCCTGCAACGGTTTGCCACCACCGAAGAAGTGGCCAACTTGGTGGTATACGTTTGCAGCCCCCTTTCCGCCGCCACCAACGGCGCGGCGCTGCGCGTGGATGGCGGCGTGGTGCGCGCCTGTTTCTGAAACGCCAGACGATTTATCTTGGTGCGGCGGGCGCGATTTGCGCTTAAATTCCACCCGTGATCCGCAACATCATTTTCGACTGGTCCGGCACCTTGGTGGATGACTTGCCCGCGGTGTTGAAGGCTTCCAACTTTGTGCTGACGCAGGCCGGAAAGCCAACGATGTCCCTCGAGGAATTCCGGGAGGAGTTTCAACTGCCCTTTAGCAAGTTTTACGACCGCCATACGCCGGAGGTTCCCATGGCCCAGCTCGAGACGTGGTTCCACTCCGAGTTTCGCCAGTCCCAGGATTCCGTCACCGAAGTGCCGCACGCCCGCGCGTTTCTCGAATTCTGCCGGGCCCACGGGTTCCGCACCTTCCTCCTTAGCACCATCCATACCGACCATTTCAAATCCCAATGCCGGCAGAACGGTTTCGATGCCTTCCTCGAAAAGCCCTACACCGGCGTGTGGGACAAGCGGGAGAAAATCCACGAAATCCTCCAGGAAAACCACTTGCAGCCTGACGAAACGCTCTTCATTGGCGACATGGAACACGACATTGCCACCGCCCGGCACGGCGGCGTGCATTCCTGTGCCGTGCTGACCGGTTACAATACCCTTACCCAACTGCGAGCCGCCAGACCAGAGGTGATCGTGGAGCATCTTTCGGAATTGCAGAAAATCCTGGAACGGAATCATTTCAGTCTCACTCCGCCCTCCTCGCCAATTGGCTCCACCGAGATCGCGATGCCGCTGGCTACGGTGGGGGCGCTGATTTTCAACGCTGGCAATGAAGCGCTGCTGATCCGCACGCACAAATGGTCGAATAAATGGGGCATCCCCGGCGGCAAGATCAAGTTTGGCGAAACCTCCGAGGCTGCCTTGCGGCGTGAAATCCTGGAGGAAACGGCCCTGAAAGTCGCGCAGATCCGGTTTGTGCTCGTGCAGGATTGCATTCACTCAAAGGAATTCTACAAGGACGCCCATTTCGTGCTGCTCAACTACACGGCCCGGACGGCCGTCAAGAATCCGCACGTGGTACTCAATGACGAGGGCCGGGAATACCGCTGGTTGCCCCTGCCCTCCGCCAAAAAGCTGCCGTTGAACCGGCCCACCAAAATCCTGATCGAGGCCGTCATAGCACAGACAAGCGGCCAGAACATAAGCCAACCCGGCGTCCGCCCCCGCCGCGGCGCCCCCCGTTCTTGAAACAGCGCATGCCCAAAATTTCCATTGTGGAGTTGGAGGTCTACTATCGGGTCGGCGTGCCCGCCGCCGAACGGACCGCACCGCAGCGGCTGCTGCTCACGGTGGAGCTGGAATTTGACTTCGCCGCCGCCGCACGCAGCAATGAACTTGCCGACACCATCGATTATTTCGCCGTTTGCCAGCGGCTCCTGCACTTCGGCGAGGGCCGGAGTTGGCAGTTGATCGAAAAACTCGCCACCGATATCGCCGATACGATTTTGAGCGAGTTCAAGCCGGCCGCCGTAACCGTTGAGGTGAAAAAATTCATCATCCCCCAGACCCGGTACGTCTCGGTGAGCCTCACGAAGAGCCTCGCCTGAACGCCGACCGTTCGTCTACTTGACGGTGTTGATCAGCGGCGCCAAACCCTGGATGCGCACCTCCAGCTTGTCGCCGCTCTGGATGGGGCCGACGCCGCTGGGCGTCCCCGTGAGAATCACATCACCAGGCAGGAGCGTCAGGTTGGTGGATACGAAACTCACAATTTCCGCCGGCTTGAAAATGAGCTGGCTGGTGCTGGAGTTCTGGCGAAGCTGGCCGTTTTGGAACTGCTGGATGGTCAGATCCGCGGGATCCAGCATGGTTTCCACGTACGGTCCGAGCGGCGTGAACGTATCGAACGATTTGCAACGCGCCCATTGCCCGTCAGCTTTTTGAATGGTTCGGTCGCTGATGTCCTGCGCGGCCGTGTAACCGAAGATGTACCGCGGCGCCTGTGTGGGCGACACGCTCCGCACCTTGCGGGCGATCACAATGACCAGTTCCGCCTCGAAGTCCGTCCGGTGCTGCGGAAAGGGAATTTCAATTTTGCCGCCATCGGGCAGCAGCGACGTGGGCGCCTTGAACCAAATCAGCGGTTCCTTGGGCAGTTCACGGTGCATTTCGCGGGCGTGATCGAGATAATTCACGCCCACAGCAATGATCTTGCTCGGCACCACTGGCACCAACGTCCGGATTCCTTTGCGCGGCAGTGGCCGCTTGTCAAAGGAAGGGGAACCAAATACGTCCCCCTGCAGACGAAATAATTCACCGTCCACGACTTTCGCGTAAAAAATGTCAGTGCCTTTTTGAAATCGTCCAATGGCTGCCATAGCGTTTGCAATCGTGATTCAAGTTGTCTGTACACCAGCCCGGCCAACCGATCTTTAACCACCACTCCCGAACCGCCGCCACACCATCTGACTGCGGAAGCCAGTCTGGCCTCGATCCCGCTTTCCACCGTTCCCCAACCCGAAGTGTGCCGGGAAGACGTTCGCGGGTAAATTGCAAAGATGCGATTTCTCCCCAAGGAAGCACGTTTGACGCCGAGCATGGAATTAAGGATTCCGATGCGGACGGCGGCGACTACCGACTCGGCCACGCCCCATCGAGCAGCGATTTGGCCACCAATCTGCCCGGATCAATGACCACATGCTTCACCAACCGGCGCTTCCAGGTGTAGGTCACATGCACCAGATGGTCACTGGTTTGAATGATGGCGGGATAGCTGAACTCCGCCCCCGGCTCGTCTTCCAGCACCAGCACCGCGCTCCAATGCCGACCGTCGCGGCTGACCGCCAGATTCAGCGGACTGCGGCCTCGGACCGCGTGATTGTACACGAGCAGATGCCGTCCATCGATCAGCGTCACGGCATCAATACCGGAATTTGGATTGGGTAAATCCAGCAAGGTCAGCCCTGCCCAAGTCCGCCCGCCATCGTTGGAACCGGTGGCAAACACCTTTCCGCGTGATGTTCGGCCCACGGCCAACAGGTGATCGTCACCCAGTTGGAGCAGGCTCGGCTGGATCGCCGGCGGGCTGTCCGGTGGCTGTGGCACGGTGATCCGTTCCCATGTCTGCCCCAGATCGCCTGTCCGCTCAAAATGAATCTGCCACGCCGGCGGACGTTTCAACCCTTCGGTGCTGCTGCCGCAAACAATGGTGTCGTCAGCCAGTTGCACCGGCTTGTTTTTGCTCGGCCCCAGGATGCCGTCCGGCAAGCGGCGCGGGGCGCTCCAGGTGCGGCCGCCGTCGGCGCTGGTGCGCAACAGGCCCCACCACGCGGCGGGGCGCGGCCCAACCTTGTAAAACAACCACAACGGCCCGTGGCTCGGCTGAAACAGGACCGGGTTATAACAAGGCAGGCTCAGGCCGTTGGTTTGAGTTCCTGTCGCCACCTCCACCGGTACGGTCCAATGGCCAGCCACCCGGCGCGCCGACCAAATGCCCACATCCGGCCGGCCTTCCGCTGTGCCGCCAAACCATGCCGCCACCAGCGACTTGTCCGCAGTTTCCACGATGGTCGAGGCGTGGCAGCTTGGAACCGGATTCGTGGCGAAGATAAACTCCGAGCTCACCAGCCCGGATGGGTCGGACTCCGCCGCCGAAACACGCGGCAGCACCGCGACCGCCAGCGACACCGCCGCCAGTCGCAGAAAAGGATTGGAGAATCTCACCATGTCAAAAACGCCGTTTGACTGGAACCCGCTCGCGCGAGCGGGCGCACTTGGACCCGCCACCCCCGCCGCCCCGTCATGCCGTCAACTTCTTCTCCAGAACCCCGCCCACCAGCGCCGGATTCGCCTTCCCCTTGCTGAGTTTCATCACCTGGCCTTTAAGGGCATTCAGGGCAGCCACCTTGCCGGCCCGATAGTCAGCCACGGACTTGGCATTGGCGGCGATGGCGTCATCACAGAATTTCTCGATGGCACCGGTGTCGCTCACCTGGGCCAGGCCTTTTTCCTGCACGACCGCCGCCGGCAATTTGCCGGTGTCGAACATCTCGGAGAAAACCTGCTGGGCAGCCGAAGTGCTAATCGTCTTGGCCTCCACCAGCTGGACCAACTCCAGCAGGGCGGCCGGCTGGAATTTTAAATGATCAAGGGTCGTCAGGGTCTGCTCCGCCGGTTCCAAACCAAGTGCGGCCTGCTCCTGACGCTCCCGCTCATTGGCTTCCGCCAGCTTCGCCCGCAAATTGTTGATCACCCAGTTGGCCACGGCCTTCGGATGCTTGGATTGACGCGCTACCGGCTCGAAATAATTCCCCAGCGCCACGTCATTTTTAAACACCTCCGCGTCCCCGGCCGGCAGTTGGTATTCCCGGATGAACCGTTGTTTGCGCGCCAGCGGCAACTCCACCACCCGCTGCTGCACGTCGGCCAGCCACGCATCGTCCGGTGCCAGCGGCATCAGGTCGGGATCAGGGAAATAGCGATAATCGTGCGCGTCTTCCTTGGTCCGCATCTCCTCCGTGATCCCGGCGGGATCGTCCCAGCGGCGGGTGGATTGAATGAGCCGGCCGCCGTTTCTGACGATTTCAATCTGGCGGGGAATCTCGTATTCCAGCGCGCGACGCACGCCGGAAAAGCTGTTCATGTTCTTGATCTCGATCTTGGCGCCCAGCGTCGGGCTGCCCACCGGCCGCACGGACACGTTCACGTCGCAACGCACCATGCCTTTTTCCATGTCGCAATCACTCACGCCGCCGTAGATCAGAATGTCCTTGAGCGCGTTCAAATACTCGTAGGCCATGTCGGAACTGGTCAGGTCGGGTTCCGAAACAATCTCGAGCAACGGCACGCCCGCACGGTTGAAATCCACGCCGCTATGCCGTTCGAAATGCGTGCTCTTGCCCACGTCCTCCTCGAGATGCGCCCGCGTGATGCGCACCCGGGACAGGCCGCCTTGGAACTCGAACTCCACCCAGCCGTTGGCGGTGGAGGGTTTGTCGTATTGGGTGAGCTGGTAGTTCTTGGGCATGTCCGGATAGAAATAGCTTTTCCGGTCAAACTTGGCGAAGCGGGGAATGCTGCAATTCAGCAGCAGGCCGGCCAGGACGGTCAGGCGCAACGCCTCCTCATTGGGCACCGGCAGCACGCCCGGCAGGCCGAGACAGACCGGGCACACATTCGTATTGGGCTCGGCGCCAAAGGCGTTGGCGCAGCCGCACCACATCTTTGATTTCGTTTTGAGCTGGACGTGCGTTTCCAGCCCGATGACGGCTTCGTATTCCATGCGGCCGAAATTTAACCACGAATGGTCGCGAATGGACACGAATTTTTCACGCTCCGGCCAGCCGGACCGGTGCGCTGACGAGGAAGCTAGCGGTATAGGCCGAGGGCAATTTCTTGATATTGTCCACCCATATCACCGACCGATGGCCTTGTTTTTTCGCGACCGTGACGTCCCCCCCCGCCGCCCGATTGGCCTGAAGGCCGCCGCGAACGCCGTGAGAAATTTCCGATAACCCGACTGGAATTTAGGATCGTCGAGCGTCCGGCCGGTGGCCAAGCGAACCAGTTGCGGAAAGGCCGCCGGGAACATGCTCAGCGACTGCATGGCCAGCCCCAGGTAACACGCCTCAAAATCGGCGGTCAAATGCCCCTCGCGCTGCTGCCGGCGGATGCACTGGAGCCAACCGGCGGACACCCCCCGGCGCTCCCGTTCACCATTTAATCGGGCGGGCCACCGCAGGGCCTCCCATTCGAGCAGACGCACCCAAGCCGGATCCTCGCAGGCGCTCTTGAACCAAAACGGCAACCGCTCCGCCGGATCGTTGGAAATGGATAGCGCCCAGGAACGGCGTTCCGCCATCTTATGGTGCAACACCGCGCTAAAGAGAGCTTCTTTGTTGCCAAAATAGTGGTACAGCATGCGCTTGTTACCTCTGGCCCGCCGCGCAATCGCGTCCACGCGCGCCCCGGCAAAACCAAGCTCCGCGAACTCGACCGTGGCCGCCGCCAGGATGCGGGCGCGCGTGCGGTCGGGATCACGGGTCTGGCTCACGCGCCTGCCATTCTGATTCATGATAATTAATAAGTAACAGATTAGTTACGTTAAGGCAATTTCAAAATGCAGCCGCGGGCTTTTTTGCTCTGCCGGCAGCGTTTCGCCCGCCTCCCAATCCCTGCGTGGCGCCCAATGTCAAGCAACCCGGCTAATCGAGGATCACCCAGCAAACGCGGAGCAACTGGTGGCGTTGAAAATCGAAGGCTAAACGACGCAGCCATGAGGAGAAAAACACACTGTTGCCACACCGGGATTTCCCGGCCTTTCCTATTATTTGTCGGGTGGGGATGGCGGCGGCGACGGCCGGCCAGCCGGGCGGTCGGGCCGCTTCAGCTCCTCGATTTCCTGCATCATCTTCTCCGCCGCCTCGTTGGAGAGACTGTGGGATACAGAAAGACCGAACTGGCGCTCAAGAAACTGATCCAGCCGCACCCATTGTCCCTGATATTTGACCTGCCCCGTCCAAGCGCAGACCGTCACAAACTGCTGCAAGCGATCCACCCGCACCAGGATCATGACCACGAACACGAGGGCCACGGCCACGGCCACAATGAGCACCAGTGACATGATCTGGCCGGAGACCATTTCTTCCTCGGCCGCTTGCTGGTGTTTGCTGAGGGCGCGCTCCTGTTCTTCCCGTGCCTGAAACAACAGCCGCCGCATGGTTTCAATCTTTTCCTTGCCCCGCGCCGTCAGGGTGAGAACCGAGGCATTGGTCTGAAACTGGCCGGAGGAAAACGCGGTGGCCGGGTCAAACCTCAGGTCCGCGGCAATCATTTGTCCGAGCGCGGCAACGTTGGCCTGCTGGATCGGATCGCCATGGGTTAGCTTGGTCAGGTCGACCAGATCATTGGTGATGTCGCCCATGGCCATTTGGTAGGGGTCCAGATACTCCGGCTTGCCGGTGAGGAGGAATCCGCGCTGGTTCGCCTCGGCATCCACAATATGGGCTTCCATCTGTTCAAATTTGTCCAGGACCTTGTAATTCTGGAGCACCCAGTTGAAGGAATTGTTGAACTGGCCACCCGCTTGATGCACCAGCCAGGTCATCGCAATCAACGCCAACATGGGCATGGACAGGCCTACCCAGAACAACGTGCGCTTGGTTTTTTGCGTCGGGATCATGCTTGAATTACGATATTACCAACCACTTGGAGACAGCGTTTTGTATGCCACCTCGCCTGCCAGCCAAGCCGCTGCGGCAAAGGCTACGTTTGGGTGGCAAGGGCCGGTTTGGCTTGGTGCCATGGGGTGCTTTGTTCGTAAGCATGCGCCAACCGCAGCATCGCGGCCTCGCCAAACGGCTGCCCCAGCAATTGCAGCCCCACCGGCAACTTCGGCGCGGCCGTGAAACCGCAGGGCACACTGACACCGCAAATTCCGCCCAGGTTGCACGAAATCGTGAAGATGTCCGACAAATACATCTGCAGCGGGTCGTCCGATTTCTCCCCCAGCTTGAACGCCGCCGTCGGCGACGTGGGAGTGACAATGGCGTCCACGGTTTCAAACGCCTTCAGAAAATCGTTGCGGATGAGCGTGCGGACCTTCTGGGCGCGCAGATAATACGCGTCGTAGTAGCCGCTGCTCAGGACATACGTGCCCAGAATGATGCGCCGCTTGACCTCCGGACCAAAGCCCGCCCCCCGCGTGCGCTCGTAAAGTTCGCCCGGGTTTTCCCCGTCCACCCGCGCCCCGTACCGAACACCATCGAAGCGCGCCAAGTTGGCCGAGGCTTCCGCGGTGGCCACGATGTAATAGGTGGCCACGGCGTAATCCGTGTGCGGCAGGGAAATTTCGACGATCTCCGCACCCAGCCCGGCCAGTTGCTTGACCGCGGCATCCACCGCGGCTTTCACCTCGGCGTCGAGACCGCCGATCATGTATTCCTTGGGCAGGCCCAGTTTCATGCCCTTGATGTCGCCAGTGAGCGCCGCCGTGTAGTCCGGCACAGGTTGCGGCACGCTCGTGGAATCGCGCCGGTCGTGGCCGGCCAGCACGCCCAACAGCGTGGCGGCGTCCCGCACGTCCTTGGTGAACGGCCCAATCTGGTCCAGGGAACTGGCAAAGGCCACCAGCCCGTAGCGCGAAACGCGGCCGTAGGTGGGCTTGAGCCCCACACAGCCACACAATGCGGCCGGCTGCCGGATGGATCCCCCGGTGTCCGAGCCGAGCGACGCCAGACATTCGTCGGCCGCCACTGCCGCCGCCGAACCACCGGACGATCCGCCGGGAATGCGGGCGGTGTCCCACGGGTTGCGGGTGGGGCCAAAAGCGGAATTCTCCGTGGAGCTGCCCATGGCAAACTCGTCCATATTGAGCCGGCCAAAAACAATGGCGCCGGCAGCCTTCAATTTCTCCACCACCGTGGCATCGTAGGGCGACACGAACTTGCCGAGAATCCGGGAGCCGCAGTTGAGCGGCTGATTTTTGACGGCGAGCACGTCCTTGACGGCGATGGGCACGCCCAGCAACGGGTGGGTGGCGTACTCGGTGCCTTGGGCCAACAAACGGTCGGCGGCGTCCGCCTGCGCGAGTGCGTCCGCAGTGTCGCAACTGAGAAAGGCGTGAAGCTGACCGTCCACGCGTGCAATCTGGTCAAGGCAGGCCTGCGTGGCTTCGCGGGCGGAAACCTCGCGTCGGCCGAGTTTGGCGGTGAGTTCGGAAATAGTAAGCTGGTTCAGCATGGTGGACGCGGATTGGTGGCTGGCTGGTTCATGGTTTGATCCCCGGGTGCATTCCTCCAGTCATCGCGGGTGGGATTTATTCAACGATTTGAGGCACCACGAACAGGCCGCCGGAATGTTTCGGCGCATTGCGCAAGGCGTCTTCATGGGGCAGCGAAGGCTTCATTTCATCCGTCCGGGTGACATTGACCATGGGCACGGCATGCGCGGTGGGTTCCACTTGGGAAACGTCGAGCTCACGCAGCTTTTCGATGTAGCCGAGAATGTGGCCGAGCTGCGCGCCGATTTTCTGCTCCTCTTCCGGCGTGAGGGCGATACGCGCCAGGTGCGCCACGTATTTCACATCAATTTGGGCAGATGCCATGCCCGCAGGGTAGGATGCAGACGGCCGGGAGAAAACAAAAAAGCGTGCTTTATTCCTCGTCAAACTTCCGTTTGACCAAGGCTTCCAGCTCGTCAATCGCCGCGGTGGCATCGACCCCCTTGACATACAGGGTGACCTTGCTGCCCGGGCCGGCGGCCAACATCATCAAGCCCATGATGCTCTTGCCGTTGATCTTCTCGCCGTCCTTTTCCACGAAGATATCGCAGCCGTATCGCGCGGCGACCTTGACAAACATGGCGGCCGGCCGGGCATGAATGCCCGACTTGTTGGTGATGGTGAGTTCCTTCGTCAGGAACTCGGCGTCGGTCTTTTTGGCGCTCATTGACAGAAACGGGGGGGAATTTAGACGTCGGCGAGAGGTAGCGCCACTACAAATTATGGGGACACCGGCGGCAGACTGCTGGCGGCCATCTGCGCGAGCAGGCGTTTGTTCAATTCCTCCGCCGCGTTGTAGCCGGATTTGCGCAGCTTGATCTGGAACGCCGCCACCTCGATCAGCCGCGCAATATCGCGTCCCGGCCGTACCGGGAGGGTGACATGCGGAATGTCCACCCCC
>Ga0326728_10021338_pt1 | contig 12191 bp, 12 predicted proteins | sample MB3enrmetagenome_FD_207602 | JGI IMG/M metagenome (GOLD analysis project Ga0326728, IMG submission 207602) | Lab enriched peat soil microbial communities from McLean, Ithaca, NY, United States - MB31MN | ecosystem: Environmental > Terrestrial > Soil > Wetlands > Peat | place: USA: New York...
TCGCCGTCACAAAATGCGCCGCTATCTCCACCGCAGTGACCTTGCCATCTGCCGCGGCTTGTGTCCGTACTTGCGGATTTACGTCTACCACCTGTGCGTGGAGCGCCATCGCCGCTGACAATAACCAACACAACACAAATGCTGTCTTATGGATGCTCATGTTCCGCCTCTTGTTCACGCCGCTCGGCCGGCTCGACCGTAGCCTTCTGTCTTCGCCGGACTCGGTATCTTCTTGCCACTCGGCTCACATAGCCCTGCACATCGGGAGACGAGTATTCCAGGTTTCGCGAAAGAATCGGGGTTTCACCGACGTAGTAGGCTGCTGTGACCAATCTGAGGTCCCCGTTGAACTTCTGGATCAACCAAGCCAGGTAAGCCACGCCGCCACGGATGTTTTCGTCGAGCCGAAAACGATTTCGAACCCCAAAGCGCAGGGCCGTCTCTGGCATGAGCTGCATGAGTCCGACGGCGCCCTTGGAGGAGACTGCGAACGGGTTCCAACCCGACTCCTCGTCAATGATGGCCTCGACAAGATCCACGGGAACTCGATAAATGGTCGCGTAATATTCTGCCCAGCGCACAGAAAGGTCACGCACGTCTCTAGTGCCGGCTGCTGCCTGCGGTGTTCCTGGCTGCATCAGCACTAGAAAAAGGCACACCAACTGTGCATGTTTCATGCGACAGCCTCCGCTGGGCGGGCTGCCGCTTTGCCCGGCTCCATCTTGCCGGGTCCCTCCCTCTGAATTAACTCATCGCGATATCGCTTCGAATCCGCGACCAGCCCCTCAAAGCCCGCGCGCAGCAGCAGCCGTTTCCGGTCCGCTTCAGTCTTCGCCAACAGTGGCAGCAGTAAGTCCCGTTGATCGTGGGAAATCTCCTCCATGCCCAAGATTTCCAGAGCTTTTGCCAGGTCCAGCATTTCTGCGATTGAGGGGGGCTTCTCCATGTTCCAGCCGCGCAGAGCATGTGCCAGTCCCGCCAGTTGACCGCGCAATCCCACGCTGTTGCTCTTGCTCCGCACGGCCAGGATTTCCGTTTCCCGCTCGACCGTCGGATACTCGAAGCGGAGGTAGAAACATCGTCGCCGAAGCGGGTCACCCAGCCGTCGCTCCTCATTGGAACTGAGCACAACAAACGGCACCGTCGCTGCGCTTATGGTCCCAAGTTTCGGGACCGTGATCTGCCATGCGCTGAGGATTTCTAACAATAAGGCTTCGAAACCCTGGTCCACTTTGTCGAGTTCATCGATGAGCAGCACACAAGGCCGAGTGTTGTACCTGAGTGCCCGAAGCAGCGGCCCCTCCGCGAAGAAATCTATCGTATGCAATCGTCTTCGGATCTCGTTCCAGTCCTTCTCAAGGTGTTCGCTCTGCGTCTCCAAGAACAATTTCTGCAAAGCCTCGTCAAACTTTCCAATCGCCTTGTCCTCGGTGATTCCCACGTAGCATTGCAATCTCTCCACCGGCACGTCTGCGGCAGTAGCCACGGCATACGCCAGTTCCGTTTTGCCGCATCCAGGTGGTCCCTCAATCAGCAAAGGCTTCTGCATGTGCGCCGCAAGGTAGAGCACTTGCAGCGTCACGGGATCCACGATGTACTTCGCCGCCCGCAGCTTGTCCGCCAATTCCTGTGCTGACGAGAACACGCGTGGCTCCTTTCGCTCGTGAAGCTACACCGAAAAGTTCTTTCTTGCACTTTCTGAAAACCGGTTGCGCGTGGTTCGGAGCCCCGCTCTTCCCGAATGTTGCCAGTCTGATCTCTCTGGAATCAGTTCCCAGAATGCGGTCACGCGCCGTTACTCGAAGAATGGAAGTGTTTTGGGTTGGGCCACTTAGGAATGGCGACGGAGCGGGACGTCTGTGCCGCGGATTTCCCCTGGCACCAGCGGTGCGCGATTCCACAACTTTTTTTCGCTGAGAACAAAATGGGTAGTGATGTTCACGTGAGGTCACGGCGAGCGCCCTGCGGCCTCGCGCGGCAAGGTCTCCACAGCTTTTTTCAGTCTGAGAACAGAATGGGTAGTGAACGAGGTGTGCAACCGCCGTGATCTTCCTGCGTCCACCGGTCGGACGTCCACAACTTCTTTCCGCTGAGAACAAAATGGGTGGTGACATTCACGTGAGGTCACCGCGCACGTCCCACGGCCCCGCGCCGCAAACGTCCAAAACTTTTTCAGTCTGAGAACAAGATGGGTGGTGACGTTCACATCAGATCGCCGCAGCGTTTGCGGTCGCAGACTTCCACAGCTTTTTTCCGTCTGAGAACGAAATGGGTGGTGCCCTTGTAATCGAAGTGTCCTTCTTTGCGAAAGCGATGTTGGCTCTCTACAAATCTACGGGACGAGTTGAGGGGGTAGGATTTTCACAGTTCTTTTTCTGCTGAGAGCAACATGGGTGGTGACTGACATTTGAGGTGAACTCGTTGCGCCTGTTGTACCTGTCCTCCCGAGGTGCCAGCGCAGTCCTCAACGCCTCACCACGCTCCGTTTGACACTCCTTCCAATCCGCACTACAACATCGCTCGGCACCATGAATGATATCCGTGCAGAACTCGCAGCCATTTTGCTGAACAGGCAACTTCCGTGTGGGGGTTGGGCCGCCCTTCCCGGCTCATCTCAAGCGGCACTTGAGCCCACCGCTTTGTCATTTCTCGCTTTGGCTTCCGGGCCCGGCCGTACCGCCCGTGATCGCGCCCGACAGTTTCTTCTGGGCAGTCAGAATCCCAATGGCAGCTGGCCGGCGTTTGCGGGAGATGATACCGATGGATCCTGGGTGACCTCTCTCGTTCTAATTGCTCTGCGGGATATCGTCGAGGACACACCCGCGCGACTGAAGGGGTTTGCTTGGCTTTCCCACTCGGCCGGGAAGGAATCGAATTGGCTGTGGAAGTGGAAATTCCGTACGACTGATCGTCATGTCCAGTTCGACCCGGACAAGTTCGGTTGGCCCTGGTTGCCAGGCACGAATAGCTGGGTAGTCCCCACGGCCAGCGCCATCCTCGCAATTCGGGGACTGCCTTGTACATGCGGTATTGAATCCATCGAGTCCCGGCAGCAAAAAGGAATTCAGATGCTGCTGGATCGCGTCTGTCCGGGCGGCGGCTGGAATGCCGGAAATGGAGTGGTCTATGGCGTTCCCCTGGCTCCTCATCCTGACGACACGGCGATTGCTCTTCTGGCCTTGAACCTCGAAACCCAGGAGCCCGCCGTTCGGAGGAGTGTTGAATGGCTGGAACGAGTTGCCCCTCGACTTCTGGCCCCTTGGAGTCTCGCATGGGCCACTCTTGGGCTCGCCGCCCACGGTCGTTCTGTATCCCCACTTGTTGATACGCTGCTACACCTTCCCGAGCTTGACCAGATCGAGGACACGAGCGCTCTGGCGCTTGTGCTGCTGGCTTCCGACTGCTCGCGCGGGTTAGCTGCCTTCGGGGTGAGTGCATGACCATCAGTCGAAGAGATCTCTTGGTGGGCGCTGCGGCCGTTACCGCTGGCGCTGCGGTGTCAGTTCCATACTTCATGCCTCGCTGCTATTTTGTCCGACGGCCACGGCGATCCCACGTGGCCATCCTCCGCGTCGATGAGTATTCCGAGCGGATTGAAGAAATTCTCTTCCGGGGACTCCAGCTTTTCCACATTGATGTCCGGGGGAGGGTGGTTGTTCTCAAGCCAAACTTGGTGGACTACATCCCCGGACGAGCCATCAACACACACCCGCTGCTGGTACTGGCGGCTGCGGAGTGCTTCCGGCGCCTCGGAGCAAGAGTGGTTTTGGTGGCGGAAGGGCCAGGACACCAGCGGGACACACAACTGGTGCTCGCGGAAACCGGTTATCGCCAACATCTTCAGGATCAGCGAATCCGTTTCGTGGATCTGAATCGTGACGAACTCGTCCGTACACCTCTTCGCGCCAGCTACACCGGCATGAGCCATCTGTGGCTGCCGAGGACGGTTCTTCAAGCTGACTTTCTTGTCTCGATGCCGAAGGTAAAAACGCATCACTGGTCTGGAGTCACTCTCGGCATGAAGAACATGTTTGGCGTGGTCCCTGGCAGCAAGTACGGCTGGCCCAAGAACATCCTCCACTGGAGAGGAATTCAGGAGAGCATCCTCGACGTCTGCGCAACGGTTCCGGTTCACTTTGTCATTGCCGACGCCATCATGGCAATGGAGGGAAATGGACCGCTAAACGGAACGCCGCGGCCGCTGGACCGAATTGTCCTCGCCGACGATCCAGTAGCCGCCGACGCGACTTGCGCAAAGCTGATGGGCTTCGATCCCGATCGAATCATCCATATTCGTGAGGCGTCGAAGTTCCTCGGGAACGCCTCCGATGAATTGATCCAACAACTCGGCGAGACCATCCAGAGACCGCAGGTGCCACTTCAAGTGGTGCCCGAGTTTCAATATCTCCGCGCGGCATGAAGCCCTGTTCAACTGCTTCTCAGCGTGAGTTGAGATCGCTTCCCAGTTCGCGCGGTTACGACTGGCTGCGCGTTGGCTCCAAAGCCAGTCCGCAGCTTTTTTCGTGCACGCGTCGTACAATCTGACATTGTTCCTGGCCAGCACCGTTTGAACGGCGAGCGCGGCATTGTTTTTCCACCCGGTCACAGCTATCCTGCTCAGAGCTGGGGTGGGGTGGGCGCGTGCTGTTTTCAGGCTTAATTCTTTTCAAGGCTTGCCGCCTTTGGTCTTTCTGCGAATAATGAGGTTTGCGCACGTGAGGCAATCGAAACAATCCAGGAAGAAGGTTCGCCGGCGGACGGGCGGTCCGGATTACAAGATTGAGCGGGCCGCGCGCGATCGAGCTGACGAACAAGCCCTCCGTGTCCCTTGGCAGCGCCTATGGGAAACCCACAATCAGTACGTAGAAATGCAGGAGTTCTATTGTTGGGCTCGTTCCATCATTGAGACCGAAGATGGCGTTCCAGACTGGCTGGCCAGGATACTTGAGCGGCGCTGCCCGGGATTCCTCGAGGAACAGAAACAATCTCAAAGTAATCGCCCGAACGCCCTTCCTCTTTCGGTTCGTCTTCTCTTTTGGATTCAGGAACACATGTTTGCGACGGCCAAGAATGAGGGCTGGTTTGAAGCGGTCCAGTTCTACGCGATCCGCGATCCTCGCACGTGCAGGGCGGAAGCGTGCTGGTCCGAGTGCGTTAAGAAGTGGAGGAAAGCGAAGCCAAGGAAGTACCCATCATTGAAGCAATGGCTGCGCGACGCTGCGCAGCACGATGCTTATGCCCATCTGACTCCAGGCGCGCGCAGGGCAAGGGCATCACACATGCTCGTCACAACTGGACGGCTAAGCAGAGCTGTTGCTCGTTATATGGACTGGGAGGCGTTTGCATACTGGGTTCGTCCGGCGCTTGAAGCTGCGACCCCGCTTCCAGTCGAGGTTGCCCGAGAACTGGCTCGCCGATGCCCAGGGTTCTTGGAGTTCAATGGGAAAGCGCGGAAGTCCGATCGCGCAGATTCTCCCCAGGATTGGCATCGACTGATGCTCTGGGTCACAGACCGCTTCTTTCAGCACGCCAAGAAAGAGGGGTGGATGGATGCCATCTTGCTTTCCGTCCGGAGTCATCCTCGTGCGATACGCACGATGGAATACTGGGATCACTGTGATGGGACCTGGGCATCGAACTTGCCTGATCCGTACCCCTCCTTTCAGAGTTGGCGTCAGCAAGCTGATTCCTACGTCGTGGTAGCGCCAAACGGCAAATCTCAACTTGCCTGCTGATCGGCAGGCAGGCGGCCCGCACGGACTTGTGCCATGGGCGCGCGGCAAGTTTGAACGTGTCCGAAATACACGTTCCCGCGAATCTCGCGCTTGCACTTCGGGCAAGGTCTGACGACGAGCGCCTGCTTCTGTGAAGGAGTTATTGGCAAGGCCCGCTGTTCCTCCGCTATTTCCAGACCATATTCTTCGATCAGCCATTTGGCGACGTCTGGATCCATGAGCCGCAAATTCAGTTCCGCGCCGTGCTGCCGGCAGAACGCCTCAAAAGCCCGGTCGCTTACATACGGGTCCACTACTTTGAGATCTCCGCTGGCGATCCAATTTTCCACGTCGGCCGCAGTAACACCCAACAGCTTCGCAACTCGTTCCCAAGAGTACGCTTCCTTTCCCCTCCATGGGTCTGGGACCATCTTATCTCCCAGTCCCGGCTGCAGTGTGGCTTGGCGTTTCTCGCAAAATTCCGCCAAAGAGACTGCTGACACCCGCGCGTCGCGTACTCCCAACGATCCATTTCCAATCCAATGCTGAAGCCGCCGATAGCTCACATGCAGCGTTTGTTGCATGCGTCTCAAAGACCATCCATCCGTGACTTTTGCGCTTATGCCTCGGCCCTTAAGCCGGGAGCGAACCGATTCTTCGGAACGGCGAAGTTTCTGAGCGATTTCTGCTACAGAGTCGTAACCGGCCCGCGCAAATAGTTCCTGCTCCTCTTGCTCGGTCCAACGGCGCCACTCCCCATTTTCTCTACTTGCTGTTCTTCCTTGTTCCAGCCAGCCTTGACTTCGGGCAAATCTCGATACTGCCCGTCCGGACAGGCCCGAATATAGCTGCCTGGCTCTCTTAAGCGCCTCTGCTTTTTGGGAAGCTCCATTCCGATATCCATCCCGCAGAATCTCAATGAGGTCCGCATCGAAGTCCGCCGGGTCAGCACGTTCTCTGCACGCCTTCTCGCGCAGGTGTCGCATCCGATGCCAGATTTGAGCGGGCGAGAGTTCTGGAACAAGTTGCCGTACCTTCTTGGCTGCCTCGCGCTTGCCTTCGCGGCCATACTTCATCCCCACGACCAGGATCTGGTCTACCTGCGGCAACCACTTGAAGGGTTTGCTCTCCTTCTTGCCCTTGGGATCGAGACCGTTTTCCATGAGCAGATCTCACTGCACTTCGTCTGCTTGGACAGCCGCGTTCACCTTCCGAACTCGGAGCGCCGTGCGGATGATTCGGACTAATCAAAGCAAAACGACACTTTTGTAGGCACTAATTGTTTTCTGGACATCCGCCATCTGCAGACTGCGGAGTCCCAATTACGGCTACCCCTCTGAACTTTCATCTACTGGTTATCTCCTCGAAGCTATGTGTATCCCGCGAGACCCTGTATCGAGTATCTCAGGGCCAGTATTACCGACGAACAAAGCCCGGTTGTTGCAAGTGATTGGACTGGAAGACCAACGGGTTAAAACGGTAGGAAGAAGACGTGCGCGGACCCGACTTCCTCCACCCCTGGTGGAGAGGGGATTCCCGTTGAAGGAATCGCCGGATTGCTGGCCGGGTCGCCATATCGTCTCACTAGTGCCGATGCCAACCATGCGGCAAGGACAGCGAGATTCTGCCTGGGCGGCCTCGCCTCACGCGTCGGGGGTAGCTCACGATGCTTCGTCTGCCGCACCTTCGGGTGCGGCAGGCTGTTCGAGTAATTCATCCCTCCTGCTTCTTCGTGATTCATGCCTCCGAACGTCTTGTCAGACCTTCACGGCAAAGAAGGGGCGCGTACTAAGTGAAACACTTTGAACGTGAAAAGGTTGCCTTCTTGCCAAAATTAAGTTTCCGTGAACGACTGTCTATGCCGACTTCCACGTATGCCGGCCATCTCTCCGGTGCTTTTTCCTTGGTCGGGCATTGCGACCCAGTCCGATGGTGCGGTTGACCGCCGTGGCGGAACACGCAGCAGCCTGATTTTGAGACATTCACTCTTCCGCCTATAATGCCGGCAAAAATAGGGACCCGATCTATGGCAACCGCCCCATCCTCGCGGCCCGCGCATGTATATTGCCAGCGCCTTGCACACCTGCAACGAGGGGAGAATCCTGCCGAATGTGTCCTCGCCAATGGCACAAAGCTGCTCTTGCCCGCCCTTCTTGCCAGTCATCTCGCCGTCGGAGACGAAATTAGGTTCCCCGTCACCTCGCCTTCTACGGCGGCACGAACCGAGATTTGTGTCGAAAAGAACTCGCTCGCAGGCCGAAGCAGGCAGCTCTATCAAGCACCGATTGGTTACGTGACCCTGCCAAAAGTAGACACCGGCAAACGACATTTTGTTTCCGCCGAAGTGCAGCAGAGCAGTTTCGGAATCGTCTCGGTCTTTCTTCCTTGCAAAGTGCTCCGGGAGTACTTCTACCGCATCTCGCCCGACCGGGGACGTGGCGCGCAATCGACACTCTACGAGGTGCTAAGGATGCCGATAACCGCTTCTCCGGCGGAGTTGCGCGTGGGTTTCAAACTTCGCGATCTGGAACTCCACCGGGACGGCGCTCGTCAGACGGAGCGCACTGCCCTGGAGCGCGCCTTCAATATTCTGGCTCAGCCCGAATTACGGGCGTGCTACGACGCGCTCCTGGCTGATCCGGAAGCGCCGGCAGCATTCCCTTACGGTGGCTTCGGTTCTCTTTTGGTGGCCGGAGAGCGCTCCCGGGACGGGCACACGTTCTTTGCCCATCGCATTCTGGCCTTCCTGCCCGAACGCCGGCAACGCCGCTTCCGGGCACCGATGCGTCAGTGCGACTTCTACGGCGACCGGGCGTTCTACCGCGACGTTCGTCGCCGGCTGGAACTATGGATTGACCCGGCTGTTCTGCACCTGACCTGGGACGCGACCTGGAACCAGTGGAAACACCTGCTGCCAACCAAGATGGAGGTGAGCGCCACCTTTGTGCAAAGCGGCAAGTACCGACGCCGGCGCGGAGAGTGGGAATTGGTTCAGTGGGAAACTGCGCTGCCCAGCCGAGTGGAAGTCAAGCTCCCAGACGAGATCCAGGAACAATTAGACACCGCCCGCAGAACCTATCTTCGCTTCGGGCAATACTCGGCCGCGTTGGATCGAATCCGAACATGCATCCAGTGCCAGGCCATGGAAAAGGCTGACTTGGAAAAGGTATGTTCTGAGCTTCGCATTCCGGGCGACTTCGATGTCGCGCAGATTAGCTGGCGTCCCGATTACGATCCGTTTTTCTACCGCCAGCTATCGCGTCGAGCACGCCGCATCTACCTGTTCCGTGACGAGTACATTTTCGATCTGGAAAAGGCCGTTGTCGTGGAGACGCCCCAGCTAGGCCATGCCACGTACATTTTCGCCAAGCCGAGAAGTATGGAAGGATTTTTGGCCACGTATACCAAAATCACCAAAGAGGACATCCGCCACAATCGCGACAATGTGGCGGCACAACTCAGCTTCCTCGGGCGGATAGTTCACGGCGTTGACCCCAGGGCATGGTTCAACGATTTGAAGCGCCGCGTTGGGGAAGCGGCTTAATTCTCACTTGCCATTGCTTATTTGCGCTCAAGCGCGGCACGCTTGTGTTTCCCTCTGTCCCGCTTGCCTCGAAACGAGGCGGCGCTTCCCACATCCTCCCTATTCGGATTAGGATTGCCCTTTAAGGGAAGACGTTACCTATGCACAAACCACGAACCCTCATGGAACATATCCATGTTCTTCACAAGACGCTGCAAGGGGTTAATCGGCAGATGAATCGTGAGCCGGATCTGAAGGATGAGTCTGATCTTTGCTTGGGTGCGATGCCTGACGTGTTTTCCGATTGCGACATTGTCGCTGAGTTTGCGGGGGATGCTTTGGCAACCCTGGAGGATTGGGAAAGAGAACTAACTTTGGATGATCTCAACGCCGGCCGCACAGAGATTCATTGAAGGCTATCCCTGCACTTCTGCCAGATTGACTAAGCTCGTACCATTGCGACTTCCTGAGCGAGAAATCATCTGCGCTCAGAGCAACATTCGGGTCATCGCCGCGGTGCGATGTCGTGTGTGCCGCAAACGTCCACCTCCAAATGCAGGCGATACCAGACATCCACAGAAATTTCTCTGCTGAGAACAAGATGGGTGGTGACTCCACCTCCGCTGAACTAGGAGGTCTCCGCTTGCAGATGAGACAAGTTTCCACACACTCTTGTAGCTCGGATCCATGTGGGTGGTGGCACGGAGGTGGGATCGGTCGCTTTGCGCTCACAAAAAGCTGCATCCTGTTCCTTGCTAAGCTCTCCTTCTATCCAACTTTCCTCAGTTTTCGATGGACGCGTTGCACGACACTTTCCGGTATTCGCAGCGTCGTGTATCCCCTCCTAAACCTGGTTTCAGTGCTCTCCCACTTGAATACTCCAGGCTCGTTGTTAAAAATGCGTCGGATTGTTCGTTCGCTTAGGCCCCACAATTGAACCAATTCGCTCACGCAATAGTGCCGCTCGAAGGCGACACCGACTGGCTCCGATGAACTGCTTGATCGGACAAGGCTGGGCTGGGCAGAACTTTGCGATTCCATGGCACACCATTTGTAGCTCTATGTAGAACAGGTTTGAAAATCCGTCAAACGGAGACGTCGGGCTCTCGGCCCCCCCATTGCACATATTCGGCCTGCGGTTGTCGCCAGCTGGTTTTCGGAACTCAATATGCGCTGGCTCAGGGAAATGCAAATCTGGAAACAATAAGGAAAACCGGGGAAAACTTGGTGAGGATCAACCCAAGCATGCACATCAAACCATCGTCTGGGCAAGCGCAACGTGTAGCAGACACATCCCATCACGAAGTGGTCGTGGGCCTGGCAAATGAGACTAGCTGGCGCGTTGCGTTAGTAATTGCTCGTGCGCCATCTCTTATCCCCATTGCCGACCAGGCGGCCCGCACGCTCGTCGCCAGTTTCTGCTGCCGCTCCAACACCCAGGGAGCATAGTGCTTCTGTGTAATCAGAACGCTTGAGTGCCCGAGCAGTCGGGACACCTCCTCAAGCGGCATCCCCGCTAACAAGTATTCCACTGCAAATGTATCCCTAAGCATGTGGAGGTGAGCCGGCTTACGCTGTCGATCACTTTCCGCGAAGAGTTTGGGATGCCTTTCGGTTGCTGCGACCAGAATCCTCTCAAAAATTTTGATCCAGTTCGAAACCTCGCTCTTGCGCTTGCTGCGCCCGCTCCAGAAGAAACAGTTGGGGTGTGTGTAGGAGCTCCCTGGCACATTACGCAGCTCCTCGGCCACGTCATGCGGCAGCAGACCATACACCGGCGAGCTTGCTTTCCCCTTTACTTTCTTCTGATAAAGGAACAAAGAATCGTCATCGCGCAGCTTGTCCCTGGAGAGGCAGGCGGCATCCCCCGCACGCAAGCCGCTCCAGCGCAAGAGCTTCAAGAACGCTCGGGCGCGGCGCGAGTTTACCGTATCGCCGGCCTTTCGAGTGTCGCGGCTGTCATAAAAATAGGTCGCCTCGATTAGCGCATCAAACTGTTCGCGGGTGAACGGCAGCGTTTCATCCTGCTCTGGGGAAACCTTCTTGATTCTCTTGGCGGGGTTTTCAGTCACCCAACCCTGTTCCACGCAGAAGAAGAAGAATGTGATGACCCGCTGATGTTGGTTGTGGCGTGTAGTGGGGGCGCCGTGCCAGGAACTAATCCAGCGCCGTAGTGTAGCCACATCCAGTTGCGATAGGAACGTGATTGGCAAATCTTGGCCGGCACACCAGCTCACGAGACGATTCAGAGTGAGTTTGTACTTCGCGCGAGTGGCTTCTGCACGATTGAGCCGTCCGATCTCCTCAAGGAAATGTTCAACGGCAACAGCTATCTCTAGTTGCGATCTGTGGCCTTGTGCTTTGGCTTCGAGCTGACGTTGCAGTTGCCTGATCGGATCAAAGGAATCCCGGATCTCACGCGCTTTTTGTTCCGCTCTTTCCCAGCTGCGAGTCTTCGCACTGACCAGTTTGTATTTTCCTTCGTGGTAGATGTAGAGCCACTTCGCGCAATTGCATCTCGCCCAATCTGAACGGTTTCGCTTTGGGCAGTTGCGATTGTGGCGCGTGTAGACCTTTACGGTGATCAGTGTGCTCCCGGCGACCGGTCCCTGAGCCTGAGCCGTCGTGTTGCCGTGATGCTCGGTGCTGATCTCAGCTGCAAACATGCCCTTCCACCCTTCCCCCGAATTTTTCGCAATCTAGCATCGGCCTGGATCTCGCACAAATGGCCGCAAAGAAAGGCGAAAAACGCCAAAACAGCGGAAGTTTTCTTACATTTTTCTTACAGTTGTTTGTTGTCGGGAAGGAAAGACTTGCAGAATCAAAAACTTAGGTTTGGTTGCGGGGGGTGGATTTGAACCACCGACCTTTGGGTTATGAGCCCAACGAGCTACCAGACTGCTCCACCCCGCAGGAAAATCATATCAGTGTGGTGAAGCGGGGTCAAACCGGAG
>Ga0326728_10021339_pt1 | contig 12191 bp, 15 predicted proteins | sample MB3enrmetagenome_FD_207602 | JGI IMG/M metagenome (GOLD analysis project Ga0326728, IMG submission 207602) | Lab enriched peat soil microbial communities from McLean, Ithaca, NY, United States - MB31MN | ecosystem: Environmental > Terrestrial > Soil > Wetlands > Peat | place: USA: New York...
TTTCGGTATTGGAAACCTGCTTGGAGATTCGTTCCGACAGGGTTTCCAGCCCTTGCAAAATCAGAAAGGCATCAAAGGGACTGAGGACGGCCCCCAGGTAGGCCTGGTATATAAGACGGATCCTGGACGTAAACGGGAACTTTGGGAATACCTCCAGGATGTTGCGCTCACGCTTGGTCTTCAGCTCATTGAGAGTGTACCGGGTGGCCTCAAACTGCGGGTACTTTCCGTTGGCCCAGTTATATTTTCCGTTTTCCACTATCAGGCCGCCCAATACCGTTCCGTGGCCGCCAATGGCCTTGGTAGCAGAGTAGACGACAATATCGGCGCCAGAATTGAAAGGGTTGAAAAGATAGGGCGTGGCAAAAGTATTGTCCACCACCAGCGGGATATCATGATCATGGGCCACCTGCGCGATGGCTTCGATATCATGAATCGTGGCGCCGGGATTGGTTATCGATTCGATAAAGATCCCCCTGGTGCCTTCCCTGATGGCTTTCCGAAAAGATTCGGGGTCATCGGAATCATCGACCACGTCAATCTGGATACCAAACGAGGGAAAGATCTTCAGGCCATCAAAGGTCCCCCCATAAAGCCTGGGAGTGGTGAGAATCCTGCCGCCGCCCTCCGCCAGGTTGAGCAGCGTATAAGAAACCGCTGCCATCCCTGAAGCGACGGCAATGGCCCCCGTGCCGCCGTCCAGCGCCGCAATCCTCTGTTCCAGAACATTCACGGTCGGGTTGCCGATCCGGGAATAGACAAAACCGAGTTCATCCATGGCGATCAGCCTGTCGGCCCGGTCCGTGTCGCCAAAATCAAAGGCGACCGTCTGGTAGATCGGAACAGCCACCGCATGGTTATGTTCCTTGGAGTCATAGCCCGCTCTAACCTTCAGCGTATCGAACCCATAATTTTCCGCCATCGTCTGTCCCTTCTCTCAAATTATTGTCTTGGTTATCGAAAGCGTTCCGGATCCAGCGGATATTTCCCGAGCTTGCGGGCAGTCTCGACTAGGGCATGAATATTTTCAGGTGGAGCATCGTAGGGCAGTCCGCACCCCAGTGACAGGACATACCCCTTGGGGTTGTCATAGGTTTTACGCAGGCACTCCTTGACATCTTGCTCCACGTCCAGCGGAGTTCCAAAGAGCATCGTTTCGACCGGTTTCACGTTGCCTGTCAGGGTTACCCGATCACCCACCGCCCTCTTGGCGTCTTCCAGATCGATCTCATTATCCAGGCTCAGGGTTCCAGCCCCTGTATCCGCCATGTAACCCCACAGTTTCGTCGTATTGCCACATATATGCAACAGGGGAGGCTTGGCGCCGGCGCGCACGATTGCCGCCACCAGGTCTTTCAAGTACGGTAAAACAAACTCCTTAAAATGACCGGGGCTGATCAGGCTTCCCGAGGCGTCCGGTTCCGCAATGGCGAAGTTCACTCCCAGTTTGGCGGCCTCTTGAATATAGGGGACAGTGCTGTCGACAGCCAGGCGGAGCGCTTTATGCACCCTTTCCGGATTGTAGCGAAAATCGCGGAGCAGATTATCGATCCCCCGGATCTCCACCGCCGTCGTGAAAGGGCCCGGTACGCAAGTATCAACGAACACCTCTTCTCCAATCGCCTCGGTCAAGATCTGCAAGGCTTCCAGAAAGAGCGGCAATCTTCCGTCCCGATGGGGATCGGGGATGTCCAGAGCATCGAGGACCGAGGGATCCTGGGCGACAAACTGCAAAATATAGGGCGTGCTCTGCTCTGGAAAGAACAGTTTACTGCCGAGGGCCTCGGCAATCCCGTGCAGTCCAGGGCCAACACCCGCTCCATCATAGCCATAGGCCCGGTAAGACTGGATCTCCCCCTCGGCCATGTAACGAGCCGAGTGGTGCAGGTCTGCGATGCTCACGCCGATCGCCTTGGCAGCATGTTCATCGACACTGCAACCGCATGGAATATGGTCGTACTCTCTTCCTTCAAAATAAGCGTTGAATCGTTCCTTTGATGTCATTTCATCCCGCACTCTAGCCATCGTTGCCCCTCTCCTCTCTTTTGCCACTCGGCTTTGATCTAAACTGGAGGCTAAGCATGATCAATACTCAGCCTCCAGTTTAACTAGTCAGCCAATATACTCATTTTCAGACATATTATGTTCTGCTACCATTAATCCTAGTATTAGTATTGGCTTATTTATATATCATCGATAGCATCTTGTCAACCACATTTTCAATTTAGTGGTCACCGTCTCCTGAGCTTTTAGCGCGCCTGATCCTCCTCCAGGCAAAACAAAATGATCGCAGTGATCTTGCTGTCATCATTTGATGGCCAATCCGTTTCGTACTGCATAGGCGACCAATTGTGACCGGTTGTGCAAAAGGAGTTTTTCCAATAAATTTTTTATATGATTTTTTACCGTATTCTCAGCAATAAACAGTTTTTCCGCCAACTCTCTATTTGTAAGTCCCCCTCCCAGGCAGGCAAGGATCTCCTGCTCACGCCTGGTCAAGATCTCTGGCTTGGCCTCATCCACATTGCCTCCCGTTCTAAGTTGCTGCAGCAGTGTTCCGGCCATTTTCCGGGGATACTCCGCATCCTCGAGAATCAAGGAATGCAAGTAGGCCAACCAATGCTCAGGTTCCATATTTTTCAACAGGTATCCCTGCGCTCCAAACTGCAGGGCTGTTAAAAGGTCCGCCACATCATCCGATACGGTTAAAATCACGATGCGAATCTGAGGATAATGCTGCTTGATCTGGCGGGTAGCCTCCATGCCGTCCCACTCAGGCATGTTAATATCCAACAACAGCAGATCCGGTTGCAATAACCCGCAAAGCTCAAAGGCCTCTTTTCCGTTCACCGCATCCCCCACCAGCTCAAAAGAAGGGTCCTCCGCCAGAAGGCTGCGGATGGCCGACCGTGCCAGTGGGTGGTCATCAGCGATCAGAATCCGGAAACATTCCATCCTATCTATCTCCCTTGCAGAAAGTTAAACGAATCTCCAGTCCACCCTGCTCTCTGTTTCGCAGATCGAAGGTAGCTCCCAACCGGCCGGCGCGTTCTTGCATCATCGATATCCCGTATTTTTTCGGGCAATCCAAGCGGTCGGCCATCCCCGTTCCGTCATCTGCAATCCGTAATGTCCAACCGTCATCCCGGGCGTCAAAGGCAATATCGACCCGCTTAGCCCCGGCATGCTTTTGAATGTTTGTAAAAGCCTCCTGAATAATTCCGAAAAGCAGGACTTCCTCGTCAGAAGAAAAAAAGGCGAGGGGGATCCTGATCTCCGGAGCAATCTCTATTCCTGTGATGACGGCCCATTCTTCGAGCCATCTTAGCAGCCTGGTATTAAAAGAAGCGCCCTCCTCCGGCAAAGAGCGCAGGTTAAAAATAACCTGCCGCACCTGGTGATCGATTTCGGAGACTGCAAAACGGGCCTCTTCCATCTGCCCCTGCTGCAATTTAATATTCAAGAAAAAGAGGGTTTGGGCAATACTGTCGTGCAATACCCGGGCCAACCGCTCACGTTCCTCGTAAACCGCAACTGTGGCCCTTTCTTCGGACAGATGCTGGTTGATGCCTTCAATGGTGCGGAACATCCAGGTTGCATAAATAAAGGACAGGATCAGCGTCAAAAGCGTTATGTAATAGTTCCCGGCCGTCATGGGAATGTATCTTAGCAGCAGGGTATGGCGGATAAATTCAAACCCGCCGATGATCAGTGGGGCGAGGAGTATCGTGAACCATTTCAGCGTGCGGTATGTCAAAAGCATCCCGTCCTTAAGATAACGCTCTGTTATGTTCCTGGAACTGAAGCTGACCGAGCAGTTTTTCGGTTGACGCTGCTCCATGGTTCACGTATTGCGGCCTGCCATGGCAATCCAACACGAAGGTCGTTGGCACACTCAGCACGCTCCACTATTTAAACAAGCCGCCCCTCGCTTCCATTCCAGCCACTTTTCCAACATCTTGCGTTGATCCGGCGATCCTCTTCCTGCGATCGCAACGACTCCTTACCGGCTAATAGCCTCGTTACGGCGGCTTCAAGGATCTTCCGTCAGTAGTTGTAGTACATTTCCTCGACCAGCGTCAGGCAGCCACGGTATCCGGCATAGGTGCGGTTCAGGATGATCTTATCCCGTGTCGGGAAACTGGCGTTGAAAAAGACGGTGTCCAACTCGTCGGCCGTTTCCCCTTTAAAGGAACTGCCGATGCGGAGGATGCGGAGGAACGGAATGCGGAGAGGCTTCACGAATAATCTTTTCCAGCAGCATCGTCCCCAGCATCTCCGCTTTACATCAAACTTTCGTAGGCACAAGCAGAGAGCCTATCTAAAATAGATTCTTCAACATAATTTAAGCTTTTTTCAGGAAGTAAATAATGCCATTCAGCATAAAAATATCGAGAGATTTCTTTTATAAAGATATGATGATTTTTCAGATAATCAATTTTTATGCTCATTGCTGATTTCTCTTTTCGGGACTAACCGGCCAAATAAAGTCGGGGTTATAAGGCATGATTTTTACCATACCACGTCCCAGCCCGATGATCGGCATATTTTTTTCTCCATCTATTTTTCAAAACTAATGTTTAAAAGGTAAAATTATCGTATATCGGAAAAGGTTCATTGTTTAGCCTATTCTAGCCAATTTCGGTTCTCAGGGCGATGATCAGGCTTAATGAAACTCCGATCACGAAGATGGCGCCCGCAAACGATTTAGCGTATGTGAAGGTTGCAAAGTTTATAACCAGTTCAGCCAGAACGATCGTGGCGATCACGCCCCAGAATATCCGCCAATCGCCGCAAAAAAAGTTAAATACCTCTTTGAGCGCACGAATGATGATAGTCATGAGCGGATAACTCCCCCTTCAGCCTTGAGTTGTTTTTGCACAATTCCATGAGGCCTGAGCCACCAGACAATTAGCGTGCTCAGAATGAGGTAGCAGGCAACCAGTACCAGCAGGAACAGATCGGATAACGGCCATTCAATGCCCAGTCCTTCGCCCGCCCAGAAGGTTCCGAAAGTAACCAGCATGATTCCGACTGTAAACTTGAGCGTGTTCTCCGGAATCCTGGTAAGCGGGCTATTAAGGGCCAGGCCAAGGATCACGACAACCAGAAATGCCAGCAGGGCGCCGGCCGCGGCACGCCAGATTCCTGCGACCTCGTTGGCTGCAGCGGTAGCGCCAAAAGTAATAACGATAAAGGCGACTTCCAAACCTTCAAGCAGGACACTCTTGAAGGAAACGAGAAAGCCGAACCCGTTAAACTCAGCAGAGCTTATAGCGCCATGGATCCTGAGCTCCCGCATCTTCTCTTCATAGATCGCCGCTTCGTCGTGCAGAGTCTTGAGGCCACAGTAACGAAGCAGGGATTTTTTAAGCCATTGCATACCGAAAAATATAAGTACGATTCCAACGATAAGCCGCAGGATTCCGATAGGAAAGAGGACCAGGGTGGAGCCGAATGTGGCAACCAGGGCAGCCAGGAGCAGCATAGCAGCGCCGGCTCCCAACAAGCTACTTCTCCAATTAACTGTCACCCCCACCGCCAAGACAATCGTCAGGGCTTCGACAAATTCAACCATTGATGCGAGGAAAGCCGGCAACATCGCAGACCAAACCATGTATTCGTTCATCCCCAATTCCGGTTAGTTTGTTCACGTAACTTACAGCGCGTCTTTGCCGGTAGGCCCAACGACAATATTACAGCACAGGAAAAGCATCAAGAGTATGGCCGAGCTGCTTAAGCGGACCATTGCCAGGGCTGACGGGCTCAGTTCCTGGCTGAAGAAGCACTTGTACAAAGCTCCGGCCATCCCAAACAAAATCGTGGCGGTGGCCAGCAGCAGGTATCCCCATGTCTTGTTTGGCATGGGGCGGACGGCCTACTTCCTGCAAGATGAAATCCAATCCAAACCATCATCGTTCACCATCGAGCCCAAACGGTTTTCTCTCGTTCCGGCAGTCGATTCATTCAAATTAATGGTCAAAACAGGACTGAGCCTGTATTCATGTAAACAAATTTCTGCACGGCAGGCAGTCCCTGCCTCACCTTCTTGAGCAGATCTCCCCGATTGGCCATCTATTTGCATCCCCGACACTTCTTTAAAAAAAAGATAGAGATCAGATAATCGCTCTGGTCTCCAGTTTTCCGGTCAACCAATAACGTCAAACTTAAGGATCTCTTTTTAACATGAGAGGCTGAAGTGGTTATCACCGGGAAGCCCCTGGCGGTCTAGCCAGCTTTTCTGGCGCTCTGCAATTTAGATTAGTAATACTATTATGTTAGTAATATACTTAATACTGGCTCCTTCTGGTAATGTCAATGGTGTGCTCAAAAAGTTTTTCCCAAGCTATCGATTCACCGGCGCCGCAGGGCATGCTCAGAGATGCTGTGACAAAATTCAACCATTGCCAACCTTTCTACCCCCACCGGTTGCTGATATTTCAAGATTTACGATGACGGTTATTAAGAAAATCGTACATATCTTCAACATCCTTAAATTTCAGTTGTTCCGCCATTTTCCTGGCTGTAGATGGAGATACGTTGGTACCATCACCATGGCTATGAATGGTTGTCTGACGATAAAGGCCATCGGACCCCACCCCACGCCAAAGCATACTACCTTTTTGAGCCCTGGCCACTCCAAGCCGAATGCAAATTGATTCGATATCCCCGAAGGTAAATTGTGAAGGCACTTTAGACCCTCAAGACTTTCTTCACTTTGTTGATATCTCCGTTACAGCGAGCAATTCGACGGAGGTATGGGTAGTGAGCAAGACGGTTGACCATGGGAGACAGGTAAAACGATAGTTCGGAAAAATACAATTCCGCATACTCGCTGGCTGCAGTAGCTAACACTTCGCTGGCTTCCTCGAGAGTCTCACCATAGCCAATGATATCAATTTCTTCAAGGGATACGGTGTGCGAACCGTTCTTGTCCTCCTCCCATTTTGGAGCAAAGACAAAAGAATCGGTCAGTGAGTCCAGCAAATCCGTGGCAATTATGGATATCAAGGGACTATTAAGCTGCCTGCCATCTTCAATAAGAATTTCCTGGCCATTTAATGCCTCACGCCGAAGTTCGGCAAATCGATCACGAGCTATACTAGCAGAAAACATCTGCATCATTTTTACCACCTCTTGCTTATATTATATCCGAACAAAGCCATTTACGCCATATACGCCATATTATATTTTAGGGATTGTAAGCGTGCACCCGGGAGCACGCAGGTTATGGGCCGCCCCTCCGCACAAGCCGAAAGCAAGCACTACCCGTTCATATCCGCTGGAATCATCAATTATTTTTTGAAGCTCTTCATGAAGCCTGGCGGGATGTAAATGCAACCCCATCTCGACAAAAACAAAGTCAACATCGGTGCCCGCCTTGACAGCAAGGAGTTCGGATTTCATCACTTCACAGGCAATAATCTTATATGCCATGGCATCACCCTCTATAGCAAGAAAAGGGCTCCCCGCCAGTTCAAATTCCCCAGTCGGAGCGCCGTACTTGGATTGAGCTGTCAGTTCGCAGAGATCTCCAGTAACCGGTGATCGACACTCCCCAGGCTCTTCAGCATCATAATTCAAGAGAAGTTTTCGGGGTTCAAGGGATAACGACCATATTTGCGTGCCGACTCAAAAAGCGCATGAATGTTCTCCGGGGGAGAGTTGGGAGGTAAGCCACACCCGAGAGCCAGGATATAGCCCTTGGGGTTGTCATAGGCTTTACGCAAGCACGCTTTGACATCTTCCTCCACGTCATCCGGCGTTCCCAGCAGCATTGTCTCCATCGGTTTCACGTTCCCCGACAATGCTATCCGATCACCAACCGCCTGTTTGGCGTCAGCGAGATCGACCGTATTGTCCAGGCTGAGGATACCAGCGCCCGTATCAGCCATAGATCCCCATACTTTAACGGTTCTGCCGCAAATATGCAGTGACGGCCGGCCGGCCCCAGTCCTCAGAATCGCTTGCACCAGTTCTTGAAGATATGGCAGGGCGAACTCCTGAAAATGTCTGGGACTGATCAGGCTTCCCGAGGCCGTTGGGTCGGCGATAGTAAACTGCACCCCCAGTTTTCCGGCCTCTTCAACAAAAACCACCGTGCTGTCAAGAGCCAATCGAAGCGTCTTATGGGCTAGCTCGGGGTTATAGTGGATATCCCGCAGAAAATTTTCGGTGCCCCGGATATTCGCCGCGGTCGTGAAAGGGCCTGGCAAACCGGCACTGACGAAAAGCTCTTCTCCCAGTTCATCGAGCAATATTTGCAGGGCCTCCAGAAAGAGCGGCAACCGCCCGTCTCGACGAGGGTTGGGAATAGTCAGGGAATCTAGCTTCCGGGGATCATCGGCCGCAAACTGTCCTATATAAGGAGCATTGTCTCTGGGAAAAGCCACCCTGCTGCCGAGCGCCTCGGCAATCCCCGGCAGTCCGGGCCCGACACCGGCTCCTTCCGTTCGATAGGTCCGGTGGGCGTGAAGCTGCGCCTCGGCCATATTCCGGGCCGATAGATGCAACTCACCTATGCCTATCCCCAGCAATTTGGCAGCATGATCCCCGATCAGGCAGTTGCAGGGAATCCTGTCATAATCCCGCCCTTCTTGAAAGGCTCGCAGGCGCTCCTTCGGTGTCATCTCATCCGGTACGAGATCTGTCATCTAGTTCACCCTTCTTTCTAAAAATATCGGCTTGGCGGAAGAATACAGGAACTGCCCCTGGCATTCGCCTTCAGGTTTCCGGCACTCCTCAAACCCGTCCCGGCTTGTTCAAGCTGGCGCATCACCGGTATTGCCTGCTTGATCAGTCTTCCGGAACGCCTCCGAAGAGTGTGCTGTATAAAGCCGGTGAAGGCTCTATACAGCACTATCATGAAAATAGGGCGACCGCAACTGCTTTAACGGCATCTATTCCCGCCGGTAGTGATTACAGGACCGTAGTTGCCGTCAATGTACTTCGAACCGGTGCGTTATCATATCGGCCATCGTCACCTGCCCTGGCTTGAGGAAGCCGTTTTTAACCAGGTCATTGACCCAGAGCGCGACTTGGGCTTCGGGGATGACGGTGTTTTCAGAATAGTAATGCGTTCCGGTGGCGGTGACGCCTATTCCTTTTGAGGTAATGGCGGATGCTTCTACGGGATGTGCGTTTGCCCAGATCTGAGCCTGGGTGACGGCGTTCACAAATTTTTGCACAATGTCAGGGTGTTGATTGATAAAGCTGTCGGTGAAATAATACAGGTAGAGGCCGGCCGCCTCACCAAGCCCGGAGTCGGACGAATCGCCGATCCGGACCAGTCCTGAATCGGTTGCCATCTTGTAGAACGGGGGGTGGACCTGTGCAATGTCGATGCTCCCCTGCTCGAGCGCCTGCAATGCTTCCTGATCCGTGTCGAAAGTGACTAATTTGATTCTCTTTCTGCCGATACCGTATTTGTCGAAGATCACGCTCGGAATAAAGGATTCGCAACTCGGCGCAATGCCGTTGATGGTGATTTGCTGCCCGACCTTATAGTTTTTCAGGTCGCTCCAGCTCTTGATCGGTGACCCCGGTTTGACAAAATACCACATATGGCGATACTTGGGGTTGACGCTCGCCGGCGGTTCGATAATCGATCTCGCCACCCCCTTGATCGTTGCCCCGCCTGCAATATACATTGCCAGAGCGTTTGGGTGCGCCTCCGCAAAATCATTGTTGCCATTGAGAATCGATGGCAGGATCTGCGGCTGCTTCAGCTCACCGGTAAACTTGATCTGCAGTCCCTGCGCAGCAAAAAATCCCTTCTCGTCCGCCACCAGGATCGGCGTCGATGTGCAATCCTTCCTGGTATAGGTGGTGATGGTGATCAGGTTGTTATTGGCCGCAGTGCCGGAAACGCCCGTTTTTGTCCTTCCGATGAAGGCCCCGATAAAGATTGCCACCACTGCCACGGCCGCGACCGACCCGATAATCCAGAGCCGCTTATTTCTCACTGACGCCATTCCGATGTTCCTCCTCATTATTTTGTCTAAAGATAAATACTGATCACCCGGGCAAACCCTACCCTCCTCCAAGTTGGTTCTGATACTCGATCCCTCGATCGGACGCTAATTCGTCCGGAAAGCCGACTGCTTCCACACCAGAAAATGCCTCTCCAGTCTGGTGAACAGCACATTGATGATAATCGCCAGAATGGTGATAAAAATGATTATTGCGTACATCAGGGGAACGTTATACATGGCACTGGACGACAAGTACAACCAGCCTAGACCACTGCTGGCGCCAATCATCTCTGAAGCGATGATCATGAAAAAGGAGAGCTGGGCGCTCATCTTGATGCCCGTGAAAATGCCCGGCACCGTAGACGGCAGGATGACTTTGAAGAACAGGGTCAATCTGCTCGCCCCCATCGAACGGGCAGTTTTAATCAGGAAGTAGTCTATGCCTCTGATTCCGTCTATCGTGTTAAAAACAAGCGGCCACTGGGCAACCCACCAGACCACCGCCACTTTTTCCAGGCTCCCAATCCCAAAAAATATCATGAAAACTGGAAAAAGCGCAAAAGGATTTAATTTTTCGCACATCCTCATAAAAGGCATTAATACCTTTTCAAATCTTTTATAAAATGTTCCGATCAGAAAACCGACGGGCAGGGCGATCGCCGTCGACAGTAAAAATCCGATGCTGATATTGGTGAGGCTCTGCAGTGTCTGCTGTAATAGACTGCCCGACAAGATTGCAGTGCAGAGCGCGACCGCAACCCGGGTGGGAGTCGGTATCACGGCTGCCGGAACCACGCCCGTCACTACCACAGCCTGCCAGAAAATCAGGAACAGGATGATCGACAAGCTTCCATAAGCCACATTTTTCAAGGTAACAGCAAATTTGTGCACAACGACACGCCTCCTTTCCAGCTCGAGCTATAATTCCGGCGCCTGTTCCTTCCAGATGATGATCTCGTTCTCGAGCCATTCGAACAGGTAGTTGATCGCCAGTCCGACCACGGCAACAAGCAGGGCGGCCAGATAGATCCTCGGCACCAGGCCCATTTTTTGAGCATTGGAAATCAGCCATCCCAGGCCGGAATCCGCCCCCAGAGTCTCAGCACCGATCAGCATCATGAAGCACATTGTCATCCCCGATCGTAAACCGGTCATGATGGACGGAAATGCCCCGGGAATGACTACCTTTAAAAAGATGTCGATCGTGTCGGCCCCCATCGACCGGGCACATTTGATCAACAGCGGGTCAATCTGCCCCACACCCGTCATCGTGGTAAACAGGATCGGCCAGACTGCCGACCAGAGGATCACGGTGTAGATTCCGCCCTCGCCCACTCCAAAGACAACCACAAAAACGGGAAACAGGATGAAGGGCGGAATTTGCGCCAGAAACATCATCAGCGAGTTGAGAAACCTGGACACTTTCGGCATGGCGCCTGCCAAGATGAAACCGAGCGGCACGGCGATCAGGATCGCCGCTGAAAACCCGATCAGGATTCTTTTCAGGCTCACCGCCGTGTCCAGGATGATCTGGTAGATCGTCAACTGCCCTGCAGCGGCGATGACCTGTGAAAATGGCGGCAGAAAATTGGGGTTCACCCAGCCCACCCTCGGGGCGATTTCCCAGAGGATAAAAAGCAGAATGATCAGATAAAAGGCGCTGGCCTGATCGTTTAAGGCTGTAAGAAAATTTTTCATGACGCCGATCCCGCCTTTCTTTCCCAACGTACTCTGACATGACGTTTAGCAATGATCCCATCTGTATCAAAAACTAGGCAAAATGCAACAGAGGCGGGCAAGAAACTCCCGGCCTCTGTTTTCTACAGTCAGCCTAAAGATACCTGAAACATGACTTTGAGCCCGGACACTCACGCCGCATTGCCGCCTGTTTTAAAGGACAGCCACGCTGTTTAAAAAGAAGCGCTGTGATTTTCCAATACCCTTGAGCGTAACAAAAGGCGGACCAGGCTTTGAATCCCCCCTCCGGCACTTCCCGTCAGCTCAACTTCAGTGCCATATTCAGCACCAGGCAAGCAGGAGGCCGGACTGAATTCAGTCCGGCCTCCGGTTTTTCCGGTCAGCTCTTTTATTATACATTTTATATTCCTAGTTCTTCGATATTTATTATAGGCATTATATCTTGTCACCCTGCCGAGTGTCAAGTGGCAATTTTGTACCTGTCGCAATTTTGTACCCTGTCGTCGTCATAAAGCCCGA
>Ga0326728_10021340_pt1 | contig 12191 bp, 8 predicted proteins | sample MB3enrmetagenome_FD_207602 | JGI IMG/M metagenome (GOLD analysis project Ga0326728, IMG submission 207602) | Lab enriched peat soil microbial communities from McLean, Ithaca, NY, United States - MB31MN | ecosystem: Environmental > Terrestrial > Soil > Wetlands > Peat | place: USA: New York...
CAAATGGCAGGGATCGTGCCAAGTGGCCGTCTTGCCCTCGAAATCCTTCCTCAGCGTGAGCTCCTCCGGCTTTACCTTCAGCACGTCGATGACGAACTCCGTCGCGTCCTTGATTTTTTTCTCAAAGGCACCATATCGCTTCTCCCGCTCTTCATTGTCGGCAAGATACTTCCTGTATTCCTTGAGCGTAGAGCTGCACGTGCCGCAGGCAGTGACGATGGTGTCCACGTCATTGAAGGCTTTGATGTTTTCGTCGGCGAGAAAGCGCCCTGTCTCGAAGTCCCCGCTGAAGTAGACGGCGGCACCGCAGCAGTTCTGGCTTTTGGGCACGACCACCTCGACGCCGCGGCGGGTGAGGAAGTCTATCAGCTTCAGTCCGAGGTCGGGATAGACGAAATCGGTGGCGCAGCCCATGAAGAAGCCTACCCTCGCCTTTGGCACACCTACCGCCGGATAGGTGGTCTTCACCTGATCCCGCAGGAATCTCTTCGCGAGCTCGGGGAAGTTCCTGCTGCCCAAGGATTTCACGAAGTCCGGCAGGTGGCGGACGTTTCCCTCGGTCCTCGGGAAGAGCCATTGGAAAGTCTGCATGAGTCTCGCATACCGTCCCATGGCCTTCCGGTTCGCCATGGCCTTCCGGAAGATGAATCCCTTGACGAAGCCGAGACCTTTCTCCTTGACCATCTCGGCCCTGGCGGCCACGACGATCCTATCGATCTGCGCCTTGGCCGGGCAGTTGGCGACGCACCGCTTGCAGAGCAGGCACTTGCCTATGATCTCGGCCATCTCCGGCGTGAACTCCTGCTCGCCGCTGAGGGCGAGCTTCGCCAGGTAGTTCTTGCCCCGCGCCACGGCAGTCTCCACTTTCTCCTCCTGGTAGACAGGACAGAAAAAGCTGCAGAACCCGCATTTCATGCACTGATCGGCGAATTCCTCCACTTTTTTGAGCTCTCTGAGATCTTTCAAGGATTATCCCTCTAATCCCAGATCTTGCCAGGATTCATTATGTTGTTCGGGTCCAGGAGCCCCTTGATGCCCTTCATCATGTTGATGACGGCGGGATCGGTCACCTTGTTGAAAAACTTCTGCTTCTCCAGACCTATGCCATGCTCGCCCGAGAGCACGCCCCCGAGCTCCACGGCTCCCATGATTATCTCGTCCATCGCCTTGACCGACCTGTCGTAGTGGTCCTTGTTGTTCACATCGGTCAGGATCGCGGGATGCAGATTTCCATCTCCCGCGTGGCCGAGCACCGTGATCGCCACGTTGTATTTCTTTGACAGCTCCTTGCACTTGTTGATCAGGTCGGGGATCTTGCCTCTCGGCACGGTCACGTCCTCGGCGAAGACCGTCTTCGCCTTGCCGTAGACTGCCGCAAATCCTGCCCTTCTCGCAAGCCAGTACTTGTTCGCCTCGTCCACGTCTTTCGCGACCCTTACGTCTTTCGCTCCGTACTTCCTGGTGATCTCGACGATCTTTTCGGTTTCTTTCTCTACCGCCTCCGCGATGCCGTCGCATTCGAAGAGGAGCACCGCGTCGGCGTCCTTCGGGAGGCCCATGGGCATCATCTCCTCGATCCTGTTGATCACCCAGTTGTCGAGGAACTCGATCTTGTCCGGGATGACCCCGTTCTCGAGAACCCGGAAGACGCTCTCCCCTGCGGCAGTCATGTCGTCGTAGACGACCATGGTCGTCTTTCTCGCCGGCGGCACGCGCATGAGCTTCAGCTCGGCCCGGGTGATGACGCCGAGGGTTCCCTCGGCGCTGATGAAGATATGGATGAGGTCATAGCCCACCACGTTCTTCACGTTCCTTCCGCCGAGGCTTATTATGTCTCCTGAGGGAAGCACGACCTCGAGCCCGAGGATATACTGTTTGGTCACCCCGTATTTCACGCAGGCAGGGCCTCCCCCATTCTCGGAGATGATGCCGCCGAGCGTCGCGCCAAGGAAGCTCTGCGGATCGGGTGGGAAGAAGAGGCCATCCTTAGCGATGGTCAGCGTCAGATCCTGGAGGACGACGCCCGGCTCTACCATCGCCGTCAGGTTCGCCTTGTCGACCTTCAGGATGTGGTTCATCTTCGTCATCACGAGGGCGATGCCGCCCATCCAGGGAACAGAGCCGCCGCTCACGTTCGTGCCGCCGCCCCTGGGCGTGACCGGTATCTTCTCCGCATTGGCGATCTTAAGGACGGCTGAAACCTCCTGTGCGCTCGTGGGGAAGATGACGATGTCCGGCTCCCGTATCCAGTTCGTTGTCCCGTCATAAGAGTACGCCCTCAAGGCCTCTTTTGACGTGAGCACGTTCTCTTTGCCCACGATCTTTTCAAATTGCCCGATCAAAGATTTGTCGATCATCGTCAACCCCCGTCCGAAGATTTTTTGAATTCCTTCTCCATCTCTTCTTTTGCAGGCTTGACATATAGGTCTCGAAGTTTCGGCTTCTCGATCTTCCCGGCAGGATTCCGCGGAATAGTTGTTTGTACGATCTTTTCAGGCCATTTGTACTTTGCGAGGCCCCGCTCTTTGACGAAATTTACCACGTCCTCGTCGGTCAGGGTCTCGCCCGGTCTCACCTGGATAATCGCCATGACGATCTCGACGAGCCTGGGATGCGGGTAGCCGAGCACCGCCACGTCCTGAATCTTCGGGTGCTTCCTGAGGGCATCCTCGATCTCGGCAGGGAATATGTTCTCTCCGCCCCTGATAATGAGATCTTTGGCTCGGTCCGCGAAAAAGATGAAGCCTTCCTCATCCATGTACGCGAGGTCCCCCGTATGGAGCCAGCCGTTGGTGATCGTCTTAGCAGTCATTTCCGGATTGAAGGCATATTCCTTCATGAGCCTCGGTCCCCTCATTAAAAGCTCTCCTACGGTGCCGGCAGGCATCTCGTTGTCCTCCGAGTCGACTATCTTTGCCTCCATGAAGGCCGTCGCCTTGCCTATAGAGCCCGGTTTTCTCATGATCTCTTCATCGTAGCAGTTGGTCAGCCCCCCGCCTCCCCCTTCCGTGATTCCGTATATGTTGGAGATGGGAAGATCGGGGAATATCTTTTTTGAATCTTCAAGGAGCGCGTATGGTACGGGCTGCGCTCCTATCTCGATATGCTTCAGCCGGGAGAGATCGTAATCCTTCAGGTTAATCTGCCCCGATTTGAGAGCGGAGAGGAGATCGGCCCACGTAGGGACAGTGTTCCAGCCACCCGTGCACCCCTCGTCGGCGATCGATCTCAAATAGTTCTCGGGCTGCAGCTCCATCGGCATGAGGATTTTCCCCGCCGCGATGTAGCAGGGGAACGAAAGGAAAAGTGTGCCGCTGTGGTAAAAAGGATGGGGTGACAGGTAAACACTCGCATAACCCTCGTTGTAGGTGAGCGCATTCCCTATGCCGATCCAGAAGAGCGTCCCATGGGTGTGAGAGACAGGCTTCGGTGCGCCCGTGGTGCCTGAAGTGAACATCAGTTCCGCCATGTCGTCATCGGCCGCATCGACGAGCACAGGCGATGGTTTGCCAATGCCGATGATCTCCTTGTAAGCCTTCATGGGGACCGGCGGATTGTCTCCTACGCAGATATAGTTCTCGCAGTACTCCATTGCCTTCATGATGGGTTCTATCCTGGGTACGAACGTCTCGCCCAGGATGAAGACCTTGCTCCTTGTGACGTCGCACGCATACTTGATGTCGCTGCTCGCGAACCGGAAGTTGAGGGGGCTGATTACAGCCCCCGTCTTGAGCACGGCCATGTACGTCACATACCACTCGATGCTGTTGAGAAGCAGGTGCTGCACCACGTCGCCCTTTTTGATGCCGCACTCCTCGATCAGGTAGTTGGCTACCTTGTTCGTCTGCTCATCGAGTTCGCGCCAGTTAAGGACGCGGCGCGTCTTCTTTGACGGATAGCTTTCGATTACGAACTCTCTTCCCGGAAACTTGCTTGCATTGAGACAGCAAAAACGGGCGAAATTCATGGCACCCCCTATGCTCCTTTTTAGCCGCCGCGACGAATTGGTAGACCATGTAGAGCGCGGAAAACTTCCTGGACCTATCAACCTGCAACGGGATCGGCTTCATCACCCAGCGTTTTTCACCCTTGTCCGATTACAGGGGATAGCGTCGCCTCCTTCACAGGCGCAGCCGACGGGGCTTCCCCTCATAAAAAGGAAAAAGAACTCTCTTCATGCCAGCGCCTTGCTCCCCTGTTCGAACGCCTTGATATTAAGCTCTTGGATTTTCTTCGGGAGAAGGTCCGTGAGGGCCCTTATCCACATGCCCTTCTTGATCGCGGGGAAGAAATTGGAGAATGCGCCGACAAGAACCACGTTCGCGGCTTGGGCATTCCCCAGGGAAAGCGCAGTTTCCTGCCCGTTGATCACATACACGCTCCCCTTGAAATATTTTCTAAAGGTCTGCGGTATGTCCTCGGGATACTTCGCCTGTCCCAGGTTGACGCCGGGTGGAAGTATCTTCTGATTGTTGATGACTATCTTTGCACTGTCCTTGCAATAGTTTATGTACCTGAGCGCTTCGAGGAGCTCGAAGGCGAGGAGAAAATCGACCTCGCCGTACTTGATGAGGGGCGAGTAAACCTTTTTACCGTAACGGAAGTGGGTGGTCACGTCCCCGCCTCTCTGAGCCATGCCGTGGACTTCGCTCTTCTTCACGTCGTAGCCCGCCTCGACAAAGACGTGGGCGAGGATGTTGCTCGCGAGGATCGCTCCCTGACCGCCGACGCCGGAGAGAAGAATATTCGTCGCCTTGTTGTCCATTTAAGCACCCACCTTTCCCGGAAGGATCGATTTGAACGTGCAGACCTGGCTGCAGATGCCACAGCCGGGGCACTGCAACGTGTTGATTGCGACCACCCCTTTTCTCTTCTTCCCGTCTTTTGTGGTCCCTTCCCCGGAGACCCAGCTTATGGCGGGACACCCGAGATCGAGACAGGCCTTGCAGCCCCGGCACGTCTCCGTATTGATCGCGTAATAGGGGTAAGCAAATTTCCTCTTCTCCCTCCTGTGGAGCATGCACGGCCCGTTCTTCGTGATGATGACGGAGGACTCGTCCGTCTCCATCTCCTCTTTTATAGCCTCCATCGTGTTTTTTAGATTGTAAGGATCAACCTTGCGGACGCGCTTTACCCCCAATGCTCTGACGAGCTTCTCGTAATCGACCATGTTCGCGGGCTCTTTTGAAAGCGTATAGCCCGTACCCGCGTGCTCCTGGAGGCCTGTCATACCCGTCGTCCTGTTGTCGAGGATGATGGAAGTCGCATATCCCTTGTTGTACACCGTGTCCATGACGGGGGCGATGCCTCCGTGGAGAAACGTCGAGTCGCCTATGACCGCGCACACCTTGCCGAGGCCTTCCTTGCCCAGGGCTTTGCCCGCGCCGTAAGCCTGGCCGATACTCGCCCCCATGCAGACGCACGAGTGGAGCGCCTGAAGGGGCGGCGAAGCGCCCAGGGTGTAGCAGCCGATGTCGCCGAAGACGAAGGCACCGAGCTTCTTGAGTGAGTAGAAGAGTGCCCTGTGGGAGCAGCCGGGGCACATGTTCGGGGGCCTCTTGGGCAGCTCTTCAGGGTTTACCCTTACTCGCGGATCATGATACTTCTTCGAGAGGGCCTTCTCCACGATCTCGGGGGAGAGCTCGTACATATCGGGGATAACGTCCTTCCCGTGGAAGAGCTTGTAGCCTAAGGCCCTGATCTCAGTCTCCAGGAAGGGGTCGAGCTCCTCGACGACGATCACCTTCTTCACCTTGTTGAAGAAATCGGCAAGGAGCTTCTTCGGCAGGGGCCAGACCATGCCGAGCTTCAGATACGAGTAGTCGGGAAAGACCTCTTTCGTGTACATGTAGGCGGCGCCCGCGGCGATGACGCCTATAGCCGGGTCGTTGATCTCCATGACGTTGCCTGCGAATTCGTCCGCGAAAGCCTCGAGCTTCTTCATCCGCTCTTTCACGAAAAGGCGACGGACGCGCACGTTCGCAGGCACCATGACATACTTGGGCGCTTCCTTCCGGTCGAGGCCCAAGGGTATCGAAGACTCTTTGCGCTCTCCCAGCTCCACGATGGAGTCAGAGTGGCAGACTCTGGTCTCCCCCTTGAGGAGCACGGGGGTATCGAATTGCTCGCTTATGTCGAAAGCGGCTTTCGTGAAAGCCTTGCACTCGGCCGCATCACCCGGCTCCAGCATGGGTACCTTGGCGAAGCGCGCCCAGTTCCGGCTGTCCTGCTCGTTCTGCGAGCTGTGCACGTTAGGGTCGTCCGCCACCACGATGACAAACCCCCCCTTGATGCCCGTATAGGCGAGCGTCATGAAGGGGTCGGACGCCACGTTCAGACCCACGTGCTTCATGCAAGCTATCGCCCGGGCGCCGGCAAGGGCGGCGCCGGAGGCGACCTCGACGGCGACTTTTTCGTTCGGCGACCACTGTGCCGTGATCTCCTTGTAGCTGGCGATCTCGGCGAGTATCTCGCTACTCGGCGTTCCCGGGTAGGCAGCGGCCACTGTCACGCCCGCCTCCCAGGCGCCCCTCGCGATTGCTTCATTGCCCTGTAAGACCTTTTTCATAGTTTTCTCCTCCTCCGGACACCTTGCAAGGTGATACTCTCACCCCATATTTTGTATACAATGCCAAATCGCAATTCCAAGGGCCTCAGCAAATCGTTCGAATGATTTTTATCCGGTTATCGGCAATTCCCACGAAATACTTCGACACACCGCCTTTATGGGCGTTACGGGGTAATCGCCTGCCCTTGTCTCCTCATTCTATAGAAGTCTCTCCTAACTCGCCACTGCCCTCTGTTCATTCTTTCCAAGAGAGTTCTTAGCACGCTCAGGGAAAAGCTTCGTGATGAGGCTCTGCGAAGGGGCCTTGGAAAGGAGACTGCCCCCGAAGTAGAGCACGAAGCAGCCGGCGATAAGCAACCATTCCATGGTGCCCATCCCGAGCAAGGGCGGCTTGCGTCCGAGCACTGCCCATCCACCCCACAAGGTAGCCGCAGTGCCGTAAATCACCGTGAGGGTCGCTCCCACTTTGGTTGCCCGCTTCCAGTAGTAGGAAACGACGGTCACGAAGAAGAAAACCGCGCCGAGGCCCATCGCTGCAAGCCCCATAAAGATCGCGAGGAGCGCAGGCGGCCGCTGAAGGGTGAAGTAGAAAGGCAGGAAAAGGAAGACGGCGATCAGCAGATAGCCGACATAAAGCATAGACTTGTCGGATGTTTTCGGCCACCAGAGCTTCACGATGTCTCTGGTCACGTTCGCGCTCATGATGAAGACCATGGCCGACAGCGTTCCCAGGGCCGCGCCGACAACGCCGGTCAGGTAGACGGAGATCAGTCCTGCGCCGCCTATCGCCCACGAGAGCATCGGGGCCGCGAGGTCAGCGCCCCACTGTTTGTTCGCGAGGAGATTCTGTCCGAAGATCATGCGGGCCACGAGCCCGTTGCTTGAGCAATCGAGCATCACGGGGATGCCCGCCGTGAGCCAGACCACAAAACAGAGCAGGACGAATTCTTTCCTCGAAAGCTTCTTCATTCCCAGAAACCTGCTCACGTTGTGAGGAAAACCGACGGACATGGTGAAGAAGATGACCGGCGTTGCGAGAATACCCACGAGGCTCGAGAAGAGCTGCGTCATGCCTATCTTGGGAAGAGTGGGGTCCATGAGGGCCATGAGATTCGGTTTTTGTGTCATAAGGGCGGTCGATATGCTGCCGAAGCCGCCCGCATAAATAAGCGCCCATACTCCGATGACGGCGCCCACGAGCCCGAGAAAAGCACCCTTTATGGCGATGAACCACTGGGTTCCCATGTAGCCGCCGAGAACCAGGAAAAGCCAGGCAATAACGACGGAGATCAGAAGACACCAGACAGGCGTGAGACCTGTTACCGCGTACCAAACAGTGCCGGCAGCCTTGAGCTGACCCACCGAATACATGAAGAGGAAAAAGAGCATACAGACGGCTATCAGCGTCTGGAGGCCCTTCGATTCGAAGCGCCGCCCGATCGTTTCGGTAATCGTCGCGGCGCCCAACTTTTGGGCGAAGTCTCTTGTTTTTGTTGCCGCCAGCCAGACGGTAGGGATGATTCCCACAAGGGTCCAGATGCCCGCGAACCACATCCCCGAAAAACCGACGCTGTAGACAACCGCCGTGCTTCCGCAGAAGGCCCAGCCCGAGATGTAGGAGCCGGTGAGGGCGAGCCCCGTGACCCAGGGGCCTATATCCCTTTTTCCGACTAGGTACTCATCGAAGGATCTCCACCGTTTTTTTGCGAGGAAGCCGAGTATCACCGCAACCGCCAGAAGGCATATTATGCCTATAGTCGCGCCGATAATCATGCTTGTTGTCGGAGTCGGAACATTCAGAAATTTGGAGTTCATTTTCGCCACCCCCTCGCTATAAGCCATGTTCCGACCACTGTCATAAGAAAGGTCCCAATGATCAATATTGCCCAGACGGTCCAAGCGATTGTCGGATCAACAGTAGCTTGCTGCATAAGTTCCCCCCCCTTTTTCTTCGATACGACCGTTCCTTAAGTCCTACCACCTCCCTGCCGAACATTTGCCGAGAGGGCAGCATCAGGAGCCGATGGTATATTGGTGCGATGACAGTGGCAAGTTTTCCCCATCCATTGTTGCCTTACGATCATGCGCCCCTGAAGATTTTCACGCTGCCCGCTACCCACACGTTCCAGTGCGTCTCACGAATCCTTCCGCTACTCTGCCGCCTCCAAATAAGAGTGCACCTTCCGGCGCATCTTGTTGAACGGAGCGCTCGGAAAAGTCTCCTGCCGTCCCCTTAAACCACTCCTGATAACAAGAGCCAACCGGTCTGATGCCATCCCATCCGGTCGTATTTTCATCCGACTGGATGGATGGTACATCTCCAACGGAGAGGATGTCAAGAATTTTTTTTTGAACCTTTTGGAGTTTGTTTGGAAACGAGATGGATTATCTCAATGAGCAGTTTGAGTTTGAGGTTGCCGCCAAACGATGCTGCGACAAAACACTCAAGGGCGAGGGTGGGAGGATTGCCGTGTTGCATATGCTCAAGTGGGGGCACAGCCTGTTGTTCTCGCGGTTGAGCATTGTTTGATACAGGCCTGCTTCGCGGTTAGCAGGCCTTTGGATGCTTTCTGAGAATTTCGGACGAAAAAAAAATGACTGATCCTAACTGTCTATGTTATAGTGGATGTGGAATGGAAAGTAAGCAAAAGGCTCTGTACAAAAAAAGAGCTGCCATCGCAAAGATTGCCGCAGAATTCTTTAGCAAGAAGGGATTTGCGGAAACGAGCATGGACGATATTGCGGCTGCCGCGAAGCTGAGCAAGGGGGGGGTATATCACTACTTCCCGAGCAAGACGGAAGTGCTCTATTTTATTGTAGACAATTTCATGGACGTCGTCTTGAAAGACATCGAGGAAGAGCTTGGCAAGATCGACGATGGGCTTGAGAGGGTAAAAAGGCTCATATCCCGTCACGTCGAGCTCTACCCACGGCATCACGCCGAGGCAAAGACGCTGGTCAATGCAGTGCATAACCTTCCGCCTAAATCCTTCAAAAAGATCGCAGAGAAGGAGAGGGAATATTTCCGTATTGCAGCGGAAGTCCTGTCCGGATATTTCGGCTCCTCAGCGGAGAAGCACGAGGTGGTGGTCATGACGTTCATGCTTTTCAGTATGTGCAACTCGATCTATGCCTGGTATAATCCGAAGCGCACCGTCAGCGCGGAGCAATTGTCGCAGATCATGTTCGATTTTCTTATTGACGGTATCTGTGGCATTAGGAAGAAACCCGCACTTAGTCATAGCTGACAAGGCCTCCCTGAACCCCTGTGCCTCCTTGCGCCGAGGCGGTCGGTCGTGACCGATTCCTCGGTAATTAGTTTCTGTTAGGAAGCGTATCTAGCCGGATCGCGTCGTAGCCGAGGAGTTTGGCGGTCGCTATGAGACGGATGGTGAGAGCCTTTCCGATACCCTGGCCCCGAAAAGGTGGCAGCACGTACATGCGCTTCATTTCCGCGATGTTGTCCCCAAATCACGCCACCCCACGCATCCGACAACATCTTTTTCAACCATAGCGAGTCACAAAGCCCCACGAGGCGGGCCATGCGTGGTGGACAAAGAATCGATCTCGGCGGCGAACCCCTGAAAGCAAAGATCGATCCCCAAGAACTTCTGATACGCTTCAAAAAGACACCTTGCCTGGGCATAATCTTCAGACGTGGCGGCTAAAATGATTGAATGATTAGAGCGTTCCGCAGAATAAAGCAACGATTGCCCCGGCGTAATCTTTTCCTAAAGCGAAAGCCTAGCGTAGCGAAGGAAAAGATGGAGCCGGTCAGTAACGGGAATGAATCCTGCGGAACGCTCTAGTCATACTCTTTGCCGAACACGACAGACACCAGCGCGGCGAACGGCAGGAGGGGTATGATAGGCTCTATCGGATTGAGCCCGACGTCCCTAATGTGAACTTATTTCAGGTTTTTCGGGTTGCGAGTTGCTTACCGACATTCCAACATTGAGCGATTTCACCGCCCATAGACCAGTATTTCCTGCTGTTCATATCAAACAATAGCGGCTTCAGTTCGGACACATCTATCTTCTTGTCGGAAAGAACCGATTCGTCTGCATAGGTCTCAACAATTTCGCCCACAAAGACATCGTGTGTCGGAAAATCGACGATCCGATCGAGTCGGCATTCCATACATACTTTGCATTGTTGTATCATGGGGGCGGTTTTCAGTCCGCCGTAAAATATATCAAATAGAGTTGCTTTGTCCGTCTTCTTCCCTGTCATGATTCCGCAGTAGTCTGTTTCGACGACAAGATTTTCAGAGGGCAGACAGACACTGAAAGTTTTGTTCTCCTTAATTCCGGCATTGGTGTGGTGGCCTTTCCCCATGCCTAGTGAGATATGGGAATAGGTCATGATGCCGACATGGGCGATGGTGATAAAATTGGGCTTTCCGTTGACCGTGGCACCCACAAGCACGGTGGGCGTAGGGTACAGTGCGTTAACAGCGCCCAGTTTTTCTTTCATTATTCTCCTCCTCTCTTTGGTTGCCGGCATGACATTCGGCATCACTTGGGGCCGGTTTTATCGGGGAACCGCAGCACCGCCTTGCGCGCGCGGCATGGGCTTGAACGCGCGGGATGAAAGTTCCCTATGCGAAACCCGAGGGTGTCTATATGAGGGATGGTACCAGAAGCACGAGCCGAAGGCAAGGACGTATGCGTGGCGGTGGGCGGGAGGAACCTATCCCCCTTGCCACCCCAGACCCCAGCGGTGTTCCCGGGGCCGGCACGAAGGGAGTAAGTTTACGATTTGCCGCACGGGAAATGTCTGCTATGATTGTGGCAAGAACCCACTTTCAGGAGAGGTGTGCAAGACGCCCACCGATGAAAGGAGGCGAACAGTGAAAGGTCTCATCTGCTACTATTCGGCCACGGGAAACACAAAACTCGTTTGTGAGTACCTGGAGGGACATATGGGCCTTCCCATTGACTTGGTAGACATAATCGATGGCAAGGCGATCGATATCGATGCCTATGATGTGATCGGCTTTGCGAGCCCCACGGACTTCTGGGGCATACCACAGGTGTTCGCCGCTTTCATCGAGGGGCTGCCTTTGCAGAAAGAGAAACCAGCCTTTGTCGTCAACACCTTCGGTGCTCGAGGTGGAAAAACACTTCATTTGCTTGATAAGGCGCTCACATTAAGGGGATTTTGTGTGTTGGCGGGTCATTCCTTGCGGATGCCGGAGAATTACCCGCCCATGATCGCACGGGGCATGGGGGCAAAACGTGCACCCAGCCCAAAACAGCTGAGAGAGTTCGACGCATTCGTACGCAATGTCCGTCTCCTCCTCGACAGGGTTGCCGACAAGGAGAGAATCAGAAAGGGGCCAGTGCCCATCAGCTTTATTGACAGATTGCTTCCGACAAGACCTCGCTCGTCTGCCCGGAAATATATGCGGCAGAAGTTCGTGGACGAAGCATTGTGCACAGAATGCGGCGCCTGTCATCGAGACTGCCCTTACCATGCAATCCGTATGGAACCGAAGCCGCTTTTTGATATGAACAAATGCTTGGGATGCTGGAGGTGCTACAATCGCTGTCCGGTCCATGCGATCTACACGCAGAAATATCGTGGCGGACCGTACTATGCCGGACCGAACGACCTCTTA
>Ga0326728_10021342_pt1 | contig 12190 bp, 9 predicted proteins | sample MB3enrmetagenome_FD_207602 | JGI IMG/M metagenome (GOLD analysis project Ga0326728, IMG submission 207602) | Lab enriched peat soil microbial communities from McLean, Ithaca, NY, United States - MB31MN | ecosystem: Environmental > Terrestrial > Soil > Wetlands > Peat | place: USA: New York...
GGACGGGATCCATCGGATTTACCTGAGTTGGTGTACCAATGAAATTAGGAATCGGTACTCCACCGACATCGATGACCTGCACTGATGAAGAGGACATACCGCCACGGCTCACTGTGAGGTTAACCGGGTACGCTCCTGTCGCCGCGAACGTGTGGATCGGGTATTGCTTTGTTGATGTCGAACCATCGCCAAAGTCCCAGTTCCATGAGGTCGGGGCGCCCAGTGAATGGTCTATAAAGTTAACCGTGAGCGGAGCTGGTCCGGCGGTGGGATTAGCATCAAACTGTGACTGAAGCTGGGCTGCAACTGTAATGAACTGGGATTTGGTCGCATCTGAGGAACCGTAGGCATTGGACGCAGTAAGGGTAACGGTATATGTCCCTGCAGCCCAATATGTGTGAGCCGGGTTCTGATCGGTGGAGGTCTGACCATCACCAAAATTCCAGAACCATCTCGTTACCTGCCCTTGGGAGAGATCCGTGAACTGAACGTTCATCGGCAGATTTCCTGAGGTGGGGCTTGCTGCAAAGTCAGCGATGGGACTGACTCCTATGAGGATATAATTTTGTTTGACCGCCGTGTTTGAACCATACGCGTTTGTCACCGTGAGGGTAACCGTATACGTTCCCACTTGGGTGTAGGTATGCGTGGGATTCTGGTCAGTCGACGTCATACCATCGCCAAAGTTCCAGAAATAGAGCATAGGTTTTGAACCCAGCGAATAGTCCTTAAAAATGACCTGGGTAGGTACCGTGGGATACGCGTAATATGCACCAAACTGCGCAAGCGGCGCCTGACCAACCAAGATATAGCTGGCTTGGGTACTTCCGGAATCGGCAAGACAAGGAGTTATGAGAACCAATGTGAGGAAAATAACTCCCATTAAATATACATTTACTGGAGATCTCACAAAAATCACCCGGTCACTATTTTTGTGTGTAGTGATATATAACTGCATTTGTTCTTCCCGATAATATACTGATTTACAAATCAGGCAGAAATTTCCGGACATAGAAAAGCAGTAACGGCAGGAGTGATGGGAAAAATTTATTAAAGTTTTTATTGGCAGAACCGTAGTTTCTTTCATCCATAGTCTCATCCTTCCGGCTGACAAATACCAGATATCCATGCGAGAAAAAAAATTCTCCCGGCAGTATACTGCGCTCATTTTCGACATGGACAACACTCTCTTCGACCTCGTTGCGGCGCAGGTGGCGTCGTGCCATGCGGTCGCCGGGTTTCTGGACCGGGACGATGGGGATGCACTGTTCGATTATTTCCTCCGGCCGGTCCGCGGGTTCGAATCCCATGAAAATATCCGTGACTATCTGGACGACCGGGGGATTCCTGCAGATGGGACGTTTGATCGGGCCTGCCGGATCTACGAAACCGAGAAGCTCCGGCATATCGTTCCTTACGATGGCGCAAAAGAGACCCTCCAAGCCCTCCGGGACCGGGGCTACCCGATGGGGATCGTAACCGATGCGTCTTCAAAGGATGCCGTCCTGCGGCTGGAGAAGACCGGGCTGCTCCCGTTTTTTGCCGGGATGGGCACATTCGATCGGATAGGAATAAAAAAGCCGGCACCAGAACCGTTTCTGTCAGTCCTTGCCATGATGGGAGTCCTGCCAGGTGAGACACTCGTGATCGGCGATAGCCCGCACCGGGACATCGAGCCGTGCCGGGCCCTTGGTATAAAGACGGTCTATGCCCGGTATGGGGACCGGTTCTCCCGGGACCGCGGGCGGGTGCCCGCGGATTTTGTCATTGACCGGATGGGAGATCTGCTGGAGATTATCGATAGTTGATCTTAAATGGAGGAATTGTCGATTTTTTACGCACTATCCCATATTAAAAGGGAATGAAACAGCGCGATCTTCCCGTTTTCAGGTTAATTGCGGCGGATTTTTGTTTTTTTTTGCAGGACGACCAAAAATTAAAAAAAGAGAGAGATAACATAATTTTCATGTATGTTCCAACGAGGATCTTTTTCACCAAGGGGGTGGGAATCCATAAAGACCGTCTCGCATCGTTCGAGCTTGCGCTGCGAAAAGCCGGCATCGAGCGCTGCAACCTTGTCTATGTCTCAAGCATTTTCCCGCCCATGTGCAAACAGGTCCCGGCCCGTTCCGGCCTGTGCGAGCTGCAGTCCGGCGGGATCACGTACTGCGTTATGGCCCGGAACGAGACCAATGAGCCGAACCGGCTGGTCTCTGCCGCTATCGGTCTTGCACTTCCCAAGGAAGCGGAAGAGTACGGGTACCTCTCCGAGCATCATGCCTATGGCGAGACCCAGGAAAAGACCGGTGAATATGCCGAAGATCTTGCGGCCACCATGCTAGCAACCACGCTCGGTATCGAGTTTGACGTCAACCTCGCGTGGCAGGAGCGCGAGCAGATCTACAAGGCCAGTGGCAAGATCATCAAGACGCAGCATGTCTGCCAGTCAGCACAAGGCGACAAGAACGGACTGTGGACGACCGTGATCGCGGCGGCCGTATTCCTGTGAAATTTTTTACGGATTAGCAATAATCAGTCCTCAATATGGCAATAAACATATATTTTTGGTCTCGGAAAAACTGTCTCCGGGTATCATCGTTCCCTGATTCGCGCCAATGAGTTCAACGGGGGGACGGGACGCATTGCGAGAGCATCCCAACAGGAACTGATTCACTATCGCAATCGGGAGAGTCGCCCTGACTGGCTGGAGAAAATTCTTTGAGAAGAGGATTTTGGCCTTGCCATCGTGGCGGAGGCAGGCCAAAGGCAAGATCCCCCGGAATGTCAGGATTCGGTGCGGGTCCGGTAGGATAACCGTTTACCTTTTCTGCATTTTTTCATTTTTTTGCGCCATCGCACGGATCGTTTCGGCCAGCTGCCCGACCGCCACGCGGGCCGGACTGCCTGGCGGGATCAGGGAGACCGGTGTGGCAGCGAGATCGGCACCTTCCACTGCAGGATCCTCCGGAATGATCGCGATCGGATTCCCGTTGCCGGTATCGATCGGCGCGGTCCCGGACCTGAACCGGTTGAAGACAACATGGATACGATCCTTATCCAGCCCCAGCTGGGTGGCGATCTCCCGGATCCGGGCCACCGTCCGCAAGCCCCGGGCTCCCGGGTCGCTCACGATAAGGAGGAGGTCCGGTCTTCCGATGGTGCCCCGGCTGATATGCTCCATGCCGGCTTCCGTATCGATCACGACAAACCGGTAGTCCCGCCCGAGTTCCTGCATGCATTCCGAGAGGAGGTCGTTTGCAAAGCAGTAGCACCCGCTTCCCTCGGGCCGGCCCATCGCGACAAGATCGAAGCCCGTTGATTCGACCAGCGCCTGTCGGAACCGGTACCGGACATAATCGTGCCGGTTCATTCCCGGTGGGATGTTCCGGGTAAATGCCTCTTCCCGCATGCTGCCCAGCGTCTCGCGCACCTCAATCCCAAGCGCCTCGTGGAGGTTTGCGTTGGGGTCGGCATCGACGGCAAGGACCGGGCTCTCTCCCGCGTCGATGAGCGCCCGGATCAGGAGGGAACTCACGGTTGTCTTGCCGGTGCCGCCTTTACCGGAAACTGCTATCGTAAACGGGTGTGCCGGCACGATCTCACATCTCAGGGCAGATGGTGTTCAGGATCATGCCGAACGGATCCTGCCCGAGATCTCCGCTGCCGCCCTCATGATTGCAACTGCCCCTGTGCGGTCGGCAAAACGGATTCCGCAGCTGGGAGTGACCAGCGACTGGGCATCGAAGAGTTCCCCGCCAACCCTCCCCGACATCTGGGACCTGATGGCCATATATCGCTCATACAGCGAATCGATGCTTTCCTGCGCGAAGATCCTGTACTCCGCCGGCACGATCCCCCATGCGACAATGCCCCCGCGTTCCATGTAACCTGCAACCGCATCAGCATACAGGAGGAACTCTTTTGCAGTTGCATAGGCATCGATGGAGATCACCGATGGGTTAAGATCGATCACAAAGCCCCAGTCGGTATTTGAGCAGCAGTGGACCCCAAGCCCGCCCTCCACCAGCGACGCGATGTCCTGCCAGCCGGACCGCACGGTCTCCCGGTCGACCGGAACGACCGATGAGCCGAGCGAGGCGAGGTAGGGTTCGTTCAACACCACCAGGGTCTCTTTTACGCCCGTCCTTTCGCGCATCTCCACTTCGCACCAATGTGCCCTGAGGGCAATCATCTTGGAGAGGACATCGGCCATCTGCGCGTCATAATAGATGGGGCGCTTGCCGGCATCCACCACCTGCATCCCGAACGTGACCGGCCCGGTAACCTGGCACTTCAGCACCTGTGCTCCTTCGATCTTCCGGGTCATCATCTCGATAAAGGCTGAAGCGTACCCGGCATGCAACGCGTACCTCGCGTAGTTCCCCTCAACATAATCAAGATATACCTGCTCCATTGCCGCAGAGTTGTCAGACGTGCTGTCATAGAGCAGGCGATCATCCCGGATAACCCTTCCCGGCAACTGTTCGGAATCGTTGAACACGATGCTCTCCATTTGTCCCCGGTCGGGAAGTGTCGGCACGTACGGGAATGCCGGGAAGATATCCAGCACGTCATCGCAGGCAAGTACCGGGTCGGTATGAGGGAGGGCACCGATACCGGTGGCAAGAGAATGGGGTGCCGGAATCATCTTTGCCACCATCATCCCCCCCGTCTCAGGCGGCAGGATTCGAGGAGCGCCTGCACCCGCGGAAAGAGCGAGAGATCGGTATGCGGCAGGAACGTGCTCGAGGTGTAATCGTCCATGAAGGACGGCTCGGCATTCAGTTCGATATAGGCGATCCGGGCAGCAATCTGATCGAGGATCTTGCGTTCCCTCCGGTTGATGAGCGCGAGGTTTGCACCCGTTACCGCACCGTTCCCGATATTTTTGATCCGGTCGGGATCGATCTCCGGAATGAGCCCGATGATGGTCGCGTTTTTCTTGTTGATATAGTTCCCGAACGCACCGGCAAAGTAGATGGTGGCAATCTCATTCCGTGTGATACCGGCTTCCCTCGTCAGCGTCACGCAGGCTGCATAAACCGAGGCCTTGCTCATGATCAGGTTCTTGATATCGTTCTCCGTGATCACGATATCCTTGCCGATATCCGTCTCATCAGCCCAAGCGATGACATACTCAGGGAAATGCGGGCCGATCCGGATTCTTTTGTTGCTGATGCCGGTATTGATCCGCCCGGTCCGGTCGATCACGCAGGCGCTGATAAGCTCGGCAAGGATATCGATGAGCCCGGAGCCGGTGATCCCCCGCGGCCTGATATTGTTGATGGTGGAAAAGGCAGGTGCAAGCGTCTCCGGATCGATCGTAAACTTCTCGATTGCGCCGGGATTTGCCCGCATGCCAAAGAGCACCTCCCCGCCTTCCAGCGCCGGCCCGGCCGCACCGGCACAGGAGAACATCCATTCATTGTTCCCGAGCACGACCTCGAAGTTGGTGCCGATATCGACCAGCAGGGAGATTTCCGGCCGTTCACCCATACCGCAGGCAAGAATGTCGGCGATGATATCCCCGCCGATGAAGTCGCTCACGGCCGGGAACGCAAAGAGGCCGCAGTTCTTGTTTCCGGCGATGCCGATCCGTCCTGCGGCCACGGAGAGGGCCCGCTGGACGACCGGGACATAAGGTTCGGCGATGATATAGGCCGGGTCAATCCCGAGCAGCATGTGGGTCATCACCGTGTTACCGGCAACGACCACCTCATAGATATCTTCGCGGTCGATGCCGGCGGTATTTGCCGCAGTGGTGAGTGCCGCGTTGATGCTGTCCGTTGCAAGCGACTGGAGCCTTGCAAGCCCGTTCTTCCGGGCGTAGTTCACCCGGGCAAGGATATCCTCTCCGCAGCTGATCTGCCGGTTGTAATTGGAGGCGACACCGACAACCTTTCCCGCGACCAGATCCCAGAGGTAGACCACCACTGTGGTGGAACCCAGATCGACGGCGGCACCATAGACCCGTTTTGCGGTATCGTTCTCCTGCAGATCGATGAGCCGGTACCCGCCCGGCACGAGGGCGATGGTTCCGGTCACTTTCCAGTCGCTGTGCCGGAGGAGGGCGGGGATCTCGCGCATCACCTCGAGAGGGACGTAGACCTTGTCCGCCACCGGCCCCCCGCTCTTCTGGATGCCCCATAACAGCCGGCTCAGATCAGGGGACGGGTCGGTCAGGGTCGGCGGCTGGAGTTCGACATAATATTTCCTGACCGCCGGGTGGAGCTCGATCCCGGCCTCCCGGCCTTCAATCAGGATCTTCTGTTCCTGGATAAGCGCACGCTCCGGGACGAAGACCTTGAGATCCCCCTGGACCGTGGTCTCACAGGCAAGGCACGCACCGCCGGCCAGTTCATCCTCGGTAAAAAACCTCGCATATTTCTGCCGGTCGAACTCGGTCTTCCCGGACTGGACAAAGACCACGCACTTGCCGCATTTGCCCTGCCCGCCACAGACCACGTTCATGTTCAGCCCGGCCCGCTGGGCAGCATCGAGAATCGTCGTCCCGCGCGCCACATCGATCTTCCGGTAGCTGGGGAGGAAGGTTACGGTCCGCATCTATCTCTTCCATGCCTCGTTAAGGTACTCGCCGATCTCCGCCGCATCCCGGGGCCCGACCATGATCTTCCAGCCGGTGGCCTCCTCGATCCTGCTGGAGATGGGGGCAGCATAGCCGGGGATGATGAGCGTTTTGTGGGAGACCTCGTTCTCCACCCCGAACTTCCGGATCGAGTCGCGCACCAGTGCCTCGTTGAGTTTGCCGGCGGCAACCGACGTGAGCACCGAGAGGCCTTCGGTATCGACAATCAGCATGAAACAGGGGATGCGGGTGGACTCGAGATACCCCTGGAGCGTGAAGAAGGTAAGAGAGAAGTTCACGGTCAGGAGCACCGGTGCATCCTTCCCCGGCGTGCCGACCCGGTAGAGGCCGGGGTTCATCTGGATCGGTTTCTGGGGGTCGGTATAGATGTTCTGGCGGAGCGTGAGGGCTGCTTTGGCCGAGGCCGGAGAGAGCGGGGACGTGACAAGGATCGATGCGTACTTGGCGATCCCCAGTGCAATAGCGGCATCTTCCGGCACAAATTTCGTCGCGTCGAGAAAGACCGGATACCCGAGATCCGGGGCGGCCCGTGTGATTGCAAGCTGGCGTATCTCCGTCGAACGAATGATAAAATCCCCAAGAGTCCGGGGAGCCGGGTCCAGTACGAGCCGGGATACTCCTTCCGCGGTACAGTCTTTTGCCAGTTTTGCCAGGGTGTCGAGATCCCCGGCCTGTACCGTCAGCGGGCACCCGTGCTGTTTTGCAAGGGCGCACATCTGGCGGTAATTCTCCGGCGTGGCAGCATGGATCAGGGGGCGGTAACTTCCGCAGTGCACCAGGGCTGCGGCCAGCGCATCCGGGTTCTCCGAAATAAGGACTTCGGGAAGGCCAGCAGTCTTTTCCACGGCAGAAACGGCCTTTGCGTACGCGTCAGCAGTGCCGGTCGCATTGACAATTGCAGTGCCGCTGAAGTGGAGATCCGCACCTACCCGGGTCAGGGTCTCGTCACGGACCCGGGCGGTTACCGCGGAGATCTCTTCCGGCGCCTGGGTGTCAAGCACCCGGAACATGATGCCGGGGGGATGGTAAAAGGTCTTCTCGTGCCGGTAGAGTACTACTTCCTCGCCGACCCCGAACGAACGCTCGCCAACCCCGATCCTGACGAGCCGGATAGGAGGGCGGGTCGTTGCGCCCAGTACCGATTTCGCGTGCTCGTCAAGATACGGGCAGAGGTCCACGTCCGCCTTGCCACCGGCAAGTTTCATCGCGAAGGTGAGGCAGGTGGGATCGCCGCACTCCTTGCAGTTCTTCTTGGGCAGGAGCTTGTAGATATCCAGTGCCTTGAGCGCCACTCATCTCACCTCTCCTGCTACAGCAGCATGCTTCAGGCCGGCAAACGCCTGCCGGAGCATGGGGATCGTCATTGGGTGGCGGACACAGATGATCTCGGCCCCGGCGACGGCCGCTGCGAGGCTGGTATAGAACTCCCACGCCACAGCCATGCCCGTCGCCATCTCTCCTCCCGCCTCGCGGACCTCCTTGACCGTAAGTGAGTCTGACGGCGCACAGATCATCGGCATGGCAAGATCCGTATCTCCTTTCAATGCGGCAAAGCGGATCCGTTCCATGGCCGAATACGAGTACTCGAACCCGTACCCGAGCGCCCCGGTATAGGGATCGATGACGATATGATCCCGGGACACCCCAATCTCACGGAGAAGGATATTGAGCTGCTTTGCAAGATTGATGTCAATAGGGGACTGCGCGATTACGGAGTGGTTGTATGCGAGAGCGGCGGCCGCGATGCTCCGGTACCGGCCCGCCTCGGCAGTTCCCAGAAGAAGCCGTTCCCCTTGACCAGCCTCGCCGCAGCGCTGGAATACCTCGCTGTCGATCTTCGGTTCATTGCTCCCTTCAACGATCAGGGGCAGGCCGGTCGCAGTGAGCACCGTTTCGACCGTTCTTCCTACGGATACGATATCAGAAAAATCCCGCTGTTTCGTGCTGGTCAGGTGAAGACGGAGCAGGTCGGCACCGTACCGGCTCTCCGCAGCCTCTGCCCAAACACCGGGATCATGGACGATATCGCCACAGAATCCGGTGATGATCGGCGACCAGTACCGGGGGTCATCGCAGATCTCAAACGCGATCAGCGGCGACGGCGCGGCAGGGTCGACGAACGGTAGGGTCGTGCCCCCGCCGATCCGGTAGGAGATACGCCGGGTCCCCCCGTCAGATCGGGTTGCGCCAAGGACGACCTCCCCTACGGTTCCGGTCCAGCCGAAGTTCAGGTCTGCCATCTCGTCCCCTCACACCAGTGGCTTCATGGTGAGTGCAGGGTGCCCGACCCGCTCGAGGAAGGCGGTCAGCTCTTCAATCGTGGTCGCCTGAGTATCATCGGCAATCTTATCGAAGAGATCCGGAAGCCCCCTTGCCTCCAGCACCCTGACCAGACGCGGCTTCAACTCCTCCTTCAACTGGGATGGTAGCCAGACAAGCCGCTCGATACCGCCTTCTCCCTGCAGGAACCGTTCGGAGAGGATGTAGTTCTTGGAGATGCCGGCAAAGCCGGGTGTCTGGGCTCCTCCGCCGATGGTCCCTGCAAGGGTCGAGAACGTCATCCCCGAGGGGGTCATGCCCTTGAACTCCCGGTTTACCACCATGATCCCGTTCACTTCCGGCAGCATGAGCGCGATACATTCAAAGCACCCGCAGCAGGTCATCGGATATTCCATCACGCTGTAGAGCGAGCAGCGTTCGACCTCCCCGTGGCTCGCTTTCTTCACGAAACGATTAACACCTTCGTATTCCCCGTTCTGTGCATTGATGAGTGCGCCTTTTTCTACGGGCTGGTTGGCGCCGGATGGCGTGATCTCGTATGCGATCCTGCCGTCAAGCCAGCTGATCGCCCCGCAGAGGGCCGGTCGCTCCGGGGTGATGATACAGACATGGTTCGGGGCAAAGGTCTGGCAGAGTGTGCAGGAATAATAGGTATCGACATCGGTATCCCGCATCCCCTTGATCCGGGCGTCCCGCTCCACGTAGACTTTCTCTGCCTCCTCCTTCGCGGCGAGGACTTTTTCCAGATCGGTAATAAGCGTCACCGAGACCGCGTCCAGCAGCTGGGGAAAGTCCATCCGGAACTTGCCGGCAAGGAGTTTCCCGAGATGCTCGATCTTCACGCCTTTTGCCACGGCCTCCTTTGAGAGCCTGACCCAGATGAGATCCCGCTGGGCCACGTGCCACGATCCTTCACCATAGTTGATAAAATTGTGTATCCGCCGCTCGAGTACCGGTTCATAGTCTTTCTTCATCGTTTTCCCGGCGACCTCGATAAGGATCCCGAGAGGGTTAGCCGACCCCTCTTTCATCGCATCGATCTCAGGGCCGATCACTTTCACCTGTCCATCCCGGATCTCCCCGGGACTGCGCATCCTCATCAGCTCGAAGGCAGGAGACCGGCCACCGCCGAACTCCACGTACATCTCCTCTTTTCTTATGCTCTTGCCCTCAAATGCCGGTGAGCATCCCATGGGAATGGGAATGGCAGTGACCGTGACACGGATGCCCTTTAATTCCATCCCTCTTCGTACAACATTATCTGATTGTGCAGGGATCCATTCGCCGCCAGTGTAATCTCCAAGGGAGAGGATGGGAAACCCGAGCACCCGCATACTGTCCACGAAAGCAATTTCTTCTTCATTCAGCCCGGAAAAGACAATCACGATTGCCTTGGCGCGTTCAGCCGCATATGCAAGCAGCCGGTGTGCATCGCCTGGCGTCACACCCCCAAACATCATGGCGACCCGGGCGATGATATCGACAAAATGGATGCCGTATGCCGGCGTCGGGCCGAGAGGTACAAGCCGGTATTCGAGACCGAGTTTCACCCCGGACTCAAGAAGGGAGGGGATAACGCTGCCGGCGAGGAATGTCAGCATGTATTTTTCCTGCAGCTCCCGGCAGATGGCTCCGGCACTGCCGGCGCTCTCCGGAGTACCTACAATAAGAGCAATTCCGAGAATACTCCCGTCAACAAGCGAGTACCCCAGTTTCCTGATAGCCGCATCGCTGATGAATCCGGTATATGGAGGCATTTCGTGCCCTGTTACAGCGGTCGTTTCCGCGAGCAGGCATTCCGATGCGATCAGCGGATTGCTGTTCATACGGGCAAACACGTCAGCAGCAGCGACACGATCATGGACTGCAATCCCCGTAAGAGCAAAAGAGACCGGAAGATGATATGCGGTCTCATCATAGGAAAATGCCTGTGAGATTCCCTTCATCCTGGATTTCAGGTGCTCTTCTCCGGTTTTTATTGCTGCCTCAACGTCGGTCATCGGTCGGGCCTCTGGAATAGAAGTGCACTGTAAAAATACATATAGTTTCGTTATCAGTATATTGGCAGTCTGATACCCCACCGGGGAGAAATGCGGCAATTTGAGGCCAAATAACAGTAAGATTATAAGAAGATTTATTCTTGTAAGAAAGCTAGTCTTTTTATACGAGGCAGAAAATGCATACGAAATTTGTCCTGAAAATAATTCCGGTTGCGATTGTGGTTGTTCTGATTCTCTGTCTGATTGGTCCTGCTTCTGCGGAGAACAAAACGATCACAATGGCGTACCAGGGAGCCGGCGGGTATTATATCGGGGATATTATTGTTTTTACGGGTCAGGATTTCCTGAGCAATACAGCCGTGGTAAAAATAGCCGGTCCGGGTCTTCCCCAGCAGGGCGTACCGCCGTATAACCTGACCGGAACGCCCGGAACAGGGAATACGGTCGCGGTCGATTCATCCGGTATGTGGACGTTTTACTGGGATACGTCGAATATGCAGGGGGATACAATGCTGCAGACGGCACGGTATTTCCTGACCGCAACTGACAATACGTATCCCGACCAGATTGCCAAGACATCGATCATGCTCACGCGACCGATATTCTCCGTAAACGTGACCCCGAACCCGGCGCAACCGGGAGATTATGTCCAGATGACCGGTGATACGGAGAACAGCATCAGCTCTCTTGATATTTCGATTATCGATTCCTCCGGGAATAAACTCCGCTCGTTCTACGCACCGGTCAGTGGAACCGGGTATTTCTATTACTCTTTCCATGTCGATATGCCGCCCGGAACATATTCGATTGTTGTCAGCAACCCGCTGAAAATGAGCCAGAGCCTGAATACAATCTTCACGGTCCTCGCACCTGCCACACCCTCTCCCGCCGGGACGACTGGCATATCGTCGCCGGCCATAAATAATACCGGTGGCAATCCCGCAACAACGCCAGCGACACCCGTGGTTACAACCTCCCTGATCCCGACCCGTGCGCCGCTCCCGCCTGCAATCACCATTGGCGGTGTTGCCGGCGCCATGACCCTGTTCTGCCTGGCAGTAAAAAAGAGATAATCTCCTGATTCATTTTTCCCGGCACATGGGGATATAATTCCCGCTCCGGCCGATTAGAGGAAATACCTGACAGCAACGTGTAATGATGATGACGTCCTATCATGAACCTTTAACAGGTCCGATCGTGAAAAAGTTTAGTTTTCTCGCCCGCGTTCCGGATAAACCCGGATCTCTGCAGCAGGCTGCAGCAACCATTAAAAAATATGACGGAAATATCAACCGCCTCCAGT
>Ga0326728_10021343_pt1 | contig 12190 bp, 8 predicted proteins | sample MB3enrmetagenome_FD_207602 | JGI IMG/M metagenome (GOLD analysis project Ga0326728, IMG submission 207602) | Lab enriched peat soil microbial communities from McLean, Ithaca, NY, United States - MB31MN | ecosystem: Environmental > Terrestrial > Soil > Wetlands > Peat | place: USA: New York...
CGACATCATGGCAACCCGCTCCTCGAAAAATTCGCCGCGCATGTAAACGCCGCGAACTTTGCCGCCACGCGGCCGGTGCGCTAGCTGGGCCTCAATGGCGTCCGGGTTGAAAAGGCCAGACTCGTTGAGCAACGTCGAGGCCGTAGACCGGAAGCCGTGGCTGCATACTTCTTCTTTGGTGTAGCCGAGACGCCTGAGCGCGGCGTTCAGCGTGTTTTCCGAAATTGGCATCAAAGGCGAGCGGATGCTTGGAAAGCAATATTTTCCCGTTCCCGTTAACGCCCGCAGCTCACCAAGCATCTGCAGCGCCTGGCTGCTTAACGGGACGGTATGGGGCTGGCGCATTTTCATCTTCGGAGCCGGTATGGACCAAAGCTTACTGGCTTCGTCGATCTCCGCCCATTCCATATGCCGGAGTTCGCCGGGGCGGCAAAACAGGTGAATGAGAAGGATGAGCCCTATCCTGACTTCCTTGGCACCGTCGTAGCCTGCAATGGCACGCAAAATACCGGTCAAACCGCTGGCCGTGGTAATGGCGGCACGCGACTTGCCCGGCACAGAAGTAAGCGCTTCGGAAACGTCTGCGGCGGGATCGCGGTCGGCACGGCCGCAGGCGATCCCGTATCTAAAAATCCGGCTGAGCACCATGCGCAAGGTTTTGGCGGAGTGATACCTTTCGCGAAGCTCCAGGCGGCGAAGCGCGCGGAGCACCTCGGCGGTGCCAATCTGCCTGACCGGAAGCTTGCCAAGGTCGTCGCGGACAAGGCTGATGAGCCACTCGTCTTTTTCGACAGTCCGGGGCGAAAGCCCCTCCTTCTTGCGCTTCGTCATCCACTCGTCGGCAAGGTCGGCGAAATTGTCGTTCGCGGCCTGGCTCTCTGCCTTTTTCACCGAAGCAGGGTCCCTGCCCTGCGCCAAAAGCTGGCGGGCTTCGGAAAGCCTCTGCCTTGCATCGGCAAGGCCGACGTCGGGAAATTTTCCAAGGCTGAGCGTCTGACGCCTGCCTTGAAAACGATAATCGAAGCGCCAAAGACGCGATCCCTGCGCCGTTACGAGGATGTAGAGCCCCTGCCCGTCGGTTGCCTTGTAAGGTTTTTCCTTAGGCTTCAGCGCTCGAATCGCCTTGTCGGAAAGCTGCATACCGTCACCCTGATACCGTCAGCCTCTAAGATACCGTCACGCATACCGTCGGAAGCGTAGGAAGGCAAATGGCCGGATGATAGGTGGTGAGAGACGTTCAAAGCCGCTTTCAGGCGCGGAAACGCGCTAAAAGCCATTGAAAATCAATGGCTTTGGAACGGCTTGAGTTTGGGTGAGATTGGGCGGATTCCAGCCCTAAAAAGGGAATTTGGTGGAGCCAATGAGATTCGAACTCACGACCTCTGCAGTGCGATTGCAGCGCTCTCCCAACTGAGCTATGGCCCCTCAAATATCATTTAGGCGCATGCGCCAAGTCCTGTCAAGGCGAGGCAGGGCAGCGGCGGACTGTCATGCCTGCTTCTTCCAAGCTCCGCTTCCGTCCTGGCGCCAATAGCTAACCTCAAAGCCCGCTTCTTTCGCGGCTTTCCACTCCGCACGCGCCAGCGCCTTGGCCTCCTCGTCGGCGCCGTCGAAAAGCCTGATGATGCGTGCGAAACGTTGCGGCTCGTTCCCGGCCGCAGCTTCGAGCAAAAACAGCGCGTGGGCGCCGTTCGGATTCGTATCGTCGAGGGTGAGAAAGACGGGCTGGCGTCCACCCTGACCGTCGCGCGCGGTGCCATGCGGCAAGAACGAGTCGTCGCGATAGGTCCACAGCGCGGTATCGATGGCTTCCATGCGCTCTGGCGTCGAGAAACGTAAGCAGGCCCGCCAGCCCCGGCTCAAGGTTTTTTCCACCAAGAGCGGAAGCACCGCGGCAAGCGGCTGACTCTCTAGGTGATAGAACCAGAATTCGGGCGCTGTCATCGCTTGCCGCCCTCGGCATCGGCATAAGGGTTTTTCGTTTTGCGCACGTGCAGCCGGACCGGCGACGGGCCGAGGCCGAAGGTCTTTTTCAGATCGTTGACGAGATAACGCAGATAGGATTCGGGAAGCGCTTCTGGCCGCGAGGAGAAGACCACGAAAGAGGGCGGGCGCGCATTGGCCTGCGTGATGTAGCGAAGTTTGAGGCGCCGGCCGGAAACCGCTGGCGGCTGATGCCGCTCGAGCGCGGAGGCGAGCCAGCGGTTGAGCTCAGCGGTTGGAATGCGCTTGTTCCAGGCCTCGTAGACGGTAAAGGCAGCCTTCATGAGCTTGTCGAGCCCTTGGCCCGACAAAGCGCTCACCGGCACCAGCGGCGCGCCCGCGAGCTGCGGCAGCATCGATTCGGCGGCTTTTCTGAGCTGCGCCAGACGCGCCTGAGGCTCGTTCACGAGATCCCACTTGTTGACCGCGAAGACGAGCCCGCGGCCTTCGCGCTCGACGAGATCGGCGATGGTAAGATCTTGCTTCTCGAAGGGCGTCTCGGCATCGAGCAGGAGAATAACCACCTCCGCAAAGCGGATCGCACGCAGCGCATCGCCGACCGCAAGCGTCTCCGGCCGCTCTGTGATACGCGCCTTGCGCCTGAGCCCCGCCGTATCGAACAGCCGGACCCGTTTGCCATGCCAAACCAGTTCTGCGGCGATGGCGTCGCGGGTGAGACCGGCCTCGGGGCCGGTAATCATGCGCTCCTCGCCGAGAATGGCATTGGCAAGCGTCGATTTGCCGGAGTTCGGGCGTCCCGCGATGGCGAGCTTGAGCGGGCGGCTGCCTGCTTCGCCCCCGGTCGCCGCCTCATCACCGGCCTCCTCCTCTTCTGATTTGAGACCCTCGCGCTCGCTTAGTGCATCGAGCCGCTCCGATACCTCGGATAAAAGGTCCGAAAATCCTATCGCGTGCTCGGCCGAAAGCGCAAGCGGCTCTCCGAGCCCGAGCTCGAACGCGCCATAATAGCCATCCTCCGCCGCCCGGCCTTCGCACTTATTCGCAACGAGAACGAACGGTTTGCCGGAAGTTCTGACAAGCTGGGCTATTCCGCTATCGGCGGCCGTGGGGCCTGTCCGCGCATCGATCATGAACACGACAAGATCGGCCGCGGCAATCGCTTGCTCGGATTGCTCGCGCATGCGCGCCGCAATGCTGCCGGGCTCGGCATCTTCGAACCCCGCAGTGTCGGTCAAGGTGACCGCATGGCGGCCAATCCGGATCTGTGTCTCCTTGCGGTCCCGGGTTAGGCCGGGCATGTCGTCGACGAGCGCAAGCCGTTTGCCGGCGAACCTATTGAATAGGGTCGATTTGCCGACATTCGGCCGGCCAATGATGGCGACGGTGTAGGCCATCTGTGAAGCGTAAACCGGAAAAGCGTTGCATGGAGCCGGAGCCTACCGGCCGCGGATCAGTTCATTGCTATAAGTTTGGCCTTGTCGGTCAAAACGTAAAGCCTTCCTTCAGCGACGACGGGCGTTATCATCACAGGCGTGCCGAGATCGGATTGTGTGCCGATCGTACCGGTTACGGCGTCCACCGCTACGAGCAGACCTTTCGACGAGGCAAGCCAAAGCCTGTTGCCGGCGAGAACCGGCCCGCTCCAGTGCCCATCTCCCGGCAGGGCTGTTACCCAGCGAACCTTGCCGTCTTTGCGGTTCAGGGCGACTAGCTTGCCGGTCATATCCACCACGAAAATCGAATCGCCTGCCACCCAAGGCATTTGCGAGCCCCTGATTTCGCGTGTCCAAAGCCTCTGTCCCTTGTCGCGCGAGGTGGCAATCAATTCTCCGCCCCGGCTCATGGCAAATACGGCATCGCGATCCACAACCGGACGCGCTGCCTCGCCGATCGCGGTCGCCGACGTATTGATAGCGCCCTTCGCAAGCGAGTCGGTCCATTTCGGCTGGCCGCTCTTGATATCGACTGCGGTGATTTCGCCCGATGGGTAGGGTACGAACACCATGTTGCCGGCAACCGCCGGACTGGCACTTGTAAGCAAGGCCGCGTTCTCGGGTAGGCCCTTCTGAACCCAAAGCTGCGAACCATCGGCAGCGCTGAGGCACAAAAGCTCGCTTTCGGAATTCACGACGAAGACGCGGCCTTCGGCTGCTGTCGGCGCCTCCCGGATCGGGATGGCGAACTGTTTGCTCCAAATCTGCTGGCCGGAACCCGCATCGAGCGCAAGCACCCCGCCGTATCCCGTGGCCGCATACACTTTACCGCCATCTGCGGCGAGGCCGCCGCCGAAGCCGCCCCTAGCCACATTATTGGTGTTGAACGGATGCAGATAATCGAATCCCGCTTTTTTCTCCGGTATGGTCCTGACCACCCAGAGTGTCGCCCCGCTCGAAACCGATAGCGCACGGATGCTGCCTTCGGAATCCATTGTGTAGATTTTGTCGTTGTATACGATGGGGATCGCGGTGAGGCGGGTGCGCTTGGAAGAGCCTTCGCCGGCGTCCGCCGTCCACACTGTTTTTAAGGCCTCTCCAATGGCGAGATGACCGGGCGCGTTTGTGGCTACGCCGCCGGGCTGACTCCAGGCCGCATTCGTGACAGCGGGCGGCAGCACGACTGTACCGGCACTTTCCGGACCCGAGACCGCGCCTTTTTCATCGGCTTTGAGGACCGAAATGCGCCGCCCGGGCAGTGGCTCCTGCTTTTTGTCGAACATGGTCGTAACCGACGACACGCCCGGCACGCTCGAATCGCCGAGGCCCAGGGACTCGCATCCGGCAAGGCCGAAACTTACAGCAGCGATGAGCGGGATGGCTTGAAACAGCAAAAACGGGCCCGCATGACCCCGGTTACTGCGTTTTCGCATCATTTGCCGCGTCCTTTTTCCCCGTTAGCTCAGCCTGCGCTGTCTTCGGCTTCTCCAGAAGTAGCGCAAGCATAACCTCCGCACGCTGGCGCATACCTGACGGCGCTTCGCCGTCGCTCGCGATCTCACCGAAAAGCCGCTCGGCGTCGGTCGCCTTGCCTTCCTTAAAGGCTGCGAGGCCGAGAATTTCCTTTGCAGAAAACCGCCAGCGGCTGGTACCCGACCGCAAGCTGTCCAAACTATGCGCCAAGGCTTCGTAGCTCTCTTTGTCCAGCGAGAGGGCCGCAAACTGTATCCGCGCAAAATCGCGAAGGCCTGAAGGCGCCGTCTCGTCGTTAGCGACGCCGCTGTACTCCACGCGCGCGGCATCGATCTGTTTTTTTGCAACCGATTCGGCCGCTGCGTACAAGCGCGCCAGAACCCGGTAAGAGCCGGGCCCGCTTCCCGCTAGAGAGGCGAGAATCTTCTGTGAGTCCTCTTGCTTGCCTGCGTCGCTCAGAATCATGGCGTTTGTGAGCGCATCCCCGCCGGCCGCCGCTTGGTATGCCTTCCGGTTCTGCTGGAACGTATAGCTAGCTACCACGGCCAAAATTATGAAAGCGCCCGCAATGAAATAGGCCCCATAAGTTTGAAAGAACTTGATAGTTTGCTCGCGGCGATAGTCTTCGTCGACCTCGCGGAAAAAGCTTTCGTCGTCGTGGCTTTGGCTCATAGCGCTTGTGCCTTAAGTTCAGTGATACTTTTGCAACAGATAGGGCTCTGGCTGCTGCATGTTAATAAGACCGCTTCTTTTGTTCCGTACGGCAGGTCTTTTTCCCGCTTTAAGCCGAACTGGTCAACTGGCCTTTGTTTTAGACATTTTCGTGACTCGCGCTCGCGGCTCGTCCGGTTTTGCCATGGCGTAAACATGATCCGGACCGGGAAATTGCGAGGCGCGAACCTCGCTAGCATAGTCTTTGACCGCATCCTCGATCGCGGCGCCGAGCTCCGCAAACTTTTTTACGAATCGGGGCACCGATGGAGACAGGCCGAGCATATCCTCAAGAACGAGGATTTGGCCATCGCATTCGGCGGAAGCGCCTATCCCGATTGTTGGAATCGGGATGGCGCGGGTGATCTTTGCCGCCAGCAGCTCGGCCATTCCTTCGAGCACCACGGCGAACGCGCCTGCGTCAGCCAACGCCGCGGCGTCCGCCTCGATGGCGGCCCACTCCTCCTGGCGGCGGCCCTGCGTCTTGAAGCCGCCCATCACGTTCACCGACTGAGGCGTGAGCCCCACATGGCCCATCACAGGGATTCCGCGTTCGGTGAGGAAGGTGACGGTGCCAGCCATGCGCCGGCCGCCTTCGAGCTTCACAGCCCCGCACCCTGTTTCCTTCATGATTCGCGCCGCATTCCGGAAGGCAACCGAGGGCGATTCCTCATAGGTGCCGAAAGGCATATCCACGACCACGAGTGCGTGTTTCGAACCGCGGACGACCGCGGCGCCGTGCATAATCATGAGCTCGAGAGGCACCGGTATGGTGGTCTCGTGGCCGTGCATGACCATGCCGAGCGAGTCTCCCACGAGCAGAAAATCGACATGGGGATCGATAAGCCGCGCGGTGTGGGCGTGATAAGCCGTCAGCGATACGATTTTCTCACGCCCCTTGCGGAGCCTGATATCGGGGGCGGTGAGCCGGCGCTTTTCTGAGTGCTGTGACATAATAGAAGGTCCCTGCAGGAGGAACCCTGTCATAGCGAATTTGGGGGCGTCAGGAAATACGCTAATCGATTTTCGAAGCGGGCGAGTGGAAATTAACCACACTGACAAGAACGCCGGCTATGCAATTCGAATTTTAGGAGAATTGACATAATTTGTAGCAAAGGTTTGTAACCGGAGGTTCCGGATGAAACATTGCTTCTTTCTCCTGCTGCCGATCTTCGCTTTGTGCATGCTTTCTTGCGCTCCTGGCTTTGCGCAGGCAGCTCCTCTGTCCGTCAAGACCCTCGCCGCCGCTTTCCAGCAGCCGTCCATCCTCCATAGAACAGGGCAAGGCTGCGGCTGGGAGTACTCCTGCCCGCCCCGTCCCGATTTCGGGCGGCGCTCCTTCCGTCAGCAGGGGCAGGTCTATATCCACAACAATTATGGGCCAGTGAACATCTATACAGGCGACCCGCGTGGCCCGGAGCCGCGCGCCGGGTTCACCGATCGCAGGGATTGCGGCGCCATCGGTTGCGCCGGGCGCACAGACTGCGGCGGGTATCCTTGCGACGAGAAATGCGGGCCGCTTTGCTGGATGAGACGCTTCAAGAGCGGCTATTGCGGCCATGGATGCTGGGCTTACCGCGAGCAGGCCCGCATCGAAGCGGAGGAAAGAGAGGAACGGAGGGAGAGGCGGAAGGAGAAACGCGAGAGGAGACGCGAGGAAAGGCTGGAAGAAAGAGAGGAAGGAATTGACTATCCTCCCTCTTATTATGACAGGGAGTATCCGCTTCCGCCGCGCTACAGCCGCCGGAGCAGCGAAGCGGAGCCCGCGCCTCCTTATGAGCGCCGGTCGCCCGGCGCCTGGACACCCCGCGAGCGCTTCGATGGGCCCAGATATCCGGTAGACTGCCCGCGCGCCGGCTGTTAACCGGCGAAAATCCGCGCCGCTGCTCTCGCCAACAGCGCCTACCTGCCGCAGCTTAAAGGCGCGAAAATGCTGCTTGCGAACCGTCATATGCTCAGCTGCACGACCACCTTCAATAGGTACGCATTTGATATGTGCAACCGTGGATTGGTTGCTCCTATAAAAAGCATAGCGTAGTTGGCTGCCAAATTTGTTTTGTTGCTAATTACTGATTCTAAAACTCAGACCGGTGCCCGCTTCCCCCGGCGTTGGGGGACTTATGGACAGAGTTGCGTGCGGCACAGGGCTGAAGACAGGTACTCAAGCCGGGAGAGAGCGATGTCGCAGCGCGCCAGACAGCAAAGCGACCTTCTGCGGAAGGCGTTCAGTTTTTCGGCGTCCCGCCGGGGCGATGCCGTGTCTTGGCGCCATCTAGAAGATGTAATCGCAAGACTTCTCGATCAGCGCCATGGGGCTCTTCTCCAGCAGCCAGCATCGCTTGAGCAGGAATCCGCAAACCTGGAACGCAGTGTCGCGCGGTTACTGAAGCGCACAGCTCCGGGCGCCAACCGGGCAGGCCGTTACAGGCGAGCCGTAAAGGACATGCTTGACAATTCAACGTTCTGGCTCGGTGTTCTGGACCCAGTCGCTGCGGCATTTTGGCGGCATTCTGCGCTGGCGTGGATGTCGCTATGGCATGGCGCCGATACGCTGGCCGTTACCGCCCCGCAAATGCAAGCTTGCTTCGAATTCGCAACACTTGGCTCATCCAAGGCAGAAGATTTGACGAGTCACCCTGAACCGCCGCGGCCTGCGGCTTTGGGCTCATTCGCCTCTCGCTTTCGCAAGGCCGGCTGGGGCCGGTGAGCGCTGCACAGAACCTTCTGCGGCCGGTATGATTTATTCCGCCGCGCGGCTCCGTATAATCATCTGCGAGATCAGCGCTCGCAGTGCGGCCGGTTTGATCGGCTTCTGCAAAAAGGCGTGTCCCGCAGAGATGACCGCCTGGCGGACCTCATGGGCACCGTCCGCTGTCACGACGACGGCCGGGATGTCGGCCCGGCATGCCGCCGCGATATCCTGGATCGCTTCGAGCCCGTTCTCCCGGTCCAGATGAAAATCTGAAACGATGATGTCCGGCGTAATCTGGGCCGCTTGAAGCTTCTCGATGGCCTGGGCGCTGTCGAGGGCGGTGATCACGGGGCAGTGCCAGTTCGCCAGAAGCGTTCTCATCCCGTCGATGATGCTGTGATCGTTATCGAGACAAAGCACGATCGCGCCGCGCAGATTCCCATATGGGGCGGGCCGCATATTGAATGGGCGCGGCTGCTCCTGCTCCGACCAGCGCGCCAGCGGCAAACCGACCGAGAATACCGAGCCCCGTCCCGGCTCGGATTTTAGAGAGAGCTCGTGGTTCAAAACGCGGCACATGCGATCGACGATGGAAAGGCCGAGGCCAAGGCCTGGGACGCCTGGGCTGTGCCGGTCGAGGCGGTGAAATTCCTTGAAGATCACTTCGCGCTGGTGCTCGGCAATTCCTAAGCCGGTATCGTGCACCTCGACGAAGAGCATCTTGCCGCGGCGCCTGCACCCTAACAAGGCGTATCCATTTTCCTTGTTATATTTCAGAGCGTTAGATACGAGGTTCTGTAGGATTCTACGAAGCAGCTTACGGTCGGAGCGGATGAGCGCGTAAGATTGCACGATGGTGAGAGAGATGCCGCGCGATTTCGCGATCGGCTCGAAGTCGATCCACAGCTGATCGAGCAAATCTTTGACCGGGAACACCGTATATTCGGGTTTCATGGCGCCGCTATCGAGCCGGGAGATATCGAGCAGCGCCGTCAGTATCTCCTCGACCCCATCGAGGGATGCGTCGATGTTCCGCGCAAGCCTGCCCATTTCGGCAGGCGGCGACCGCTCCAGCAGGCTCGCCGCATAAAGGCGGGCTGCATTGAGCGGCTGCAAGACGTCGTGACTCGCCGCGGCCAGGAACCGCGTTTTGCTTAAGTTGGCCTCGTCGGCCTTCGCTTTGGCGATGGCAAGCTCTTGAGTGCGGGCCTGCACCCGCCGCTCCAGAGTTTCGTTGGCCCTGGCCAGAGCATCGGCCGCGGCCTCCCGCTCGGTGATATCGGTGTAGGTCACCACAATGCCGCCAAGCGGCATGGCGTTGATCCCGACCTCCACGACACGCCCCTCGATAGAGCGCTCATGGAATATCTCCATGGTTACCTGATATTTCGTAATGCGGTCGGTAACCAGTTCTTCGACAGCGGCGGGATTTTCCTGTACGCGCTGCGCCATGTACCTGACAATTTCGTCGAGCGGGGTTCCAACGCGGCCGAATTGCTGAGGTAGATTCAGTATTTCTCTGAATTGCCGGTTCCAGCATATGAGCTGCATCTTCTTGTCGAAGACGGCGATGCCCTGTCCGACATGGTCGAGAGCCGTTTGCAACAAGTCGCGATTATACTGCACAGCTTCCGAGGCTTCATCGAGCAGTCTCAAGGCGGATTCCCGGCCAACATTGAGACGCCTCAGCATGAGCGACATGACGAGGCGCGAGGACGGTGCGCCGATGGCGCTCGCAAGCAAGTTCTCGGTGAACCTCAGTGCGTGCATATCCCCATGCATATGCGTCCTGAGGTCCATGCCGCGGACCGACATGTACTCTGCGAAAGAGCGCTGTGTCCGCTCCTCCCCCAGATACCGCGCTACGGTGGACGTGAGATCGTCCATGGGAATGCGCGTGCGCCAAGGCCGGAAGGCGGGCACACCCCGTTGAGGAGCGTCCTCGATGAAAATATTGGTTTGAAGCCGTTCGATGGGCTCGAGCGGACGCAGAAGCGACACCGAGACCAAGGCCAGCACGTTCGCGAACAGAGCCCAGACAACGCCATGGGTCAAATGGTCGAAGCGGAGATAAAACAGCGCCTCAGGCCGCAAGATGGCAAGGCCGAAGGGGCCTTCCTTCAGGAAGGCGGCGCCGGATGCAAAACCGCCGATGAGTTTCGGCAGAAGGAGCGTATAGGCCCAGATCGCAAATCCGGCGAGAATGCCCGCGGCCGCGCCGCGCGCCGTCGCCCGCCGCCATACGAAGCCGATGAAAAATGCCGGCGCGAATTGGGCGATAGCCGCAAAAGAAAGCAGCCCAATCTCGGCGAGCGACGCCTTCTCGATGCTATCGTAGAGGCCGTAAGCGAGAAGAATGATGGCCAAGATCGAGGCGCGGCGGATATTCAGGAGCAGGCCGCTCATATCCTGGCGGCCTTCGGCTCCGGTGGCCCGGTGTTTCAGAATGAGGGGCAGCAAGAGGTCGTTGCAGACCATGATAGACAGAGCGACGGTCTCCACCACCACCATGGCAGTGGCCGCGGAAAGACCGCCGAGAAAAGCGAGAAAAGTAAAAATATGACTGCCAGAGTAGAATGGCAGCGCAAGCAAGTACATATCCGGAACGATGCCGGTGCCCGAAAAGCTGAGGATGCCGGCAATCGCGACGGGTACGACGAAAATATTGATAACCACCAGGTAAAGCGGAAATAGCCAGAATGCCTTCTTTAGCTCGTCCTCTGAAACGTTTTCCACGAAGGTGACATGAAACTGCCTCGGCAGGAGGAAAATGCAAACGAAGCTGAGCCATGTCACGGTGAGCAGCGTGCCGCCGTGAATGCCATTATCGAAGAGCCGCGTGATTTCTGGCTTGGCTGCAGCTTTGGCCATCAGCGGGCCGATTCCGCCAAACTCCCAAAACACAATGAACGAGCCCACGGCAAGAAAAGCCGCGAGCTTAACCACCGACTCGACGGCAATCGCGAGCATAAGTCCGCGTTGATGCTCCGTGGCGTCGGTGTGGCGGGCGCCGAATAGTATGGCAAAAGCAGCAAGAACGAGCGCGATCAGGAGGTCCATATCGACCCCTGGTACGATCTGGACTGCACTTGCATCTTGCGACGGATGTCCGAGAAGCAGCCCGATGGATTGCGAAACAGCCTTGAGCTGCAAGGCAATATAGGGCAGCAAACCGGCGACTGCCACGACGGTGACGATAGCGGCAACGGCAGGATTTTTGCCATAGCGCGCCGCAATAAAATCGGCAATTGAAGTTATATTTTGCGCCTTGGCCAGCAATATAATCCGGCGCAAAAGAGGAGCTGCAAGCGTAAAAGCGGCAATCGGGCCAAGATAGACCGCGATGAAGTCGAGCCCTTTAGCTGCTGCCGAGCCAACGCTGCCGAGGAAAGTCCAAGATGTGCAATAGACGCCGAGGGCAAGCGCGTAAACATAGGGCCGCTCGGTCAGCGTGCGTTGTTTCTCTCCGGCACGATCGCCCCAATAGGCGATGCAAAACAATGCGCCTATGTATAAGAAGGCGAACGCTATTATAACCCAGCCGTCGATCATGCCTTACTCTTACTCGGGTCCTTGACGGAGTTCTCCGCGAGGGGGCCGTTTTCTGCTACCTCCCGCACACAGGACCCCGCCAAATAACATTATACCATTCGCGGACGGTCCGCACCATTTCAGTTCCAGCTTCTTTCCGTTTGTTATCAAGCTATTGCAATCAGTTCGGCGCGAGGTTTTTCCTCTGCATTTCATTATAATTGCTTATTCTCCCGTGAAAGCAGCCGCGTTTGGCGGGGATTGAATTTAGGCGTCTCAAGCTACACTTTGGTATGATAAAAATAAAATAGGCGGGAGGCCAATCCCATGACCTACGATTACGTTATCGTTGGCGGCGGTTCGGCAGGCTGTGTCCTTGCAAACCGGCTGTCGGCGGACCCCAGCA
>Ga0326728_10021344_pt1 | contig 12188 bp, 19 predicted proteins | sample MB3enrmetagenome_FD_207602 | JGI IMG/M metagenome (GOLD analysis project Ga0326728, IMG submission 207602) | Lab enriched peat soil microbial communities from McLean, Ithaca, NY, United States - MB31MN | ecosystem: Environmental > Terrestrial > Soil > Wetlands > Peat | place: USA: New York...
GACAAAACTGTATGTCAATTGGACATTGACAGCGACAGTGGAAAAATAGATGTCACCTGTGAAGGAGATTCGTTGAAAGAATTCAGGATTCTAGAAACTCTCAAAGCGATAGGAAGAGGATTTAGTCCCGGGAAAGCCCTTGAACTTTTAGAAGATGAAATGCTTATGCTTGAGATTATTGACCTTTCAAATGCTGCTACTACTCCAAAAGAACTCCAACGCATAAAGGGCCGGATTATAGGAAGGAATGGGAGAACCAGGGAGCTTGCAGAAACTCTAATAAACGTCAAGATCTCAGTATACGGGAAAACGGTATCAATTCTTGGCTACCCTGAACAAAATACTATAATAAGAACAGCAATAAAGATGCTACTTGATGGGGCTACCCACGGTGTAGTTTATAAGTTCCTGGAAAAAAAGCATCAAGAACTTTTGCAGTCCCAGCTAGACTCAATTGATCTTTATTGATTAGTAAAAACTACTCTCTAGAAACATACTTAGCTCTTCACTTAAATAATTGAATTAGACTTTGTTATTAAATACTTTTCTTTTTTTGTTGAAGAGATATCATTTGTCATCACACCAGTGATTTATTCAGTTTTCCCGAAGTCTTCTTCTGATTTTTTCCCCTCGCCTTCCAGGAAATTGCCCCTCCCCGGCCTTGCATTAATGGATTCCTCAATCCATATAACTTCACCTCTGGATAAAGTATAATTAGGGAAGACTGCATCCATGCCTTCAAAAGGTGTCCAACCAGCTTTACTATGTAACATCTCAGCTTTAATAGGTTGAAGAGCACGAGGATCCACAATTATAAGATCCGCATCAAAACCTACTTCAAGCCTGCCTTTGGCATGACGATCAAGCCCGAAAGACTTTGCCGGATTCCAGCTTGTAACCATTATCATCTGTGCAAGGGGAAGGATATTTTTCCTAACTGCGGCAAGCATGAGAGGCATAAGAGTTTCAACTCCAGGCACACCGGAGGGAGCAAACCTTATATCAGCATCCTTTTCGGATTCCAGATGTGGAGCGTGATCTGAAGCTACCATATCAATAGTTCCATCATTTATCCCATTTATCAGAGCTTTGATACTGTGGCTCCCCCGAAGAGGTGGATTCATTTTGCCAAAAGATCTGAGTTTCTCACAGTCCCGTAAAGAAAGAAAAAGGTGATGAGGAGTAACTTCACAAGTAGAAAGAGGTATTTTGTTCTCCCTTCTCGCAAGATATTTTTCTTTTCTTATAATGCCTATAGCTTCAAGGGTGCTTATATGGCAAAAATGTGCCTTAACTTTTAGTTTGGAAATAATCTCAAGGGCCTTTTGAACAGCAACTGCTTCGCATTCATTGGGGCGTACTTTTGAATGGTAGTCATAAGAAATATCCCCTTTTAAAAGCTTTTCCAGCTCGAGGATTATCTCTTCGTCTTCAGCATGGATGCTCGCAAGAGCCCCGAGTCTTTTAATTTCGGAGAGGGCCTCATTGAATATCTTTTCATTGATATTTAACCCACCTGTAGACTCAGCCATGAAAATTTCTCCAAAAGCAGTAACTCCTGATTTCCAAAGCTTTTCTAAATTAGTTATATTCCCTGTTACCCCACCATTGATCCCAAAATCAATAATGGACTTTCCTCTGGCAAGCTTAAGTTTTTGTTCAAAAGATCGCTTGTCTGTTGTAGGGGGAATAGTATTGGGCTGGTCTATGACAGTAGTAGTTCCTCCAGCAGCTGCAGCGCAAGAACCTGTATACCAGTTTTCCTTTGTTGTCATGCCGGGTTCTCTGAAATGAACATGCACGTCAATTCCTGCAGGCAGGGTAAGAGCACCATCAGCATCTATGATCATATCCGAACTCGATACTCTGAGGTCTTTTCCAATTTTTATAACCTTGCTTCCCTTAATAATTATTTCTGCAGGCTGAAGAAAATTATTATGATAGATCCTTGTATTTTTTATAAGAATATCAGGCATTTGCATCTATATGTTTAAAAATATACTTAAAACCAATAGTTACAAAACTACTCTTATTTGTTTACATTTTTTCCTCAATAGTTATCAAAGAACTTTTTCCGTACTTCTTAATTCCATTTTTAGTAATCTCCTTCTCCGGAAATTTATGTAATATTGATTTATAGCCCTACAATCTTTTTGAGATTCGATGATATCTTGAAAACAGAAAACTACTAAACTGGAAATCGTTAGCTATAGACTTTTAGAGCTTAAGTAGGTCACAAATAGAAATTTCAATTCCTTCCTCTATTTTATTTACTTCGGCCTCAAAAACAAGCTTCCTTTTAGCAATCTTTTCTTCAAGATCTATAACTACAACCACATAATCTCTAAAAATCATATAAATTATTTTTCCAAAAGAGACCACAGACTATGTGAGCAGATCCAGTTATCTTATGATACTTAGCAGATTAAGGAACATTACAGCAGCAGAAATAAGAGAGAATATTATTCGAGTTTCTACGAACTGTGGAAGTTTTCGAGCAGGCAATGGTAATTTCTGCAACTGGTATAAAAATCAATATGGGAAAAAAGTGAAATGGTGCCTTGCTAAAGATGTAGACTATATCAAAATGGCACTCGATTTTAGAACATTCTATTGGCCTCTTAATGTTTTTATTGATGGGACATGAAATTAGTGGGCAAAGTCCTAAATGAAAAAGAAGGTAGAAAGTTGATCAAGGAATAAAAGAAAATGATCAAATTTTAAAAATATACTAAACAATTACAAAAAATTAATTAACATTAATGCCATAGATTAATATCATAGATATAGTTGCTGATATATTTACACTTACAAATTTTAAAACCTCAATCAAATTATTAGTTGTGGATGACCAACATGAAAAAATTATTTGTATTATTGATCCTACTTGTAGCTTTGCTCTCTACGGCTGGCTGCTCTGAAAAAATTCTGGGAAATTCCACGAATTCTAAGGTAGGCCTGGAAAAAAACGATATTTTAGAAATAACCCAGCTGGATCATATAAACACATCCCTACAGAAAGGCCCGATTTTTGTGGAAATGGGATCAAAAGGGTGCCATGCGTGCAGATCTATGAAACCAATCCTCGAAAAACTGGCAGTAGAATACCGTGGAAAAGCCACTATCGCGTCTATAGATGTGGATCAGAGCTCTGAACTTGCAGAATATTTTGGAGTGAAATATCTTCCAGATTCCTTTGCAATCGTGGGTATTGAAAATGGAAAATACGTTTACATGCAGAACGACGGGAAAGTTAGCACTGACCGATCCCAGGCCAAAATTATTGGACTAAATACTACTGATGATGGAAAAATGTTTGAAAAAATTATAAATCTTGCCCTTCTTCAGGATGGCAAGGATAAATCCAAATAAAAGGATACATCAGAATGACAAACCCGGGTTCAGTGGGGCAGCCAAGAGATGGAGACAACAGAGCAAGATGTGCTGTATTTGATACTGAAAACGGAAAAACAGAATATTTTCGACTCAATTACGATATTGATGCAGTCTGCGCAAAAATAGAAGATAGAATGCCACATGCAGATGAACTGATAGCTATTCTCAGGCGTGGATATTGATAGTCAGAAAATAAGTAGTCAATTGGACCTCGGTTTCTCTGATTGCACATATTATTGTTTCTATGCGTCCTGGCTTCATATTAACCTATCAGATCTAATAGCCTTTCGCCTTTGATTTCATCTGCTATCCACTCTATAACCGCAAAATTTCCATTGGAATGCTTGTCAACCTTGTTTATCCACTCAATCTCGTTGCTGGCCTTTGCCTTGAGAGTTTTATTCGTTGTTTCAGTTGCATATAAGCTGGGATTGATTATCCCCCATTTGCTATTGATTCCGGCACGTTTCAGGTCAGACTCAAGCCGAATTGCTTCGTACACCGGTGTAGTTTCTGCTAATATAATTATTAGAACTTCGGTTTCGTCAGCATTTCTCAACATGGGTAACAAGTTTTTAACTGACTATGGGATATCACTTTGAAAACGACTGATTTCTCTATGATAACTTTGGGTTGAATCAAGAAGTAAAAGAGTGTGCCCTGTGGGAGCTGTATCAATAACAACAACCTCATTTTTAGCTTTCTCTACAATTTGAGCAAACGCTCTAAAAACAGCAATTTCCTGCGTGCAGGGTGACCTTAAATCTTCTTCAATATAAGCGATATCATCTTCACTCATTTTTTCCCTTGCTTTGCTGAGCACTTCTTCTTTATATTTAGCTAGCTCCGCCTCTTCGTCAATCCTACTTATTGTTATATCACTACTTTCTTCTATCACGAATTTAACGTGAGCTGCAGAGGGTCCGTTGTTGTAAGATGAACTTTAGCACCCTTTCGGGTCAGACCTAATGCAATTGCTGATGCAATCGTTGTTTTCCCAACACCGCCTTTACCCACGGTGAATACTACTTTTTTGCCAGGAACATACAGGTCATCTATAACATTTTTGAGTTTAGGAATCCGCTTAGAACGGATTTTACCACCTCTAATTTTATCGTTATCCTGGTGTAAGAATGCCCTTACGTTATCTATACCGGTAATATTATAGGCTCTAAGAGGAATTTTATAGGTCACAAAATTTTTTAAATCAATGGGCATGTCTTTCAAAGCCTCTCCTTGCTTATCAAAAAGGCTTCGAGATACAATATCATCTAGCTTTGCAGCACGCCATTGATTAGAAGTATTTGATTATTAACTCCTAAATCTTTAAGCTCCTGTGAAGCTCTTTCAGCCTCTTTAAGAGGTTCTTTTTCCGGGCGGGAAACAAGAATCAGAATAGTCATGTCTTTATTAGATAATGTTTCTACGGCTTGTTGATAGATCTCTTTTTTGCTTTCAAGCCCGGAAAGCTGGCCTAAACAAGACGCTCCATGTGTACTTTCGCTTATGAAATTACTCCAGGCTGAAGGCAGCTGCATCAATCGAAGAGTGGGTCCTGTGGGAGCTGTATCAAAAATGATATAGTCATATTCTTGCTCTGTCTTTTCATCAGTTATAAATGCTGAAAACTCATTAAAGGCAGCTATTTCAATAGTACACGAACCAGAAAGCTGTTCTTCCATATTTTTAATTACTACTTCAGGTAGCTTTCCTCTATAGGGCGCTACAATACTTTCTTTATATTCTTGGGCAGCTTCTTCAGGATCAATGTTGACAACAATCAAATTGGGCACATATCTTATAGAAACCCCTTTATTATTTAACTCGATGTTAAATACATCTTGCAGATTTGAAGCAGGATCAGTACTAATCAACAAAACCTTTTTCCCTTCATCCGCCAGAGTCAAAGCAGTAGAACAGGCTGTGGATGTTTTTCCAACGCCGCCTTTTCCTGTAAAAAATAGATATTTAGTAAGTTTTATTTTTTTGTGAATTAAATATTTCAAACAATATACTCACCTAATTGGCTTAATGTCAGCAACGACCATCGCTACAACAGGAGTCCGGAGTTGCAGGCTTTTCTTTTTCCTTTAAATAACTATCTGGTACATTCAAAAATTTAAGCAACTCATCGTTAGTAGGATATTTCTTAGTCTTGACTACTTTACCGTCAACAATAGTTACGGATAACACATCAACACCATCTCGGTTAAGTATTTAATTTATAACTATGTTATCCACAAAGACTTGTGGATTACTGTTAAGGTTATATCTTTCAACCTTTACACCGTTTTTTTCAAGATTACTTATAACCGTTGATATCCTTAAAAGCTCCAGGTCAATTACAGGTCCACATAAACCCGTGGAACAGCACATTGCAGGGTCAAAAATTATCATTTTTACCATAAAATATCACTCCTTTAATTTTGATATTAATTGTATTGATATTCGCTTGGCTTGACTTTTATTCAACTTGTTTAAATAGGTTAATATGTTTGAGGAAAAAGCTACCATATTTTGCTTAATCACGAATAAACAACAGAAAAATATTTATTTCTCCAGTAAAGTGCTACATTCACAAGCCCGATCATAACTGGCACTTCAATCAATGGGCCTACTACCGCTGCAAATGCCTGCCCTGAATTAATGCCAAAGACTGCTACTGCGACTGCAATCGCTAGCTCAAAGTTGTTACTTGCTGCGGTAAAAGCAAGAGATGTTGTTTGTGCGTAGTTAATACCCATTTTTTTAGAAACAAAAAATGAGATACTAAACATAACTACAAAATAAATTAAGAGTGGAATTGCAATTCTTACAACATCTAGTGGCAGGGTAACAATATATTCACCTTTTAAAGAGAACATTACAATAATCGTAAATAATAGAGCATAAAGCGAAATTGGACCTGTTTTAGGAATAAATTTGTTATCATACCATTCGCCTCCTTTCGAAGGACGTCAGAAGTAGCGGGTTAAAAATCCAGAAGCAAAAGGAATCCCTAAATAAACACCGACACTTTGGGCTACCGCTCCCATAGAGACATTTATTTCCATACCACTAAGTCCCAACCATTCAGGCAGCACGGTTATAAAAAAATAAGCAAAAATGGAGTAGAAGACCAACTGAAAGATCGAGTTAAAAGCTACCAGAGCAGCAGCATACTCATTGTCCCCATCTGCCAGAGTGTTCCAAACAATCACCATGGCGATGCACCTAGCCAAACCAATTAGAATGACACCTACCATGTATTCAGGATATGCTCTAAGAAATATAATCGCCAGGATGAACATTAAAATTGGACCAAGTACCCAATTTTCTAGTAAGGATAAGCCTAATGCTCTGTGATTTTTGAACACCTTTCCTAATTTCTCGTATTTGACCCTTGCAAGTGGGGGATACATCATAACTATTAAACCAATGGCAATGGGAATAGATGTAGTGCCTATAGATAAATTTTTTAAAAAGCTTGCAAATCCTGGATAGACGAAGCCTAAACCCACATCGATAAACATAGATAAAAAAATCCATAGGGTTAAATAGCGATTTAGAAAAGATAATTTTGATACTACAGATTTTTCCAAAATGAACACCTATATGCTTTTTGATAAATCTAATAATTTCTCAGTCAATCGCAGGTTCTACCACTTGTTTTGATCTTCTTCAGTAATTCTAAATCTTCTTTACAAACGCTGATCTTCTCTATTTCGTCGTCGAGGATGATTGAAAGGAAGGGAAATCTTTGGAAAATTAAACTACTGAGCCTATAATAGACCCACTGAGACTTTTTTTTAGAAATAATGATTCCTGCCATTTTCAGTCTATTTAAGTGTCTGGAAGCGTTGGACTGTTTAACGCTCAGGACTGATTCAATATCACAGCCACATAATTCACCGCTTCTTAAAAGATTCAGTATTCGTATTCTGTTTTCATCAGCCAATGCCTTAAATATATAAACAATTCCCATAGATATCATTACCCTTATATGATTATATGCAATTATACTCATATAAGATTTAAAACTGCTTTTTTAGCTATAGAATCTCTCAAATTAAAGATTTTTAAATATTTTTTAATTGTAAAAATTTATCCTTAATTACGCTAGCAATTGCCTATAATCAATCAAATAAGAACCTTATTAAGGGCCTTACTTAGAATTATTCAGTCGGCATGAACAGGATGGATGATCTATGTGCTGCCAATAATGTCTAAAATTAACTCTTCTACGGTAGATTGGCATTCAGTCGTGGTAAACATGAAATTGATGATATGAAAATTTTGAAACAAAATATAGTCGGATTTATTGAAGGTGCAAAAAGTTCAAAAAATCGGTATGAAAAAGAATTTATTATATTGCACATTAAGTAGTAAGTGGTGGGGCTAAAATTGGAATAGATGCTAAAATGGAGAACAGGGTGCTAGTAAATTTTGGGAACACAATGAACTTGAACTTACTCTGGTGAATTGGAGTTCTCATCCTTCGAAAACAAAATGTGATATCAACCAACAACTTTACAGAACCAAAAAAACTCAATCATCATATATCATATCCAGAAAATTACAGCTCTTTCATATAATTCCAATAACATCTTGCAGGAGCACAGAAGAAATAATATATTAATTATTTTACGAGAGAAACATTAATTAATTTTCAATTAGTGGCAAACAATATCTGTAAACAGTATAGATATTTATGGTAGTTTTCATTAAATGTTAGATTATTTTTTAAGGTATTGCTATATTGGGACAAAGAATAGCATTTTTGTGTACGTCTGCAGAAAGTTGGTAATAGGACAGTTGTAAAATATTGTCTATTATTTTGTTCTTGAGTAATCTAAGCCACAAGATACTCAAAATTCCCGTAGCAAATAAGATCAGCAAGTCGTCAACATGCAGCAATGAGAAACGAAATAGACTTCTTAAGGCTGGTACATAAAGAACCAGAAGAAGACCCGACAACGCTCCTACGAGCATGTATCTTAATGCTTTGTTTTCTGAATTCAACGTTTTGATTATGCTCTGTGACCAGGAAAGATTTGCAACAATTAAAGTAAGATTGGCAATTATTAGATTAGTGAATTTAAGTGTGCGTGCTTCTATTTCACCCTTGCCCATATATAATGCGTACAAGAAAATGATAATCACTCCTGCAAGCATGCTTGTGCCCTGCAATAGACTAAGAGTAAGATTTTTCTTTCCGAACAACCTTTCTTGCAAATTTCGTGGTGGTCTATTCATAATATTTTTTTCTTCAGGCTCAGCCTCAAAGACCATCGAGCAGGCCGGGTCAATTATCAATTCCAAAAAAGCTATATGTACAGGCAAAAGGACCAGAGGCAAATTAAACAGTATTGGAAATACTGCAAGCCCTTCAATAGGCATATGGACTGAGAATGTGTAGCCTACTGCCTTCTTGATGTTATCGAAAATCCTTATACCTAATCTGACAGCTGCAACTATGGAAAAGAAATCGTCATTAAGGAGGACAATTGCTGATGCCTCGCGAGCCACATCTGTGCCTCATTCCCCCATTGCAATTCCAATATGAGCAGATTTCAAGGCAGGCGCATCGTTAACCCCATCCCCTGTCATAGCGACAATTTCACCAGTTAATTTTAAGGCGTTTACAATTATCAGTTTTTGTTCAGGCACAACTCGGGCGAAAATATTTGTTGATTTTATTCTCTCTGCAAGTTTATTTTCACTCATTTTGGAAAGCTCTGGACCGATAATATACTTCTCCGGATCTTCTAAACCGATCTGTCTTGCGATACACTGGGCTGTACCTGGATAATCTCCTGTAATCATAATGACTCGTATTCCGGCTGTATAGCATTCATTTACTGATTGAGTGACCGAGGGTCGGACCGGATCGATAAAGCCAAGCAATCCTATAAATTCAAATTCAAAATCATGCTGTTTTTCAGGCAATGAATCGTCCTGAAAACCGGCTTTAGCCACTCCTAGGAGCCTCAATCCCTTGTTTGCCATCTTCTGAACCTGGACCAGCATTTTCTCTTTCTCTGTCCAATTGAGATGGCATAACTCAAAAATAGTTTCTGGAGCGCCTTTTGTAGCAATAACATATTTATTTTTATCACTAGACTCCCATACATTTGATATTGCAAGTAAGTTTTTTGAGAGCGGATATTCTCGAATAAGTTTCCGTTTGCTGTGTATATTTTCATGGTCTATAAGGAATTTTTTAGTATTTTTTTTAATCTCTTTCTCCAGCGGATCAAAGGGATCCTGTTGGCTTGCTAAATAGCCGAATTCAAGCAGCTCATAGAACTTCTCAAGCAGGCACTCATTTTTATCGATCTCGAAATATTCATTTCCTGAATATATAGAGCTTAAAATCATCTTGTTCAGCGTTAAAGTTCCTGTTTTATCCACGCACAATACTGTCGAAGAGCCAAGAGTCTCGATGGCAGGCATGCGCCGTAACAGAACATTCCTTTTGGACATGCGCCATGTGCCCATACTCAGGAATATAAGCAAAATCACTGAAAATTATTCCGGAAGAAGGGACATGCTCAAACTCAGTCCTGCCAGCAGGCCATGCAACCAATCTCCTCTGGTTAGCCCATAGATTACCACTACAAGAGCACATAATATTCCTCCTAGAATAGCAAAATAGTGAAGAGGCAGTGTACCCAAAGTTCTATAAAATATGATTGGTTCTGCATCCTACTTTTTGCAGTGAAAGAAAAGGATAAAAAGCCAGTCATATTTTACAGAACTTTAGCTAAGTTGCCCCCACAAATCGAATTTTTTAATCTATTAAGATAAAATTCCTTTATTTTACCAAGCATCTATTATCAGATTTATTTTATCTAGATAAAGTACCTTTATTGTGCCAAGTTTTTAATTTTTGCGAGTTAATTTCAATCGCTCTGTTATATGCTTTTTTTGCTTCATCAAATTTCTTTAATTTATATAGAGCATTTCCTTTAAAGTGCCAAGCGATTGAATCCTGCGGGTTAATTTTAATTACTTTGTCAAATGCTTTTATTGCTTCATCGTATTTATTTAATTTATATAGAGCAAATCCTTTATTGTTCCAAGCTACTGAGTCTTGCGGATCAATTTCAATCGCTTTGTCATATGCTTTTTTTGCTTCATCGTATTTATTTAATCTATGTAGAGCAAATCCTTTATCTTTCCAGGCAATTGAATTCTGCGGGTTAATTTCAATTGCTTTGTCAAATGCTTTTATCGCTTCATCGTATTTTTTTAATTTATAAAGAGCAAATCCTTTATCTTTCCAAGCTATTATATCCTGAGGGTTAATTTCAATTGCTTTGTCAAATGCTTTTATTGCTTCATTAGATTTATTCAAAATGATTAGAGAAATTCCTTTATCTTTCCAAGCCCTTGAATCCTGCGGGTTAATTTCAATTGCTTTGTCATATGCTTTTATTGCTTCATCAGACTTGTTTAAATTAGAGATATTGTTGCTGCCTGAGTTCGGAATAGTTGCAAATTGCGCCGCACCTGCGATACTCACTAGAATCTAGAATCAAAAACGCCAGCACAGTGATTCCTAAAAATGTTAGAAGGGTATACCCTCTACTTGCGTTATCATATGTTGCTTTTTTCATTTTTAGCCTCTAATGTTTGTTCAGGTATTAACGCTGAAAAAAATAACTGCAACTTGCTATATACTATAGGAAATTTCGATAAACCATTGATTTTCATGATTCATATATATACTAATTATAAGCACATGATAATATTTATGGGTTTATCGAAACCTTCCATGCTTATATATATAGTATTATTAAACATTTCACATATTAGTCCTTCAACTATGGATAACAGTTACAACTATTTAAGTGCCTGGGACCTTTATTTAATCACATCATCAAGAACTGGATTGAAGGTAAGCCCACAAATGTTGAATATTTTATTCATGCAAACTGATCTTGTGGACTATAATATTAATATAACACCAACGACTGTTTCGATTAATGTGCTCAATGTAATACGGGAGGCGCCTACACAGAAAACCCAGGAAATGATTACTTACTTGCAAGGTTTAGTCACTTCAGGTGAGCTGAATGATCAATATGGTGCTGAATTGATCTCTGGACTACACGATGCAAATGAGATCTGAATCGTGAAAATTCACTTTTAGCAATTATTGAACTTAAAAATTTAATTATCCAAACAAAAATTGACACCAATTTAGATGTGCTTTCGTCAACAAATGGCAGAAACTGATTGATGCAACAAATGATATAATTGATGCTTTAAGCAATCAAGTTAGTTAAGTGGAGATTATTTGAATTCAGTCGTAGTGAAGCTTAAATTGAAAATATGAAAATTTTGAAACAGAATATAGTCGAATGTATTGAAGTTGTGAAAATTTCATAAAATCGATATGCAAAGGATTTGCTATATTGAATACCACGATTATAAAGTAGAGAATCTATATATAATGCAGGGGGAATCCTGCCTTAAATCATGAAAATGAAACAACAGTTGGTATTGAACTTGTAACAGAAAGGCAAGTTTGACTGGGAATAAACGTGTTTGTTTAAAATCAAATCTGTATGCGTTTTTCTATCCTTTTCAGTTTGTGAGTGTAAGTACTCGTGAATCCCCGTGTGTGCAGATGCGTCATTGACTTGTTGTGAAATATTACTATCAAGATGGGGGTCTGTTGGACTAAAGCGGCTTGTTCGTCGGCGGCGAATTTGTACTTTGCGATTTTGTTGTACGCTACTTCTCTAATATCGGCTAATGGATTATCCGGGCTCATTTGTTCCCCTTTAATTGTTATGGAGTCT
>Ga0326728_10021346_pt1 | contig 12187 bp, 7 predicted proteins | sample MB3enrmetagenome_FD_207602 | JGI IMG/M metagenome (GOLD analysis project Ga0326728, IMG submission 207602) | Lab enriched peat soil microbial communities from McLean, Ithaca, NY, United States - MB31MN | ecosystem: Environmental > Terrestrial > Soil > Wetlands > Peat | place: USA: New York...
GCTCAATTAGCGCCTGGCGGCGCAAACGGAAATGGCCGGGACGAGCCCGGCCATTTTTGATTGAAGTTGAGCCTAGCTCTTAGCGATGCGCCAGAACCGCCAGGAGCAAGAGCGCGACGATGTTCGTGATCTTGATCATGGGATTGACGGCGGGGCCGGCTGTGTCCTTGTACGGATCGCCGACGGTGTCGCCCGTAACCGACGCCTTGTGCGCTTCCGAGCCCTTCATGTGACGGTGACCGTCCTTGTCGACAAAACCGTCCTCGAAGGACTTTTTGGCGTTGTCCCAAGCGCCGCCGCCCGATGTCATGGAGATTGCGACGAAAAGCCCGGTGACGATCACGCCGAGCAGGAGCGCGCCAACCGAGGCGAAAGCGGCCGATTTTCCGGCAACCGCATCGATGACCGCAAATACGACGATCGGAGAAAGGACCGGCAGAAGGGATGGAACGACCATCTCCTTGATTGCCGCCTTGGTCAGCATATCCACGGCTGCGCCGTAATCCGGCTTCTCCGTGCCCGCCATGATGCCAGGCTTGGCGCGGAACTGCCGGCGGACTTCCTCGACGATGGAGCCGGCGGCGCGTCCAACCGCGGTCATGCCCATTGCGGCGAAGAGATAGGGCAACAGGCCGCCGAAGAGCAGGCCGACCACCACATAGGGGTTCGAAAGCGAGAAGTCGACATGGACGCCCTCGAAGTAATGGAACTGGTCGGAATGCGCCGTGAAGTATTTCAGGTCCTCGGTGTAGGCCGCGAACAGAACGAGCGCGCCGAGGCCGGCCGAGCCGATGGCATAGCCTTTGGTCACCGCTTTCGTGGTGTTGCCGACCGCGTCGAGCGCGTCGGTGGTCTTGCGCACGTCGGATGGCAAATTGGCCATCTCGGCGATGCCGCCCGCATTGTCCGTCACAGGGCCGAAGGCGTCGAGCGCAACGACCATGCCAGCGAGCGCCAGCATCGTGGTCACCGCGATTGCGATGCCGTATAGGCCGGCAAGGTTGAAGGTGGTCAGGATGCCCGCGATGATGACAAGAGCCGGAAGGGCGGTTGCTTCGAGCGAGACCGCGAGGCCCTGGATCACGTTCGTGCCATGGCCGGTCACCGAGGCTTGCGCGATGGACCTCACGGGCCGGTAGCCTACGCCGGTGTAATACTCGGTGATCACCACAATGAGCGTCGTCACGGCGAGGCCAACGATACCGCAATAGAAAAGGTCTATGCCGGTGAACGTAGCGCCGCTGGCCGTGAGCGTGGTGTTCATGCCGACGAGATATTCCGTCACCGGATAGAGTGCGACAAGCGATAGAACGCCCGTGGCGATGAAGCCCTTATAGAGCGCGCCCATGATGGAGCCGCTCGAACCGAGCTTAACGAAGAAGGTGCCGATGATCGAGGTCACGACGCAAGCCGCGCCGATCGCCAGCGGATAGAGCATCATGCGCTGGAGAAGGTCCGGGTCGTAGGCGAAGTAGATGGACGAAAGTACCATCGTCGCGACGACCGTCACGGCGTAGGTCTCGAACAGGTCGGCGGCCATGCCTGCGCAGTCGCCCACATTGTCGCCGACGTTATCGGCAATCGTGGCCGGGTTGCGCGGATCGTCCTCCGGGATGCCCTTCTCTACCTTGCCGACGAGGTCGCCGCCCACGTCTGCACCCTTCGTGAAGATGCCGCCGCCAAGACGCGCGAAAATCGAGATCAGCGAGGCGCCGAAGCCCAGCGCCACAAGCGCGTCGATCACGCGGCGGTCGTTCGGCGCGTAGCCAAGGAGGCCGGTGAGAATGCCGTAATACGACGCGACCCCGATGAGCGCGAGGCCGGCAACGAGGAGGCCGGTGACTGCGCCCGCCTTAAAGGCCATGGAAAGCCCCTGAGCCAAACCTTCGCTGGCGGCTTGCGTGGTGCGCACATTGGCACGGACCGACACGAGCATGCCGATGAAGCCCGCGGCGCCCGACAGGACGGCGCCGATCAGAAAGCCGATGGCGACCGTGAAGGAAAGGAGAAAGGCGAGGAGCACGAAAATGACAGCGCCTGCGATGGCGATGGTCGTATATTGCCGTGTGAGGTAGGCTTGTGCACCTTCTTGGATAGCTGCAGCGATTTCCTGCATGCGCGCATTGCCGGGGCTCGCCGCGAGTAGAGAGCGGGTCGTAAGGGCGCCATACACTATGGATAGCGCGCCCCCAGCGATGATGATCCAGAGAACTTGGTTCATGAGTTGACGATCCTGGACGTGAGAGTTTGGCGGATATGCCGATTTGTTCTACTGCCCACCGGGACCACCGAACGGAACGAAAGGATACTATTTCCCCCCCGGCATAGGCCGCGGGACTTTAGAAAACTTGGGGGCGCCGCGCAACAAGGGATTGACAGTTTTGCTTTTGCGCCCTTTGCGCGCAATTCCGCAACGAGGTTACTATCCTTCTGGATCCTGGCGCAGGCGTTCTCACACCAAGCTTCTCCGGCGCTAAGGAAGAGTAGGACCGCACTGTTTGGCCGGTTTCCATCGTCCCAACGGGGACAGTAACCGGGGTTGGCGGGTTGCCGGCGACAAAATATCGCGCCTGGCTTGTGAAATGGGCGCTGGAAGGTAAAGCGAGATTACGTGGCTTTGCCAAAGCCCGTGCTGCTCTTTACGGTTCTTAGCGGCCTTAGCGTGGATGGCTTGTGGCGATTTTGACCCAAGGCGGGCAATGACAGCTCTCAAGCCTCAAAAGGCAGTTTTGGGTGTCAAGGTGTCATCCGGGGTGCTAACTAAGCAGAGCGTAAGCGTAAGGGAACTATTTCGTCATGCAGCCCTTCTTGTATTATCTCGAAACCAAAAATCGCATTAATTTTATGAATACGAATATAGACTCCATGAAGTAGAAACGTCAATTATTTTTGATATTTGTCAAAATCAATATTTCTAGTGATTGCAATTATTATAACTCATCATTATCTCCGCATTGTCTGACTATTATTCGAAAAGGGAACGATATGACAAGCGAAAGTCACACGCATCACTTTTCAAGCTGGGCGAAGGAACGCCTCGATGAAATGGACGCGACTTTGACATCGATCGAAGGCCGCCTCGGCGCTCTTCACGCCGACGCAAAGAAGCACGCTGAGAAAGCGGTTTCGGAGATTCGCGCGCAACGCGACGTATTTCAGGAGGCCGTCCGCAAACAGCAACATGAGAGTGAGGCCGCCTGGGCAAAAGCAAAGACCGCTTTGGATGCCAATTGGACCTCCTTTGAAACCCTCGTCCAAAAATACATGAGCGAAGCCCGGCAGACTACCGAACAGCAGCAGGCGACTTTCAAGGCGCGTGCCGAAGCCCAGCGCAAAGCCTGGCAGGAGACGATCGATGCGATGCGAGGAAAGGTCGCTGCCTTTGCCGCGGGCAAGAAGCAAGACCTCGATGCGGCACTCGGCCATTTGAAGGCAGAGGCAGACACTGCAAAATCTAAGCTGGAAACGAAACAGAAGGCAGGCGAGCAATCATGGGCAGCCTTCCATACGGCCCTTAATGAGAGCCGGGCCGCCTTCGACAAGGCGAGCCAAAAGGTGATCGAGGTTTTTAAAAAGGCCGCTTAAAATTTTCTTTAGGAGCGCGCCTTTGCTTCCAGCGAAAGCGCGCTTTAAACATCAGCCCGTGCATGATCTTATCGCGAAAACCGGCGGCTGGCTTGGCGCTCCAGGCGTTCGAGCCGGAGCCGCCAGCCAGGAAGATATCTTTGCACAGGCAGCCCAGGCGCTACGCCCGATTGCATGTGCCTTGCAGGCAGCCGGAATTCATCATCACGATTCGCGACGGTCGCGGCCTTTTGGGAGGTCCAACGCGTTAAGCCCCAGCTTCTCGCAGACGCCGCGAACCAAATCCTCATCGAGGTGATGATGCGATCCGGTCAACGGCAGCTCCGCGACACGGCCCTCGCGATGGATCGTCAGATGTCCGTGTCCCTCTCCGCGATGGTGGACCTGCGTGTCAAAACGGCACCCGCGCTCAGAAAGCCATTGCCGGAATGTGTCGATATCCATTGATAATCTCCAATTTCGTTCACAGCGCTTGTGATGCGATGTTTCGTGGTGTGGTTGCGACGTTTTGCAGTGTCATTTCCGCGTATGGCAAGTTGCGCTTGCCAAGTGCATTATATTGGCCGCGATGGGGATTTGTCATCTATATATGTAAGTATGCTCCTGAAGCATAGCGAGGCCGGTCGCGGATCTTTGAGGTCCACTTCCTCTACGGCGGTTTGGTTTCAGCGTGTGGGCGCAGGGGGCCAAGAATTTCTTGGCGAAGCTGCGCAAGCTTGCTTAGCTTGTAGCGTGCAACGAGGATCGCTCCATGAGCCAAAACGCCCTTCTTCCCAACGAGCCCGATCTTTCCGCCTATTGGATGCCGTTCACTGCGAACCGGCAATTCAAGGCCAATCCCAGGCTGTTCGTTGCAGCTGAGGGGATGCATTACACGAGCGCCGATGGCCGCAAGGTTCTCGACGGCACGGCCGGGCTTTGGTGCGTGAACGCGGGGCACGGGCGGCGCGAGATCGCCGAGGCCGTGGAGCGGCAGCTCTACACGCTGGATTATTCGCCAGCCTTCCAGATGGGCCATCCGGGCGCCTTCGAGCTGGCGGCGCGCGTGGCAGCAATGACACCGGCAGGGCTCGACCGCATCTTCTTCGTCAATTCCGGCTCGGAGGCGGTGGACACCGCGCTCAAGATCGCGCTCGCTTACCATCGCGCGCGCGGCGAAGGGCAGCGGACGCGCTTCATCGGCCGCGAGCGCGGCTATCATGGCGTGGGCTTCGGCGGCATGGCAGCGGGCGGCATCGCCAACAACCGGCGGACATTCGGTCCGATGCTTGCCGGCATCGATCACCTTCCGCACACGCACGATCTTGCGCGCAACGCCTATTCGAAAGGCTTGCCCGCCCATGGTGCGGAACTCGCCGATAACCTCGAACGGCTCATCGCGCTGCACGGAGCCGACACGATTGCAGCGGTGATCGTGGAGCCCATGGCGGGGTCTACCGGTGTGCTTATCCCGCCGCAAGGCTATCTCGAACGGCTGCGCGCGCTTTGCGAGCGCCACGGCCTGCTTTTGATCTTCGACGAGGTCATCACAGGCTTCGGCCGGCTGGGCGCAGCGTTCGCTTCGCACTATTTCGGCGTTATGCCCGATCTCATGACCATGGCGAAAGGCCTTACGAACGGGGCAATCCCCATGGGCGCGGTGGCCGTGCAGCGCGGCATTCACGACGCCCTCATGCAAGGCCCCGAGCACATCATCGAGCTGTTCCATGGCTATACCTATTCCGGTCACCCCGCAGCCTGCGCGGCAGGGCTCGCCACGCTCGATATCTATACGCGCGAAGGTTTGTTCGAGCGCGCCGCATCGCTGGCGCCAGCGTTCGAGGATGCGGTTCATTCGCTGCGCGGACGCCCGCATGTGATCGACATCCGCAATCTAGGCCTCGTCGCCGGCATCGAGCTTGAGCCGCGGGCGGGCGGGCCCGGTAAACGCGGCTACGATGTGTTCCTCGATTGCTTCGAGAATGGCGTGCTGGTCCGGCAAACCGGCGATATTCTCGCGCTGTCGCCGCCGCTTATTGTGGAGGAGGGCCAGATCGGGCAGATCGCCGAAGCCATCGCGAAGGCTCTCAACCGCGTTTCTTGAGGTTCCGCGGTGCCCGGCCTTTACCGATGGTGGCGGGCGGGGCGCGCCGTGGCCGGCCGGCATACCTATATAAGTGCAAAGTTACCCCCTGCCGGTCCTCAGCCGATGCGCGGCATGAGGAGGGCTGTCCTTTCGAGGCGCCGCCTGGTCCCTATAGTGGCGTGCACAAAATTGGAATCGCGTCATTACGAGCCCGGGCTCGTGGGCCGGGGTAAACTCCGCGAATCAATCGAGGGGCCAAGTCACTGATGCTGCTATGGATCGCCACGGCGGCCAAGGCCGCCTCGCGATGACGGGGGCGTCCGATCAGACGCACACCGGCCTAGGATGTGTGAGCGTCACGTGTGTCACGCCTTCGTGATAGGCGCCTGCAATTCTTGATTACCATTGTCAATAGGCACACATACTTCATCACGAGACATATTGCCGCAGGCCCGGAAGTAGTCCGTTCTTGCTGTGCGGTTCGCGAAGCAGCCTACGCGGCATATGCCCTAATCGCTTAAGTTTAGGAGATCGCCATGGCAGAGATTAAACGCGTTGATACCCACCCGGCGTGGGCGGACTGGCTCGGCGTCGCGCTCGGCGCCCTCATTGTCTTGACGCCAAGCCTCACCGCGGACGCAGTGGACAAAGCCGTTCAGCTCACCACCACCTTCATCGGCCTTTTGATCTTATTCACCGCATTCGCGGAGCGCATACAAATGTCCGAAGGAGCCGAGGGGCCATCGCGCGAGTGGGAGGAGGTTTTGGAAGCCGTTCTCGGTGCCGGGCTCATCGCGCTTCCCTTCGTCTATGGCTATTCCAATGCCGGCTCGCTGCGCTACTGGCATTTTGCTTTGGGCGGGATCGTTATGCTGCTCGCCATAGTCGATCTCCGGCGCGACTACGTGGCCGACATGAAAAAGCACGGCTGGCAAAGCTGATCGCAAAGATACGCGGCAGCCTGCGGGCTGCCGCCAGTGTACTCCTCTCCCCGTCCGCATTCGCTTGCGAATGCGGACACTTTGAGTGGCAAGCCCGCCAAGGCGAGCTTGCTGGGAGAAGGTTGGGGTGAGGGGTCTTGAAGCTGCTCCCGCTCGCATGGCACACACGCTGGCGCCGCCACCGCCCTTGGGCAGCCTTATTCTTGCCGGCCTATCGCTTTTATGCAATTCAATCCCGGCAAACCCCTGCAAGCTCAGCCCGCCGCGCATCTCAAGCGCACCGTTCATGCCGACCGCATCGCGCTTGGCATGGCCGCCTCGGCGGCCTCGTTTTTCATGCTGAACACGATGAACGTGTTCGCCAAACTCTTGAGCCCCCATCATTCCGTCATCGAGGTGGCGTTCTACCGCAACCTTATCGCGGCGCTTCCCTTTGCGGTTTGGTTTTCCCTGCCGGGGCATCGGGAGCGTTTGAAGATTTACGGCCGGCCGGGCACGATCGTGCTGCGCTCGGTGATCGGCACCGTCAGCCTGGTGGCAACCTTCAAGGCCTTCAACGCCCTGCCGATGGCGGACGCTCAGGCCTTGTTCTTCACCTCCTCGCTGTTCGTGCCGGTGATGGGCTATCTGTTCTTGAGGGAATTCGTCGGGCCTTACCGCTGGGCCGCGGTGATCGTGGGCTTCCTCGGCATGCTCGTGATCGTGCGCCCGAGCGGAGCGGTAAACCTGACGGGCGTTTCCTTCGCGGTGGGCGCGGCCTTCATGCATGCGAGCCTCGGCACGCTTCTGCGTGTGCTGGGCCGCACCGAGCGGCCGGAGACCGTCACTTTCTATTTTCTTGCCATCGGCACCGCGCTGACGGCCCTCGCCATGCCCTTCGTGGCGACGGTTCCGGCCTGGCACGAGGTGCCGTATTTCCTCGGCGCCGGCATCTCCGGCGCTTTCGCGCAAGTGTTTTTGTCGATGGCCTATAAATATGCGCCGGTGGCCCTCGTCACGATCTTCAACTACACGGGTATCGTTTGGGCGACGGCCTATGGCTGGTTCATCTGGGGCGATTGGCCGGGCGCTCCGGTTTGGACCGGTGCCGGCATCATTATCGCGTCGAGCCTCTTCATCGTGTGGCGTGAGAACCGCATGGCGAAGCTCGCGCGACTGCTTGGACCGGCGCCAACGGCAAGCGGCAGCGGCTGAAAAAAATGAGCGTGCCAGCTTTGCAGTTCCGAATTTTTATGCGACAAAATTTTACAAATTCCGTTCGCTAGTCCTTAACGGCAACGCGGCGATGCGAATAGGCGTTGGGCAGCTAGCTGCATAGTGTTTTTTGGGGGGGAGCAACATGTTGTTGGATATGCTTCTGGGGCGCCAGGGCTTGGGCAGCCGCGCTTGGACTGGCAGGCTCTGCCTCTTATTCCTCACGCTCGCCGGCTGTCTCGCCTTTCAGCCGGCATTAGCGGAAACGCGCGTCGCGCTGATCGTCGGCAATGGCGACTACATCGGTCAGCCCCGGCTTCCCAACCCTCCTCACGACGCTCAAGACATGTCCGCAGCTTTGGAAAGCCTCGGTTTCAAGGTCATCACGGGCGTGAACGTGAACAAGGCCGCTTTCGACGGCAAGCTGCACGAGTTCGCCCGCGCCGCCACGGATGCCGATGTTGCGATCTTTTTCTATTCCGGCCATGGGATGCAGATCAATGGCGTGAACTACTTGATCCCCATCGATGCACCGGTCTCGAAAGAGGACATAGATTTTCAAACGGTGACCTTGGACTTCGTCCAAAAGCTGGTCGAGCGCGCCAAAACGAAGATCATCATCCTCGATGCCTGCCGCAATAATCCCTTTGCCGCAGCGCTCGGAGAAAGCATGGGCACGCGCGCGCTGAACGCGAATACCGGGCTCGCCATAACGACCGCGCCGGACCTCGGCTACTTCATCGCCTTCGCAACGCAACCGGGGCACGTCGCAAGCGACGGCATCGGCCAGAACTCGCCGTTCACGGGCTCGCTGAAGTCCCATATCGCAACGCCCGGACAATCGATCAGCGATCTTATGATCGTTGTGCGCAACGACGTCGTGCAGGCGACGAACAGCCAGCAAATTCCGTGGGATCATTCGGCGCTGGCGAGCCGGTTCTATTTCTTGGAGGGGGCGGCCGCCGAGCCCACCGACGCGGGCAGGAAAACGAGCGACGCGGCCGAGGTTTGGGGCTGGGTCCGCGACACGTCGAACCCCGATGCCCTGCAGCAGTTCATCACGCTTTACGGCGACACGCCTTTTGCGGCCGAGGCCAAAACGCGGCTCGCGGCGCTGAAGAAGCCGGAAACGCGCACTGTTTCGATATCGGTGCCCTTCGTCGGTAACGCGCCTCTGAGGCCGTCGAAACCCAGCTTCGATTGCCGGGCTCAGCATACCGATGCCGAAGTGACGGTCTGCAACAAGCCCGAGCTGTCGCTGCTCGATAACGAAGTGAATCGCCTTTACACGCATTCCTTGAAAACGTTCAGCGAGGCAAAGCGGAAGGAGCTTGTGAGCGCGCAGCGTCTTTGGGTGAAGGCAAGGAACGCTTGCGCGACCGACGTTGCGTGCCTCGCCGGCAAATATCAGGATCGAATTGCGGCGTTGAAACCGGCGGCCCCGCCAGTGGGTACACACGCCGCGGAAATACGCCCAAGCTTCGATTGCAACACGCGCTACCACCCGGCTGAAGTTGCCATCTGCAGCAATCCGGAGTTGGTGCAACTCGACCTTGAGTTGGACGCGCTCTACACACAGAAACTCAAAAGCGCGAGCGGCACGCAGCGGCAAACCTTGGTGACTTCGCAGAGGAATTGGGTGCGCAACCGGGATACTTGCTCGGGTAGCGCTTCCTGCCTCAAGGTCCAGTACAAGGCTCGCATGGAGCACCTGCAGCAGTAGCGCGTCCGCAACCGAAGCGAGGCCGCGCCGCGATACCGGCGGATGAGCGTAGGGGGAAATCGATTTCAGCCCCGATTGTCATGGCCGGGCTTGACCCGGCCATCCAGCTAAAATTCGGAAATCGTCGCCTGTGGCCTTGGATGGCCGCACATGTCCTCGGACTTGATCCGTGGATCAAGTGCGGTCATGACAACCAGAGTGTAGCTACTGAGGCCGAATTTCTTCCCATGCTCGCAGGCGTCTACGACGGCCGTAGCTTTGCCGCAAAACTAGTTTCATACTGAGCCGTTGCTGCTTTCAGGACACCGCGCATGACCGGCTCCGCCCGCATTTTCATCTCATACTCGCGCAAAGACGGGGCGGGCACCGCCGCCACGCTGCGCAAAGACATCGAGGCGCAAAACCTTCCCGTCTGGCAGGACATCGCCGCGATGGAAGGGGGCCGGCATTGGGCGTCGCAGATCGAGGCGGTGCTGAAAACGCGAAGCCTTGAGCATTTCGTGCTGGTGGTGACGCCCGCCGCGCTCGAAAGCGCCATCGTGCGCTGGGAAATCCGGCTTGCCCGCCAGGAAGGCAAAACGGTCTCGCCCGTCCGGGGGCAGGGGCTCAGCGACCTCAACAAGCTGCCGCATTGGCTCGGCCATGTTTACGATCTCGATATCCCCGAGCAGCGCGCCAAGCTCATGAGCGTGCTGGCCGGGGCGAGCAAGCAGAACCGCGTGCCGATGATGGCGCCCGAGCCGCCGGCGGATTTCGTCCAGCGCCCGCACGAGTTCGGTGCGCTGAAGGCGAAGCTCTTGAACCCGCAGGGCGACGCGGTGGCGATCACGGCGGCGCTGCGCGGTGCGGGCGGCTACGGCAAGACCACGCTCGCCAAGGCGCTGGCCCACGACCCTGACATCGCCGACGCCTATTTCGATGGCATCCTCTGGGTGGAACTCGGCGAAAAGCCCGGCAATCTGCTCTCCATCATCTCCGACCTGATCGAGACCATGACCGGCGAACGCCCCGGCCTCGAAAACCTGAACGCCGCCGCCGCCAAGCTCGGCGAGGCGCTCGGCGAAAGGCGCATCCTGCTCATCGTCGACGACGCCTGGCGCGAGCAGGATCTGCGCCCCTTCAGCCACGGCGGGCGCAACACCACGCGGCTCGTGACCACGCGGCGCGACGACATTCTGCCGCCGACCGCCGCGCGCCAGCCGGTGGACGCGATGCAGGGCAGCGAAGCGCTGGCGCTGCTCGGCTGGGGCCTGCCGCAAGATCAGGCGGCGGCGCAAACGCCCGCGCTCCAAGCGCTGGCGGCCCGGCTCGGCGAATGGGCGCAACTCCTGAAGCTGGTCAATGGCTTCCTGCGCGACCGCGTGCTAAAAGCCCGCCAGCCGCTCGACCAGGCCATTTCGGGCGTGAACAAGCGCCTCACCGAAAAGGGCCTCGCCGCCTTCGACGCTCGCAACGAAGCAGGCCGCTCGAATGCCATCGCCATAACCATCGGCGTCAGCCTCGATCTCTTGAGCGAAGCCGAACGCGCCCGCTTCGCGGAACTGGCCGTCTTCCCCGAGGATGTGGATGTGCCCATCGGCATCGCCGCGGCTTTGTGGGCGGAAACCGGCGGCCTCGACGAGGTGGACACCGAAGACCTCCTCGTCCGGCTGGAAAGCCTGTCGCTTCTCTTGTCGCTCGACCTTGAGCAGCGGACCTTCCGCTTCCACGACACGGTGCGGCACTTCCTCCAGGATCGGGCGGGGAAAGAGGCGTTGGCCGCGCTGCACAAGACGCTGCTTGCGGCCATGGAAGGGATTGAAGCAAGCGGGGACGATGCTCCGAAGCGCTACTATTTTCTGCATCGCCTCACGCATTTGGCGGCGGCAGGCGACCGCGGCGCGCTCGATGCACTGCTGCTCGATCCAGGCTGGCTGCAAGCGAAGCTCGATGCCATCGGCAGTCCGCAAGCGCTGACCGCGGACTACGAGCAATTCGGGCAAAGCCCGCTCCAGAACCTGATCGGGCGAACCTTGCGCCTGACCTCCGGGATCTGCACGCGCGATAAGCGGCAGCTGATCCCGCAACTCCACGGCCGTTTGATGTCGCAGGCCGCCGCGGCGCCATTCTGTGCCGAAGCTTTGCGGCTCTTAAAACAGCCAGCCATCGTGACAATCCGGCCGAGTTTGACGCCGCCCGGCGCCGAGACGGCGCGGCTCGAGGGCCATGGCGGTTGGGTGATGGCGCTGGCGCTGCTGGCGGACGGCCGCCTCGCCTCGGGCTCCTCCGACAGGACCGTCCGGCTCTGGGACCTCAAAACCGGCGCCGAGACGGCGCGGCTCGAGGGCCATGGCGGTTTTGTGAGGGCGCTGGCGCTGCTGCCGGACGGGCGGCTCGCCTCCGGCTACTCCGACAACACCATCCGGCTCTGGGACCTCAAAACCGGCGCCGAGACGGCGCGGCTCGAAGTGGATGCCGGCGAGGGGCATGAGGGCCATGGCGGTGGGGTGAGGGCGCTGGCGCTGCTGCCGGACGGGCGGCTCGCCTCGGGCTCTTATGACAACACCATCCGGCTCTGGGACCTCAAAACCGGCGCCGAGACGGCGCGGCTCGAGGGCCATGGCGGTGGGGTGAGGGCGCTGGCGCTGCTGCCGGACGGGCGGCTCGCCTCGGGCTCCGATGACAGCACCATCCGGCTCT
>Ga0326728_10021348_pt1 | contig 12185 bp, 6 predicted proteins | sample MB3enrmetagenome_FD_207602 | JGI IMG/M metagenome (GOLD analysis project Ga0326728, IMG submission 207602) | Lab enriched peat soil microbial communities from McLean, Ithaca, NY, United States - MB31MN | ecosystem: Environmental > Terrestrial > Soil > Wetlands > Peat | place: USA: New York...
GGGCGGTTTCGTGCACGGGCGCTACGCACATTCCCGAGCGCGTTGACGAGTTGGGAAATCGGTACAAATGCACCGCCGATGACGCGGCTTACGGCGTATTCGAGCTTGAGGGCGGGATCATGGCGCAGATCAACTCGTCGTGGGCCACGCGCGTGTATCGCGACGAACTCCTGAGCTTGCAGGTGGACGGGACCGCGGGCAGCGCGGTGGCGGGATTACGGGAGTGCAGAATTCAGGATCGCGCCAACACCCCGCGGCCGGTGTGGAATCCCGATCTGCCCAACCCTTTTGAGTTTCGCAGTCTGTGGGCCGCGGTTCCCGACAACGTCGAGTTCGACAATGCGTTCAAGGTGCAGTGGGAGATGTTTTTGCGCCACGTTGCGGAGGATGCGCCGTTTCCGCATGATTTTCTCGACGGCGCGCGCGGCGTGCAACTGGCGGAATTGGCCATGACTTCGTGGCGTGAGCGGCGCTGGATCGATGTTCCGGAGATTTCGTCAGGCGCGAATACGCCGGCATAAGAGAATCGCACAAAGACGGGCAAGTTCGCATGGCAGATAAGGCAAGACTCTCGCTGAATCAAATCACAACGGCCAATTGGAGTGTGGCCGAGGCGGTGGAGGGCTGCGTGCGTCATGGCGTACGTTCGATCGCGCTCTGGCGGCACAAGATCGAGGAGGCAGGCCTCACCGCGTGTGTCCGAGCCGTGAGCCACGCCGGCTTGCACGTCTCCAGCGTCTGCCGTGGCGGCATGTTTCCCGCGCCGACCGAAGCGGAGCGCAGAAGAAATATCGAAGACAACTTTCGCGCTGCGGACGCGGCCGCCGCGTTGCACGCAGACTCGCTTGTGATGGTCGTGGGTGGTTGCGCGGACATCCCGCTTGAAGATGCGCGCCGGATGGTAGCCGACGGTGTTGCCGAGCTCGTCCCGTACGCGCGCGAGCGTGGCGTGCGCATCGGTCTCGAGCCGCTGCATCCCATGTTCGCAGCGGACCGTTCCGTGCTTGTCACGATCGATCAAGCGCTTGAGCTGGCGCAAGCGTACGACGCGCGCGAGGTCGGCGTCATACTTGACACGTTTCACATCTGGTGGGACCCGCGCGTTAAAGAGCTGATCGTCCGGGCTGCGGGGAGAATCTTTGGTTTTCACGTCTCCGACTGGCTGAATCCGCTGCCCGACGTCCTCCTGGGCCGCGGACTCATGGGCGATGGCGTGATCGACAATCGCAAACTGCGGCGACTGGTGGAGCAGGCAGGTTACCATGGACCGATCGAAGTGGAGATCTTCAACCGCGCGCTCTGGGACAGCGATCCCGACACGGTGCTGGCGCAAGTGATCGAGCGGTTCGAGCAGTTCGTTTAGGAAATGAGGGTGCACGTGGAAGTGAACGAAACCATCACGCCGCAAGAGTTGATGCCGGCGATTCGCCGCGCCGTAGAGCTGGCCTCGGAGAAGACGCTGCGGCTCGATCGCCGCTGGAGCGTTCCCGGTTGTGCGCCGGTCTTCACGGCGAGCGGCCACTACACGGCCCGCAACTGGACGCAATGGACGCAGGGCTTCCAGTACGGCAATGCGCTGCTGTGCTTTGAACTGGGCGGCGATGAAGAACTGCTGGCGCTGGCACGTCGCCAAGTCGTGGCCGATATGGCGGAACACTTGACGCACACGGGCGTGCACGACCACGGCTTCAACAACATCTCCACCTACGGCAATTTGCGGCGGCTCATGCTCACCGGCCGCATCGCGCACAACGAGTGGGAACTGCACTTTTATGAGCTTGCGCTCAAGGTGAGCGGCGCAGTGCAGGCGGCGCGTTGGACCAGCATTCCCAATGGTCTTGGCTACATCCACTCCTTCAATGGCAGCCACTCGCTGTTCATCGATACCCTGCGCACCTTGCGGGTGTGCGGCATCGCGCATCAACTGGGCCACGCGCTGCTGAGTGAGCAGGACGAGCGCGTGAACCTGCTGGCCCGGCTGCTGGCGCATGCCGAGACCTCGGCGCAGTTCAACATTTACTACGGCGAGGGACGCGACCACTACGACGTGCCGGATTTGCGCGGCCGCACAGCACATGAAGCCATCTTCAATCCCGCGAGCGGCGCGTTTCGCTGCCCGTCGTCGCAGCAGGGCTATTCGCCGTTCACTACGTGGACGCGGGGTTTGGCGTGGGCCATGCTGGGTTTTGCCGAGGAGCTTGAGTTCCTGCAGTCGCTTGTGGCCGCGGAATTTGGCGCTGACGGCGTTCCGGAAAAGGGCGACGCGTGCGCGATGCTGGAGCGTGCGGCTCGCGCCACCTGCGACTTCTACATGCGCCAGGCGAGCGCGCGGGACGGCATCTGCTACTGGGACACGGGCGCCCCGGGTTTGCCGCGCCTGGGCGATTGGCAGGCGCAACCCGCGGATCCTTTCAACGACTACGAGCCGGTGGACTCCTCGGCGAGCGCGATTGCCGCGCAGGGGCTCCTGCGGCTGGGGCACGCGCTGGGCAACGACGGACAGACCTACACGCACGCTGGATTGACTGTGTTGCGGCGGCTGCTCGAGGAGCCGTATCTATCCACCGATCCGCATCACGAGGGGATCCTATTGCACAGCGTCTATCACCGGCCCAACGGCTGGGACGCGATTCCCGCGGGGCGCAAGATTCCCTGCGGCGAGTCGAGCATGTGGGGCGACTATCACCTGCTGGAGGCGATGTTGCTGGCGACGCGATTGGCCGAGGGAAATTACTACACGTTCTTCCAGCGCTAGCACGCGCTCGAAAGGAGGGTCGAAGATGGGGAGCAAAGTTGCGTTGGTAACGGGTGGCGCGCGCGGCATCGGCTTCGGCATCGCGCACCGTCTGGCGCAGGATGGTTTCGACCTCGCGATCGCGGGCAGGCGTGCGGCCGACGAGGTGCAACCTGCGCTTGATCGGCTGCGCGAGCAGGGAACCGACGCTCTCTACGTGCAGGCCGACGTGGCCGATGGCTGTGCTCGCGCGCGCCTGCTGCTGGCCGTCGAAGAGCGCTTCGGTCGGCTCGACGTGCTGGTGAACAACGCAGGCATTGCGCCGCGCGTGCGCGCCGACATGCTGGAAGCGCGTGAAGAACACTTCGACGAGGTGATGGCGATCAATCTCAAGGGACCGTATTTCCTGACGCAGTCCGTGGCGGCGTGGATGATCCGGCAGCGGGAGAGTTTAGGCGCGGCGCATCGCGCCATTATCAACATTGGATCGATATCGGCCACGGTCGCCAGCGCGAATCGCGGCGAGTATTGCCTGTCGAAAGCGGGCGTCGCCATGGCGACGCGCCTTTGGGCGGCGCGGCTGGCGGAGTTTGGCATCGGCGTTTACGAGGTGCGGCCGGGAATCATCGAGAGCGAGATGACCGAGGGCGTGCGCGGCAAGTACGATGCGCTGATTCAGTCTGGGTTGACGATTGAGAAGCGCTGGGGCAGCGCGGCCGACGTGGCCAGCGCGGTGAGCGTGCTGGCGCGCGGAGAACTGCCTTACGCCACGGGCGCGTTGATCGTGGTCGACGGCGGGTTGACGCAGCAGCGGTTGTAACGGAGGGCTTTCTGAAAGAAGAGCTCGCGAAATCTCCGCGCGCGGCGCGATGGCAGTTCGCCGTGGCGTCGGGAATCCTGGGATGGGTTCTTGATGCCTATTTCTTTTTCATCCTCATTTTTCTTCTCGATACGCTGGCGACGCGCTTCGGTGTGAGCAAGGCCGCTATCGTCTGGTCTATTACCGTCACACTGGTCACGCGTCCGCTGGGTGCGCTGGTGCTGGGCGCGCTGTCCGACCGCTACGGACGCCGCGGTCCGCTGATTGCGTGCGTGCTGTTCTTTTCCATCGTCTCCGCACTCACGCCGTTCGCGCCCAGCTACCAGGCATTTTTGATTTTGCGCGCGCTCTACGGAGTTGGAATGGGCGGTTATTGGGGAATTGGCGCGTCGCTGGTGATCGAGAGTTCGCTGCCGCGTTGGCGCGGGCTGTTCAGCGGCATTCTGCAGGCCGGCTACTCCGCGGGATATTTGCTGGCTGCGGCGGCCATGCCGGTCATTGTGCCGCGTTTTGGCTGGCAGTGGGTATTTCTCGGCGGACTGCTGCTGGCCGCGCCGATTGTGCTGCTCGCCGCGCTGGCGCAGGAGCCGGAAGCGTGGCGCAGCAACCGGCCCGCGGGTTTTGGCGCGGTGGCGCGCGCTCTATGGAACCACAAAGGCGTCTTTGTGTACCTGGTCGCGCTCATGACGGCCATTACCTGCTTCTCGCACGGGTCGCAGGATCTCTATCCCGACTTCCTGCGTAGCGTGCGCGGGTTTTCGACGCTGGCTACATCGAATCTCGCCATTCTCTACAACGTGGGCGCGATCCTGGGCGCGCTCGCGATTGGCCATCTCTCGCAGAAGATCGGCCGACGCTGGAGCATTCTGGTTGCGCTCGGCGTGGCGCTGATCGCCGTTCCTGCATGGGCCTTCGGCGCCTCGCTGGCGGCGCTGGCCGCGGGAGCATTCGTGATGCAGTTCGGCGTGCAGGGCGTCTTTGGCGTGATTCCTGCGCACCTTAACGAGCTTGCGCCGCCCGCGGTGCGCAGCCTGTTTCCCGGAGTCGTTTACCAGCTCGGCATGTTGATCGGCGCGCCTTCGGTCGGCATCGAGTTCGCGCTGCGCCGGACGTTTGGTTATTCGGGAGCGCTGGCCGCGTTTGAAATCGCGTCCATTGCGGCGCTGGTTGTGTTGTGTTCGCTCGGCCCCGAGCGGAAAGATCGAGAACTCGGCGCAGCGTGTTAGCTTGCCAGCTCTCGGCTTTCAATGCGCAGTTCGTAGTTCGCAGCAAAACCTTTACGCGAAAACCGATGCGTTTGTGCTCCACAGTTTCTGTGGCCATGCGCGGTTTTGGCTGTAAGTCGATGATTCTTTGTCGGTTGCGAGCCCCACAGTTTCACAGCCCATTTTTCGTGTCTTGCAGGGGGGCGGGGGTAGGCGCCAGGGGGAGGGGGAGGGGGGTAACCAAAAGGTACTGGCCGGGGCAACCCCGGCAGATGGAGCCGGGGAACTCTCCGTAACTACAATACCCCGGTATGGTATTAGCCGACGAGAATTCCAATCGCAGAGCAGGCTCGGCAAATTTCGGCAGGGGCGGCCTTGTTTTTGAACAACTAACCGCAGAATGGCCATCGGAAACGGCTACAGCGGCTCCGAAATTGCGGCTCGGGCCGCGACGGAGATCGGATGCAATGACCATAGAACCAGTGTGCGCCGGGAGGGCGTAATTATATGCAAATCTGCGCAAATAAATCGGGCCCTCCGGCATGCCGGAGGGCCCGAGGGGTGAGCCAAAACGATTGGAATGAAGGAGTAATCGCTTGTTTGGTTTGTTTTCTCCCACCCTTTCGCCCTTCTCCCACCCTTTCGCCCAAAAGCGGGCGAAAGGATGGGGCACGGGGGGGCTGCCTAGTTCACCGCCACGGTGAATTGGGCGGTCGCAGTGATACCTGATGGGTCGTTGCCAGTGCCCTGCACGGTGAAGGTGTAGTTTCCGGCGGTTGTGCCGGGGATGGTTGTTGTTCCTCCGCCTCCACTGCTGCCGCCTCCGCCGCAACTTGCCAACGCGCCGATCGCGACCAGGACGACGAGAATGGAGAGCATGGCGCGCCAGCTACGCCGGCGGGCCGGGATGCCGAAGAAGACAAGCAGGGCCAGAACCACGCCGGAGCCTGCGCCCAGCAAATCACGGCCACCTGGGCGTTTGCCGCCGGGCAGCTTCGGGCGGACCAAATCGACAGTGCTCTGCGCCGTGGTGTAAACAGTTGCCGTACCGCTCCCGGTTGCCACGCCGTTGGAGTAGGTAATGGTTCCGGAGACGGAGCAGGAGGGAAGGGAGACAGCGCCGGTCGGTGCATTGGTGAGGGTGCAAGTGGAGCTGAGCGTTACGGTGCCCGTGTAGTCTGTGCTGCTGGTGGTTCCGGTGATCGTTGATGTGGTTGAGGAGCCGGGCGAGACTGCTGCCGGCGTCGAGGCGGCCAGAGTGTACACGGATTCTGTGACGGAGACGCTGCCGGTGTTGCTGCCGGCGGCGTAGGTCGAGTTGCCGCTGTAGTTGGCGGTAATGGTGTCGCTCCCCGAGGTGAGGGAATTGGCGGGGATGGTGAAGCTGCAGTTGGTGTTGCTGGTGCATGGGCTGGTGCCGATCGTCTCTGTCGACGAAGTGTAGCTGCCGCTCTTCAGGGACACCGTCCCGGTAGGCGTGGCGCCCGCGCCGGTGACCGACACCGTGACGCCGAGGCTTTGGCCGCTATCGATGCTGGTCGGCGAGGGCGTGACCGTGATGGTCGGCGTCAGGATGGTAGACGTATTGGTCAGGGTGAAGGTGGCGCTGGTGGCGCCGGTCGCGGACGCGATGACGCTGACCGTGCCGGCAATCGCGTTGGCGGTGAAGGTAGAGGCGGTGGCTACGCCGCTGGAGTTAGTGACGGCGGTGGTGGTGGCCGTGCCGTTGGCGAAGGTGCCGCTGGCTCCGGAGGCGGGAGCGGTGAAGGTGACTGTGACTCCGGAGATGGGGTTGCCGCCGGAATCCTTCACCGTAGCCTGGAGCGCGGTTATATAGGCGGTCGTGATCGCAGCCGACTGGCCGCTGCCGACGCTGGCGGTTACGCTGGCTGGCGCGCCGGGCGTGTTGGTGAGGGTAAAGGTGGCGCTGTTGGCGCCGGACGTGGACGCGATGATGCTGACCGTGCCGGCGACTGTGTTGGCGGTGAAGGTAGAGGCGGTGGCTACGCCGCTGGAGTTAGTCACGGCGGTGGTAGTGGCCGTGCTGTTGGCGAAGGTGCCGCTGGCTCCGGAGGCGGGAGCGGTGAAGGTGACTGTGACTCCGGAGATGGGGTTGCCGCTGCCATCCTTCACCGTGGCCTGGAGCGCGGTCGCATAGGCGGTGGAGATGGCAGCCGACTGGCCGTTGCCTGCGGTGGCGGTTACGCTGGCTGGCGAGCCTGCCGTGTTGGTCAGGGTGAAGGTGGCGCTGGTGGCGCCGGTCGCGGACGCGACGATGCTGACCGTCCCGGCGACTGTGTTGGCGGTGAAGGTGGAGGCGGTGGCTACGCCGCTGGAGTTAGTGACGGCGGTGGTGGTGGCCGTGCCAGTGGCGAAGGTGCCGCTGGCCCCGGAGGCGGGAGCGGTGAAGGTGACCGTGACTCCGGAGACGAGGTTGCCGCTTGAATCCTTCACCGTAGCCTGGAGCGCGGTTGTATAGGCGGTCGAGATGGCAGCCGACTGCCCGCTGCCTGCGGTGGCGGTTACGCTGGCGGGCGCGCCTGCCGTGTTGGACAGGGTGAAGGTGGCGCTGTTGGCGCCGGATGCGGACGCGATGATGCTGACAGTGCCGACGATGGTGTTGGCGGTGAAGGTGGAGGCGGTGGCTACGCCGCTGGAGTTGGACACGGCAGTGGTGGTGGCCGTGCCATTGGCGAAGGTGCCGCTGGCTCCGGAGGCGGGAGCGGTGAAGGTGACCGTGACCCCGGAGAGGAGGTTGCCGCCGGAATCCTTCACCGTGGCCTGGAGCGGGGTCGCATAGGCGGTGGAGACGGCAGCCGACTGCCCGCTGCCGGTGGTGGCGGTTACGCTGCCGGCCGAGCCTGTCACAATGATCGAGGTCGAGCCGGTGTTGCCGGCGTAGTTGGCGTCGCCACTATAGTCGGCGGTGATGGTATCGGTCGCCACGGCCAGAGAGTTGGCGGGGATGGTAAAGCTGCAACTGGTGTTGCTGGTGCACGTGCCGCTGAGGATGGTTTCCGTTGCCGAAGTGTAGCTGCCGCTCTTCAGATAGATGGTCCCCGTCGGGGCGGCTGTCGATCCGGCGGGTCCGGTGACCGAGACCGTCACGCTGGTTGGGTTGGCCACATTGCCGCTGGCGGGAGCGCTCACCCCCACCGTGGGGGTCATTACGTTGACTGTGATCGTGGTGGTCTTGCTGTTGGTGGCATACGTGCCGTTGCCCCCGTAATACGCCGTAAGCGTAATCCCGCTGCCCGCGGCGAGAGTGTTGGCGGGAATGTTGAACGTGCAACTGGTGTTGCTGGTGCAAGGAGCGGTGCCAATGGTTTCCGCGGAGCTGTATCCGTCCCCTGTGAGCGTAATTATCCCCGTGGGCGTGCCGGAAGCGCCCGTCACGCTGACCACTACCGAAAGAGCCTGGTTGATGGTGATGGTGGAGGGCGTAGGCGTGACCGTCATGGTGGTTGCGTCCGTGCCCGCGTCGGAGACCCATGCGTTCACGACATTCGCGACGTTCAACGATCCAAGGCCCGTGGCCAGGTTGAAGCCGGCGACGGCGCTATAGCCGGAGAGCGTGCCGACCACATCGCCGGAGTTGACGATGCTGCAGTTCGGTGAGGCCAGCGCGTAGTATTGCGAGGTTCGTTCCCACTCGCCGTTTCCCGCGTAAACTGCGCCGCCTTCGAGATCCGATGTTGAGGCAGCGCAGGGCATGGAATTAGTGCCCTCGTCGATGCTCTGGAAGTAGCAACTGCTCGAATTCGTCACGCTCTCGGCACTGCACTCGGAGTAAGTTTGCCGGTCGGCGAGTTGGTACAACTGCGTGTTGGGGCTGCCCTGCGCGCCGCCTGCTTTCTGGTTGATGAGGGCCATGACGCCGGCCATCTCCGGCGTGGCGACGGAGGTTCCGCCAACCTCTTCGGCTCCGCCGGAGGTGCTGGTGCCGGTATTGCTAATGTTGGTGCATTCTGCGCCGTCGTTGGTGACGCAAATGAGCGTGGCAGTGTCGAAAGTTCCGTCGCCCGCGAAGAAACTGATATCGGGAATGGCGCGCGTCGTCAAGCCGCTTGTTCCCGTGACGCCGGAGCCGACTTGCCATGGCGGCGAGGGCCAACCGTCGTTAGCCAGTGTGAGGTTGCCGTAGCCCGATCCGGTGCTGGTGTCGGTGGAGTTGCAGCTACCGATGGTCGTGGAAGTCGTCGTGTTGACCACGCAGTTGCTGGCGCCGCCGCTGCCGCCGACCGTGTCTACGTACCCCATGAGCGCCGGGTCGCCGTCATAGAAGTAGAGCTGCAAGGAATCCGCGTAGACAAAATTGCACGCTTCTTCAGGCGTTGAATAAGTGCCTGCCCCCACGAATGTAGCTATGCTTTCCATAAATGCTGCGTTGATCGGGTTCAGGCAAGTATCGTTCCATGGCGTCTCTGGCACGTAGTTCTTGGCCGTCGCCTGTTGGCTACTGTTGCTGGTGTTCCAGTAGGTGGATGCGTTGGTGCTGGAGCAGCCCTGGACGTACCCGGCCGAGGAACCGGATTGGATGAGCGTGGGCCGGCACCAGCTGAAATCCGTTCCGCCGACCGCTGTGTTGTAGGGCGAGGATGCGAGCCCGCTCACTGACAGGCCGTACTGCGCTTCGTAGGGATAGCCGTATGCGTTGCCACCTTGGTCACAGGAGGGCGAACCTGAGTCGCCAGTGGCTACGAAGACGGCAAAGCCTGCGCTGGCGGCCGTTTCCCACAAATTGTTGTAGGCGACGTTGGAGGCCGTGCCGTTGAAGAGTTCGCACTCGCCGTAGCTGAGGCTCATGATTCTGGAGCCGAAGACCGCCGAGCCTGGGACGGTCGAGTTCTGAATCGTCCACTGCGCGTTGTCGAAGAGGGGATCGTTGGTGGGATCGGTTTGGCTGTTGTAAGCGCCGGTAACGAGCACGACCTGGGCGCCGGGAGCCACCGCGCCGGACCACTCGACATCGAGCGAATTCTCACCGACGTCGCCGCCATTGCAGACATCGCTGCCGGGGTTGGTGCCACAATTGCCGGGGTCGCCGTCGGGACCGTGAGCGAGGATGGGGGTCAGGCCGGCGGGCAGGCCAAAGGCGCTCTTGAAATTGGCGACGTCGGTGAAGTTGATGTCGCTGGTCCCAAGGATGGTAATGATCTGGCCGGCGCCGTTGACGGTGCTGGGCCACGTCGATGGCAGGTTGTAGATTTTGGCAAAGTCAAACGGCGCGATGTCCTCTTCGACTCCGAGATTGTAGTTGTTGATGTAGAAGCTAGGTTTGGGCGAAGAGGGGGAAATGGTTGAGGCGGCAGGAGCCTGGAGCTTCAAGGGTCCGGCGGCGAAACCAGTGCCGGACGAGGTCTGCAGCTTGACCCAGCCGTGGGCATCGGGGCTAAGCTGCACCTTGCTCCCGATGCGGTGCAGGGGGTGGGGAAGGAAGTTGTGCAGCCCCTTAATGCCCACGACCACGGGCGCGATTGCGGAGGGAATCTGCGGATCGGTGACGTTGGCGATGTGGGCCTTGCCGTTGAGGGAGAGGTTGTGGATCTCAGTATGGAAGGCGCTTTCCACCTGACCGGCCGTGCCGCTGAACTGGATGGTCATGCCGTCGGCCGCGATGATTTTGACAGCGAAACCGTGGCTGGTGAGCCAGCTCGAGATCGTGGAGATATCAGCCGGGGCGGGGCCGTATTGCGCGCCGATCTGTTGCGGCGTGAGCCAATGATGGAAGTTGGGCGAGTTCTGGTCGTACTGGCTGGCGACAAAGGCGTCGAAGGCTGCCTGCTGGTCAGCGCTGCGGCTGAGGACCATGGTGGGCACCATGGGAAGATCAGCGCTCACTGAGCCGCGGTCTGTGGCGCCGATGGCGGCGGGGTTCAAGCTGCCGCGCAAAGTGGTCAGCTGGGCGTCGTCGATGGGGCTGACGATGCGGACGGCAGGGGCCACGCCTTGCGCCTGAGAGACGGCGGAGAAGAGGATGGCACTGGCCAACAAACACAGGGGGACGTACAGGGGGAGCGAACGCAGTTTGATCATAGTGGGTGGTCCTGGACCCTTTCTTGAGAAAGACCCTCGAAAACGGGAAGAGTTGCGTGAGTGTGAGAAAAACCGGCACAGGGCCGGATCGGTTTGCGCTCAGTGTACGAATTGGAAGACAAGACCATCATACGGCGGTGACCAGAGCACGATGCCAGCCTTGCGCCGCCAACACGGACGAAAGGATGGGGCACGGGCAGGTTGCAGTGGCCGCGCCGGCAAGCGCTGCCAGGTTGGAGACGGACGGCCCGGATTGCGACGGGCGATGGGAAAAAACAGCGCGGGAAGCCATGCATTCTTGACCAATACGAACGTATAAAGCTGGATGAAAACGAATAAGAAGCCGCCTTTCAGCAGGCAAGGTGGGCGGACTCGCAGTGTTAGACGCGCGAGAAGAGGGAAATGTTGACAAAAACAGGGACCAAGGGACAAAGGGACCAAGGGAACGAGAAGACGGGGAGCGGCGAAGTGCCTGCCTTGGTGGTCTCCGACCCTTTCCGCAATGAACGCGGAAAGGATGGGCACGGCGCTCTGACCTGGTGATCGCTCTCTGGTCGATGCTGGTCTACCACCCCAAGAAACAAAAATCGTTTCTCGGGGACCCCGGCTGGAGACCGGCGCTACAGGTTGCACTCCTTCAATAGGCACTGGATTGCAATAGACAATTGTTTGACGAGGGTTTATGATGCGATTTCTTAGCTGGCGCCCTTTTTTTCATGAATGAGTGGTCCGATGCGCGCTTCACTGTTCATTACCTGCTATAACGACACGCTGTATCCCGAGACAGGGCGCGCGGTGGTGAAGTTGCTGGAGCGGCTGGGCGTGGAGGTGGAGTTCCGCGCCGGGCAGACCTGCTGCGGGCAGATGCACGCCAACACGGGCTTCCGCGGCGAGGCGTTCAGCCAGGCCAAGCGGCTGGTGCGGCTGTATGCGGACGCGGAGGCGGTGGTGATTCCATCGTCGTCGTGCGTGGCCATGATGCGCGACCAGTACCCCGGGCTGTTTGAAGAGCTGGGCAACGAGGCGCTGCGGGAGCAGTTCAGGGCGCTGGCGCCGCGGGTGTACGAGCTGAGCGAGTTCCTGATCGACAAATTGGGAGTGGAGGATGTGGGCGCGTATTTTCCGCACCGCGTGACCTACCACGCGAGCTGCCACGGGCTGCGGGCGCTGCACCTGGGCGAGCGGCCGTTTCGTTTGCTCGCCAAAGTCCGCGGGCTGGAGCTGGTGCCGCTCCGGAATCTGGACCGGTGTTGCGGATTCGGCGGCACGTTCAGCGTGAAGAACGGGGATGTGTCGTCGGCCATGCTGACGGTGAAGCTGGAAGACGTGCTGCGGACGGGCGCGGAGTTTTGCACGGCGCTGGATAACAGCTGCCTGATGCACCTGGGTG
>Ga0326728_10021349_pt1 | contig 12185 bp, 17 predicted proteins | sample MB3enrmetagenome_FD_207602 | JGI IMG/M metagenome (GOLD analysis project Ga0326728, IMG submission 207602) | Lab enriched peat soil microbial communities from McLean, Ithaca, NY, United States - MB31MN | ecosystem: Environmental > Terrestrial > Soil > Wetlands > Peat | place: USA: New York...
CGAGAGCAAGCGATCTGAGTACCCAGGTCAGCCAGGAGCGGGAGTACATCAAGGCCAAACTGCTCGCTGGAAAGGAGCCATCGAACACCGGCTCCGTGATGGAAAACGCGGTGTGTGTTAGCGTCACCGGCCAGCTCTTTTATGACGACGCCCACCTCCAAGGCGAGCTTCGTGGAAAGAAGGGCATGAGTTCTCACACCCTTTGGGAGCTTCACCCGATCACGGCATTCACGATTGCGCCGAAATCGGCGTGCCCAGCAACGTAGCCTTAACGCGCCAGAATTCACACGTAGCGTTTAGGTTCAGTACCGGGGCACCTTGTGGGGGCCACCCCAAGTAGATTGACACGGCAGGCGTGACTCGGGACGCGACTTGGGAGAAAGACTTCTGCCGACCCCCAGGGTCCAGGGACCCGATTCCGCAGGGGTACACGATGTCATGCGGTAAAGCGCATCAGAAGCGACGAGTTAAACTCCTGGTGAAATTCGGTAACGCGGAGCCCGGAACGATTGTCGAAGCAGAGATTTGCCCCGACTGCGGCGTCAAAGTCACATCGAAACAACTCGGCTACGACGGCGAAGGCTGGTACATGATTCCCTCAGCACTCGCAGAGGTCGTTGAGGATTTGTAGATTACAGGTTGTATGCGCGGCCAACCCAAAGACCCTGCCAAAATCCAACAGAAGACGAATCCCGTTGCCGCTATGTTGGCCCCTTGCCATGAGGGCGGGCTAATTCCTGGAGTTCGACCACGAGCTATGCGGTCTGAGCACCCTGAAAAATGGCTTGAGGCTAAGGCTCCAGGAGGACTTTCGTGATTCTGTAGACTTTCTGCAACATTTCCGGACTGCACCCATGCAACATGCTTTCAATTTTCTTGCGGAGAATCTTTGGATCTTGCCCCTCCTGGTCGTATTCAAAGAACGCTGTTGGCATGACCTGGAGAGCCCTAGCGAGTGAAATGATGGCGTCGAAAGAAGGGCGTTTCTCCCCCCGCTCAATCTGACCCAGGTACTTCGGGTTTAGGCGAGCCTTCTCAGCGGCTTCTTCCTGGGTAATTCCCACTGCCTTTCTCACAATTCGCAACCTCATCCCGAAATGTTCTAGTTGGTTCATCCCTCCCCCCGCCATGACGTTAGCGGGAAGCTGATCGATTGGACACCAGCCAGCAGTTGGTATATTTTATGCTTTATATAGCTGTGAGATGTAGAATTGTGGGCCGTTGTACCTGAGCCGTCCAGTTAGCGCCGCAGATGGTCGGAGGGGATATACGGGATGTTAAAGTAGCAACACAAAATGGAATCCCGTCGTAAGTGAGTGTTCCCCTTGCGGCGGGAAGCGACGGCTGCTGCTGGCCGGCGACGGATCGAGGTCCTTTACGTATATCCCCCCTGACATCTCCCAAAGGGTGAAAAGTCAGTGAAGACTGCCGAGTTCGCTGAGATCGAGCGAATCTTCGTTGCCGCCGAGCACTTTAATCGCAAGTGGGAACGGGCCATGGATCGCAGGTTCGCTCTTTCCAGAGCTGTCCTCATTCTGGTAGCGGTTGCCGCCTTCGTCATATATCTATTCGTCGGTCTAGTTGCACCCTGTATGGTGTTGATTGATTTGACCCACAGCGATGAAGCTCCCCTGGGCACGCTAGCCTCGATCCTAACTGGATGTGTGATGTTTGGGTGGCTTATCTTTTGGACTTGGCTGATCAGCAACAATCCCCGGATCGAGGATCTCGGCGATCGGATTGAGGCATGGTCGGACGGTTTCAACTGTTCTGGCCGTGTTGATTTAGGCCCAGAATTCCGGAGGCTGTGGCTCGACCATGCCCGTGATTGCAATCTTACCAAGTGCAGCGAATGCGATGCAGCCCGAAGCGAAGCAAGCACGCTCAGAGTCCAAATGAGTAAGTATCCGCCGCAAAAGAAGTGGCAAAAGTCTCATTAAGGCTGCGCGAGAGGGAGCTGTCAAGTTGGGAAGTTTTGAGGCCGCAGGAGGACTACGATGAACCTAGGGAACCTCTTTCACCGTGACGAAGCTGGTCTTGCCCAAGCCTCCCGAATTGCCGATTGGACGTGGGAGGGAGCATCGGTAGTCGAACTGCATGGCAAGATCGCCGAACTCTATACTCAGATTCCGATTTTCAGCCGTCAGCCGTTTCGAGCGGGTGGAGAGGAGAATCGGTACAAAGACGAAATCCGGCGTGAACCGCTGAAGATCACGGAAGATCCCACGCCCGTATCAACTGTCTCGAAAGCTTACGGTCTCATACACCATCGTGATGTTCTTGCCTCCGTGTTCCGGGCCTTGCGGAAGACTCAGATTGATATTTCAGGGATTGAATCGACCATACTCATGTCAGAGTACGGAGAGCGCCTGCAATGGAGCTGTGACATCCCGAATATGGATTTCGACCCTGGCGATGGATTCCCATTGGTCCTGCGGGTCAACTGCCTCAACTCCGTGGACATGAGCACCGCGCTGGAAATCGCTCTCAGTTGGTATCGGTTGGTTTGTAGCAACGGGATGATGTTCGGCTTAAGTGATTCACACCTTTGGCGGCGTCACGTTCAGTCACTTGATCCTGATGACATTGCTGGCTACTTGGAAGAGCAGTTAAAGGCGGTGCCCAAAGAGAAGAGCCTATATCAAAAATGGCTCAAGCACCACGTCGAGCCTCCGACCCTTGCTGAGTGGGTGGATGATCGAGTTGCCGAGGAGTGGGGACCACATGCTGCCGCGAGAGTCTGGCACATTATTTCGGTGGGGGTGGACGGGGATGTTCAGCCATCCCCCAAGTCGAAGCCTCATGAGCTAAAACTTAACACCAGCAAGAAGGTCCCCGGATGTTGCGCTCCGGTCAAAAATCTGTATCACGTAAGCCAAGCCCTAAGTTGGGTTGCAGGGACTCGAATCAATATCCGAGAGCGACTGGATTTCGTCAAGTCGATCCCTCGACTGATGCAACCTCTTGAGCGTCGCAGTGGCTTCGGCGCGGGTTGAGTCCATGCTTTGGCTCCCAATCCGTGGGCGAACGACCGCGAAGCTCATAGCGGTGCCAATTTGAAGGGGCGGGCCTACGAGCTTGCGTTGGCTCAACTGCCCAAGTAGCAACCCAGCCCAAGGCGACTGTTCATCGCCAGAGAGGTGAACTTGCCTGAAGATCGGGGAGTGCCGGTGATGGTCACACTCAGGTTTTTGCCTACCTGAAACGCAAGAGGCGTGCGTTCTTTATCCTCGCCCTCCCACAACCATGCTGTCCGATTGCCCTGAACCCGTGGAAAGGTCCGTACTTCGGATTCAAAGATACAAATGATTCGTGTTGGTAGCCGCCGCACCTCATTCCACTTCCGGCCAATTGTCCATTATGTTCTCACAGCGCATCCCGAACCAACTGGGACCAGCACTGGAAACTACTATTATCTGACTACTTACAGGTTCAGCCGTGTCATACGATGATTGGGCCTCAGACATGAACGCCGCCTCGTCCATCACAAAGATCGCTGGATGATACTGCCTCACCTGATTGGCTCCAGAAGGTACCGCCCTGATTGACGAGTTGTTTGCCCAAGTGAACAGGTTCCCCGGCATATCCTCTATCCTTTTACTGAGGGGGTGCAGGCGCTTCAGGAAGGGGTCTTGCTGCTCGTACAGAGTCTTTGCGTACCCTGGCACTCCACTGCCACCTACCAGATCAATACTCTTCGTCGCCAACTCCGATTGCACAATTGTTTGCAGATTAGGATTCCACTGGCACTGGTGGACTAACCAACCAATGACAGCCCAGGACAGCATCATCTCCCGGCTCTTCGGAAGAAACAGCCGACGCGAGCCCTGGAACAATTCAAATAGGAAGGGGAAATAGGGCTTTACGGGGAACTTCGCGTAGGGTTCGCTGCACTTTTCTTTCCAGTGGTCATCTCTCGTTTTAGTATGAGACGTAAGCCAGTAGAGTGGGTCCGCCTTGCATCTGTCATTCAGCCGGATCTCTTTCGCCAATCTTAGCGCCATCGCCAGCTTGTGCGCCTTCTCCCACCTCGCCTGCTCCTCGATTTGTTGTGGGCCACTGTCCGTCATGGGTGGCATAATACTCCAATTCCTCCGGCGTCTTCCCTGCGAACTCGTCCCGCTCAATCTTCACCACGTCCTTGAACATCCCTAAGTGCCGACCTAATAATTCCAAGGAATCCTTGGGGTTCGCCAGCTTGATGCTCTCTACCCGTCGTGACACCTGCCGGCCACGCTTCCGCCTTCCTGGCGTAACCTTGACACCGATCACTGCCGGCGCTGTCGCATCGTCTAGGCTCTTTATCGGTATCAGATTCCCGTTCTGGTCAAAGAGATTCCTCACGTCATAGAACGCCAGCTTGTAGAGCCGTTGCGCTACCATGTCTGCCGTAATATCAACACGTTCGATGCGTTTTTCCATCAAGCGCTTGATTTCAGCCTTAATATTGTCTTTTCTTAACAAGCGAGATGCCTGGAACATTGCGCTAGTTTTTTTGTAACCTGCTCTTATTGCGGCCTTTGTTCCATCCAAGTCAATTGTGGCGACATATTCTCGGCAGAACATCAACTGTTGTGCGGTCAACTTAGGGGTAACGCTGTTCATAACCCAATTTTGCTCCCTCGGAATAGCGGTGGGTCAATGGATTTTTGTACCTTCGGAATTAACCGACGCCTTCGGTGATTCGGCAGCGAAGCCGCCCGGTCTCTTTTTGCCTGGTCTTCGAGGCGGTACCAATAATGTGCGGAATTCCCGGTCTGGTCCACCTCTGTCCGCGTTACGTCGAATACTCCATCCGGTTACCATCAGCACCACTTGAGTCGGTTGACCGACGCATTTGGCCACACGCTCCCTCAGTTGAAACCCGCCGTAGACCTTTACGCTCTTTGGTACAATGTGCGCCGTGTCCATCAGAGCCTTCGCATTATTCCCGCGATGGAGGCGGGGTTGTCAGATCACATTTGGACAGTGCCGGAGCTTCTTGGCTGTTTGTAACAACTGATGACAATTTAGGTTTCCATCGAATTTGAATGTGATCTCCGGGTAAGAAAACCTTCCCGTATTTGTACTCGTTCCCGTTAATCTGCTCGGCCCAGGATGCGTGTATAGTCAGATCAGCGGTAGCCCGAATTCGCACGCATGGATGAATGGTCGGACTCCCAAAATTGTACGTGAAGAAGTCATTAATTCCACGCTTGACGGTGAACTTGAAGTAGGTCGAAAGGCTCTCTCCTTTGCGCATAGGGATCTTCTTAGGGGCTTTCCACTCAAACACCATTGGCTCATCTTTTTTTGGTTTCAACGCCAACTCAGGTACTTGGCTATTCTCCATCTTAGAATAGTTATAACTGTTGCTGGCTTTCGAATCGGATGTTACTGAAGCCTGCACAATCTCGGCGTTTTCAGATTCTTCACTGGCGAACATTTGTTCGTATTCACCGTCACGGACCGCAATGACCCTTGAGCGAATTGCGACCTCCACAACTACCGAGTTGATGGAAATGCGCTGCGCAACTGCCTCAATATCAACGTCCTTTCGGTAGTTTTTCTCACTGAAGAGCGCTGTTTGAAAAGCATCCCGAATCTCGACTGGAAAATCTATTCCGAGAAGGTGATGGAATATGTCCTGCGCAACATCTTTCTGAAGGCGCTTCTTCAGGAAGGGATCAACGGTGACGGTTAGCACGGCTGCAAGGAATATGGCTTCGCTTAAACTACGTAAGACTCCTTCATGCAGATATACAATCGCCAAAAGAGTAGCAACGGCCACTACAATAGCAAGGATCGGAACCCACCATTCTTTCAGCCATTCTATCCTGCGCACAGTGTCTCCTTCTGGTGAGCCAACCTCCATGTGCATTGCGTTATCAAGCAAAAATCGCTCTAACTCCCCTGATTGTGGCTCACGCTTAGGAGGCATTATGCACCCCCTTCGAGCAAGCCAGAAGCCAAAAGGTCATGCGGAAGTGAAGAGGGCGCAGTGCGGCAACACGGTTTCCACCCGTTACCGCTTGTTGCCGTCCATTGACTTCTTGCCATGCAGCCTCGGTCTAAATTGGGATAAGTCTTAGGTTAAAATACTCGCACCCCTCCGTCCTTGCCCTTCACGAATCACTCGCACAAAGCCACCACCTGGCTAACCTTGGCATCGAGTTCTTCAAGGACATTGCCCGCTACCTTGATCCCTTCCGCCCGCAACAAATCCCGGCCATTTTTCCTTATCCTAACGGCCTGATACTTGTCGATGTGACCGGCGAGCAAGTCAATCTCAATATCGTCGATGTAGTGCTGTGGGCCGTAGGCACTCAGCCCGACCCCCGCGAGAAACTTCATACGTGACTTCACCGTTGTTCCTCCGACAATTCGAGGAACCGAAGAGGATCTCAGCAACTTGAAATACTCCTTTTGCCATTGTTTAACCACTTTCTCGTAGAAGTCAGCTTTGGTCAGGCTCGCCGCCCTGATTTCGTGCTCACCGAATACCCGGTCCAGCCGCTGCTTGAATTGCACCTCGTAACGGAGCAAGTTTGGATGTTCTTGGAATCTCGACGGCAGTCCGTTTTCGGCCCGATTATCCAAGCCTCTCCGTCTCTGGCGCAGCTCCGCGAGCTTGTCGTAAAAAAGGATTGAGCGCTGGCCGTTGGCGAAGGTCAGGGTTTCGTCGGGGACCTCAATCCGCATCATGCGAGTCGGTGCCAAGAAGAAGCGCCAGTAGTCCGCCGGTGGTCGCTCCATCACAAATGTCTTCGCAACATCCAATCGGAAGACCCTGGCCTCGGCCATCGGCTGGTTTAACTCGTCGCTTAGGTGTTCGATGGCACGCACAGCCTCTTCACGCGTGAGTGTCTCGATGTTGTTGCCCAGATGAAACTTCGCTAAGCTGCCTTTAACCAATATCCCTGCCGCAGAGACCCGTACCTTGAGATTTTGCAATTTGCCGTAATAGCGCAGTTCGCCCGTTTCCTGATCGAGGACTGCGGTCTTGTCACTCAGCCTTGGCTTACTTGCTTCTGCCTTCGTGGTATCGAGTCGGAGTTTCATCGTGTCAAACATTCCGGTAGACAGAAACTGTTACCAAGTACACTTGGTTATGAGGCGTGCGCTGCTTTACGTTCTTCGGCCCATCCTTTGTTCTGGGCGTGCGAGCCGCCACCGAGATTGTGCTGCTCACGGCGGTCTCCCAAGATTTTCTGCTCCACGTGGACCGGCGATACGAGTTCATCCATGACCCCTTCACAGTCGTTCGTAAGTGCCTGCGGTCCATATGCAATACAATCCCCTTGATCGGCTGTTTTCGTGCCCCCAACTTCTTGATTTGATTGGGCCGATGTCCGCGATTTTTCCGCTTCCCGTGTCATGATACGTTTGATTTTTCGGGAGTGAGCTTTTCGGCACGGATCATCACAAAAAATGGAGCCACGCTTCTTCCCTTTGAGGCTACCGCCGCAGTACGCGCACTTCCCCGGTGTCGCCCGCTTCATCACTTCCTGCCGATCACCGAAAAAAACCAAGTCCCGGCACACGGCAGAACAATAGACCTCTGGCTTGCCGCTGATCGTGTACCGCACTGTCTGGTTCAAGATCTTTCCGCAGCCATCGCACTTCTCGGTGATGTAGAGACCCTGTGCACCGACGTAGGCAAGTTCTGAGGCGGTGAGCTTCATAATTCGCCACTCGCTCCTGCGTATGGCCTTTTCTCAGGCACACCGGAAAATGGCACGAGGCTCTGTTGCCCTCCCGCGTGCGCATGGTCCCGCTCCCCCTCATAGATACCGAATATGCCGCCCAGTTCAAGTCGAATTGCCTCGAAATTGTAATCCTGGGCTGCATAGTGAACCCCTATTCCGATGCAAGGTGTAAAACTCGCCAAATCACCGCACAGTTCTTGCGGTGAAGCTGCTACTTTTTCAGGCCCGGGACCGTGGTTCACTTTCTTGACTGTTTTGTACTCTTCCGCGTGGTTCATTTCTTTGTCGCTCTCGTGGTTCAGTTTTGAACCAATATACTTAGTAGCACTGGCCCCCGGTGCGAGCGAGGATTGAAAACTCTCCGAGCCCCAAGTGAGGCGCACCAAAGTTTTCGAGGCGTAGAATACAAAGCCCTCGTTCTCACTGGCTTCTCTTTGTGTCTCAATGAGTCCGATTTCGCAAAGCTGAGCGAATGCTCTCTTGAGGGTTCCGCGATTTGCCGTTTGCAGGCTCCGTTGCAGTTCACGATAAGTGACACTGAGGACCAGCGAGTCGCGCGGCACTGCTTCGATTAGAAAAGCTGCGAGCCGCCGCGCAGTGGGAGTTAGCTCCCCCCACAAGGGCGCTCTCCGCAGAACATCAATGCTCAATTCCAGACGGCGCGGGCGCTTGAGCGGCGGATAATCCGTGTACAAGTGCCGCGTGATTCCCCATAGATTTCTGGTGATTCGCTTCCGTCGCATGTGGACATCGAACCGTTCCGCAATCCAGTTAATTGCTTGTCTAACATCCATCTCCAGCATGTTCATGACAAGATCAATGGTCGTCATTGGCCGCGAAGCACAGCGAAAGCATTTAATCATGTTCTTACGCAACCAAATCCGCGCCCAATGCGAACGATCATTATGGCAGCGCACCCAGCGGTCCCTCACGTCGAGCCCCAACTTCTCCGCCACCTCGCTCATGGGCACATCTCGACGAATGTAGTCGGCGTCCGGGACAACAAATTCAGCGACCTTTTGCGGCTCACTCATAAATGGCGATGCGCCCTATTCCGCGCTCCGGTGCGCCTTCGGGCTCATGGCATCCTCTCAGCGGTCTGGCCCTCCAGGGTGTGCTTCACCTTCACGGCGAGGGTCATTCCACCTCCCGACGATGCTCGTAATGCTTTCTTGCTCGGCTTTTTCAATTGCCAACGCACGCCCCCAGGCTTCCTCTTCAATGTGTTCCTGTATTGCCTGGCGCACCCGTGAGCGGAGTTCTTCGGGCGGCAGGGCGTCTAGTTCTACGCACCGGTTTCCAAACCTGCGGCGAAAGCCAGCGGCCCGAGTGTCGCTGGTCTTGATGCGCAATGGCGGAAGGTTGAAGTCGTCGATGTCCTTTTCACGGATGGCGAGACGTGCCATCTGAAAGTCGGCGCCATAGCTTGAGATCCTTTCGTAAAGGTCCAGTTCGATGGCCCGCCCGCTAGGGTCATGGTCGCCAAGGTAGAAAACGAGAATTGGCTTAGGGCTTCTGGTGAATGCCGAGGCAATCTCGTGAACTCGCGTAGTTGATGTAAAGCCGCGAGACACGCGCACAGTTACACCTAGCTCATCTGTCACGGGCTCAATGGAGCCGATGATGGCGTCCTTTTCTGTCCATATCTCGACGTGGGTCGGCTGAAACTGCCAGTAGTCTTTGCGGTAACACCGGCGAAGGGCCGTGAGTCCGCCCTTGATATCGTGAAAGACGTTCGGAGCGTAGGTCGGACGCGAACGATCCACAATCCACTCGAACGGGACCTGCCCGCCTTCTCGCGCATCAGTCATCACGCGGCTGAGTTTTTTGTAATCGTGGATGCTGTTCTCCAGGGCTTGAACACTGACAAGCCGGTAGAATAGCTGCCGGATCGTCATCGGCTGCTCAGCGGAGAGAATTCGCTTAGCCCTTTTCACTAGTTCGGTTGTCGCAATCCATTGGCCCCTTGCCATGCAGCCTCGGTCTAACTTGGGATAAGTCTCACTTTAGAGTGCTCTCGCTCCTCAGTGCCCATCGTTGACGGATCATTGGCATACCGTCGTCTACGCGAGCCGTGCAAAGCTCCTTGCGCATTGCGATCAGATCCCTTTGCCTCTCACGTACTGAGGCGGGCCAGTCCGGTCTGAAGAACCGCTTCGGTCGCACCTACGCCGTCCGCTTTGCGCCGGATTCGAGTCCCTCGCGGCTAATACGCTCGATTTCCGCTGCCGGAACCACAACTCGTTTGCCGATCCTGATAACACGTAGCGCCCCGCTTTTGGTCGCTCGCCACAGCGAATCGTAAGAGACACCCAACGATTCAGACAGCTCCTTTAAGCCTTCCCCTCGTTTCTGAGCCATTGAAACCTCCTATTGCATACGTCGCATCTATATGGTACAGTCACAGTTTGAGTCTAGAATTTATGATTGTCAACGACTCTAGAAATTTCAGGAAAGAAAGCCCGCGTTCGTCCCTACTGACTCTAGTAAGAGGAGGCGGCAGGAAAAGGCTCGAAAAGTTTTTGGTTCGCTTTGTTAACGCGGCCGCGCTTCCCCACCTACAGGCCATCGAAAGAGCTTTCGCCGATCTTATGCCGCAACATCCCGGCGGGCTGATTGCGGGACCGTTGGGCCTTGGGGATTACTCATATTTCACAGACCCCTACGATGAGAAGGAGCGGTACATTGCGGTCAGAAATCTCGTGGACTTTGTGAACGACCTGAAGATTGCCTGGACCTGCGGCACGCAATTGGATCGAGAGTTGGCAATCGCCACAATACTTGTGGCTTATGTACACGGGCCGAAGGGCAAGTTCAACAGTAGGATCACGATGACCACTACGTATAGTTTCATCGGTCGCAAAGATCCAATCGAGTTGGGCGGTTTTACCCTCGTTCTACTACATGCACTACATCTCGGTCACAAGATGCGCTGCTGCGCCAACCCTGACTGTCCGGCTCGCTACTATCTAGCCCCACGCGGTAAGTATTGCTCCAAGGAGTGCGCCGCGCCATCACAACGCGCTTTCAAACTCGCTTGGTGGAACGAACACAAGAAGGAACAACTCAAGAATCGTCGGCTCAAGAAGAAGAGGAGAAGCGCTCAAAAAAGAGGAGGTAGGTAAAAAATGGCACTATACAAGCGGAACGGAATTTACCATTGTGACTTTGTGGTGAACTGTCAACGATTCCGTCAGACCCTCGAAACACGCGACTGGCGGGAAGCCATCAAGCGGGAAAATGATCTGAAAGCCCGAGCGCGTGAGGGGACCCTCGCCAGCGGACGGCTGGCTTCGCTGGCTCGCCTTTATGTAGACCAAGCCTTTGACCTTTACCTGCCTCAACACGAGGCTGAAATCCATGTCAAGCGCATGGCCAGAGGGATGGAAGACCCAAAACTTGAGGCGTCCTACGCCAAGAGCGAACAGTCTCACGCCAAGCCAGTGAGGGCGTTTTTCAGTGGCAAACGGTTAAGGCAAGTCACCGCCGAGAACATTCAGGCGTACCAAACGCATCGGATTGGGGAAGGGAAGGCCGCAAAGACGGTCAACCATGAAGTCAAACTTTTACTGCAACTCTTGAAGAAAGCCAAGCTCTTAGGGCGAATCGGTGATGAGGTTGAACTATTACCGCTCAATTCCGAACCACGCCGGATGCTGACACCTGCCCAAAAGCAAAGGGTGTTTGAGACCGCCGCCTTGAAACCAGAATGGCAGACCGCGTACTGTGCCGCGTTGCTTACAGTCAACACATCAGTGAGACCCGCAGAGCTACGCCGCCTTCTTTGGAGTGACCTTGACCCGGTAAACCGCCTTCTCACCGTCCGTAAATCCAAAAGCGATGCTGGCAGCCGGATTATCCCGCTAAATGACGAAGCATGGTCGGCAATCGTCGCACTCAAGACGCGGGCCGACGCATCGGGAAGCTACGCACCCGAGTATTATGTCTTCCATAGGCAGTGGCCGAAGATTGACCCAGCCCGGCCTATGAGCAACTGGCGGTCCGCTTGGCGTTCACTTCGCAAGGCTGCCGGGATGCCCAAGTTGAGATACTACGATCTGCGCCACCAGTGCATCACCGAAATGTTAGAGGCTGGCATTCCCGAGGGTGTCATCCGGGAAGTCGCGGGCCACGTTGACCCAGAGATGACGCGCCACTATTCGCACCCGCGAATCGACGCCAGACGGGCAGCCGTGGAAGCTCTAATGATCGTCAGGCCGGCCCGGTTCGAGGGGGGTTATGTCACAAACCACGTCACAAAAGCCCTCCCGGCGGAAACCTTGCCTGCCCAACATCCCTTGGAAGCCGTATCGGTTAGCCCTGCAACCTAAAGCAAGAAGGGCGCTTCGGGGTTTAGCCCCTCAGCGCCCGTTGGTTGCGGGGGCTGGATTTGAACCAGCGACCTTTGGGTTATGAGCCCAACGAGCTACCAGACTGCTCCACCCCGCAAAACCATCATAACGGATTATTGCCGCAAAGACAATGGGGGATTTTCCG
>Ga0326728_10021350_pt1 | contig 12185 bp, 10 predicted proteins | sample MB3enrmetagenome_FD_207602 | JGI IMG/M metagenome (GOLD analysis project Ga0326728, IMG submission 207602) | Lab enriched peat soil microbial communities from McLean, Ithaca, NY, United States - MB31MN | ecosystem: Environmental > Terrestrial > Soil > Wetlands > Peat | place: USA: New York...
CGTTTGTCGCGCGGCGCGTACGCGGGGCTGTTTCTCACCCATGCCACGTTCTGGGCCTGCCTGGATCTCGCGTTCGGCGCGTGGTGGCTGGCGCTGCCGTTGCTCGCCCTGCGCATGACCACGGCGGTCACGGCGGGCTGGTGGGGCCTGCGCAGTCCGGATGTGAAGCGCCTGTGGCCGCTGATCCCGTTCCGCGATCTGTGGGGAACCGGGGTCTGGCTGGCGGGCATGTTCGGCCACACGGTCCGCTGGCGCGATCAGGAACTGACGCTGGACAACGAGGGGCGGATTGTGGGGGCGGTGAAAAGAACCTGAGGGCGGTGTGAAATATGAAGTGCTCGCGTCGAATCCCTGCCGATCAGGATCGGCACGGACGTAGTACTTTCTGATCGCGCTCTCGGTGAATGGCAGATCGTCACTGAAAAAGATGGACCCGTCCGCGAGACGAAAGATGAAATCCAGGTTAGTGTCACCCCGCTTGAGGTACCGAAACATCGCCTCTTGATCCATGAGTTGGAGGATCAGCTTGGTCTGTTTGTGGGCCGGGAGGGTGACCATGCCGGGATGGACGAGGCCAGCGTCGGAGGCCACAATCTCGTATCTGCCTCCAACACGCGGAGCACCGTCATACATAGCATCGGGGAGCCACAGGACAAGGTCTCCTCGATACGAAATGGCTATGTCCTGATTCCTGGAATTGGTGATGCGCACCTGAATGTTGGGCACAACCACTCCGGGCGGCGGGCGGATCCAGCGAATCAGTGACGACCTGACATCGAGCGACGATAAACTCGCAATCGCACCGGCAACGCCGATCATGAGGCCGATCTTAGTTGGTAGCGCCCACGAGGACCACCGTTTCCAACCTCGCTTGGCCCAGCCCAGCATCTGGTTCTCTCCAAAAGGTAACGCAGGTCGAGCAGAGCTGTCGCGGGCCGGACACGTGCTGCCGCTCTTCCATTACTAAGTGTCTCGCTGTCCGTGGCTCTGCAATTCGTCAGAGTTAAGCTGCCTGTCTGATTAACTCAGCTTGTCCAGGTCGATGCCCGCGTCCCAGGTTTCCTCCGAGCGCACGAGTTCGTCCCAGGTCACCTCGCGGCCGGTGTAGATGGCGGTGCGGCCCAGCATCGCCGTGAGTGACGACTCCACGCCCAGCGCCGCCTGGTTGTGGAACCGGCCCGACGTGATGCTCTCGATGAAGCTCTTATGTTTCTCGGCGTCCGCGTCGGACAGGTTGTCGAAAAACGAGCCCGTCGCCGAGAATTCGGCCGCAGTCTTCTTCTCGCTTCCCGGCCAGATCCAGCTCTCGTCACCGGCGATTCCCAGCGCTCCCGAATACGGCGCCTGCGCCGATCCGCGCGTGCCGAAGAACTGTTCGCACACATCAAACGGACCTTTGCCGAATTGTTTCGAGCTGAAAGCTACCCGCACGTCGTTGGGATACAGGAACGACACCGAACAGTTGCCGAGGCATCCGTCTTCCGGCCGGCCTTTGCGCCCGCCGGCGCCGATCGCTTTCACCGGGTGAGCCTGCAGCGCCCAGTTGCAGATGTCCAGCGCGTGAATGTTCTGCTCCACGATGATGTCGCCGGAAAGCACTCGGTCGTGAAGCCAGTTGCGAAGGCGCATCTGCGTGGGTGGAGCGTCGGGATGACTCGCGTCCATGTACGGGCAATAGTAGTGCGCTTCACCGCAACCGATCTCTCCAAGCGCGCCGGCATGGATTCGCTTCACCAGTTCCACAAACGGCGGAGCGCTGCGAATCTGAAATCCGACTTCCAGACTCAGCCGGCCTTCCGCCCGCCGGCCCGATTCCAGCACGTGACGCGTTCCTGGCACGTCCACCGCCACCGGCTTCTCGCAATAAACGTGCTTGCCGGCTTCGACAACGGCGCGCAGGTGCCGCGGATGAAAGTACGGAGGCGTGGCGATCACAATGGCGTCGATCCCGGACGACGCGGACATCTCCTCGAAAGCGTGTGGACCCCGAAACACCAGCGCGGGATTGCCGAAGCGTTGCGCGGCGCGATCAAGCTGGTCCTGAAACAGATCTCCCAGCGCCACCACACGCGCGCCGGCGTTCTTCACCATGCTGTCCGCCACCGCCGTTCCGCGGCCGCCGCATCCCAGCAGCCCAACCCCGATCGCCGAGTTTGCCTCCGTCCCCCGCGCCAGCCGCGACGCGACCATCGTGAATCCCGCTGCAGTGAATCCCGCCGCGCCGATGAAACCCCGCCGGGTGCTGTCCATGTCTCTCCTCCTCAGCCGATCAGTTTTTCCAGGTACGCCTTCGAGGCGCGGATATCTTCGGCCTGCGCCGGTCCTGAAATCTCGCGCTCGATGGTGATGGGCCCGCGGTATCCCACTTCTTTCAGCCGCTGGATGAATCGCGGGAAGTCCACCTTGCCCTTGCCGATGGGCACTTCCTCGCCGAGGCGGTTCGGGTCCGTCGGGTAGAAGCCGTCCTTGGCGTGAACTCCCAGCACAAACGGGCCGAGCAGATCGAGCGCGTCCACCGGGTTGGCTTTGCCATAGAGAATCAGATTGGCGCAATCGAAATTGACGCCGAGGTTGTCGAGGCCGACGGCTTTGATGGCGCGCAGCAGCGTCACCGGCGTCTCCTGACCAGTCTCGCAGCGGAACGTCTGGCCGTTCGCCCGGCAGTAGGCGGCCACCGTACGCAATGCCTCTGTTGTTTCCCGGAACAACGGGTCGGCCGGCCACTCCGGGAAGAATCCGCAATGGCCCTGAATGCCGGGAATGCCCACCATCTTCGCGAAATCCGACGCCTGCTTCATGCGGGCGATGCGCGCGTCGCGGTACTTCGCGGGCACCAGGCCGATGGTCGATGGCCCCTGCAGGAAATCGTATACTTCGGGGCCGGGCCCGGTGACGATCAGCGAGGTGGCTTCGATGTCGTACTTGTCGAGTGCGGCGCGGAGGCGTTTCGCGGACTCGGCGCCAGGCGATCCGAAATAGACCTGGCAATTGGTGAAGCCGAGATCGCGGACTCTGTGAATCGCCGCATCGGAATCCGCTCCGCCGGTAACCACTCCCAGGCGCAACGGCTTTCGCTCTCCGGCGGCCTGCGCTGTAAGAGTCATGGCCGCGCCTGCGGCAAGCTGCACAAAAGCGCGGCGATCGAGCTTGTCCATGGGGTGAGCTTATCACTCGGCTTCAATTGATGCCGCGCACAACGCAGCGGCGCGCGAGCTTCAGGTTTGCCCGCCGGGCCCGCCCCGCGCTCAGGATGTCGATGCCGCGCACAACGCAGCGGGACGCGAGCTTCAGGTTTGCCCGCTGGACCCGCCCCGCGCTGTGCGCTGATCGCTGTGCGCTGATCGCAGCGCGCGGCCGAGCCGTGACCGGAGGGAGCGGTCACCCCTGCAGGAATGGATTGCGCTCTTTTTCGCGCCCGATGGTCGTCTGGTCTCCGTGGCCCGGAATCACGATGGTCTCCTCGGGCAGCGCCAGCAGCCTGGTGTGGATCGACCGCAGGATCTGCCGGTAGTCGCCGCCGGGCAGATCCGTTCGGCCGATGCTGTCGCGAAACAGCGTATCGCCGGCCAGCAGTTTGTTCTCCGCCGGAATCCAGACGCTCACGCTGCCCGGCGTGTGACCGGGAGTGTGCAGGAAACGAAACTCGGTGCCGCCCGGCGCGATCGAATCGCCTTCGCGAATGGGCACGTCCACGGTCGTCCGGGAGGGAGTCGCCATGCCCAGCCAGCCTGCCTGCTCGTCCAGACGATCGTAGAGTTCCTGATCGTCCGCGTTCATATAGACCGGCGCGCCCGTGGCCGCCTTCAGACGCGCAGCGCCCCCAATGTGATCGATATGGGCGTGAGTGATAACGATGGCCGTGACACGCAGGCCGTGTTTGGCGAGCCGCGCGAGGATGGCGGCCGTTTCATCTCCGGGATCGACGACCACGGCTTCACGCGTCTGCTCATCGCCGAAGATGGAGCAGTTACACTGCAGGACCCCCACGGGAATGATCTCATGGATCATTTCCCGATTCTATCCGAGTGGGCGCGATTTTCTCTGCAAAAGACTTTCAGAAAAATCGTCGCACGTGTCACACTATATGAAGGAAGTATCCGCAATGGCGTGGAATCGTGATGAGAAACCGCAGTCCGCGGCCGAACCCGGTTCACCGGGCAGCGGCAGCGCGGCAGTGCTGGGAAAGAATGTCACCGTTAGAGGCGAGATTCACAGCAACGAGGACCTCGTTATCGACGGCGAGGTCGAGGGAAGCGTCGAAGTAGTTGATCATCGCCTGACTCTGGGCCCCAACAGCAAGCTGAAAGTCAGCGAGGTGAAAGCCCACGACATTATCGTCTACGGCAGCCTCACGGGCAAAGTGGAGGCCGTGGACAAGGTGCACATTCGCAAGGATGCCAGCCTCATTGGCGATATCCGCACCGCCGGCATCGTGATCGAAGACGGCGCTTACTTCCGCGGCGGCATCGACATCACCCGCAAGCACGAAAAATCGTAGCGAACGCGCCTGGCGCAAGCGGTTACGATGGTCTGGAATGCCCCACAACATAGAGACCGTCTGTGTGTACTGCGCCTCCAGCGAGAAAACTCCGGCCTGCTACCACGAGGCGGCCGCGCGCCTGGGCGCCGAACTGGCGCGCCACGGCAAGACGATCGTGTACGGGGGCGGCGGCGTGGGTTCGATGGGCCGTCTGGCGAGCGCGGCCCTGGCCGCGGGCGGGCGGGTCATCGGCGTGCTGCCACGCTTCATGGACCAGCTCGAGTGGGGCCATCGGGGACTCACCGATCTGCGCGTCGCCGATAACATCCACGAACGCAAACGGCTCATGCTCGAACTATCCGACGCGGTGGTCGCGCTGCCCGGAGGTTGCGGAACGCTGGAAGAGCTGTTCGAAGCGATCACCTGGAAGCGGCTGGGGCTTTATCTCAAACCCATCGCCATGGTGAACGTGGACGGCTTCTTCGATCCCTGCCTGCAACTGCTCGCGCGCTGCATCGCCGAGCGTTTCATGGACCAGCGTCACGCCGAAATGTGGTCCGTGGTGTCCACCCCCGAAGCGGCGCTCGACGCGCTCGCTTCCGCCCCGGAATGGTCCATCGCCACCCGAGCCTTCGCCGTGCAGAAATAGAGACGGACCGCGCGGGACGTGGCGGCGTCCATCCAGGAGCAATACTGTTCACCTTGCGCGCGAGGGACACGCGGCGTTTAGCCGCGTTACGCGGTGTCAGCCGCGTGTCCCACTGGTGGAGGAAGTCCAACGTGAACAGTGTTCAGGCTAAACTGAGTCGACCGGTGCCGAAACGCCCACTCACCATTCTGATTCTCGGTTGCGTGTACATCGCGACGGGCGCACTGGGTATTGCCTTTCACCTCGATGACTTCCGGTCGCCGCGTTTGATCACGGACGGTCTCATCTGGATTGCCCTGGTTCGGCTCGCGGCGGTGGTTTGCGGGGCCTTCATGCTGCGCGGCGCCAACTGGGCGCGGTGGCTCGCTTTGGCGTGGATGGCCTTCCACGTCGTGGTGGGCGCTCTCCATTCGGTGCGGGAGGTGGTGGTGCACGTGGTGTTCTTCGTGGCGATCGTGTACCTCCTCTTTCTTCCGGAAGCGCGGGCGTATTTTCGAGGCCGGGAAACGTGACCCGGATCGGCCATGGGCATCGCCATCCTGAGCCTGTGTTCGCTCCAGGCGGCGCAAAGTTGTGGTATGCTGACGCACACCCTGGAGGAACCATGATTCTGCAACACAAACATTTGTCCGTGATTGCCACGACCGGCATTGTGCTCGCCGCTGCCGTCTCTCTTTTTGCCGGGCTGAACTACAACGCCAGCAAGAGCAACACGGGCAACATCATCGTGACTCCGCCGTCGGTCGGCCCCGCGCAGGCCGTTGTCATCCTGCGCGAGATCGACAAGGCCTCGGCTCTGACCGAGGCTGACGTCAGAGGTTATCTGACGAAGGCCGGCGTGAAGCCGGGAGCCATCGCGAAGATTGTGATCGAACAGGTGGACGGCAAGACCACGGTTCTGTTGCTCGAGAAACCCGACGATGAGACCAACGCGAGAAGCGTCGTGAACACCAACACATCGCGCTCGAATACCCAGCACAACTGAGCATCGGCTTTGTCGGGTACGGCATCCGCCCGGCTGCTACAATCGTCTTCGATTCCACCATGGCGAAGACTCCACGCAAGCACCGCGGCTATCGCGAAGACATGACCGAGATGCCGGAATGGCTCCGGAAGAAGAAGTGTCCGAACCGCGACAAATACCTGGCCGGCCGGCGCATTCTGCCGAAGAATCTCACCGGCAAAGAGAAGCTGGCCGACATCATCGACAACACCTTTCTCGCCTACAACGGCGCGCGGCTGCGCGAGGGGGTGCAGCTCTTCGTCGAGAAGATGCTGGAACCCGAAGTCACCATCGGGATGAGTTTCTCGGGCGCGCTGACGCCGGCGGGTCTGGGCTGCTCCTCGATTGTGCCGCTCATCAAGGCCGGCTATGTGGACTGGCTGGTGGCCACGGGCGCGATTTTGTATCACGACATGCACTTCGCGCTGAACTATCCGGTGCGCGCGGGCAGCTTCAAGATGGACGACACCGAGCTGCGCGACAACGACATCGTTCGCGTGTACGACGTTCTGCTCGGCTACAGCGACTGCCTGATGGCCACCGACGAAATTCTGCGCGGCATCCTGACGCAGCCGGAATTCCAGAAGGAAATGGGCACGGCCGAGTTGCACTACCTGCTGGGACGGTACTGCGCGGAATGGGAACGCAAGGCCGGGTTGAAGGATGTCTCGGTGCTGGCGGCCGCGTATCGCGCGGGCGTGCCCTGCTACACGTCGTCGCCGGGGGATTCCACCATCGGCATGAACGTGGCCGGCGTGGAGCTGCGCGGGAACAAGCTGCGGCTCAACCCGTCAATCGACGTAAACGAGACCACCGCGTACGTGCTGGCGGCCAAGCGCGCGGGCGGCAAGAGCGGCGTGGTGCTGTGGGGCGGCGGGAGCCCCAAGAATTTCATGCTGCAAACCGAGCCGCAGATCCAGGAAGTGCTGCGCATTAAGGAATACGGGCAGGATTATTTCCTGCAGGTGACCGACGCGCGTCCCGATACCGGTGGCCTGAGCGGGGCGACGCCGAGCGAAGCGGTGAGCTGGGGGAAAGTGGATCCGGACCGGCTGCCCGACGCGGTGGTTTGCTACACGGACACCACCATCGCCATGCCGCTGTTCACGCATTACGCCCTGGCAAAGCATAAGCCGCGTAAGCTGCGGCGGCTTTACGATCAACGCGGCAAGATGATGCAGGCGCTGACGAAGGAATACTTCAAGCACAACGCGGTGAAGATGGTGGATGGGTCCGATCCGGTCTACTGAAAAGTGTCCGCAGGAGTGCGGACACGGCACGCTGAGAGCGTGCGCTACCTATGACGAAGAAGGAACTACAGGCTCTGGCGCGGCGGCACGGCACGCCGATCGTCATCATCGACCACGACGTGATCCGGAAGAATTACGCCGCTTTTCGGCGGCATTTGCCACGCGTGCAGGCGTATTACGCGGTAAAGGCGAACCCGGCGCCGGAGATTATCAGCACCCTGTACACGGCCGGCGCCAGCTTCGACGTGGCCTCCATGCCCGAGTTCCTGATGGTCTACGAGAACATCAGGCGGCTTCCGCCAAAGGAGCGCCAGGATTTCATCTGGGACAAGATCGTCTACGCGAACCCGATCAAGCCGCGCGAGACGCTGCAGGAACTGGATCAATACGAGCCGCTGGTCACCTACGACAATCTCGACGAGCTGCGCAAGATCCGCCGGTATGCGCCGCACGCGGGTCTGGTCCTGCGGCTGCGCGTACCCAACACGGGCTCCATGGTGGAGCTGTCGTCCAAGTTCGGCTGCGACACGGCCGAGGCCGTCGATCTGATCCTGGAAGCTTTTCGCACCGGCCTGGTGGTGGAGGGCATCAGCTTCCATGTCGGCAGCCAGTGCACCAACTTCGAGAACTTCGTGCAGGCGCTGAACATGGCCGCGGCGGTGATGGAGGAGGCGCGCTCGCGCGGGCATGAGATCAGGATTCTGGACATCGGCGGCGGGTTCCCCGTGCCGTACGACCGCCACGTAAAGCCGTTCGGCGCACTGGCGAAGAAGATTAATGCGGAAATCAACCGACTGTTCGCAAAAAACATTGAGATTCTCGCAGAACCCGGCCGATTTCTGGTGGCGACGGCGGCTACCGCGGTGGCGCGTGTCATTGGCAAAGCCGTACGCGATGGAAAGCCCTGCTATTACATCGACGACAGCGTATATCACACGTTCTCGGGCATCATCTTCGACCACTGCGCGTATCACTTCAAGGCGCTGAAGCGCGGCGAGAGCGAAGTGTGCACCGTTTTCGGCCAGACCTGCGACGGAATGGACACCATCTCTCAATCGGAAGTGCTGCCCCGGCTGGACATCGAGGACCTGGTGTATTCGGAAGACATCGGAGCCTACAGCAACGCCTCGGCCACATGGTTCAACGGCTTCGCGCCGGCCAAAGTGGTGCACGTGAACCGGTAGGGCCACCACCCCTCCAGCGCCGAGCGCCAGCAAAGAGTAAACTTTCCTGCAGTGGACTACACTTCAGGCACCAGACAGATCCCCGGGCCGCGTATCGCGTCCCGCGGCTGCATCACTCTCATCGCCTTCGTTATCGTCCTGCTCATTCTGATCAGGATTGCCTCCTCATGGGTCATCGACTACGAGTGGTGGAGCGAAATGGGCCAGTTCGAGACCTGGGTCACCATGATGCTCTACAGCGTGACGCCAGCGGCGCTCGCCACCATCATCGCGTTTCTGGCGTTCTGGATCGCTCACGCACGCGCGCTGCGTTTCGCCGGCACGCGCGTCGGCCGCTATCCGATGTACGCGCGGATCTCGGCGGTGGTCCTCTTCGTCCTGGCGCTGATCATCGCCACCTCCAGCATCGACACCTGGGTGGTGGTTCGATACTTCGGCGGCCGAGCTTTGACGAGCGCGGCGTGGCGCGACCCGGCCTTCGGGAACCCGCTGTCCTTCTACTTCTTCGAGCTGCCGTTTTATATGGTTTTGCTGCGCCTGTTGCTGGCCATCACCATCGTCGCGTTGCTGCTCTATTGGCTTACCGCGCGGGGCTGGCAGATCCGCCACAAGCTGCCACAGGACCTGCGCGAGGCCTCGGTCAGTCTCGACCTGCGTGCGCTGCATTTAAGCGGAGCGCTGGAATCGTTCTTCCTGCGAGCGGTGATTGTGCTGGTGCTGCTCGGCATTGGCGCCAGTTTCCTGTTGCACCGTTACGATCTGCTGCTCAACGAGCACAGCTTCATGTACGGCATGGATTACGTCGATCAGAACATCACGCTGCCGCTCACCTGGGTGCTGGCCATTTCGTGCGTTCTGGGGGCCATTGCCGTATCCATTCGCAGGCCGCGCTACGCGCTGGTGATCGTGGCGGCGTTTCTGCTGCGCATGATCCTGCCGCCCATCGTTTCTTCCGTCTATGTGCGGCCGAATGAGATCTCGCTGGAGAAGCCGTTCATCGTGCGGCACATTGAAGCCACGCGCTCAGCCTTCGGACTCGATCGGCGCACCACCGAGGTGGATTTCCAGGCGAAGCCCGAGCAGCACTTCGATCTTTCGGCGCACCGGGCCCTGCTCGACAACGTGCGCCTGTGGGACTGGCACGCGTTCCACGAGACCGTGTCGCAGATGCAGCCTCTGCGGCCGTACGTCTACTCGGACACCGACGTCGATCGCTACACCATCAACGGAATGCTCCGTCAGGTGCTCGTTTCACCGCGCGAGCTCGATCTGCGCGCGCTGGGCGACGCACAGAATAGCTGGATCGCCACCCACTTCATGTACACGCACGGCTACGGCATTGTGATGGCCGAAGCCAACAAGATCACCCCCACCGGGCTGCCGGTCCTGTTTATCAAGGACGCGCCGCCGGTGGTCTCCGTCCCCGATCTGAAGTTCACGCGCCCGGACATTTACTACGGCGAGGAGGTGCACGATCCGGTTTTCGTGCGCACCGCCCAGGAGGAATTCGACTATCCGTCGGGCTCGGATAATAAGCTGGTCCACTACGACGGACAGGGTGGATTCCCCATCTCCGCGCTGTGGCTGCGCTCGCTGGCTGCCGTTGCGCTCGGCGACTGGAACATCCTGCTCACCAGCAACCTCAAGCCCGAGAGCCGGATGATGATTCATCGCAACATCCGCGAGCGCCTGCACGAGCTGGCCGGCTTCGTCTCCTGGGAGACCGATCCATACCTGGTGCTCACCGATTCCGGCCATCTGGTCTGGATCGTGGACGGCTACATGACTTCCGACGCGCATCCCTACTCGGGCGCGATCAGCACCGACAATCTGGGCACGTTCAACTACATTCGCAACTCGGTGAAGGCCACCATCGATGCTTACGACGGCACGGTGAAGATGTACGTTTTCGACGAACAGGACCCGCTGCTGGCAGCGTATCGCCGGCTTTTCCCGCGGCTTTTCACGCCCGCCGCCGAGATGCCCGCCGACCTGCGCCGCCACGTACGGTTTCCGGAAATGATCTTTTCCGCCGAAGCCGAGGTTTATCGCATGTTCCACATGCGCGATCCGGAGACGTTCTACAACAAGTCCGACGCGTGGGACATCGCCAAGTACACCAGCGGGCAGAGCAGCGAGGCCGTCCCGCTCACGCCCACTTACGTGATTGCGACACTGCCGGGCGAAACGCAGCCCGAGTTCCTGCTGATGATTCCGTTCACGCCGCGGAACCGCCCGAACCTCACCGGTTTGATGATGGCCCGTTGCGACGGCGCCCACCTGGGCGAGAAGGTGATTCTCCTGCTGTCCAAACAGGAGACGATTCTCGGGCCCATGCTGGTGGAAGCGCGCATCAACCAGGACCAGAACATCTCCAAGGACCTGACCTTGTGGAACCAGCAGGGCTCACACGTGCTGCGCGGCCAGATGCTGGTGCTGCCCATCGAGAACACGTTCCTCTATATCGAGCCCATCTACATTCAGGGCCAGTCGGCGGAAGCGAGCATGCCGCAGTTGAAGAAGATCGCGCTGGCCATGGGCAACACGCTGATCTACACGGATACATGGCAGCAGGCTCTCGATCAGCTCGCGGCAGCCATGGGAACCGCGCCGCCACCGGAGCAGCCGATGCAGGCCGGAGCCCCACCCGCTGTGGCCGGAGCGCAGCGAGCGCCGCAAACCGACCCGCGTCTGGAGGAAATCCACCAGCATTTCCGGCGCTATCAGGAATTCGCCGCGCAGGGCAAATGGGCCGAAGCCGGAAAAGAACTGGAAGCGATTCAGGCGATCCTGGGTAAGTAGTCCCGAGACACCGGCGGCCGGGCTCCCACACCCGGCCGTTTCCCCCTGAGGCAATCCAACGTAACCCTCTTACGCCCGGCTTCGCCGCCGGCGGCCGATCCATGCCAGGAGAACGAGTCCGCCGCCCAGCATGGCGTACGTGCCAGGTTCCGGGGCGCTGGAGAATTGCGGCTTCGGGTCGAAGCTGACCGTACCGTAGATGAACTCCTGCGAGGCCTGCAACGGGCTGGGCGTGTAGATCGTGATGCCGGAATAATTCAGGCCACCGGCGCTCACCGCGGCCTGCGCGTTGCCGAGAATCGATTCAATCTGGCTGTGATCCAGCGAAGTGTTGAAAGCCGGGTCGAAGATCGACCAGACCGCGGCGTTGCCGTCCCCGGAAGCGATGGTCCCCTGCGCCACGCCGCTCTCGATGTACGCAGCCATCTCGTAGTCGTTCAGGACGGTGCTGGTCGATCCCATCGATGCGAACTTCAGATCGGGGAGATCCGCCAGGGTCAGCGCATTGGCGGTGGCATCCCAGGAATCGCCAATGCTGATTTCGGTCCGGGCGTCGTCGCACATCATGGGCTCGGCTGGGCCGCCATTCACTGTGATGTAGTACGGAAACGTCGTGATGTCTCCGCCGTAGCTGTTGCCGCCGACGCCGGTGAAGTCCAGAACGGATGTCGCCATTGCCGGAACCGCGCCCGCGAAAGCGCTCGCCAACACCGCCAGCGACACCGCCAATCCTCGCATTTTATTGGACATTCTCGTTGTCTCCAGCACTGAGGGAATAGTAAGTGCCGCAATGCGACGTACGAATAGGCGGGTGGTA
>Ga0326728_10021351_pt1 | contig 12185 bp, 9 predicted proteins | sample MB3enrmetagenome_FD_207602 | JGI IMG/M metagenome (GOLD analysis project Ga0326728, IMG submission 207602) | Lab enriched peat soil microbial communities from McLean, Ithaca, NY, United States - MB31MN | ecosystem: Environmental > Terrestrial > Soil > Wetlands > Peat | place: USA: New York...
TCTGTTCTGTTTCTGATCTTTCACAACCTGCACGCCACGACGGTTTATTCCCGCGGCATTTGACGGCGAGAGTTGCAGCTGCAACTCTCAACAAGCACTTCGTCACTGATTCAACGAACTGAAGACAAACCCGATGAAACTCGCACACACATTTCCGGTTCTGTTGCTTGTCGCGATCGCGGCCATCGCCGCCGCGCAGGATTCGCCGCCGCCGGAGCCGCGCCTTGACTTCCGCTATACATTCTCGGTCATCGACGATGCAACTTTCGATAGCAGCCTGCAACCGCCGCTGCCGCCGTCGGCGTCGATGTTGAAGGAACCTTCAGTCACGCTCTTGCAGAATCAGTTGCTGCTTGAACCTTCTTTCACGCTGCGCTACCGCTCACGATGGAGCCTGGCGTCGAGCATGGTGGGTCTCGCAGACACGTTTCATGGCCTCTCCGCCGAGGACTTCAATCTTCCGCCGGGTAACGTCGCCGCGTTGACCGCTCTGAACGCCGCGCTTGAACCGTATACCGGCACGCACACACAACTGCGCGTGAAAGAAACGTATTCCGGCCTCTCCGCCGGGGACTTCGACTTCATGGCTGGCCGGCGAATTGTGCGCTGGGGAACGGGCTATGCATTCACTCCGGCTGGTGTGCTTGATCCGCCGCGCGATCCCGCCAACCCCACCGACCGCCTGAATCTCAATCAGGGACGCGACATGGTCAAGGCAGACTTTGTCCACGGCCCGCACGCACTTTCTCTGGCCTGGTCAACTGCCGCGCTCGCCCCCGCCGGGTCAAACCTGCACGATACCACCGCTTTCCGGTATAACGTTCTTGTGCATGGATTCGACACTTCGCTGATCGCCGGCGACGACCGCGGCGGAGACGCTTTCGGCGGCCTCACCTTCACCCGCGTCTTCGGCCAGGCGTGGGAAATGCACGGCGAGGCAGCATGGCGCGAGCAGGGCGCAATCCTGATGGGCGCAAAATACACCACCGCATGGGGCCTCTCTTTTATTGGAGAGTTCTACACTCCTCCCAATACCGCGTACTATCGCGATAGCACCATCTCGTCCTCAGCCGGCCGCCAGCACTATGCATTCCTGTATGCGGGCAAGTCGCGGCTGCGCGAACTGCCCGGCTGGAAGCAATGGGATCTCTCTGGCTCGATAGTTGAGAATATGAATGACAATAGTTACATTGTAATCATCGACGCCAATCGGCGCTTCGGCAATCACTTCTCTTCCTATATGCACCTGCAAATTCCGCATGGCGGCAAGACATCGGATTACGGCGCCACGCCTTACTCCGCGGCAACCTCAATGGGGGTTCGTTTTCAGCTATGATTGATTGCAACAATTTCGATGTCCCGAATCACCGGCGGTTTCCCGCGCTGTCCGCCGGTAATTTTCTTCATGTGCTTTTGATTGCCGCGGTTGTGGCTGTCTTCTGCATGGCGATCTTTGTTTCCATCGGGAAGATCAGGCTTTCACAAGCTGTCGTGCATTTGGCCTTGGCGCTGGTCTATTCGGTTTCCATCGCGCTGCCATCGATGCTGTTGCTGAATTGGGTTGGTTTCCGCTACACGGAGAGATTTCCCCGGCTCGTCTTTCTGTTTTGCGCTGCCGCTCTGCTGGCTTCAACCGGCATTGGAGTCCTGGTAAGCAACCTCCTTTTCCTGATTGCTGGAATTATTCCCCGCGGCGCGTTCTGGTATGAGTTCCGGGTGAACTTTACCTTCAGCTTTGTCATTGCGCTTGTGGTGGGCCTGTCAATCACTATGTATGAGACATTGCGCTTCAAGCTCCAGGCAGCCACTCTCGAATTGCGCACGCGCCAGGTGGAGCAGGAGCGTGCGTACAAGCTGCTGGCCGAGGCCCAACTTTCTTCGCTCGAATCGCGTATTCATCCCCACTTTCTCTTCAACACGCTGAACTCCATCGCGGCGCTGATTCCCAGGGATCCACAGTTGGCCGAAGATACCGTGGGAAAGCTGGCCTCGCTGCTGCGCTTTTCGCTTAGCGCCAATCAGAGCGGGCTGGCGCCGCTCAGCCTGGAACTCAAAATCGTCCGCGACTATCTGGAGATCGAGCAGACGCGCTTTGGCCCGCGCCTGCGTTACGAGATCGCGATCCCCGAAGCTCTTCAGGACGCGAATGTGCCGCCGCTGGCGCTGCAATCGCTGGTGGAAAATGCCGTTAAGCATGTGGTCTCAGAGCGCAGCCAGGGCGCAACGATTTACATCCATGGGTCGGAAGAAGCCGGCCGCATCCTGCTCGAAGTCAGCGACGACGGACCCGGCTTCTCGCTGGACGCCATCACGCCCGAACACGGCTTGGGCAATCTCATCGCGCGCCTTGAACTGCTCTTCGGCGGCGACGGCCGGCTGGAAGTCGCTCGCGTAAACGAAAGGACAGTAGTCCGCCTGTCTTTTCCCGCATAATGGAAATACCGATGGAAACCGAACCGCTGCGCGCCTATCTAGTCGATGATGAACCGCTGGCCATTGAGCGCCTCGAACGCCTGCTCGCTAACGCCGGCCTGCGCATCGCCGGCAGCGCCACCGATCCGTCCGAGGCTCTCGACTTTCTGAATCGCGAATCCATTGACGTTCTCTTCCTCGACATTCAAATGCCCGGCATGAACGGCTTCGAGCTGCTCTCGCGCCTCAACGAGCAGCCCTTCGTGATTTTTACGACCGCCTACGACGAATATGCGCTCAAGGCCTTCGAGGTCAACTCCATCGATTACCTGTTGAAGCCCATCGAGCCCGAGTTGCTGGCGCGCGCGCTGAAGAAGCTCGAACGGCTGCGCCCATCGGCCAGACAAGATTGGCAGCGGAATCCGGAGTTGCCCGCGCTGCTCAAGGAGCTGGCCGCATCGCTGCGCGGTGAGCGGGCCGAGTATCCGCGCCGCATCGCCACGCGCGTGGGCGAGCGCATTTCATTTCTCGACCTGGATTCCGTCACGCACTTTATGGCCAGCGACAAGCTCACCTACGCTGTGGCGAGCGGACGCCAGCATTGCGTCGACCAGACGATCGCCGAACTGGAGCGGCGGCTCGATCCGGCAAAATTCCTGCGCGTACACCGCTCCGCGCTGGTGAATGTGGAGTGGATTCACGAGGTGAATTCGTGGTTCGCCGGCAAGGTCATCCTCTCGCTCAAAGACGCGCAGCGCACGCAGATTCCCGTCGCCCGCGATCGCGTCCGCGTTCTGAAAGCGCGCCTGGGAATTTAGCGCATTTTTCAGGCATGACGCTCGGCGCTGATGCCCCTGAGAGAATACTGCGATACAGGATAGTCCTAACTCTACTTCGCCAGCTTGTCGAGAGCGAGGTTGAGTTCGAGAACATTGACGCGGGGTTCGCCGAGCAGGCCTAACTGGCGCGGCGTAGTCTGCTGTGCGATAAGTGCGCGCAGGCTCTCTTCGCTCAGGCTGCGAGCCTTGGCGACGCGCGGAACCTGATAGTAGGCGGTGTCGGGGGTAATGTCGGGATCGAGGCCGGAGGCGGAGGTCGTCACCAGATCAATCGGCACCGGCTTGCCGGGATTCTGCGCGGCCAGCTTCTCGATGTCGCCCTGGATGCGCGTGACCAGAGTCTGGCTGGATTGGGCCAGATTGGTGCCGCCGGATGGCGAAGTGCTGGAATTGGCGGCGAAGTCGGAGCTATCGGAATAGCTCGCGGCCGAGGGGCGGGGATGGAAGTATTTGTCGCTCACGAAGCTTTGCGCCAGCAGCTCGGAGCCGATGACCGTGCCGTCGTTGAGTTGAATGAGACTGCCGCCGGCCTGATGCGGGAAGACCACTTTGGCGATGCCGGCGACCAGCAACGGATAGCCCAAGCCCAGCAGCAACGTGGTCACGAGAGTGAATCGAATCGATGTCTTCCATACGGAGTGCATTTTTTGTTTCTCCTTCGAGAGCTTGTTGAAGCTCTGTGTAACTTTGTAGCGGTGTTAGCGGAGCTAGCGGAGTTAGAAGAATTCAAAACCTGTCAGGCTAACTCCGCTAACCAAGCTAACCCCGCGAACTCCGCTTTCTTTACGCCAGATGCAGGGCGACCAGCGCCCAGTCGATAGCCCAGATACCGATAAACGGGGCGATGATGCCGCCGACGCCGTAGAGCAGCAGATTGTTCCGCAACAGCACATCGGCCGCTTTGGGCTCGTACTTGACGCCTTTAAGCGCCAGCGGGATCAGCGCGACGATAATGATTGCATTGAAGATGACCGCCGAGAGAATGGCTGAATGGGGCGAGTGCAGGTGCATGATGTTCAGCGCATTCAAGACCGGGAAGGCCACAGAGAACATTGCGGGGATGATGGCGAAGTACTTGGCCACATCGTTGGCGATGGAAAACGTGGTGAGAGCGCCGCGCGTCATCAGCAGTTGTTTTCCGATCTCGACGATCTCGATCAGCTTGGTCGGATTGGAGTCCAGATCGACCATGTTTCCGGCTTCCTTGGCGGCTTGCGTGCCGGAGTTCATCGCCACGCCGACGTCGGCCTGGGCCAGTGCGGGCGCGTCGTTGGTGCCGTCGCCGGTCATGGCCACCAGCTTGCCCTTGGCCTGCTCGCGCTTGATCAGGTCCATCTTGTCCTTGGGTTTGGCCTCGGCCAAAAAGTCATCGACGCCGGCCTCGCGGGCGATCACCGCGGCGGTCAGCGGATTGTCGCCAGTAATCATGATGGTGCGGATGCCCATCGCGCGCAGCCGCGCCAAACGCTCCTTGAGGCCGCCCTTGACGATGTCCTTGAGATGAATCACGCCCAGGGCCGTCGAGTTTTCCGCTACCACCAGCGGAGTTCCGCCTTGGCGGGCAACCTCTTCGACCTGCTCGGCTACCTTTTTGGGCAGCGAAGAGCCTTGCTCTTCAAGGAAGCGGGCGATGGCGTCCACCGAGCCCTTGCGAATGCGCGCGCCGGGCAGGTTGACGCCGCTCATGCGGGTCTGCGCGGTGAAGGGCACGAACTCGGCGTGGATGCCGCCAATGTCGCGTCCGCGCAGATTGTACTTTTCCTTGGCCAGCACCACAATCGAGCGGCCCTCGGGCGTTTCGTCGGAGAGCGAGGAGAGCTGCGCCGCGTCGGCCAGCCGCTCGTGGCTCACATCCGGCGCGGGGATGAACTCGGTGGCCTGGCGATTGCCCAGCGTGATGGTTCCAGTCTTGTCGAGCAACAGCGTGTTCACGTCACCGGCAGCTTCCACGGCGCGCCCGCTCATCGCCAGCACGTTGTACTGAACCAAGCGATCCATGCCGGCGATGCCGATGGCCGAGAGCAGCCCGCCGATGGTGGTGGGGATCAGGCAGACCAGCAGCGAAACTAGCACGAAGACCGTCTGCGGCGCCTTGGAGTAGATAGCGAAAGGTTGCAATGTAACCACGGCGAGCAGAAACACAATCGTCAGGCCACTGAGCAGAATGCTCAGCGCGATCTCGTTGGGCGTCTTCTGGCGGGTTGCGCCCTCAACCAGCGCGATCATGCGGTCGAGAAAGGTTTCGCCGGGATTGGAGGTGATGCGCACCTTGATCCAATCCGATAATACTTTCGTGCCGCCGGTGACAGCCGAACGGTCGCCGCCGGCCTCGCGAATCACTGGGGCCGATTCGCCGGTAATGGCCGACTCGTCCACCGAGGCTACGCCCTCGATCACCTCGCCGTCCCCAGCGATGTAACTCCCAGCTACAACATAAATAATGTCTCCGGCGCGCAGCATGGCGCTGGCCACATCTTCCAGCTCATTCGTCGCGGTGTAGCGTTTGGCAATCGTCTCGCCCTTGGCCTTGCGCAGCGTGTCGGCTTGGGCCTTGCCGCGGCCTTCGGCCATCGCCTCTGCGAAGTTGGCGAAGAGCACCGTGAACCACAGCCAGAGGGTGATCTGGAGATTGAAGCCGAAGCTTACCTGGTGGTGGATGAAGTTGTCGATCAGCAGCGCCGTGGTCAGCACACTGCCCACCTCGACGACAAACATCACCGGGTTCTTGGCCATGCCGCGGGGATCGAGCTTGCGGAATGCGTCCACAAGCGCCTGGGCCATGATTTCCGTATTCCAGAGACTCTTTTTTTCTAGCATGACAGTCCGTTTCGCCTTGTCCTGATTCGGTTTCGGTTAGTAAAGCTGGCCTGCATGAAGCTGCAGGTGTTCCAAAATCGGTCCCAGGCTCAACGCCGGGAAGAAGGTGAGCGCGCTCAGAATCACAATGACGCCGACCAGCAGCACGGTGAAGAGCGAGCCGTTCACAGGGAAGGTTCCGGGCGAAGGCGGCACCGACTTCTTCATGGCCAGGTTGCCGGCCAATGCCAGCACCGGAATCATCATGAATAGCCTTCCGAACAACATATCCCAGCCCAGCGCCACGTTATACCACCAGGTGTTGGCATTGAGTCCCGCGAAGGCCGAGCCGTTGTTGCCCGCGCCGGAGGTGAATGCGTAAAGAATCTCAGTAAGACCGTGCGGTCCCTGGTTGTTCAGGCTGCTCAGGCCGATGTTGGGCGCCATCACAAATGCTGCCGTCAGCGAGAGAATGATTAGCGGGAAGATGAGCACGTAGAGCATGGACATCTTTACGTCGTAGGCTTCGATCTTCTTGCCCAGGTACTCCGGTGTGCGGCCCACCATCAGGCCGGCAATGAAGACCGAGAGCACCACCATGATGAGGATGCCGTACAAGCCCGAACCCACGCCGCCGAAGACCACCTCGCCCATCATGATGTTGATTAGCACCACCATGCCGCCCAGCGGAGTGAAGCTGTCATGCATGCCGTTGACCGCACCGCAACTGGCATCGGTGGTGATGGTGGCGAAGAGCGAACTTTCGGCGATGCCGTTGCGAACCTCCTTGCCCTCCATGTTGCCGGCGGGTGCGGTTGCCGTGCCGGTCTGCGCCGCGCCGTGAATAAGCAGATGCGGATGCGACTCGGCCCAATAAACTGTCGTGAATCCGGCGGCAAAGAGCACGAACATCGCCGCCAGCACCGCCCAGCCGTGGCCGGGAGATCCGGTCATGCGGCCCAGCGTATAGGTAAGCCCGGCGGGAATAATGAATATGGAGAGTATCTGGAGGTAGTTGGAGAATGGAGTGGGATTCTCATAAGGATGGGCGCTGTTGGCGTTGAAGAAGCCGCCGCCGTTGGTGCCCAGCATCTTGATCGCCTCCTGCGAGGCCACCGGACCCTGCCCGATGGTCTGCGTCTGGCCCTCCAGCGTGTGCGCCGTCGTATAGGCGTTCAGGTTGGCCGGAACGCCCTGCCAGACCAGCAGCAGCGCATAAATCAGCGAGGCGGGCAGCAGGACATAGAGCAGCGTGCGCGTCATGTCCACCCAGAAGTTGCCGATGGTGCCCGAGGTAGTCCGCTTGATGCCGCGAATCAGCGCGACGGCCACCACAATGCCCACCGCCGCCGACCAGAAGTTGTGCGTCGCCAGGCCGGCCATCTGGGTCAGATAGCTCATCGTGGTCTCGGGCGTATACGACTGCCAGTTGGTGTTGGTGGTAAAGCTGGCGGCGGTGTTCCAGGCCAGATCTGGTCCCACTGCGACCAGGTGCTGCGGGTTCCACGGCAGGAAGTTCTGCATCCGCTCGATGGCGTAGGTCAGCAGCATGGTCACGGCCGAAAAACCCAAGACCGCAAAGGCGTACTCGCGCCAGTTCATCTCCTTGTCCGCGTGAACGCCGCACAGCTTGTAGATCAGCCGTTCGATGGGGCGAAGAATGGGGCTGAGCCAGGTGCGTTCACCCTCCAGCACGCGGGCAAGGTAAACGCCTACCGGACGAACGCTTGCCAGAAGAATCAAACAGAAAAGCGCAAACTGCAACCAACCGTTGGCGGTCATCTCAGAACTTCTCCGGGAAAAGCAGGGTGATGGTCAGGTATGCAAACAGAAGAATGGACAGAATCAGGGCAATGGCGGTGATGATGTCGGTTTGCATGGGTTACCTCAGCTTCTGGCAGGCCTTGACGTAGAGAAACGCCAGGGCAAAGAATACGACCGTGAACAGCAACATCGCTACATCTTGCATCGCAGCTCCTGCATTTCGATGATCAGGCCGTTGGGGAAGCCGCCTGCTCAAGAATGATTCTGGCTCTCGCCTCATTTGAGTATCGAAAATCTTTCCTAAATAAAGCGTAAGGAATGGGGGTGCGGGGCGAGAATATTGCGGAAGATTGGTACGACGGAGGGAATTTGATCCCATTTATGCACAATATATTTGTTGGATTTTATTCCTCATTGCCGGTCCAGCCTTCGGGAACAAACCGGTAGCCCACCCACGGTTCGGTCTGGATGTACTGCTTGCCGGTCTCGGCTTCGAGCTTCTTGCGCAACTGGCCGACGAAAACCCGCAGGTACTCCGGCTGGTGGGCCGATTGCGCGCCCCATACCGTGGTCAGCAGCACGCGATGGGTCATCACCTTGCCGGCGTGGCGGGCCAGATGCAGCAGCAGGTCGAACTCCTTGGGCGTCAGGTGAATCGCCTTGCCCTGCACGGTGATCGAATGCGCCTCCGCATCCACCACGAAGTCGCCGGCCTCAATCGCCGTGGTTGTCCGCTCCGGGGCGCGGCGCAGATGGGCGCGGACCCGCGCCAGCAGCTCCTGAATGTTGAAGGGCTTGGTCACGTAGTCGTCGGCTCCAGCATCCAGAGCCTCGACCTTGGAGCGCTCGTGATCGCGGACCGAAAGAACCAAAATGGGGACGGCGGAGTGGGCGCGGATGGCGCGGCAGACCTCGACGCCGCTCAGGCCGGGCATCATCAGGTCGGTAATGACCAGGTCGGGCGGCCAGTCCTTGAAGACCTGCAAGCCCTCCTCCGGCTCGTTGGCGGTGCGCACATCAAAGCCCTGCGCGGAGAGGGAGGCGCGCAGCACGCGAGTAATCTGCGGTTCGTCGTCGATCACCAGAATTCTGCCCGGCATATCTTTCTTCTTTCGATAAAAGATTACATCATCCGGGCAAAGAAGTATGATTCCGTTGAGAGATTAATGATGAACCCACTCGCCAATCAGCACCCGGCTCTTCGCTGGCTCGCGGCCACACTGATGGCAGCGCTGGCCGCGGCACTGCTGGTCGGCCTGGGCGCCAATTCGACGACGGCGGGGATGGCCTTCCTGGTTTTGGTAGTGTGGTTTGCGGCCCAGGCGGGGATCTGGCTCGCCCTCTATGTCGCCCTGCTCTGCGCTCTCTCCTTCGACTACTTTTTTCTGCCGCCGGTAGGTACATTGCGGCTCGACGGTATTCAGGCATGGGTGGCGATGATCTCCTTCCTGCTGAGTTGCGTGGTGATGGGGCGCGTGGCCGAGCGGGCGCGCCGCCAGGCTCGCCAGGCCGACGAGCGCCGCGCCGACGTGGAGCGGCTCTATGAACTCTCGCAGGAGATGATGCTGCAAGAGGATGCCGCCGGCCTGATCCGCGACCTGCCGCTGCTGATCGCGCGTATCTTCGCGCTGGACGGGGTGGTGCTGTACGTCCGCGACCAGGACCAGTTCTATACCTCGACCGACGATCTGCCGATGAGCATCCAGGCCAGCCTGCGCGCCATGACCCTGGGCGAGAATCCGACCCAGGTCATTCCGGGAGCCTTCACGGTGCGAACGCTGATGATGGGCCTGAGGCCGGTGGGTGCGTTGGGCCTGCGGCCAGCGCTGCTTTCGCAGGAGGTGGCCACGGCGGTCAGCGCGCAGGTGGCCATCGCGCTCACTCGCGCCACAGCGGTCGAGGCCTCTGCCCACATGGAAGCGGCGCGCGAGGGGGAACGGCTGCACGCCGCGCTGATCGACTCGCTGACCCATGAGCTGCGCACGCCGCTGACCGCCATCCGCGCCGCCGCCAGTACGCTGGTTGAGGGCGAGGGGCTGGACGAACCCGTGCGGCGGGAACTGGCCGCCATTGTCGATGAGGAGAGTGCGCAATTGGACCGGCTGATCGGCGAGGCAGTCGAGATGGCCGAGATCGACGCCAACCTGGTCGCGGTCCGCCCTGTGCCGCAGCATCCGCGCGCGCTGCTAGAGCAAGCCGTCGAGGAGTCGCGCAAGACGTTGGCGGCGCATCGTGTAGTGATCGCCGCCGAAGGGCAGAGCAATCAAGGCGAGCCGGGCAAGCAAGAGAACTGCGCCTGGTTCGATCCGCACCTGCTGGGCCGCGTGCTGCATCACCTGCTGGAGAATGCCGCGCGCTTTACGCCGCCCGGCGGGCGCATCCTGCTCGGCAGCCGGCGCGTGGACGGCCACCTGGAGTTTCGCGTCGAGGACGACGGCCCGGGCATCGACGCCGTCGATCTGCCCTTCATATTCGATAAGTTCTACCGCGGCAAGAAGGGCTCCAGGAAAGGCAAGGGAACGGGGATGGGCCTGGCCATCAGCCGCGCCATCCTGGCAGCTCACGGCGGAGGGATTGAGGTCGAGAGCGCTCCGGGAAAGGGCGCCTGCTTCCGCTTCTGGGTGCCGCTTGTGGAGAAGGAGCCGGAGGGCGCAGTGGAATTGTCGAACTGATCGAAGTCGCTTTCTTGAAGGCACACTGACGTCTATTGTTGGTGAATGCCCGGATCAGCCCTCCAGTTTATACCGCGTCTCGGCCAGCCGATAGAGCCGCCGCCAGACCAGGCGGTTCATCGTGACCACCATGGTGGCCATCAGCACGGTGGCCAGCAAGAGGGTAGAGATTTTTCCACTATCGCTGGCGGCGCTGATCTGCGCTCCCAGGCCCAGCGTTTGCAGGGTCTGATCGCCGATGTGAAAGTATTCGGAGACAATCGAGGCATTCCATGCGCCGCCTGAGGCGGTGATCATGCCGGTAATGAGATAGGGAAAGATTCCCGGCAGGATCAGCCGCGTCCAGCGCTGCCAACGGGTGAAGCGGTAGACCGCGGCAGCCTCTTTCAGGTCGGAGGGAATGGCCATCGCACCGGCGATCACGTTGAAGAGGATGTACCACTGCGTTCCCAACAGCATGAGCGCGATGGAACCAACGCCAAGCCCTCCGCCGATGCGGATCAACCCAAGCATCAACACGGGAAACAGAGCGGTGGCCGGGACCGAGGCTACGACCTGCGTGATCGGTTGCAGATAGCGGGCCAGCCGCGGATTGGAGCCGATGGTGACGCCGACGGGGATGGTCCACAGAGCGGCCAGGGCGATGGCCGTGTTGACGCGCAGCCAGGTGGCGCCGGCGCACAGCAGCAGCAGGCGAATGTCGGCCCAGGTAACGCCCTGGACGATCCTGATGGCCTGAGAGAGTCCCCAAAGGATGGCCAGAGCGGCGAAGCTGCCGAGAAGAATGGGAAGCAAACGGCTGCCTTTCGCGGCATCATCATCGATGGGCTGGACGGTGCGGCACTCGCGGGATTTGGAGAGCCGGCGGTAGACGCCTTCCTCGATGCTGCCCCAGACGCGCGCGGGCAGGCGGGTGAGTGCGCTGGGCCGCTGCAACAGCGTAAGGATGGGCGAGGTGACGCGGGTGGCGGATTCTGTCTGCTCGAATTTGAATTTGTCGCTCCAGGCGATCAGCGGACGCCAGATCAACTGGTCGGTGGCGACGATGATGAGCACCAGGACGATGAGTCCCCAGAGCAGGGCATGCAGATTCCCCGCGTCGGCGGCGGTTTGCAGATAGCTGCCCAGGCCAGGCAGGCGGAAGCTGGTTCCCTTGAAGGCGAACATCTCGCAGACGATGAGGAAGAACCATCCGCCGGCGACCGAGACAATCGAATTCCAGATCAGGCCGATGGCGGCAAAGGGCATCTCCAGTTGCCAGAAGCGCTGCCACGCCGAGTAGCGGTAGATGCGCGTGGCTTCGATCATTTCGCGGGGAATGCTCTTGAGCGAGGAGTAGAAGCTGAAGGCCATGTTCCAGACCTGGCCGGTAAAGATAAGCAGGATGGAGCCCATCTCGATGCCCAGCTGGTGACCGGGAATTAGGGCCATCATTGCCAGCATCACGCCGGGCAGGAAGCTGAGCACGGGGATGGATTGAAGAATGTCGAGGACGGCGATCATCCAGGCTTCGACGCGGGGATTGTAAGCGGCGATATATCCGTAGGAGACGGCGTAGATGAGGCTGAACAGGTAAGCGATGGCGATGCGCGCGACCGAGTAAAAAGCGTAGAGCGGCAGCGCGCGGACGGAGAGGGAGATGACGACCGCCGGCATCGGCCGCGCCATCCAGTAGGTTCCCAACTGGATCATCGCAAAGAAA